>Ga0070765_100000036_pt1 | contig 102489 bp, 98 predicted proteins | sample HubBroMetageWFT5_FD_71516 | JGI IMG/M metagenome (GOLD analysis project Ga0070765, IMG submission 71516) | Warmed and freeze-thawed soil microbial communities from the Hubbard Brook experimental Forest, New Hampshire - Hubbard Brook CCASE Soil... | ecosystem: Environmental > Terrestrial >...
CTGACATCGAATGCTTCAGGATCAATCAGCGTCGGGGTTGGCCTGGGCGCCGAGTCCGCATCGAGTTGGAACAAGGATTTCATCGCAGGTTGAAATTAGCAGCCAACCCAGCACCTTCGCGGGAATGGAAATGCCTTCCAACTTTGCCTGTGAGGCCGTCTCCGTGCTAACGTCACCGTACCCCCGAGTGGAGTCCGCTCCGGGGAAGTTCGTGCGCTTCCGATGAGTTCCCGCACACGATTTCTTATCACGGCGACGTTCGTCTGTCACCTGATACTCGCTGTTCCCCTAGTTACCAGCCAGTCACTTTTCCCTTCCACTTCCGCTCAGGATTTGCCCCACACCACCTCACCCGTCCGTGAGGATGAGGTCACCATCACCGCGCTTCAGCAGGAGAGGCAAGGCACCCTCTACCAGCTACACGGGAACGCCGAAATTCACTACGGGACCTATGTCCTGCGCGCCGACGAAGTCTCCTATAACTCTGAAACTGGCGACTCGAAGGCTGTGGGTCACGTGATGCTCGAAGGCGGCCCCAATGATGAACACATCCAAGCCAGCCGCGGAACCTATAACCTGCGTTCCGAGATCGGAAGATTCGAGACCGTGACTGGCAGCATCGGCATGCAGCTCCATGGCCGCCGGCTTATGCTCACTTCGTCAAATCCGTTTGTCTTCAGCGGGGCCGCAGTCGAGAAAAATGGACCGGATCATTACAAGGTTTACGACGGGGTTGTGACCACCTGCAACCTGCCGCGCCCCAAGTGGGACTTTCATGCCCATGAGGTTGTGGTCGAGGTCGGTGGAACTGCAAAAATCTACCGTAGCACTTTTGCCATTGAAGGCATTCCGATTCTTTATTTCCCATTTGCCACACTTCCGGCTGAGACCCTGCCCCGGCAAACCGGCTTCCTCATCCCCAACCTCGGGTTTTCTTCCACCAAGGGCACTATTTTCGGGGAGTCCGTGTTCTGGGCAATCAATCGCAGCATGGACGCTCACATTGGGGCCGAATACTTCTCTAAGCGAGGATGGGCGCCGCAGGGCGAGTTTCGGGCCCGCCCCAGCGATACCTCGTTCGTAGATCTGAATTACTTCAGCGTACTCGATCGCGGCTATGGTGATCCCCACGTAAATCAAGGGGGTGAGGAAGTGCATCTGACGGCAGAGGGCGAACTGGGCCACAACTTCCGCGGAGTGGCCGACATCGACTATCTGAGTTCATTTGTCTTTCGCCTCGCTTTTAGCGACACGTTCACCCAGGCCGTCAATTCTGAAGTGAAGTCCGATGCCTTTCTCTCCAATGCCACGCGCGGCTTTTTCTACAATTTCTCTGTCCACCGCTACCAGGATTTCGAAAGCTCAACTCCCGGCGATGTCATTACCATCTTTCATGCTCCCGGAGTGGAGCTGTCAAGTGTTGATCGGCCGCTGGGGCGGTCTCCTTTCTACTGGTCGTATGACGCGGCGCTGGAAGGCCTTTCCCGTAGTGATCCCTCATTCAGCACTGCTCCCCCTTTCAGCACTGCTCCCTTGGTCGGGCGTTTCGACCTCAGTCCAAGTCTGTCTCTGCCGTTACAGTTGGGCGGGTGGTCATTCCGGCCCGAGCTCTCTGTCCGGGACACCGCCTACACCCAGTACCTTCGGGTTCTTCACCTTCAAGGCTCCCCGAATAATGAGGAAAGACTGGCGGTTTCCGACAGTATCAACCGCAAGTCTTTCGACGCTTCCCTCGAAGTTCGGCCTCCGGCCTTGAGCCGGCTCTTTGACCATGAGTTCCTGGGGCGGAAGTGGAAACACGTGATCGAGCCGCGTGCGGTCTATACCTACGTCACCGGGGTCAGTAACTTCGCCAACATTCTGCGCTTCGATCAGCGCGACATTCTCAGCAACACCGATGAAGTGGAATACGGCGTTGTGCAGCGGCTCTACGCCAGGCGAACTTCCAGTAAACCAGACTGCGGCCAGCCGGGCATGCCGGCCCTGTTCCTCGGGGGTGCAGTTCCCCACAGCCCCGTGTCGTGGGAGCGGCAACAAACGCCCGTCGATGCGCCTTGCGAGGACGGAACTCAGGTGCGGGAAGTTGTTACTTGGGAGTTGGCACAAAAATACTTTCTAAATCCTACATTCGGAAACGCTCTGTCCCCGGGCCGGAGCAATGTACTAACCAGCACCATTGATCTGACCGGCATCGCCTTTCTAAGCTCGGCGCGCCATCTGTCGCCCCTGATTTCGCGCCTTCGTATTCAGACCAGCGCCAAGACCGATGTCGAGTGGGATATGGACTACGACTTCACCCTTGGCCACATGACCGCCAGCACCGTGTTGGTCAACTACCGGCTGGGACCATTCACGCTCGGCGGAGGCGATGCCTTCCTCCAAGTACCCCCGGAAAGCGCTAATAGCAGCGCGCCGCCTTCGCCGCAAGCGTTCAACCAGTTCCGTCTTTTGCTGGGCTATGGCCACACCGGCAAACAGGGATTTAGCGCCGCCACCAACCTCGGCTTCGACGCGGATCTGGGATTCGTGCAATACGCAGCGGTGCAAACCACCTACAACTGGGACTGCTGCGGATTCAATGTTGAATTTCGTCGCTTTGCTTTGGGTTCGGTACGGAACGAAAATCAATATCGCTTCACTTTTGCGCTGGCCAATCTGGGGTCGCTGGGCAATTTGAGGCGGGCGGAAAGATTATTTTGAGGCTTTCCCCGTTTCAAGGGTCCGGCTCTGGACTCTTGGCTTGCTGTTGCCAGTAGGCGAATTGCGTGCAAGCCCGGATCCGCTTCCGTCACTCGCGACGGAATGCGTTCACGAGCCGTGTCAACTCTGCTTCGTATGAGATAATCTTGCTTTGCATCCAATTTACAGGCGGTTTCTAGCGATGTTGGTGCGGCGTTCCATTTTTGTCCTCGTGCTGGTCTGTCTGGGTTGCTCCGCGCAATCGGCGGCGCCTCCTGACCAGGCAATGCGTATCGAACGTCAGGTGCGTAGCTACTATTCCATACCTGCCGCGGTGAAAATCACGGTGGGGCCGCTTCGCACCAGCGAGTTTGTGGGTTATGACGCGCTTACTGTCCACATGGACAGCCCCGAAAAGAAAGCCGAATACGACTTCCTTCTCTCCAAGGACGGCAAGACCCTGTTGCGGATGACCAAACTCGACCTTACCAAGGACCCGTATGCTGAGAATGTGAAGAAAATCAGCGTTGGCGATCGCCCGATTCGCGGCAAGAAGGACGCCAAGGTAGTGGTGGTCAACTACGACGACTTCCAGTGTCCGTTCTGCTCCCGCATGCACCAGACCCTGTTCCCGGAGATACTGAAAGAATACGGCGACCGGGTGGAATTTGTGTACAAAGACTATCCGCTGGCAGAGATTCATCCCTGGGCCATGCATGCTGCGGTCGATGCCAATTGTTTGGCCGCTCAGAACAGCGATGCCTACTGGGAGTTGGCCGACTACCTCCATGCCAATCAGCGCGAGGTCAGCGCGGCGGGTCAGACGCGCGATCTGCAATTCGCGGCGTTGGACCGTATGACCACGCTGCAAGGTCAGAAACACGAAGTGGACCAAACTAAGCTGCAATCCTGCATCAAGGCGCAGAACGACGATGCCATCAAGGCTTCGCTGCGCGAGGGCGATACCTTGGGTGTGAACGCTACCCCCACGATCTTCGTCAATGGGCAGGAAATCGATGGAGTGGTTTCGGCGGCGGAATTCCGTACGGTGCTGGATGCGGCACTGCAACAAGCCGGTGTTCCCGTACCCGCCCGACCCGCCCCGGCAGCGCCGGGTGGGTCGCAAACGTCCAGCAAGTAGCCGCAGAACCGTGGCTGAGTAAGACGTCCCAGAAAGTGCGGAGAAAATCGAGTGAAGACTAACTTGCCATCTCGTCGCAGGCTGTCCTTAGCCGCAATTGCGTTGCTGCTCGCCACCGGCATCGGGTGCGGGACCAAGCAGGTGGGCAACGATGTCGCCGCCTCCGTGGACGGCCGCAAAATCTATCGCACTGACGTGGAGAAGTACTACCAGAACCAGACTTCCGGAACGCAACAGCAGCAGCCGGTGGGTGAGCAAGCCACCAGTTTGCGCCTGAGCATCCTGCGCGAGTTGATTGACAACGAGATTCTGATGCGCCGCGCCGAGAAGCTCGGCCTGCTGGCCACCGACGATGAAGTGGAACGCAAACTCAACGAGATCAAGTCGCCTTATACCAAGGAAGAATTCGATGCCCGGCTCACCGAGAAGAAAATTACGGTGGACGACTTCAAGCGCGATCTCCGCCGTTCGCTCACCGTCGACAAGGTGCTCAACAGGGAAGTGACCTCCAAGATCAACATTTCCGATCAGGACGTTACCAGCTACTACAACGCCCACAAAGCGGAATTTAATCTGATTGAGCCGCAGTACCATCTGGCTCACATCTTTGTGACCACCGCCCCCAATCCCCAGGTACACAACCTGAAGAATGATAAAGCGCAGAACGAGGCTGACGCCCGTAAGAAGATTCAGATGATTCTGAACCGGCTCGACAGTGGTGACGATTTTGCCACTCTGGCCATGAATCTTTCCGAAGACCCGGAGACTTCAGGCAACGGCGGCGATCTGGGTTTCGCTCCCGAGTCATCCCTGAAGAATACCGACCCTGTGACTCGTGACACAGTGATGAAACTCAAACCAGGTCAGTACAGCCCGGTTATCACGGTCATGAATCCCTTGACCAAACAACTGGTCGGTTTCCGGGTGGTGAAGCTGATCGCCAAGGAACCTGCGGGGCAACGTGAACTGGCGGATCCCCGGGTGCAGGAGGCCGTCCGCTCCCAGCTCCGTGATCGCCGCGAACAGCTTCTGAAATCGGCGTACTACGAAGTCTTGCGCGATCAAGCCAAGGTGGAAAACTATTACGCCGAAAAGATTCTGCAAGGCAACGGCGTGCAGTAGCCGTCTCACTCCACAATTGCCAGCACGTCGCCGGCGTTTACATTCGCGCCTTCGATTACCGGGATCTTCTGGATCGTGCCTTTTCTGGGCGACTTGATCTCATTCTGCATTTTCATGGCTTCCATCACCAGGACGCTCTGACCGGCCTCGACCTGAGCTTTCTCCTGAAGCAGGATGCGGATCACTTTGCCCGGCATGGGTGCGATCAGCTTCTTGGGGCTTTCGTCATCTGCCGCGTTCCTCTTCCGGCCTCGCAACGACCTCGGATCTCGCCACTCGGCAGCGTATGGCGTGTGGCCGACCCACAAATGTGTGCCAGTAACACTGGCTTCACGCTTGACTTCATAGACCCGTCCGGTGATTCGCAGCGAAAGCACGTCGCGCCGTACGACCACGGCATCGACGATCATCTCGCGCCCATCGAGAACACACACCCAGCCTCCTGCCGCCCGCTCCAGCTTTAGCCGGTATTCCTTACCGTCGATCTGGACGATTGTATTCACGTCTGACTACTCCACGCCCCGCAATGCCTCTGCCCTTGCCATCCTCTTCCAGCCGGATACCGGGTGCGCCAGTTCGCCGTTGTCGGCCCCCTCGGAGTCGAGCATCGCGAACACTCCGATGGCAATCGCTGCGACCTCAGCTTCTGGCTTCTGCACTTCGCCCGCGTCGGACGTCAACAAGCGATCCAGATAGCCGGTGTCCAGCTTGCCCTCCTGAAAGTCTTTATCGTCCAGAATTCGCCGGAAGAGTGAAAGATTGCTCTTGATGCCTCCCACGAAGTATTCGTGGAGCGAGCGCCGCATTCGGGCAATTGCCTGTTGCCGGTCCGCTCCGTAGCTGATCAGCTTGGCCAGCAGGGGATCGTAGTCGATGGGCACCGTCCAACCTTCGTACATGCCGCTGTCCTCGCGGATTCCCGGGCCGGAAGGCACCGCCAGCAGAGTGATCTTTCCCGGGCTAGGGAAGAAATTCTGCTCGGGATCCTCGGCATAGATGCGGCACTCAATGGCATGGCCGCGAATGGCAATGTCTTCCTGCTTGAATGGGAGACTCTCCCCCGCCGCGATGCGAATTTGCAGGTGAACCAGGTCCAGCCCGGTTATCAGCTCGGTCACCGGATGCTCCACCTGCAAACGCGTATTCATTTCGAGGAAATAAAAGTTCCTCTGCTGATCGACAAGAAACTCGATGGTGCCAGCGTTGGTGTAGCCCGCGGCTTCGGCGACCCGGACTGCCACTTCGCCCATGCGCCGCCGCATATCGGCATCGACAACGACGGAAGGGGATTCTTCCAGCACCTTCTGATGACGCCGCTGAATGGAACACTCGCGCTCCCCGAGATAGACCGTGTGGCCCTGCTCGTCGGCGAGTATCTGCATTTCGATATGGCGGGGATTCACGATAGCTTTCTCGATGTACACTTCGGCGTCGCCAAAGGCCCGCTGGGCCTCGCTACGAGCGGCATCCAATGCCGCTGCCAGATCCTCCCGCCGATGCACCAGCCGCATTCCCTTGCCACCGCCTCCGGCGGCCGCTTTCAGCATGACGGGATAGCCGATCTCGTCCGCCACTTGCACGGCTTGCTCCGCCGAATCCAAGCCGCGTGAAGATCCAGGTACAAACGGGATGCCAGCCTTCTCCATGGCTTGGCGTGCCCGCGTTTTTGAACCCATTGCATCCATGGCACCAGCGGTTGGACCAATGAACTTAATGCCCGCATCGGAGCAGGCCCGGGCGAACTTTGCATTCTCCGAGAGGAATCCGTACCCGGGATGGATGGCGTCCGCGCCGGACCGCGTCGCGACTTCCAAAATCCTGGAGAAGTTCAAATAGGATTCCGTCGCAGCCGCGGGTCCAATGGAATAGGCCTCATCCGCCTTCAGCACGTGCAGGGAAGCGCGATCGGCCTCAGAGAACACCGCAACCGACGTAATACCCATCTCGCGGCAGGCGCGAATGACCCGCACTGCAATTTCCCCACGGTTGGCGATTAGGATCTTCTTGAACATGGTTCAGGTATTGATACTTTCGACGACCTGGGAGGCTTTTCATCACCCAAAACAAAACCCCTTCCGGGCCGGAAGGGGTCGTCATCCATCGGGAACACTACTTTGGCTGGTCCAGGGTGATGCCGCCCTCTTGTCCCGGCTGCTTTTCGGCTTTGGCTTTCTTGGCCGCCATCGTCTTGTCCACCCATTCGTCGGCAGTCTTCAGATCGGCTGCGCGCGCGGCAGGGTCGTCGCATTCCAGGTCTGCCTTTTCACGATACATCAGGTTCATGTAGGCCATGGCGTCGTCGTACTCTTCGCGCAATTGCATCGCTTTGCCCAGAGCGTCGATGCCATCCATCACGTTCGCCCAGTTCTTGTCTTTGAGCGCCGCGCACACTTTCTTGTCTTTCAGTGGCTCTTCCGGTTTCAGCCCCAGCTTGGCACGTTCTTCCATGCGCGGCGCGTAGGTCTGAGTCCAGTCAATCACACCGATCGAGTAATAGGCCTCGGGATCGTTGGGGTCCAACTCTGCGACTTTGTGGTTGTACTCTTTCGCCATGTCCAGCTTTTTCATATTGAAGTACAGCGAAGCAATACCCTTGAGGCTTGTGACCTTCTGATCATGGCCGGGATTCGTCTCCAGCACTTTTTTAAACTCGTCTACCGCCTGCTGGCCAACGCGGTTGTTATCGTCCGTGTCTACTCCGGGAATGTATTGATTGGTCAGCGCCGTCGCCAGGTAGAGACGCGCATTCAGCAGCTTGGGATCCAGGGTTACGGCTTGCTGGAAGTGGGCAATGGCCTCCTCATATCGGGCGTTCTTGTAGGAGGACACACCCTTGTTGAGCTGGTCGCGAGCTTTCAATTTGTCGCAACCAATGCTAGAGAACAGAACCAGGCCAACCGCCGCGAGCGCCAGCACTCGTATGCAGTTTTTCATTGCGTTATAAGTCTCCCATGCCAGGAATCCTGAAGAACTGCTTCACAGCCCTGAATTCGCGAACCGATGCTACATGAACAGCCAACACGCGAAACCAGACGGCGGCTGCGGTGTCCTGCGTCTAAACGGTGTCCGAAGCGCAGATGATCCTCCGGGAGTAAGCCCCGGCCTGACGCTAACCCCCGGCTTCGATCTTAGCGGTGATCAACCCCACCTTATCGACGCCCGAGGCGTGGGCGATATCGATCACATTGGCCACATCGGCAAAGGGCACATTGTCGTCGCCTTTGACGAACATCACCTTCTCGGCGCGAGTCTTGAAGATATCCGCCAGGCGCGCGCCCAAGCCGTCCCAGGTCGTATCTTCGTTGTTGATCTTGACTCCCGGCTCATTCCCTACCCCGCGATCAATCAACTGCACCACGATCGTTCGGTCCGGGGTATTGTTCTTAGGCGCGTTCGGCGGGGGCGGTTGCGGCACGAGGGCGTCCAATCCCTTGGGTTGAGGCGGGTTTATGACCATGAAAATAATGATCAACACGAGAAGCACATCAATGAGCGGGGTGACATTCATGTCCGCGTTCTGGCCCCCGCCGGAGCCAACTGCCATACTCATAGTAGATCTCCTCTGATGCTGGTTATTGCCCGCCCGTAGTCGCGCGCGGAGCTCCCAGACCTGTCTTCTTCTGATCGGTCAACAAGCCCAACTCGTCCACGCCGGCAGCCCGGACGTTGTCCACTACCGCGACCACGGCTCCGAACCTGGCGCGGGCATCCGCCTTTACGTACACTCGCTTATCCTGCTGACTGACGAGACGGTCCTTGACTTTTTGCGTAAGTTGATCCACGGGAATCTTATCGCTTCTGAAGTAAACCGTGCCATCGCGCATCACCGACACAACCATGGCGTCTTCTTTTTCGGCGTCCGGCATCCGCTCTGGATTGTTCACCTGGGCCAAGTCCACGCTCACGCCGTTTTGCAACATAGGCGTGATGACCATGAAAATAATCAACAGCACCAGCATCACATCCACCATGGGCGTGACGTTAATGTTCGAGTTGACCTTGGCACCCTCGTTGCGTTTTGAAATTGCCATATTAAGAATCCAATCTTCTTCGTGACCTTCGCCCCCGCAGTTCCAGTCCCGGCTCGGGAGGCTTCCGGCGGCAGGCAAGCGCCCGACGCCGGATCAGCAACTCTGGTTCGTCAAGCCCAGTCCTGCGTCAAGCTTTAGGACCGGCGAGCTATTCCGCGGCGCTTCAAGAAATAGTCAATCAGTTCGCTCGATGAATTGTCCATCTCCACGTCGAACGCTTCCACACGACCGGTCAGATAGTTGAACATCATAACCGCCGGGATGGCCACGAACAATCCGACGGCTGTGGTCACCAACGCCTCGGAGATACCGCCGGCGACAGCGCCTAAACCGGTGGTCTTGCTGGTGGCGATTTCTCTGAACGCATTCAGAATGCCGACTACCGTGCCAAACAGACCCACGAATGGAGCCGTTGAGCCGATGGTGGCCAGTCCGCCCAGACCACGCTTCAACTCGGCGTGGACGATGGCCTCGGTGCGCTCCAGTGCGCGCTTGGAGGCTTCAATGGTCTCGCCCGGGATGTCCGCACTGTCCTGGTGGGCACGGAATTCCATCAGGCCGGCAGTCACTACTTTGGCCAAATGGCTTTTCTTGTTGCGTTCCGCCACTTTGATGGCTTCATCAATCTTGCCGTCGCGCAGTGCTCCCGCAACCGCCGGAGCAAACGCCCGCGATTGCTTGCGTGCCGCGCTGAATGCCATCCAGCGGTCGATCATCACGCCGATCGACCATCCGGACATGATGAACAGGATTACAACAACGATTTTCGCCAGAATGCCCATCTGCTTCCATAGCGAAATCGGGTCGAAACCTACCGCCTGATCCTGGAAAAACCAGATCGCCATGGGGGACACGCTGCTAAGAGTGTGAGTTGCTAAGTTGGCTACGAACATGAGTTGCTTTCCTCCTGGAACTTGGTCTAGTGCCGGCTGCCGGATTACCCTCCCGACAGCGTGAAATTAAACGTGATCGTGGTCTCTACCTCTACCGGCTCACCATTCAAAATGTAGGGCTTGTACTTCCACTGCTTAATGGCCTCAATCGCTGCCGGAGCCAGCATCGGATGCCCGCTGATCAGCCGCAAGTTTTGGATGGACCCATCCTTGCCAATCTCGGCTTGCAGCACCACAGGCCCTTGGATGCGCGCTTGCCGGGCCAGGGGTGGATAGGCCGGCTGGATCTTGCGAATAATCATCCCCTGGGTCACGCCTTGGGAGACACGGATACGCTGCGGGTTGACGGCCTTGGGCACAGCCACAGGGGTTGAGCTAATAATTCCGCCGATTACCCCGCCCATCTGTCCGCCCGGTACACCGCCGGGGACGCCGCCGATTACGCCGCTGGCCGACATCACCGGTGGCGGCGCTTCATCTTCCTTAATCATCTGTACTTTCTCTGGAATCTTGGTAGGGGTTCGAAGTTGTCCGTTTACGATGTCGGTCTGGACCTGTTTCACAATTTTTATAGCTGCGGCCGGAGGCGGCGGCGGTGGAGGCGGAGGTGGAGGAGCTACCAGGAAGGTCATCAACTGGGTCTTAGGAAGGGCCTCGGTAAACAGCAGCGGAATCAACACCAGAATCCCCACCAACACCATCTGAAAAACAAACGAAAGTGTGGTGGTCATTCCCCGCTTGGTTGTCAGCCTGCCGCCCGATTCGATGAGGCTGTCTTCAAACATAAATGTCCCTCCTGCCCCCAACTACTTCTTAGACACCGACTGCCTCCTCTTTGCTCCCAGACCCACTTTACAAAGCCTGAATTGAAGGCCGCAGAATACTACCTCAAATGCCCGTCAATCACAAACTTGTGCAGTCATCACCAGCGGCTTGCGGCCTTATACCTTGGCTTTCACCTTCTCACCGCGGTTGCTTTCCTTGCGGGAGGCTGCTTCCATCGGCGATTTCCCCTGATTACTGCGCCAATCCTGGTAGGCCACCAGGATGGGGGCGGCAATGGCAATGGAGGAATAGGTTCCGATAAGGATACCAATCACCAGCGCGAAGGAGAACCCGTGCAGCACCTCGCCCCCGAACAGATACAACGCCAGAACGGTGAGAAACGTCAGCCCCGCGGTCAGAATGGTCCGGCTTAGGGTCTGGTTAATGCTGCGGTTCACAATGTCGGAAAGCTTCTCGCGCCGCATCAGTTTCAGGTTTTCGCGGATGCGGTCGAATACCACGATGGTGTCGTTGTTGGAATAACCGATCAGCGTCAGAATGGCGGCGATCACCGTCAGCGAGATTTCCTTATTCATGAGCGAGAATGCGCCCACCGTGATCAGCGTGTCATGGAAGACGGTCACTACTGCGGCTACGCCGTAGATCCACTCAAAGCGCACTGCCAGGTAGATCAGCATGCCCGCCAAAGAATAGACCGTAGCCAGCAGGGCCTGGCGGCGTAGCTGTCCGCCCACTTGTGGTCCTACGATTTCCACGTTGCGCACCGCGAAATTGGAAAGAAAGAAGCCATCCTGCAGGGAAGCAACTACCGCCGGATCGGCTGCGGCTTTCAGTTCGTCCAACGAGTTGAGCACGCCGCCCTTTGTCTTGTCGCGATAGTCCACGATGGCTTGGGCCTGCGCGGCATAACGCTGCTCGGCGTCGGTTCCCGCGCGCAGCGGGTCTTTCTGTAGAAAGTAAGTCTTAAGCGCCAGCACGCTTGCATTGTTCAGATCCTGCTTGTCCTGAGGGGCATTGGTTTCGAGCGCGTTAATGATCAACATCTTGCTGCGGTCGAGTGCCTGTTCGTTGGTCTCTGCTTCGGAGACGCCAATCAGAACTTCGTTGCCGCTGATCTGCCCGTAGCGCTGAATGCGCACGTTGCGCAGTCCGGCGCGGTCCATGGCCGCACGGATGGCGTTGTCATCGGGCGTCTGAGCGAACTTCACGTACACCAGCGTTCCGCCGCGGAAATCTACCCCATACGGAATGCCATGCCAGAAAAGCATGGAGAACAGGCCCGCGACGCTGAAGACCAGAGAAAACGCGAGAAAGTACCACTTCTTTCCGAGAAAATCGATGTCTGCATTACGAAAGAATTCCACCTAACAGAACCCCGTTTCTTGACGATTACGATTTCACGTCGAGGCGAACGATGACGTCCGCCCAGCCAAACCTACTCCAGCAAAGCCCGGCAGTTACCCAATGCTCAATGCTTCTCCGCGTTCTTTTCGGTTCAGCACCCAGTCAAAAATCACGCGCGACACAAACACCGCCGTGAACAGGTTGGCACCCAATCCGAAGCTGAGAGTGACCGCAAAGCCGCGCACTGGCCCCGTGCCAAAGATAAACAAAATGATTGCCGACACAATCGTGGTCACGTGAGTATCCACGATGGTGATCCAGGCGTGACCGAATCCCTGCTCCACCGCCGAAGGCGGCGTCTTGCCGCTCCTCAGTTCTTCGCGGATACGCTCAAAGATCAGCACATTCGAGTCTACGCCCATGCCGACCGTCAAAATCACTCCGGCAATCCCCGGCAGCGTAAGGGTTGCCCCACTGAAGCCCAGGAATCCCAGCAAAATGATCAGATTCAGAATCAGCGCGACATCTGCGTTGATGCCGGCCGCGTGGTAATAAACCAGCATGAAGATCAGCACTGCCAGCATGCCGATCACAGCTGCGGTTACGCCGGCGCGGATGGAATCGGTGCCCAGCGACGGACCCACCGTGCGCTCTTCGAGGTACTTGATCCCGGCAGGTAGCGCACCCGAACGCAGAACCATGGCCAAATCCTTGGCTTCCTGCTCGCCAAAACGTCCATTAATGACGCCAGTGTCATGAATCTGCTCTTTGATGACCGCGACTTCCTGAACCTTATTGTCCAGCACCACCGCCAGATTGTCCCCGACGTGGGACCCGGTGAAAGCGCCGAAGCGTCTTCCGCCTTCACCCGTCAACGTGAACGAAACCGACGGCTGGCCGTTCTCATCACGGGAAGGCTCTGCCGAACGCAAATCGCGGCCGGTGACCGCCGAAGCCCGCGAAATCAGGTACCAGGCAGGACCGCTGTCCCCGGTAGTCGCTCCAATACTGTGTCCCGGCATCAACATCGTGTCCGGCGGCAGCACTCCGTTGTTCTGCTGCAAGGCTGCCTGCTCGCTGGCGTAAGGCCCACCCATGGATTGGCGAATCTCCAGCATGGCGGTGGACTGCATGATGTCCTTCACTCGCGCCGGATCGTCTATTCCCGGCAGTTGCACCAGGATTTGATACTGTCCCAGCCCGTGCTCTTCAATAATGGGTTCGCTCACGCCCAACTGGTCAATCCGGTTGCGAATGGTTTCGATGGCCTGGGTCACAGCTCGCTTTTTCAGTTCAGACAGCGATTGCGGCTTCATCGCAACTGTCCAGCTGTTGTCCGCGCCAGAAGTCAGAGCGTACTCGGGAAGCCGATCCTGCACGATGGAGAGCAAATCCGAGCGCGACTCAGGCGGTACGCCTTTGAGCACAATCTTTTCCGGTTGGTTGACCGGATCAGGTTTCGTGATCTCAGCGTAGGTGATTTTGTGTGCTCGCAAATCAGTTTTCAGGCGCTCTATGGCATTGTCCGAATCGACCGTGACGGCGTCATTCACCTGCACCTGCAATATCAGGTGGGTCCCGCCCTTGAGGTCCAGCCCCAGGTGAATACGGTTCCCCAACGCCGCCAGCAAGCCCTTGCCCGACCAGCTATCCGGTATGCCGATGATCCCAAACAGGAAGACCACCAGAGTCGCCACGATAACGCCTATCTTCCAACCCAAAGTCTTCTTCATAAATGATGGATTCACTAATAGATTGTGATGCGTTTCGACCCCTTACCGCCTACGTCTTGTCGCCCGGCTTTCCGGCATCGTCGGCGGTCGTAACTGACGAAACCGAGGCCCGGCTCACTTCGATCTTCAAATTATCCGGCGGAACCCTCAAGTGGACATAATCGTCCCTTAATGCAACGATCGTGCCCCGCAAGCCGCCACTGGTCACGACTTTGTCGCCTGTTTTCAACTCGCCCAACATCTGCTGCCACTTCTTCTGCCGCCGCTGCTGCGGCATGATCAGCAAGAAGTAAAAGATGGCGAAAATGAAGATCAGCGGCGCGAAGCCCAGGAGTCCCGCCGACCCACCGCCAAACTGAATCGCAAGTAAGTGCTGTATATTCATCAATATAAGAGTCTCGTCCCTTACTCGGGGTGGGAGTCAGCCCAACCCAGCGCACTTGCTTTTACAATTTACCGCTGGAGCTCTCGCGTACCTGGGCGGAGATTCCTTAAACTTCGGACACGAACAAGGGATGCCGGTCTATAGGTTTAGGCCGAGACCAGACCTCAGAGAAAGCGGGCCCCTCTCCCAAGTGCAATAGAATGACGCACCGCACGCATCGTGTCAAGGTAGAAGCTCAGGTTGTGGACGGTGTTCAAGACCTGGGCCAAAACCTCGTTGGACGCGTACAAGTGCCGAAGGTACGCCCGTGAATACCGGGAACACACCCGGCAGCTGCATTTTGAGTCGAGCGGACCCTCATCTCCCGCGTACCGCGACTGCTTGATTGACACTTTTCCTTGTGATGTAAACAGCAGGCCATGCCGCGCCGCCCGCGTCGGCAACACGCAATCCATCATGTCGATGCCGAGGCCCGCGTACACCACGATTTCTTCGGGAGTTCCTACTCCCATCAGATAACGCGGCTTGTCCGTCGGCAAATGCTCGAGCGTAGATTCAACAACTTCTCTGGTCAGGCCGCGCGGCTCACCGACGCTGAGCCCTCCAATGGCGTAACCGGGGAATCCAATCTCAAGCGTCCGCTCGGCCGACTCTTTTCTTAGCGCCGCACCCATTCCACCTTGGATGATTCCGAAGAGCGCCTGGCTCGGATCGGGGCTTGACACCGGAGACTGGAAACTAACCCGATTCCAAGGCACTTCATTCTTATGTTGCTCAAAATACTTCTTGCTCCTCTGCGCCCAGCTTAGCGTCAGCTCCATCGACCGCCGCACTCGCTCCGCGTCCGCCGGATACTCCGTGCACTCGTCGAACGCCATAATGACGTCTGCGCCGAGGCCGATCTGTGCCGCCATCGCGCTTTCCGGGCTAAAGAAATGCGAGGACCCGTCCAGATGGGATCGAAACGTCACTCCCTCTTCCGTAACCTTGCGCAACTCATTAAGGCTGAAAACCTGGAAGCCGCCCGAGTCCGTCAGAATCGCCCGCGGCCACGCCATGAAGCGATGCAGTCCACCCAGCTTTCGGATCTGCTCGACTCCAGGCCGCAAGTACAGGTGGTAAGTGTTGCCAAGAAGAATCTGGATGCCCAGTTCTTCGAGCACGTCCTGGGAAACACCTTTGACTGAGGCCAGCGTCCCTACCGGCATGAAGACAGGGGTCTCGACTTCGCCATGAGGCGTAATCAACCGGCCTGCGCGCGCGCTGCCGCTAGTGGCTTCAACTTTGAAAGCAATCGACACTGTGGGATTGTATCGTCTGGCTGGGTTTGCCTAACCTCTGTGGTCCTCTGTGCCCTCTGTGGTTAAGGCTTTTCCCGCAGCAATACCACCGCGTGCGCGATGGCAGCGTTGTCGGTGCCCATGCCTTCTGGGGTCTTCGCCTTAAGCCCGACGCAATCAGCCGGAATACCAAGAAGCTTCGCAACGCTCTCGCGAATCACCGCCGTGTGTGGCCCAATCTTGGGTGCGTCCAGAATCAGCGTGGAATCAACATTAACGATGGAATAACCTGCGGCGTGCGCCCGCTTCAGCGCCTCCCGCAAAAACAGCGCCGAGTCCGCGCCCTTCCACTTCGCATCCGATGGCGGAAATAAAGTACCAATGTCGGGAGCCGCCACTGCACCCAGCAGCGCATCCGTCAACGCATGCAGCAGCACATCGCCGTCCGAATGCCCGCCCAAACCGTGGGTATGCGGCAACGTGACGCCGCCAATCTTCAGCGGAATGCCTGCTTTGAACTCATGCGAATCCCACCCGTAGCCAATTCTCAATCGCACCCCTCACTCGCCGCGTGGATCTGCGTTCATCAGCGTGGATCAGCGGCTTTCAAATAGAACTCTGCCAGTTCCGTATCTGCCGGCGTGGTGATCTTTATATTGCGTGCCGAGCCCATCACCACCGCTACTTCGTGCCCTGACCGTTCCACGAGCGAAGCCTCGTCAGTTCCCAGAAATCCATCGGCCATAGCTTCGTCGAACGCCTTCTTCAGCACATCGTAGCGGAACCCTTGTGGCGTTTGCGCCATCACCACGCGTTCCCGCGGGATCGTCGCTGTGATCACCGCTCCTTCAGCCATGCGCTGCACTTCCTTAATCGTGTCCACGGCTGGCACTCCCGCAATGGCAGCGCCATGCTTCCGCGCGGCTTCAATCACATCATGAATGATTTCAGTGGTGACAAACGGCCGCACGGCGTCATGGACCAGAACAATATCATCTGCTACCGCAGAAATCGCTGCCATGGCATGGGCCACCGACTGCTGCCGGTGCTCACCTCCTTCCACCAGATGAACTCTCTTCTTCAGCACGTCCTTAGCTTCTTTTTCCAGACGCGTGCTGAAGCCCTCGATTTCATTGGCACGGAGCGCGACGTAAATCTCCCCCACCTCCGCACTGGCGGCGAACTTGCGGAGGGTGTGAATCAGAATCGGGGTTCCGGCGAGTTCAGTAAACTGCTTGGACGCGGCAGGCTTCTTGCCCTTCGTGCTCGCAGCCGAGCCCATACGCGTGCCCAGGCCCGCAGCCGGAATAATGACGACTACCTTCATGGCGGGCTGTCAGTATACGAGGGTGCCTTGGAAGGTTCAAATGGGTCTGCTGCGTTGGTGTGGGGCGGATACTTTTGTTCGCCAAAAGCGTGGAGTATCATCAGGCCTCAGAGAGTAGTGTTCTCTGGAGTCCATGAACAACGCCGACCTGCGAGAATACGTCACCGACTCTATCAGTTTCTGGGAGCCTTGGCGGATCGCCTATAACTTGGCGCTAGCCGCAATCGTGGCGATCTATTTTGTGCTCAGCTATCCATCCTCCAGGAAAATGCTTTCACTCGATTTCTGCCTCGGTCTGTTCTTGCTGGCGGTCATAGCAAACGTTGCGTACTGCGCAGCCTACATCGTGGACATCTTTGCTCAAACCTCCAGGTTTCGAGAACAACGGCAACGATACCGCATGATTCTGTTTGCAATCGGGACGACTTTTGCCGCAATCATCACACGCTTCGTGGCGATGGGCATGTTCCAGCCCGGCAACCAGTAAGGGAGCAGAGCGGCGCATTTTGCCTCAGTCTTCCTATGGCATGTCCGAATACGCATTTTTCATCACACCCGGCAACTCCTACCCTATAAGCCCGGTCGCGACTTCCCGTACATATCCCGCAAGGGTAAGACCGGCCACAACTTAACCGACATCTCTCACACTCGCAGCGTGGCACTCCAGTTGCGCAATCAAGATGGGCCGCGTTTTGGTTCGGCGAAATGCGCCATCGGAGGAACTGTGAAACTGACTCGTTCCTGGTTCTCGTTACTGACATTTTGTGCCAGTGCGTCGCTGCTGGCCGGGCTCGCTCTCGCGGTAGTATTCACTGGAGCGTCGGTAGTTGTGGCCGCCGCTGCTCCCGCAGGCGCCGCAGTAGAGGAGCCCAATCCAGTGGCTGCGCGACCGATTTTTTCTGGTGTTATTACCGACAGTCAATGCGGCGCGCGTCATGCCGAAGGGTCAGGGAAAAGTCCGGCAGAGTGCACTCTCGCCTGCGTAAGAAACGGCGCCAAGTATTCGCTGGTCAATGGAGACAAGAAATACGCACTGGATGGAAATGCTGACGAACTTGGCAAATGGGCTGGTCAAAGAGCCACCATTGCCGGCTCTCGTTCCGGGGAGACTATCAAAGTGACTTCAGTCAGCACTCCGCGTTGAGGCTACAACCAGGGCTAACTACTCTGCTGGCCGGTCCACCATCATGGGCTGCGGCTTCTTGGGTTCGCCGTTGGGGACGGAAGCTACCGTTGTAGACACGACCACTGCCGACCGTGATTCACTTCGCGCCCCCGCCCGCTCATCCCACTTTCCGAAGATCATTTTCCCCGCCGTGGTCTGCAGCACCGAGGTCACGGAAATATCGATGGTTTTGCCAATCATCTTGCGCGCGTTGTCCACCACCACCATGGTTCCGTCGTCGAGATAGGCCACACCTTGGTTGTATTCTTTGCCTTCCTTTAGCACGAACACCTTCATGACCTCGCCCGGCAGCACGATCGGCTTGAGCGAATTGGCCAGTTCGTTGATGTTCAGCACGTCCACGCCTTGCAGTTGCGCCACTTTGTTGAGATTGAAATCGTTGGTGATGATCTTGCCTTCATACAGTTTGGCCAATTCGATCAGCTTGAGATCAACCTCCCGCACTGCAGGGAAATCGTCCTCCACAATCTGGATCTGAACCGAAGCGCCTTTCTGCAAGCGCTGAAGAATGTCCAGTCCGCGGCGCCCGCGGTTGCGTTTCAGGGAGTCCGCGGAATCCGCCACCAGTTGCAACTCGCGGAGTACGAACTGTGGAATCACGATCAGGCCATCGAGGAAGCCGGTTTCGGCGATGTCAGCGATGCGCCCATCGATGATGACACTGGTGTCGAGGATCTTGTAGCTCCTCTTCGATTGCTTGTCCCCGCCGAACACTCCGCCCAGAGCCGCAAGGTTTAGCAAGTCGCCCTTGTTCGCGCCTACGATCAGGCCGACGTAGGCCATCAGCATCATCACCATGATTTGCAGGAAGCTCTGGGTGTGCCCCGCGGGAATGCTGCTGCGGATGACCAGGGCGAAAAGGTAGGCGCCGAAAATGCCCAGGATGCTGCCGATCGCCGCTCCGATTAGCCGTGTGAGGCTCATCAGCCGCAGCCGCCATTCGAAAACCACGATCGCCACGCCGAGCAGAGCGCCCACTGCCGCGTCCACCCGGGGATCCAAACCGAACGGCTGAATCAGAAAGCAAGTGATCGCAACGAAAATAACGAATAAAAGACGAACTAATATTAAGTCCACGTGCGCTTCCTCCCGGGACCGTAAGGCTAGTTGAACCCGTTCCCGCGCCGGCCGCCACTTCCCGAAAGCCATCGGCGAACCAGTCATCTACTCGCGGAGCATTTATGAGGGAACTGTTATGAAACCGCGCTCCGCCCTGCCTTTACCTCCGGCAGGAAAACCAGCAATATTCCCTTGAAGTATATACCTCGCTGAAAGCGGGCACGATTACGCTGGTCACAAGTGCAGGTGAACTAACTGCTGTGGCCAAGTTACTGCCGCGTTGCTGTTAGACTTTTCCCATGAAGGCGATTGTCATCAGCCGCCTGGGCGGACCTGAAGTGCTTGAGGTCCGCAGCATGCCGGAGCCCGAAGCGGATGCCGGTCGAACGCTGGTTCGGGTCGAAGCCGGCGGACTGAATTTTGCCGATTGTATGACCGCGAGCGGCGGCTACCCGGGAACTCCGAAGCCGCCGCTGATAGCCGGGCGCGAATTCTGTGGCGCAAGACAGAGCGATGGCCAGCGCGTCATGGGCTATACCCAATGGGCGGCCTTCGCCGATCTGGTCGCCGCACCGGCGCAGTTGCTGTGGCCAGTGCCGTTGGGGTGGAGCGTCGAAGAGGGAGCTGCTTTCCCGGTCAATTACTTCACCGCATATCTTGCTTACTGGAAAGCTGGGTTGCTCACTCCCGCCAAGCCCCGCGCAGCGCCTCGTGTTCTGATTCACGCTGTCGCCGGAGGTGTAGGAACCGCAGCAGTGCAGATCGGCAAACTCCTGGGCTTGGAAATGTACGGGACCTCATCCTCCGATGACAAGCTCGCGCGCGCAACACAACTCGGCCTGCAGCATGGCATTAACTACAAGCGTGATGACTACGAAGACGCCATCCGAGATCTGACTCATGGCGAAGGCGTTGACGCCGTATTCGAAATGCTTGGCGGCGAGCACACCAATAAGAGCGCTCGTTGTCTGCGCGACTTCGGTCGCGTGATTGTCTACGGCAGTGCCACCGGGGAGAAATCGTTGCTCGACACCCGCCTGCTTTATGCTAAGGGCAGCAGCGTTCACGGATTGTGGCTGACTTATCTGTCAGCAAATCGAGAGTTGATGAGCGAGTCCTGGAAGCAGCTTGCGGCGTGGACCGCAAAAGGACATTTGCGTCCCGTAATTGGCAGCGTCTTTCCCATGGAGAAGGCCCCTGATGCGTACCGCCTGCTGAGCCAAGGAAAGAGCTTCGGCAAAGTCGTTTTGAGAATCCCGTAGTATGAACGCCGGTAACTGTCCGCTTGCGAACGCGGTAGTCCGCAAGCGGTCACACTCGTACTGCCATGCTCGGTGCTTTCTCGCAAGGAATCAACACCGGAGCGTTCCCATACTGTTGGCATGGTGCGTGCACTCTATTCTCGTGTGTTAAGAGTGTGTGAAAACTTGTCACAATTTGTCACGATTGCAGTCTCCTCAAATAGACTAAACAAGCGGCCGCTGTATGCAGTCGCGAATTGCTAACGCTGCGCGGGGCAAGCCGTCCAACTGAGTGATTGCAATCTTAATCGGGAAGGAACTTTCGATTATCTAGAAACGTATCAACTCATGACGCAGGAAAGCCGGGCAGACCAACCAGCCCGCCCGGCTCAGAAAGAGTTCGAGGGGTTGAGGGACTGGCTCACACTCGGTTTGGCGGCCCAGGTGAGCGCAATCCCTGTAGCAGAGAGCGGCAGGTCCTTGCGGCCCGGTTGCTTTCTTCTTAACCCCGCCGCAGCATTCTAGGCCTTTGGCGAAGAAACGCAAGTTTTTTTCGCGGAAGGCAGGTCCAAGCCGCCCAGAACCGGTTCCCGACGTTCGGGAAAGAAAAAGGAGAATTGCATGAAGTTCGCAAATATTTCCAAGGGCTTGCTGCTGGGCTTGAGTTTGCTGCTGGCAACAAGTGTATTCGCAGCCAACACCCACATCAACAAGGGCTCGCTTGAGCTCCAGAACTCCGTAACTGTGAGCGGAACCACCCTTCCTGCAGGCGACTATTCAGTGAAATGGGAAGGCACGGGTTCCAACGTGCAGATAAGCATCCTTCAAGGCCGCAAAGTGGTTGCCTCAACCTCTGCGCGTCTGGTCGACCTGGACCAATCCAGCAATTCAGACTCCACCGTGCTGAAGAACAACGGCGACGGCAGCAAGTCGCTGGCCGAGATCCGTTTCGGCGGCAAAAAGTACGCCCTGGCGATCGGTGACGAGACCAGTGCGGACATGAATGGCAGCTCAAGATAAGAGAGTCTGCCGATGAAACAGGGGAGCGCGAGCTCCCCTTTTCTATGTCCCTACTTCCTCCAAGCTGACATGAGTTTCCAGAGGGTTATTCTCGCATCGCCTACTGGGACAGGACAGAGACGGTAAGCCGTGTGCAAGAGGCCGTATGAATTTGCGCGGCGTCCATCCGTGAATGTCCATGGCCGCGGTGGACTCTGTAACTTATGTGTTCGGCTTTAGCGAAGCGCCTGCCGGTAGGCTTTGATTTCATCCTTCACGATCTTCAGGTCTCCGCTGCCCCACAGATTTGCGGGCTCGATATCGTCGTCCGTGTCGGCGTCGAATCCCTCATCGGGCGGGACGACTTCGTTGAATTGGTGGATCAGCAGGAAGATGGGATCGAGCTGTTTCGCGTATGTCATGAAGGCATCGAACGTGGCATAACTTCCATTTTGGCCGAAACGAAGAGCGTCGTCGGAACAATAAGGGCGGGCCTGATCGGGGCAATTCCAACCGTTCTGCCCGGCCGTGGCGATGGACGCGGTGAAATTCTCGACTCTGGAACCAACCTGGTTGTACGAAGGATAGTACGGGCATAATGGCATGGTGCAGGAAGGGTTGAGCCGGTCGACCCAACTCCAGAACCCATACGCAGGACTAATCTCCACCGGCCCGTCCGGCGTGCCCTGTCTCGCCCACAGATCGGGTTGGCTGTCGAGATATCCGGCCATCAGTTTGAAAGTGTATTTATCACTGATCTCGGGATGGTGTCGCAGAAACTCTTCGATTCGGAACCAGAGAGGATGATCCCCGGAGTTTGGGTCCTGCGCCGCCCCCAAGAATATCAGCATGAGGGGCTTGCCCTGGTAAATCACACCCAAATTCGGATATTCATGGAGGCGAGCTCCAAAATAATCCACTTCCTTTTCGAAGGCGGTTTTGCCGTCTTGGTCCTTGATCAAGACATTGTTGTCGATGCCGCCGAGCAGAGGAATCAGTTTGAGCCGGGTTCCGAGCCCCGACCACGCAGGATAAAGATTACCGGTATTGTCGCGGATGTTCTGGTTATAAATGCGGAACGATGGTGTGCAATTGGGCACGTATATCTTGACGAACCACTCGCTGTTGAAGATACAGCTTACGTTATTGGTTAAGTCAATGATGGCCGCGTCGATTCCCATGTATTCAAACCAGGCGACGTGGTGTTTGATGACGGCTGGATCAGCGCTGTCATAGCCGCCTCCCACGGTTTGCATATCTGCCGACTGCAGTAGGGGCATGGCTGCACTGCTTTGGAAGGTGACCGCATTCGGCCCGAACCAGGCCTCATACTCCATGGTCACGACGCGGCTGCTGTCGTCAGCGACCAGCGGACCAGTGGCCGTCGAAGAGGAAGCAGCCGCCACTGCGGACGCGAAAAGAACAGCGAACGTTAGGGAAAGATTATGAAGGTGGGTGTACCGCCGGAACGGTCGTGCAGCCCCTTGTGACATAACACTGGTACTCCGTCTGATGTCTTATGACCTCACCTTTGATAACCCCGGCCGTGAGGTTTTGTTTCACTTGCCTCCCGAGTCCTCGGTTGTAAGTTCAGTACTTTGGCATCTTCGGGTCGATGCGGTCAGCCCAGGCCAGAATCCCGCCCGCCAGGTTGTGCACTTTCTTGAATCCCGCCTGTTGCAGGAAGTCCACCGCTTTGGCGCTACGTACACCGGAGCGACAATGGGCAACAATCTCCCGGCTGGTATCGAGTTCGTTCACGCGCTTGGGCAGATCGCCTAGAGGGATCAGATGGCCCCCGATATTGCAGATCTGATACTCATGCGGTTCGCGCACATCGAGCACAAATAGGTCGTCTTTCGCATCCAGACGACGCTTCAATTCTTCTACCTGGATTTCAGAAATTCCGCCGGCCACAGGTTTCTCCTCGCTTTTCTCTTCACCGCGGATTCCGCAAAACTCATCGTAGTCTATCAGTTTCGTGATGGTACGATGCCGGCCGCAAGCCGGGCAATCGGGGTTCTTGCGCAGCTTGAGCTCGCGAAACTTCATCGCCAGCGCGTCCACCAGCAGCAGCCGGCCGATCAGCGAATCGCCCTTCCCGAGAATCAGCTTGATGACTTCTGTCGCCTGAATCACGCCCACCAGCCCGGGCAGAATCCCCAGCACGCCGCCCTCGGCGCAGGAGGGAACCAGTCCCGGCGGTGGCGGTTCGGGATACAGGCAGCGGTAGCACGGTCCTGCTTCGGCGGCGAAAACGCTGGCCTGCCCTTCGAAGCGGAAAATCGATCCGTAAACGTTGGGCTTGCCGGTAAGCACACACGCGTCATTCACCAGATAACGCGTGGGGAAATTGTCGGTGCCATCGGCGACAATATCGAACTCGCGAAACAGATCGAGCGCATTGGCGCTGCTCAGACGAGTCTCAAACTTCTGGATATGTACAAACGGGTTGATCGCCTTCAACGTCTCCGCCGCCGAGTCCAGCTTCTTGCGGCCTACGTCGGCGGTCGTATGAATGATCTGCCGTTGCAGGTTGGTGTAGTCCACCACGTCAAAGTCCACGATCCCCAGCGTGCCCACGCCCGCAGCCGCCAGATACAGCGACAGCGGCGAGCCCAGGCCCCCTGCTCCAATGCACAACACCCGCGCAGCTTTGAGCTTCTGCTGCCCCTCCATCCCCACTTCGGGCATGATCAGGTGACGCGAATAGCGCAGAATCTCGTCGTTATTCAAAACCGCGGCCTCGGGTTTAATTTCGGGAGCAATGGTAGCCATAATAACCTCTGTCTGTTTCGGATTTCGGGGATTGTGAAAGGCCAGGACTTATCGACAACAGCAACAACAGCGGCGGGTTTGGCAGGAACGGGTTATCTGAAAGCGATTCATCTGGTTACGCCTCCAGCGATCGAAGGCACTATAGAAATATTATCACCATCTTTGACCGCGGTCGCTTCTTCTTGCAGATAGCGCACATCATCGTCATTGAGGTAAACATTCACAAAGGAACGCAGTTTACCTTCTTCGGTGTAGAGATGCCGGCGCAGTTCGGGATGTCTGGCGGTCAAGTCCGACAAGGCATCGCCCACCGTGCCGCCTTCAACCTGGATGTCCGCCAGCTTGCCGGTGTATTGGCGCAACGGGGTCGGAATGTGGATTCTAGTCATGCCCTTAATTGATGCCTGCGCCAGCCATAGGATTCAGCTACGCCCCATAAACAAGCCGATTTCGACTTCCTCATCCACAAGCTTCTTGTCATTCTCCTCACTGCCTATCAGCTCAAAGGAATTGGTGGTTACCGCGTCGCCCTTCTCCACGCTGGTAATCACATACGAGCAACCGAACCAATGCGCTTCGGCCAAGTCAGTCGAGGACCAGTGCGCCGGATGATCCGGATGCGAGTGGTAGAACCCGACAATGTCCTCGCCCCGCTCTCGCCCTTCGCGCTGAATGCGAATCAATTCCTTGGGATCGATGTGATAGCGGTTCTGCGGCGAGTCACTGCGCGTATTTCCGCATCGCGCCACTGAAGTGACCACCCGCGCGTCACCGTCCATCCGTCCCAGGAGCACACCGCAGCATTCATGCGGATAAGTCTCCTCGCCATGCTGGCGAAGCGAATCGTACTTTGATCGGCTGATCTTCAGCATGAGCCACTTCTTCACCACAGAGGACACCAGAGGAACACAGACCACGAGTCCTCTGTGCCCTCTGTGGTAAAGACTTACTCCTCTTCCCAGAACCTTTCGCTCAAATACTTGTCGCCAGAATCCGGCAGGATGGCAACCATGACCGCCTGCTCATTCTTCTTGAGCTGCCGAGCGGTTTGCAGGCAGCCGACAATCGCTCCTGCGGAAGACACTCCTAACAGCAGGCCCTCTTCCCGCGCCAGTCGCCGGGCCATGGCGTAGGCGTCCTCGGTCGAAATGCCGAGGTCCGCGTCGGCCAGCGACGAATCATAAATCTTGGGAACGATGGCGCTGGCCATGTGCTTGGTACCTTCAATTCCATGGAAAGCAGAATCAGGTTGCAGCGAAACGCAGCGCACTCGCGGATTCAACTCTTTCAGTCGGCGCGCCGTGCCCATGAACGTTCCGCTGGTGCCGAGCATCGCAACAAAGTGCGTGATACGTCCTTCGGTTTGTTGCCAGATTTCGTTGCCCGTGCCATGGTAGTGTGCCTGCCAGTTGGCGTCGTTGGAATACTGGTCGGCGTAGAAGTACAGATCAGGACGCTCGGCGGCCAGCTCGCGCGCTTTGCGGATGGCGCCATCCGAACCGTCTGCCGGGTCCGTATAAATAATGTGGGCGCCGTAGGCGCGGAGAATCCGTTTGCGCTCTCCAGAAACATTTTCCGGCATGCACAGCGTGACCGGAAAACCTTGGGCGGCGGCAATCATGGCATATGCAATGCCAGTGTTGCCGCTGGTCGAGTCCAGCAGAATTTTACCGGATGTTAACTTGCCAGCAGCGCGCGCTTGAGCCACGATGTTAGCGGCGGCACGGTCTTTCACAGAGCCTCCTGGGTTGAGCCATTCCGCCTTGCCGAGGATTTCGACCATGGGCAGATCCTTGCCAACGCCCGCGAATCGCAGCAGGGGGGTGTTTCCAATTCGCTCCAAGCTGCTCTGACCAAGGGCTGACCTCTCGCGGGAAACGGGCACTTTCACCAACTTTGGTTGCGCTTTTTGCATGCCGTCCGAACTCTGACCTCGTGACCTACGTAACCTCAATTGGACGCGAAACCACGCACGAAGACTGCGGAATTAGATTATAAGGAAGGTGGGTTGGTTCCACAGAAGATGCACCCTGGCTCCCTTTACGGCGAATCCGCATCTAACCAAACAGAAGAACAAAGGAAGAAATGGCTACCAAGACAGAACATCGGACCTACGACGAAGCCCTGAACTGGTTGCGCGAGCACGGTTTTGACCTGATCGAAGCTCCCGGCACTCAGGGGCGTGTGTTCCTCAAGAAGTACAGTTGTTCTGCTGCCATCCAAAAGGACGGTGTGGACGGCGTGAAAATATTCGCCTACCCCGGCTACATGATCGGCAGCGAAATCTCCAAGCTGGTCAACCGTGGATACCAGCAATTTCTGAAGACCTCGAAGAACGAGATCGCCGCCACCGCCGACCACCTGAAAGCTCTGCAACAATTCACCGAAGAACTGAAAGAATGCCTTGGCCTGCCCAGCCTGTACAACGAATCCCTTGGCACAGTAAGCGAGTCCTACCATTACGACCGAATCAAAGACCGCGACAAGCCTGCTCCCGAGCGCCCCAAACGTCCTTGGGAAAAGGCCGGAGTGGCGATTGCGGCGGTGGCCAAGAAGAGCCCAGCGTAGCTGATCCAGTATTTGAGCGGACATTTTTGCCCGTGCTTCCTCACCTCTTCCGCGATTCGCCCTTAGGCCTTATTCTGGAAGGGAGGGCCGTTGCGCTCGAATGACGGTTCCTTCCGCAAGTCATGGATCCATTTCGTCTCTATGCGTTAGCTGTGGGCGGTTGCGGTGTGCTGTTCGCCGCTTATCTTTTGCTGCGCCGCAAACCCAAGAGTCCGGAGGATCTGGAACGCCAGCGCCGCGAGTGGCTCGACCGCGTCGGTCGCATCACCGACGGCACCGTGATCGATGTGCAAGAACTTCCACGGGATGAGGAGAAACAATCGGTTCTATTGATTTTTCACTACGATGTGGCGGGAGTGTCGTACGAGGCTTCGCAGGACGTCACCTACCTGCGGCAGTTCATCAATCTTCATTCCTGCCGTCTGGGACTGCCCACGTCGGTCCGCTACGATCCTCAGAATCCCGGGAACTCGATTGTCGTGTCGGAAAGATGGATGGGGTTAAGGCAGTAATGAGCTTTCAGCCTTTCAGCACCCAGCCCAGCCGTTAGTCAAACCGTTCTTACCTAACCCCATAGCAATCCAAACGCCAAGTGCTAGCTGCAGTTGCTGAGGGCTGAATGCCGACGCTTACCTAGCTTCCCGCTGCAAATCCGCCGCTATGCGCGAAGGTGAGACGAAGGTATTTATGGGGGTTGACCGGAGTGTCGTTGATACGAACTTCGTAATGCAGATGGGGCCCCGTGCTGCGACCACTCAGACCGACGTATCCAATGGTATCGCCGCGGTGCACGTACTGCCCAATCGCGACCGCAAAGTTGGCCAGGTGTCCGTAGCGAGTGGTGATCCCGTGACCGTGATCCAGCGCAATCGCCTTGCCGTAGCCGCCCAGGAAGTCCGCGAACAGCACCACGCCATCTGCCGGCGCGATGACCGGCTGTCCATACGACGCCGAAATATCCACGCCACTGTGGAACGCGCCTTCGCCGTTGAACGGGTCCGTACGCTCTCCGAATGATCCCGTCACCGGGCCCTCTACGGGCCACACACTCGGCGCAGAGTTGGCTCGCAACCAGTCCGCGGTAGTGGCGTCACGCGTGAGTCCGAGCGAAATGCCGGTGGCAGCTGCGCCGCTCAAAGCGGTGTCTTTCAGAGTGTACAGGCGGTCGAGCGACGAACTGACCTGCGAGTCCTGCAGCGTATCGCTTGTTGGGGCAAGAATCGGATCGGTCTTCAGACCGTAAAGCGAAGAAACCTCGTTGGCCAGCGATCCCAAGGACGCAACCTGAATATCCCGCTCCTTGGCCACTTGTTCCAGCTGAGTATACCGGTTCTTCAATTCCTCTTTTTGGGCACGCAGTTCATTGAAGTGGGAAACCTTCAGCAGCATGCGCAGGTAGGAATTGGCAATCCCCGTCAGACTCAGACCGCCAATTGCCGCTCCCACCACTAGCACGTACAGGTAATGGACTGGGATGGGGATCTTGCGCAACTGCCCATCTTCACCGCGCGCTACGAAAAGAATGTAGAAACGCTTGCGCAATAGGCTCCTTTAATGTCGTCTAATGTCGTCAGGACCGGCAAATCCCCAGCGTCTCGGGTTATTGACAATCCCTGCGCCCTGATTCCAGCATCGTCCCGTTAGCGGGAAGCAAGCTGATCGATCGCTTTCTCCTACCAGAACCAGACTCAGGCCCGAAAACGTAATGCGTTGCAAGTAAACGTCCATGCAAACGCTAGGCTCGGCCAAAGGTGTTTGGGAAACAGCATGGTCACGGTAACAAAGCAGGTCCATGTCTGTCAATGACATAGGGCAACCTTCCGGGTTACGGAAGGGCGGGTAACAATCATCGTCCCGGAGGAGGGTAACCTTCCCCGCCTATTACCAGACGGGCTTCTCGCCGATTCTGAAACTCTCTTCCCGTTCTGGCTGGCCCGCACCGCGCCCGTCTCTTATATATTGAACTCGCTTGCCCCTACGCGAAAAATCGATCATCGAACGAGTGCGCTCCCAGACAAAACGCCGCGCAGCCGTCCGCGTCGGCATCGGGGATGACTGCGCCGCTCTAAGAATCCCTCCCGGGCACGAGGCTCTCGTCACCACCGATTTCAGCGTGGAGGGTGTCCACTTCCGTCGCGAGTGGCACGCTCCCGACGTCGTCGGCTATCGATGCCTCACGCGCGGTCTCAGCGACATTGCCGCCATGGGCGGCCGTCCACTTGCTGCATTTCTATCCCTCGCCTTGCCGCAAGATCTGCCGCAACGCTGGGCTGACCGGTTTTTCGACGGCCTCTGGCATCTGGCCGATGCGTTTCAGATGACCCTCGCTGGCGGCGACGTTGCCCAGTCTCCCGGAGGCATCCTCGCCGATATCGTCGTCGTCGGGTCGTGCCCTAGGGGCAAAGCTGTATTGCGCTCGGGCGCGAAACCCGGAGATCGCATCTACGTGACGGGTTTCCTCGGAGGGTCAGCAGCTGCTCTGAAATTCCTCATCGCTCGCCGCAAACTTCGTGCGGCTGACTTCCCCCAGCATTTTCAGCCTCAGCCACGCCTGGCCGTCGGAGAGTTCTTGCGCAAGAGGCGGCTGGCCTCTGCCATGATCGATATCAGCGATGGCCTCTCCACCGACCTCGCCCATATTTGTGAAAAGAGCGGAGTGGGCGCGGAAATTCGGGCCGACGCCATCCCTCTCGCCTCGGTCGGCAGACCTGCTCACGAAGTCGATCTTCAATCCGCTCTGCATGGCGGCGAGGATTACGAACTTCTCTTCACCGCCCCTGGTGGCAAGCGCATCCCGCGCCGCATTGCTGGTGTCCAGATCACCCGGATCGGCCACGTCACGCGGGGGAAGCGCGTCGTTCTGGTGAACGAGAATAATGTAGGCGTTGAGCTTCGTCCCGAAGGTTGGGAGCATTTCAGGTCTCGCTAACGACGAACGATCGACAACCGGTTCAGGCTAGTGACTTTAGTGCTCCCGAAACCTTGTCTTTCGCTATCGCCCCAGGGCTGCCGGGTCTAAATTAGAAACATGTCATTCCCTCGATTCGCTTTCCTACTCGTCGCCGCTGGCGTGTGTCTCGGCACCACGACGCAAGCCCAACCGACTGCCGAACCCACCATTGACAATGCGTTCGTGGAGCAGCAGTTTGGTTCCAACTGCAAGCTCATCGGAATGCCTTCGGTCCGCGGAGATCTCGACGGCGATGGTGTGGAAGACATCGTCATCCCCGCCCACTGCAGCAGTCCTTTGATGGATCAAGTACAAAACAATTATGTGGTCGTCGATCCCTACGACTCCTTCTTTGGTTACGGTAATCCTAAGGTCACCACTGCATTTGTAGCCGACGATCCGCAACGCCGCGGCTTCTCGTTGCTTGTGATCCACGGAGCCGGCCCCGACGCCTGGCACGCCGCCGTTCCGAAAGCGAAATTCATGCTGGTGAACATTCCGTTCCGCGACATCCAAGTCAGGAAGTGGCAGATAAAAAAGAAGCCTCGCATGGCTATCTATGTAGCCGAGACTGGCGGGGACGCCATGACCTCCGTCGTTTTTTGGGATGGCAAGAAGTATCGTTACGATCCCATGGGCTCCAGCATGGAGTAAACCAAAGGCCCCGCCGGGTGGCAGGGGGCTTTCATTGCTAACCAGCGAGGCGCTCGCGCTCTACTGGGAGCCTTGCAGGAAGACGTTCACTCCGCCGAAATCCGCCGACGTACCCAGCAAAAGGTCGAGCTTACCGTCATTGTTGAAGTCACCGGCAGCCAGGTAGTCCCCAACGTACAAGTTGCTCTGGAACCCCACACCGGTCATGAAGGCTCCACCGCCTGCACCCCTCAGCAGGGAAATCACAGAATCGCCCGGATAGTTGTTGGTGGAGACCGCTATGTCCACGATTCCATCACCATCGAAGTCGCCTAGCTCAATACCGCTAAAGCCGCTTCCCACGGTCTTGTAACCGGTGGGCGTTCCGAAAGTTCCGTCGCCATGACCCAGAGAGATGAACACTTTGTTCCCAAAGGGTATGGCAAGGTCCAATTTGCCGTCTCCATTGAAGTCTCCCAGTGCCAGGGTGTATTCAGCAGGTCCCAACCGAGGCAACAGCTGGAAGGATCCATCGCCCTTCCCCAGCATGAGGAAAAGCTCTGGGCTTCCTGCTGAGTCATGGCTGATGACGGCAAGATCCAGGTGTCCATCGCGGTTGATATCGGCGGTGGTCACAAACTTGACCCCCCACTGGTCGCTGCGATTGACAGCAATGTATTGTGGGGCCTCAAAAGTTCCGTCGCCCTTGCCTAGGAGAACGGTGATCGTTCCGATGTTGTTGTCGCCAGCCCCTCCCAAAACCAGGTCCATCTTGCCATCCTGATTGAAGTCGCCCAAGACGAAAGTGGAATTGCTGGTTGTTGTCGTCGTCTGCAAAGTATTCTGAAACGTGCCATCCCCATTGCCCAAAGCGACCGCCGTGGTGGTGCCGCATAGTGACGCCAGGTCGACAATCCCATCGCCGTTGAAATCACCCGCTACCAGCCCACCGCCGTCGCAGTTGAAAGTGGGCAAGACAAAGGAGTCGATCTGAAACGTTCCATCGCCGTTGCCGAGAGAAATCCCAATTGAGCCCACATCCAGGTTGGCGAAATCCTGATTGCCGTCGCCGTTGAAATCCGCTACTACCACGGCTCCAGCCGGCTGCGCGAAGCTGCCCTGCTGCACCTTAAACACCTCCGACGGCCGCCGCACCGGAAAGAACACCGGGTTCGAAGACGTAACCCCGGGGCTTGCAACCGTGATGGACGCCGTCCCCGGTCTGGTAATGTCGGAGGCAGGCACAGTCGCCGTCAACTGGATTCCGCTCACGAAAGTCGTAGCCAACGCTTTTCCGTTCCAGTTCACGATTGAGCCGGAAACGAAGCCGGCCCCATTCACCGTCAAGATGAATTCCGCTCCGGCCGGTTTGGCGCTAACCGGAACCAGCGGCAGATTGATAAATGGAATCGCGTTCTGCGCTACAACCGTCAAGCTCAAAACGAAGGTGAGAAGAACAACGCGGGCGGAGTTCATCGACTTACCTCCAACAAGTAAGGAAGGCGGAATGTCCTCTAGCTGCGGGAAACGCCCTCAACTGTACAACGGTCTTTACTTTTCGTATAGAGTCTTTAATCTCCATCGTCCCCCGGCTGCGCTTACGCCGAGTAGCGCATTCTCAAGCATAGTTCTCCGGAACGCAAGCCTGTCGGATGGCGCAGGAACGCCCTGCCGCCAACTCGATATAATCATCCCGCGATGAACCGCGAACAAAAGCTCGCCGAACTCCAGAAACGCAATCAACTCGCCGAAGACGGTGGCGGCCCACAACGCCGCGAACGCCAACACAAAGAGGGTAAGATGTCGGCCCGCGAGCGCATCGAGTTCCTGCTCGACGAAGGCACTTTCGAAGAAACCGACAAGCTGGTCACCCACCGTTCGAACGACTTCGGCATGGCTGAACAAAAGACCTACGGCGACGGATTCATCACCGGACACGGCCGCATCGAGGGCCGCGTTGTTTTCGTCTTCGCCCAGGACTTCACCGTCTTCGGCGGATCGCTCTCCGAATCGAATGCGGCAAAGATTGTCAAGATCATGGACCTTGCCGCCAAAATGGGCGCGCCCGTCATCGGCCTCAACGATTCCGGCGGCGCGCGCATTCAGGAAGGCGTCATGTCGCTGGCCGGATACGCCGAGATCTTTCTAAGAAACACTTTGTATAGCGGCGTAGTCCCGCAAATCTCCGCCATCATGGGCCCTTGCGCGGGCGGCGCAGTGTACTCGCCCGCCATCACCGATTTCATTCTCATGGTGGACAAGACATCCTACATGTTCATCACCGGGCCGGACGTGATCAAGACGGTCACTCACGAAGAAGTCACCAAAGAACAGCTCGGCGGGGCCATGACCCACAACGAAACTTCCGGCGTGGCGCATTTTATGGCGCATGATGATGCCGAGTGTTTGTCGATGGTGCGGGAGCTGCTCAGCTTCCTGCCCTCCAACAATGTAGACGATCCGCCGCGCAGACCCTGCAACGATCCCATCGACCGCGCCGACGCCGCCCTCGACGCGCTCGTCCCTGACCAATCGAATTTGCCGTACGACATTAAAGATGTAATTCACGCTATCGTCGACGACAGCTATTTCTTCGAGGTGCAGGAGCACTACGGCAGGAACATCGTCGTCGGATTTGCGCGCCTGAACGGACGTCCGGTGGGAATCGTTGCAAATCAGCCGGCGTTCCTTGCGGGCACGCTCGACATCAACGCTTCCATCAAGGGTGCGCGCTTCGTCCGCTTCTGCGACTGCTTCAACATTCCGCTGGTGACTTTCGAAGATGTTCCCGGATTTCTGCCGGGCACGAATCAAGAGTACGGCGGCATCATCAAGCACGGCGCCAAGCTGCTGTTCGCCTTCGCTGAAGCGACAGTGCCGAAAGTGACGGTCATCACCCGCAAAGCCTACGGCGGAGCCTATTGCGTGATGGCCTCGAAACACATCCGCACGGACGTGAACTACGCGTGGCCGACTGCCGAAATCGCAGTCATGGGTCCCGAAGGCGCGGTGGACATTGTTTACAAGCGGGAGTTAGATCGTGCGGAGAATCGCGCCGAGACCCGGCAAAAGAAAATCGAAGAATTCCGCGACCGCTTCGCCAACCCCTACGTCGCCGCCGAACGCGGCTACGTTGATGCCGTCATCCAACCCCGAGACACGCGTAAGAAGCTGATCCAGGCTTTGGAGATGCTCGAGACCAAGCGCGATAAAAACCCGCCTAAGAAACATGGGAATATACCGCTGTAGGTTTTTCGGTACTATTGGCAAGCAGCGCAACCTGTGGCATTCTTGGATAGGTGCTGTGGGCGAATATAAGGCGAACGATGAGCGATGCCTTCCTCGAATTTGATGAAATTGGCTATTGGTCCGAGATAAAGCTGGAAATTATCCGCGACTATGCGTCTGCGTATTCAAGAATCTTGAATTCAAAGAAACTGCCTCACATTTACATCGACGCGTTCTCTGGGGCGGGAACTCATATTGCAAAGAGTACTGGGCAGTTCGTTCCAGGAAGTCCGACCAATGCGCTCAACGTGCAACCTCCGTTCCGCGAGTACCATTTTATTGATATGGATGCCGCAAAGGCAGATTTCCTCCAAAAGTCGGTTGGAACGCGACAAGACGTCCACATTTACTCTGGCGACTGCAATCAGGTATTGATCGACCAGATATTTCCGACTTTGAAGTTTGAGAGCTACCGTCGGGCTCTCTGCTTGTTGGACCCTTACGGACTGAACCTTAAGTGGCAGGTTGTGTCCCATGCAGGCCAGTTGGGCACGATTGATATGTTCCTGAACTTTCCGGTCATGGGCATGAATCGCAACGTGCTCTGGAAGAATCCGGAGAGAGTGGCACCCGCGCAGATTGCTCGATTCAATGAATTTTGGGGTGATCGCTCTTGGGAGCAGGCGGCTTATTCGACAACGGGCAACCTATTTGGCTTTCCGGAGAAGGAGTCAAACGAATCAATTGCGGTGGCGTTCCAGAAACGCTTGATCGACGTGGCAGGGTTCAAACATGTACCAACCCCGCTACCGATGAGGAACAGCGTAGGTGCCACTGTTTACTACCTGTTCTTTGCGTCACAGGTGGTAGTGGCTGGGAACATCGTGGCAGATATATTTAAGAAGTACGCAACCGTCGGAGAAGCTTAGTGTCCCTGAATTCACACATCGAATGGACCGACGCCACCTGGAACCCCGTCCGCGGCTGCACCAAAATCAGCCCTGGTTGCAAGCATTGTTATGCCGAGACCTTTGCCGAGCGCTTCCGTGGCGTGAAAGGTCATCCTTACGAGCAAGGGTTCGATCTGCAGCTGGTGCCGCAGAAGCTCGCAGAGCCGTTCACCTGGAGATCGCCCAAGCTGGTCTTCGTCAATTCGATGAGCGACTTGTTTCAGCCCGGCGTTCCTGACGACTACGTTAAAGCCGTTGCGCGAGTCATGACCACCGCCAACTGGCACACGTATCAGGTTCTCACCAAGCGCTCAGAACGCGTGCGGGGCATGCTCAAACGCAAACTACGCTTTGCCGCAATGCAGGAAAACATCTGGTGGGGTGTCAGCGTTGAAGATCGCAAACATGGTTTACCCAGAATCGAGTGTCTCCGCGACGCTCCTGCCCGAGTTCGCTTTCTGTCCATTGAGCCTCTACTCGAAGACCTCGGTGAGATTGATTTGTCAGGTATCGCCTGGGTGATCGTCGGCGGCGAGAGCGGGCCTGGTGCCCGTCCCATGAAAAAAGAGTGGGTGGTCTCGATTCGGGATCAGTGTCTCGAACAACGAGTCCCATTCTTCTTCAAACAGTGGGGTGGAATCCGCAAAGCCAAGAATGGTAGATCGCTCGACGGCCGTACATATGATGAATATCCAGATCGGGTGACGATGCCGATTCCTGAGAGGTCGGAGTGTCAGGCATTTGCGGAGGAGTTTGGGAGAAAGTCACAGTTCGTTCAGCTCTCGTGATGCTTCCCAGCGAAAGCCTGCCGAACCTTGCTCGGCTTGGAGGGACGAGGGCGTCCGTCCCCACACAGTCCTTACCGATGACAACTTCCTCAATCCACCTGAAAACTGATGGCCGAGTGCTGACAGCAAAAATTAAGAGTCCCGAAGTAATGTTGAACTCATTCGTCTCGGCCAGTAGCTCGCTTTAGACCCTTGCCAACCTGCATTTCATCGCTCACCTTGCGGCGTGCGATGCTGCGATTGTTGCTCGGGCTCCGGGCTAACCGCCAACCGGATAAACCAGTTCAACGCCTCGGGACTCTATCTTGCCTTTGACATGATGTTCACGTTCGCCTCGACCAGCACCTGGCTATAAGACCCTTGCTCACCCTCTCCGCTTTTCATCTTGCGATGCCGCAGAGTGACTTCGCTTGAGCCCCGGACGCCGCACCAACCGGGAAAACTTTAGAACGTGTCAAAGAACGATTGCCTTTTTACGCTTTCTATTTTCAGAGTCAATCAAAAACCGCAGCCTATAACCACTGACAACACAGCGATGTGCAGCCACTCCACAAGCCAGTGACCGGATTCGGTGCATCCCGATTCTGCGGCATTACTACAATGCAAAAGCGCGCCAAGTTTCTTCGTCTCGCATGCGTGCTAGCCTCTCCTACCCAGGATCACGAATGTGGAAAATCGGCTACAAACCGCGACAGGAGGGGATTTTAACGCCTCAGCCTGCGAGCGGTTAGGCTACAATGTTGCCGCCAGTCAGCGCCGAGTCTGGCGGAAGCCGAAGAAAGCCGACGGAGGAACCCATGCAGAGCGTGCAAAACCAAAGTGAGGTCTCAAGGACGCGATCATTCGCAGCAAGCGCGGTGGCATGGGCGATCATCCTAGTGTCTGCCGCCATGATCGTCCCTTCCGCGCTAGCGCAGACTTTTACCGTGCTCTACACCTTCACTCACACAACGCAGGGCTGGCAGCCCGATTCCGCGCCCATGCTGGATGCAGCCGGCAATCTCTACGGAACCACTCAATACGGCGGCACCGCAGGCGGCTTTGGCACCGTGTTTAAGCTCGACACCATGGACAACGAAGAAGTGCTTTACAGCTTCGCGGGCGAACCCGATGGAGAGGACCCGGTTACCGCGCTGGTTGCTGACCGCTCCGGCAATTTGTACGGATGCACTCTCTACGGTGGCACCGCAGGGGGCTACGGCACCGTTTTCAAGCTAAGTCGAGCTGGCAAATTAACTTTGTTGCACAGTTTCGCTTCAAATCCCGACGGTGCCGATCCTTATAGCACTTTGATTGGCGATCCGCACGGCAACGGCTATGGCACGACTCGCTACGGCGGAGCCGCGGGCGGCTACGGAACCGTATTCCAACTCAACGCGAAGGGGGAAGAAACTGTGCGGTACAGCTTTGCCGGAACGCCTGACGGAGAAGATCCGCAGGCGAGTCTGGTCAGAGACGCGGTTGGCAACCTCTACGGAACCACCATCTACGGCGGCACGGCGGGTGGCTTTGGAACCGTTTTCAAACTCGATAAAACCGGCAAACTCACTTTGCTCCACAGCTTCGCGGGGACACCGGACGGCGAAAATCCTTATGCAGGTTTGGTCGGAGACTCCGCGGGCAACGGCTACGGCACCACTAAATACGGCGGCACGGCGGGTGGCTTTGGAACGGTCTTCAAACTGGACAGGACGGGCAAATTCGCCTTGCTGCACAGCTTCGCTGGAACGCCGGACGGTGAGAATCCGATATCTGGATTGGTCCTGGATCCTGCTGGAAACATCTATGGAACCACTTTTTATGGTGGGACGTTGGGCTATGGATCGGTCTTCGAAATCGACACTGCTGGCAAGTTCACTGTGCTGCATAGCTTCAACAACTCACCGGATGGAGCGAACCCCATGGGCGGCCTGACCCGGGACGCTGCGGGCAACCTCTACGGCACCACCAGCGATGGCGGCGATCTTAGTTGCGGCTTCTCCGGTTGTGGCACCGTCTTCAAGGTGACTCCGTAGATCATTTCCATATCCTTCACCGACAGTTCACTTGATCTGCGGGGGGGATTTCATTGCCCCGAGTACTGATCCCGCAAGCGCGTCTGGCGGCTGGTCATCGGGATTTCCTTCCCCGCGATAAATACCTGCTTCACGTCGGTTCGCAGGTCCAGAGGATCTCCGTTGGCTACCACCACATTGGCAGCCTTACCGGCATCGAGTGATCCCAACTGGTCAGCCACACCCCAGGTCTCGGCGGCATTCAGAGTGATGGCCTTGAGCGCCTCGTCATAGGGCAGTCCGAAAGCGGTTGCGTAGCCGGCCTGGTAGGGCAGGTTGCGCACATTGTGCGCGTCAAATGACGCAAAGATGATCTTGACTCCGCGTTTGTACAGCTGCGCCGGCAAACTATAAACCGTGTCGTAGCGTTCGTAGGGTTTGGGGTCCTCATAGATAGGACCGACGATTACGGGGACCTTGAGCCCTGCCACATAGTCGAGGACAGACTGCGAATGGCTGATGTGGCTCAACACAAACTTTAGGTTAAACTCGTGCGCCAATGAGACCGCGGTTTGCAGGTCGTTGGCTTCCTCCGCGGCGAGAACGATTGGCTTCTTGCCCTGCAAATAAGGCAGCAGCGCTTCGAGTTTCAGGTCTCGCTTGGGCGGGGTGGGCGGTTTCTTGTCTTTTTCTTTGTCCTTGTCGTCGGGCTTCTTGTCTTTATCATCCGTCTTTTGTGCGGCTTCGCTCTTTTTCTTCTCGTAGTCGGCCCAGTGCTGGGCGTAATCCTGAGCATCGAGAAAGGCCTGACGCAGTTGGGCTGCCATGCCCATTCGAGTTTGGGGGAATTTTCTCTTGTCCCAGGATTCGTTGTGGCGTTGGTCGCCGGTGAAATTCAGCGGCATGGCAATATCGCGGATCAGCAGCATTTCTTGAGAAGTCTTCCCCGCCAGTTGCACGAATGAGTCCTGCCCAGGCAGCGTGTCTTTGGTGTCGGGCGCGATGATGGCATTGGTGACGCCGTTCAGACGGGTGACGGGAATCAGTTCCGACTCGGCGTGGAAGGCGTCATAGACGTGCATGTGCGGCATGATCTCGTCGCTCGATTCGATGAGATCGTTGGTGCTCTGTTCCGCAGAAATCTCGGTGAGGCCGAGATTGTCTTCGGAGTCGATCAATCCGGGATAAATCGTCATGCCCCTGGTGTCGATGACGCGAGCATCTTTGGGAATCATGATTGAACCCTCGGCGCCGATGGCAGTGATTTTGCCGTTTTGCATCACTAGCACGCCGTTTTCGATGGTGCCGTGTGAGATGGTGAGTAGTTTTCCCCCCTTCAATACGGTCTTCTGCTGGGCGAGGGCAGCGGTTGAGAAGAGAACGCAAAACACCAGTAGACGATTCATTGTCCCTCCGAGTAATGCGTCATGCCGAAGCCGGGGAGCGAGCGGTCGAAATACACATCGCCGTCGATGAATACTTTGCTTGGAACTCCGTAACTGGAGAGCGGATAACCGTCCCAGATCACAAGGTCGGCGTCTTTGCCGACATCAATCGATCCCACCTTATCGTCCACGCCGATGATCCAGGCCGCGTTCAAGGTGATCATCCTCAACGCTTCCTCGTCGGTGGCGCCGCCGTAGCGGATGCTCTTGGCAGCTTCCTGATTGAGGCGACGAGCAAAATCGCCCGAATCGCTCTTAATGGCCACCCGCACGCCTTTGCGCATCGACATCACTGCGTTCCAGGGAATCGCATCCCAAGCTTCCTGCTTGTAGCCCCACCAATCGGAAAAGGTAGCGATGGCAACATTGTTCGCGGCGAGTTGATCAGCGACTTTGTAGGCTTCGAGCGCATGGTGAAAGGCCCGCACCTTGTATCCGAATTCTTTTGCAATGGCCATTTCGGTGAGCAACTCATCAGCGCGGTAGCAGTGGATCTGCACCAGCAGATTTCCCCGCAGCACATCAGCCAGGGCTTCCATCTTCAAGTCGCGCTTGGGTGGGCTCGCGTCCTTCTCGCCCTTTTTGACTTTTGCGTTGTAATCGTCCCACTCGCGCATGTAATCCTGGGCTTGGACGAGGGCCTCGCGTTGCACGGCAAAGTTGCCCATACGGGTGGAAGGAAGTTGGTCCTTGCCACCGTATACACGCTTAGGATTCTCGCCGCTGGCAAACTTGATGGAACGGGGAGCTCCCGGGAACAGGAGGGCGTCGCGGTTCAGTCCGTACTTGTGCTTGATAACCACGGCCTGGCCGCCGATCATATTGGCCGAGCCGTGCAGCAGCAGAGACGTGGTGACGCCGCCGGCCAAGCCGCGATAGATAGCTTTGTCCTGATAATCGAAAGCGTCAATCATCATCATTTGCGGAGTGATCGGACTGGTGGCTTCGTTGACATCGTCATCGAGCGCGATGTGGGAATGGGAGTCGATGATGCCCGGGGTCAGATATTTTCCACCTGCGTCGATGGCGGTTGCGCTGGATGGTGCGCTCACGTCCTTGCCAACAGCGGCGATCTTTCCGTCTTTAATGTAAACGCTGCCATTCTGAATGATGCCGTGAGTGACGGTCATCACTACGGCATGCTTGATGACTACTTCGTTACGGGCAGATGGCTGTTGCGCTTGAGTGAACACGGAGAAAACCAAGAACAGGAAAACGACGCGGATCGTGATGCGATTCATGCTTGCATCCTTTGACGGAAACAGAAGTCGGCGGAAAGCGGAAATTGTAGGAGGGAACGGCGGCGGCGTCAATCAAAACACGATGTGAGAATATGGCTTGGCAGTTGTTATGTTGAGGAGGATGTTCGATGCGGGCGGTGGTACAGCGTGTAAGCCGGGGGCAGGTGACGGTGCGCGGTGAGGTGGTGGGCAGGATTGAGCGCGGACTACTAGTTTTGCTCGGGGTGGCGGGTACGGATAAAGAGGCGGATGCTGATTATCTGGCCGATAAGATCGCCGGCCTGCGGATTTTCGAGGATGACGCGGGAAAGATGAACCGGTCGGTGGGGGACGCCGGTGGCGCGGTGCTGGTGGTGTCTCAATTCACCTTGTATGGGGATGTGCGCCGGGGAAAGCGGCCGTCGTTCGACGCGGCTGCTCCGCCGGAACAGGCGCGACGGCTGTATGAGTATTTTGCGGAACGCATTCGGGCCGCTGGATTGCGGTGCGAGACAGGACGGTTTCAGGCGATGATGCAGGTGGAGCTGGTGAACGACGGGCCGGTGACGATTTTGCTGGATTCGGGGAAAGGCTTTTGAGGAATTGCCAAGGACGGACGTGCCGCACATAGGATTGTCGGCGTGGGGCACAACTATTCCAAGACACGCAGACGATATAGTTGTTCCAAAATTGTTCGGGTCTGCAGTAGAACGTCAGTCACCTTGCTCTCCGGGTACAAACGTGAGAAGTTGTCAGGGTCGTGTATGGCGGTGTCGCCCGCCCCCTTAATGAGTTTTGTAGAATCGGCTATGCGATCGGGTACTAGTTTCCTGCGTGCTGCCTCCATAGCCATTTCGATTATGTAGGACTTCCTCGTAGGGCCCCTCGGCTGAGACCCAACATCCGGGTCAGCAGTCCCGAGCGCTCTTTTGAGTCGGCGATCCGGATCGACGGTCTCCTGCAGTGCCATCTCAAGGATCGACCTGCAGCATACCGCGCACGCCAAGTGAAATCCGTATAGGTAGCAACGGTGCGCCTCCTCGAAGACAAGCTGGACCTTCCTATTCGGAAGAACGGGCGTCGAAACCCTCCCTAGATGAGTCACACGGCGGGCAATATCTTCCAACTTTTCGATGACTTCAGAAGCGTAGTGGCGATCAAGGGATTCCGTTATTTCGTCATCTGACGATTCAGGGGGAGTAACAGAGGAAGCCATGCGTGCAAATTCGCCTGCTCGGCTCTTGCGCTGCTCAGCTGTTAGATCGGCCAAGAATTTCCGAAGCAACGGTGAAACCGTTGATATATCGCGCTTCTGACCCAGGGAGGTGCGTTCAATGGCCTCTAACTGGGAGAGATAGTTTGACGCATCTCTTCCAATCTCTCTAAGAAGTTTCTCCCCCTCATCAAGGAACTCGGTAGGTAAGGGTGCGCCGAGCCCGTCTCCGAACCAGAGTTGATCTTCCGAATCCAGATAGCTACCGTCGTTGATGTGTCGAAGTACTCTCCCCAGAATGTCTGCCCTTGTTGAGAAGTTCGTCGCCATCCCGGTCTCCGAATGCTGCAGAGGTCGCTTACGCCGTGACCGCCTGCGGTTTTCCCGCCAACAACTGCCGCAGCACATATTGCAGAATGCCGCCGTGGGCGTAGTATTGCGCTTCCTGAGGCGTGTCGATTCGCAGCAACGCTTCGAAATCCTTGCTCTTGCCTTTCACCGTCGCCCGCACCTTCACTTGGCGGCCAGCGGCGAAGTGTTCGACCACGTCGCGGACTCCGCTGATCTCGAATACCTCTTCGCCAGTTAAACCCAAAGACTGCGCGGTCTCACCCTCACGGAATTGCAGCGGGAGAATGCCCATCCCCACCAGATTCGAGCGATGAATGCGTTCGTAGCTCTCGGAGATCACCGCACGCACTCCGAGCAGCAGCGGGCCTTTGGCGGCCCAATCGCGCGAGGATCCTGATCCGTACTCCTTGCCGGCAAGAATCACCAACGGCACGCCTTCGGCGATGTACTTCTCCGAAGCTTCATAAATCGTCGTCTCGGCGCCATCGGGTAGATGCCGGGTGAATCCGCCTTCGAGGCTGGGAACCATCTTGTTGCGCAGACGAACGTTGGCAAACGTGCCGCGCACCATGACTTCGTGATTGCCACGGCGCGAGCCGTAGGAATTGAACTCGGCAGGCTTCACGCCGTGTGCGATTAAATATTTTCCCGCCGGGCTGTCATGCTTGATCGACCCTGCCGGAGAAATATGATCGGTCGTGACGCTGTCGCCGAGAATTGCCAGCACCCGGGCATTCTTGATGTCGGTGATCGCGCCAGGTTTCACACTCATGCCATCGAAGTACGGCGCCTGGCGGATGTAGGTGGAGGCGCTCTCCCAGACATAGGTCTCGCCCTTGGGAACGGCCAGCGCGCGCCAGCGGTCGTCGCCGTGGTAAACCTCGCCGTAGCTGCGACGGAACATGTCTGGCGTAATGGACTTACTGATGGCATCTTCAACTTCGCTGCGCGAGGGCCAGAGATCTGCTAAATAGACCGGCTTGCCGGCCTTATCCTGGGCGATGGCGTCTTTACGGAGGTCGAGATCAATGCGTCCGGCCAGCGCGAACGCCACCACCAGCGGCGGCGACATCAGGTAATTAGCGCGGACGTCAGGATTGATGCGGCCCTCGAAGTTACGATTGCCGGAGAGCACGGAGGCCACCACCAGATTCTTTTCGTCGATCGCTTTCGAAATTTCTTCCGGCAACGGGCCGGAGTTTCCGATGCAGGTGGTGCATCCGTAACCGACGATGTGGAACTTCAGTTTCTCTAGATATCCGGTCAGGCCCGCGCGTTCCAGGTAATCCCGAACCACTTTCGATCCCGGAGCGAGAGACGTCTTCACCCATGTTGGGACTTGCAGGCCGCGCTCCACCGCTTTCTTGGCCACCAGGCCCGCGGCGATCATCACCGACGGGTTCGAAGTGTTGGTGCAACTGGTGATGGCTGCGATGACTACACTGCCGTGGTGAAGATGTCCGTTGCCGGAAGTCGAGGCCGAAGCTGCGCCTTTTCCGGGCTTGATCAGCGAAGGCAGCGCTTTGTCGAACGACTCCTTGGCTTGGGAGAGCGGGACGCGGTCTTGGGGGCGCTTCGGGCCTGCAAGGCTCGACTCCACGCTGGCGAGGTCGAGCGCGAGCAGTTCGGAATACTGTGCTTCCGGCGTCTTCTCGTCGTGGAACAGGCCTTGCTCTCGTGAGTAAGCTTCGACCAGCGCGATCTGTTCTTCAGCGCGTCCGGTCAACCGCAAGTATGCAAGGGTTTCCTTATCCACCGGGAAAATGCCGCAGGTAGCGCCGTACTCGGGGGACATGTTGGCGATGGTGGCACGATCCGCGAGCGGCAGCTCCTGCAGGCCGGGACCAAAATATTCGACGAACTTTCCGACTACGCCGTGCTTGCGCAGCATCTCGGTGATGGTGAGGACGAGATCGGTGGCGGTGGCGCCTTCTTTTAGTTTTCCAGTGAGTTTCACTCCCACAACTTGCGGGATCAGCATGGAAACTGGCTGACCGAGCATGGCCGCCTCGGCTTCGATTCCACCGACACCCCATCCCAGTACACCCAGACCATTGATCATGGTGGTGTGCGAATCGGTGCCTACGAGGGTATCTGGGTATGCGGTTTTCTTTCCATTTGCGTCGTGGACGAAAACTACGCGGGCGAGGAATTCCAGATTCACCTGATGCACGATGCCAGTGTCCGGGGGAACGATGGCAAGATTGCGGAACGCGGTTTGCCCCCAGCGCAGGAATCCGTAACGCTCTTTGTTGCGGATGAATTCCATCTCGGCGTTGAACTGGAAGGCGTTGGGCGTACCGAATTGATCGACTTGCACCGAGTGATCAATGACCAACTCCACTGGTTGCAGCGGATTGATCAGGGTCGGATCGCCGCCCAGTTGCTTCATGGCGTCACGCATCGCGGCCAAGTCAACCACGCAAGGCACGCCGGTAAAGTCCTGTAGCAGCACCCGGCTGGGTGTGAAGGCAATCTCCTTGTCCGGCTTCGACTTGCTGTTCCAGCCGCCCAGCGCGCGGATGTCTTCCTTGGTTACACTGCGGCCATCCTCGGTGCGCAACAGGTTCTCCAGCAGAATGCGCAGCGAAAATGGCAGATGTTTAGTGGAAATGCCCTGTTTGTCGAGAGCGTCCAGGCGGTAAATCTCGTAATCGTGACCGCTAACGCGGAGAGAAGAACGGCTGCCAAAGCTATTCATGAAAGGCCTTCCTGTTTTCTAGTTTAGTCGTTCTGGGAAGGATTGCACCAGAAGCCAAAGGCACACATAATGGCTCGCCATGCTCAGCGACCGTGATCACTGCGTCGCCGGCAGCGTGTATTCGAAGTCGTAGGAATGTTTCCCGGCGTTGATGATGATATCCATCTTGCCGGTAAGACCAACCAATTGGCCGGTGCCGGAATCCGGTACGACCATGACACTAAGTTGCGGGACGCCGCGCGTCATGGTGGCGCTGTGCTGCAAGACGAAGCTGCCGCTGCGACCGCTTAGCGTTCCGGTCACTCGCTCCATAGCGACGTAGCCGGCCGAGCCTTTGACCTCGGTCATAGCGGACAGCATCTGGCCCTTGCTGGTGGCTTCGAGTTCGCCGTGAAACTGTTTGTCAATGGTCATACGGCCCATGGTGGTGTCTTCGAATTTGCCGTCTGGGGTTTGCGGGGTCAATTTCACTTCGAAGGGTCCTCTGGCGTGAGTGGTCATGGGCGTCCCTTTCTGGGGCGGGCTTGGAACCGAAGAGTTTGTCTGCGCGTGCGCTACGGGACCAAAAGATAAGCAGACAGCCAGGCTGACAACTGCACAGGGGCAAAGTCGATTCTTCATCACTTCATTATGCCCGTTGTGGCTAAGCGTTGCAGTTTAAGGATGATCGTGATTCAGTGGGCCGCAATCCACACCTGGTAGACCACCACGGCCATCATGAATAAGAGGTAGGTTCGGAGCGCCCAAAGCACAAGCAGTTCGGGGCCTTTGAGGTGCCGCCTGGGGATGAAGTGTTTCTTTGCGTGAACCAGCTGATCGTGTTCGAGCGAGGATAAAGCCAGCTTTTCATCGGCGCTAGAGATCAAAACTGGCGGCTGTCCTTTTGGCGTCATAACGGCTGTCTCCCCTACTTCCCGCCCAACGCCGCAAAGGTGTTGGGCGCAATGATGCTGATTCCAAAAAGCACGCCGGCGGCGGTGAGGATAAACACGACCGCAGTAGCCAAACCGTTCGCCCACCTTGGACTGACCAGATCGCCCATAATTTCTTGGTCATTCACCAGCATGAAAAGGAACACGAGCGCGGGCGGCATGGCCAGAACTGCAACCACGTTTACGACGAGCACCACATACACTAGCGGCAGCCCGGGAATTAGAACGATGGCCGCTGCCGCCAGGGCGCACAACGTCAAAACAGAATAAAAGGCCTTGCCTTGTCCCAGGGGTAGATTCAGGCTGTGGGGCGTGTGGGTCACTTCTCCGAAGGCATACGCCGAAGCAGCGGAGATTGTGATGGAGGCTACAATTCCGGCCTCAACCATGCCGAGCGCGAAGAGCGATGCGCCAAATCGGCCGATCAGCGGTTGGAGAGCTTGCGCAAACTCGGCCGCCTGGAAAGTGTCAGCCGTCATCTGATGGGCGAACAACGGCGCTGTCGCAAGAATCGTGGCGACTGCGGCAGCAGTTGCTAGAGCGGCTCCCAACACAGTGTCAATGCGGCCGAAGCGGATATCTTTGGTGGTCATGCCTTTGTCGACCGTCGCACTCTGCTGGAAGAAAAGCATCCAGGGTGTCACCGTCGCTCCGATGTCGGCGAGCACAATTAGGAGCGTGTCTTTGTTGAAGCCGGGAAGTGGCTGCCAGGTGACGAATGCACGGCCTACCGAGTGCCAGCTCGGGCGGGTCATGAGCGCGACTGGAATAAAGATCAGGTTGAAGGCGGCTGCTGCGAGCGTAATCCGCTCCCAGGTCCAGTAGCGGTGACTCACCAGCGCCCCGTAAAGGATGACGAGCGCAATCAGGATTGCAATCCAGGGAGAAACTCCGAAAAAACCCAGGCCGGCGCGTATGGCGATGAACTCGGTGATGAGGGTGAGGAAGTTTCCGATGCCCAGGTCGATCATCGAGAACCATCCCCAGAAAGGTCCAAAGCGCTCGAAGATTAGTTCGGCGTGTCCGCGATGGGTTGCGGCACCTAGGCGCACCGTCATCTCCTGAACGACGATTGCCATACCAAACGTCAGGGCAACGAAAGGCAGGAAGAATCCGATACCAAACTTAGCGCCGGTCGCCGCGTAGGACAGCATGCTAGGCCCGTCGTTTTCTCCCAGCATGACGAGAACACCGGGCCCCACCAGCAGCCACAGCAGCTTCGCCCGAGAGGAAAATCCGCGCCGGGCGCGTGCGGCCGACACCCGCACGCGATCATGCGCACGATCTACGTCTTCATGTGTGATGACGACAGCTTCGCCGTCTACAACACGGGGCACGAGTTTTGGTGAAGGCTGTGAACCTACGCTCATGATCGAAGTTAGCGTTAGTATATATCAATGGGTAAACTATGGTTAATTACTTTGAGAAAAGGGCCGGCTGGGCGGAGGAAGGCTAGTTCGAGGCGCGCTTGGCGCCGTGGGTATCCCTCGTGACCCAGACCCGCTCCGCCGCCGAACGGCCGAGGGCAACGGTGCCGGCATCAGTGGCTAACGTAAGGGTCTGATCGTAGTTTCGTCCAGAGACGTGCAGTTTGGCGCCGGGACGCACACCTCGGTCTTCCAAGAATTCAAGCAGGCGGCGGTCACGTTCGTAGATGCCGCTGACGACATAGTGCTTCCCTGCTTCCGCGTGGGCCAGAAGCAACAGACCGCGGCGGCGGCGGCTTGCGGGACTCTCCATCTCGCTGAGATTGCCATGTGGACAAGCTCCGGCGCGCCCCAACCGCGCCAGTAGCTTGGCCTCAAAATCGGGTGAAACCGCGTGTTCCAGGCGTTCAGCCTCATCATGCACCTTGTACCACTCCATGTCGAACACCTCGGCCAGCATGCGTTCGATGAGGTGATGACGCAGCGTGAGCTTGCGGGCGATCTTGCGGCCCGCGGGAGTCAAGGCGACATGGCCATCGGTTTGCACCCGCACCAGGCCATCTTTCTTCAGGCGGCGCAGCGCCATCGTGACCGCGGGTGGAGAGACTGCCAGCCAGTGGGCGAGCGTGGCGGAGATGACGGTCTCACCTTCGCTTTCGGCTTCCAGAATCGCCTTGAGATAATCTTCCTTGGAGCCAGTGATCATCTCACGCGATTATACGCAGTTAAGCATGGTTAAATACAAACCCACCACAGAGGCACGGAGTCACCGAGAAAACACTTATCTGTTACTGAGAGGCGCGTCCAAGCCCTGATTTCCTCTGTGACTCTGTGCCTCTGTGGTGGAGCTTGTCCAAGTTTGACATCACACTCCACGCACACCTAACCTTAGGGTCTCGCTATGAAGGTTCTCGTCATCGGAGGCGGCGGGCGCGAGCACGCGCTGGTGTGGAAACTGCGGCAGTCTCCGCGTGTCTCGAAAGTTTACTGTGCGCCAGGTAACGGCGGGATCGCGGCACATGCGGAGTGTGTTCCCGCTGATTTAAAGAGTGTGGCTTCTCTACTGGCGCTGGCTGCCCAGGTCAAGCCTGACCTGACTGTGGTTGGCCCCGAGCTGCCCCTTACCCTTGGCGTGGTGGACGAGTTTACCCGCCAGGGTTGGAAGACGTTCGGCCCTACCAAAGCCGCGGCGCAGCTGGAGTCGAGCAAGAGTTTCGCCAAAGAATTCATGCAACGGCACCACATTCCCACGGCGCATTACGCGATCTGCGATTCAGCGGACCAGGTGCGCGGAGCTTTGCCTCACTTTCGGACGCCCGTCGTGGTCAAAGCCGACGGCTTGGCGGCGGGTAAGGGCGTGGTGATTTGCAAAACGAAAGAAGAAGCAAGCGAAGCCGCCACCGAGATGCTCAGTGGCAAAATGCTAGGCGCGGCGGGGGCGCGAGTCGTCCTGGAAGAATGTCTGCAAGGGGAAGAACTGTCTTTTCTGGTGCTGAGCGACGGCGAGCGTGTAGCTCCGCTGGTGGCGGCGCAGGATCACAAGCGCTTGGGCGATGGCGACACCGGCCCGAATACAGGCGGAATGGGTGCCTACTCAACTCCGACTATTTTGGACGAGCAGATGCAAAACTGGCTGATCCAGCACGTTGCCCGGCCGGTGGTGGACGGAATGAAAGCCGAGGGTACTGAATACAAGGGCGTGTTGTACTGCGGACTGATGATGACCGCGCGCGGGCCCATGGTGCTGGAGTTCAACTGCCGCTTTGGCGATCCCGAGACTCAGCCGATCCTGATGCGCCTGGAGAGCGACTTGGTGGAAGCGCTGGAAGCGTCGATCGAGGGCCGGGTCAGTGCGGGCGATTTCCGCTGGTCACCAGATTCCTCGGTCTGCGTGGTGATGGCGTCCGGCGGTTATCCGGGGACGTTCGAAGCCGGTCGGCGGATCACCGGGCTGGAGGACGCGGAGAAAGTGGCGGGCGTGCAAGTCTTTCACGCGGGAACGACCAAACATGACGACGCGTTCTTCACTTCGGGCGGGAGAGTCTTGGGAGTAGCAGCTAGAGCTGCCGATCTCAAGACTGCGGTTGACCGGGCGTATCAAGCGGTCGCTAAGATTGGGTTCGAAGGCGCGCATTACCGCAAGGATATTGCAGCGCGAGCGCTGAACAGCGCCGGAAAAAGGAGTCTATGAGCAAACCACAAGTTTCCATCGTGATGGGGAGCGATTCTGATCTCGACATCATGCGCGAAGCGGCAAAGGCGCTGGAGGATTTCGGCATCGCCTATGAGATCGATGTGACTTCCGCGCACCGCTCTCCCGAGCGCACGGCGGAGTACGCGCGCAAGGCTGCTGGCCGCGGCATTCGAGTGATCATTGCGGGCGCGGGTGGAGCGGCACATCTGGCAGGCGTGATCGCGGCCCATACTACTCTGCCCGTGATTGGAGTTCCCATTCCTTCGACTGCGTTGAACGGCCTCGATTCCTTGCTGGCAACGGTCCAAATGCCCGCGGGCATTCCAGTGGCGACGGTTGCAATCGGCAAGCCGGGAGCCACCAACGCCGGCATTCTGGCGGCACAGATTCTTGGTCTCTCCAGTGCGGCGGTGGAAAAGAAGTTGGACGCGCACAAGGAGCAGCTGGCGAATGGGGTGGAAGAAAAATCGCGAAAGCTGAAGATCACGCTGGGGATGTAGGGAACGGCCAACTCTATAACTTCAGACTCTTCAGATATTCCCGCATCTGCTGTCCCAGATCTGCGCGCTTCAAGGCAAATTCGACCGTGGCTTTCAGGAAGCCCAGTTTGTCGCCGGTATCGTGGCGTTTGCCTTCGAAGACGTAGGCGTACATCTTTTCTTTCCTGAGCAGCGCTCGCAAGCCGTCGGTCAATTGCAGCTCACCGCCGACACCGGCCTTGGTTTCGGCGAGCGCGTCGAACACCCCGGGTGTCAGCACGTAGCGTCCGATCACGGCCAAGTTGGAAGGCGCGTCTTCGAGTTTCGGCTTCTCCACCATGTCGATGATTTCGTAGAGACGGCCGCCGAACCTGGCGTCCGCAGGTTTGACCTTAAGCACTCCGTAAGAAGAAATCGCCGGGCCTTCGATCACCTGGGCGGCGAGCACAGAGCCGTTCACTTCATCAAATACGTCGATCATCTGTTTGAGACATGGAACTTCCGCATCGATCACGTCATCGGCGAGCAGCACCGCGAACGGTTCGTTCCCAATCAATTCTTTCGCCATGAACACGGCATGGCCGAGGCCAAGAGCTTCCTTCTGGCGGACATAGAAGACGTGGATCATGTCTGAAATGTGGCGGACGATTTCAAGCAAGTCAGTCTTGTTGCGGTCTGCGAGCATGCGCTCGAGTTCGTAGCTGACGTCAAAGTGGTCCTCGATCGCTTGCTTGCCGCGGCCGGTGATGATGATGATCTGGTCACAGCCTGAGGCCATAGCCTCTTCGACGCCGTATTGAATGATGGGCTTGTCCACCAGGGGCAGCATCTCTTTGGGTTGGGCTTTAGTAGCGGGCAAGAAGCGGGTACCCAGGCCGGCGGCGGGAAAAACGGCTTTGCGAACTCGCATGGTTAATTCCGATTGTACCTTTTGCGATTGCAGGCTGACCAATAGGATGCAGATCAAGGAAAGGACACACCAGAGAGGGCAGATGAGGATTACAGGAAAGGCGCAAACCATGCATGTTAGAATTTCGGGGAGCACCTTCTCTGGAGCCCCATTTTGATTGAGCTGGCACCCTCGATTTTGTCGGCAGACTTCGGCCATCTGGCGGAGCAAGTCCGAGCCGCCGCCGAGGGTGGAGGTACCGTCATCCACGTGGATGTGATGGATGGGCATTTTGTCCCCAACATTACGATTGGACCACCGGTTGTGAGGTCGCTCCGCAAGGCGACGGATTTGCCGTTGGATTGCCACCTGATGATCGAGGATCCCGATCAGTACATCCCCGAGTTTGTGGAAGCTGGAGCGGATTGGATTTCGGTTCACCAGGAAGCGTGCCGGCATCTCAACCGGACCCTGCATCTCATTCGCAGCCACGGCGCCCAGGCAGGCGTGGTGATCAACCCGGCGACACCGATCGAAACTTTGAGCGAAGTACTGGACGTCGTCGACTATGTGCTGGTCATGTCGGTCAATCCCGGCTTTGGCGGACAAAAATTCATTCCAGCGGCCGTGCATAAGATCCGCCGCCTGGCTGACTTGCGGGCAGAACGCCGGCTGCGTTATCGGATCGAAGTGGATGGCGGAATTGCGCTGGACACCGTGGCGGAGGTAGTGCGCGCCGGAGCTGAAATTTTGGTGGCAGGCAACGCGGTGTTCGGTGCAGGCGATCCAACTAGCAACGCCCGAAAGCTGCTGAAGGCAGCGAGTGAAGCTACACTTCTAAAGGTCTAGATTCTAGTTTTCGAGGTCCCATGTCACGTCGTATTGCAGTAGTCGTGCTGCTGGCCGGGTTGGCATTCACCGTCGCCTGCACCACCAACAAGAAGGCCACTAACCCTCTGGCAGACGTGAGTTCGAAGCAGCCGGACAAAGTGCTCTTCGACCGTGCCATGGACGCCCTCAAGCACAACCGCTATGACCTGGCCCGGTTGACCTTACAGACCTTGATAAACACCTACCCCGATTCTGAATACATCGCCCGAGCCAAGCTGGCGGTGGCCGACTCCTGGTATGACGAAGGCGGTTCAACGGCGCTGGCGCAGGCTGAGATCGAGTACAAGGATTTCATCACCTTCTTCCCCAACATGCCGGAAGCGGCGGAAGCCCAGTTAAAGATTGCCAATATCCACTATCAGGAGATGGAGAAGCCCGACCGGGACTACACCCACGCCATGCGCGCCGAGGAAGAATATAGGCAACTGATCATGCAGTGGCCCGACAGCAAGTTGATCCCGGAGGCCAAGCAACGCCTGCGCGAGGTGCAGGAGGTCATCGCAGAACGTGAGTTTGGAGTGGGGCGCTTCTACTATTTGCGGGAATCCTATCCCGCGGCCATCGCCCGGCTGCAGTCATTGGTGGACAAGTACCCACTGTATAGCAAAGCCGACGAGGCTTTGTTCCTGCTCGGGCAATCGTACGAGGACGAAATCGCGATGCTGCGTACACGCAAGCTGAATGAGGCTCAAAAGTCATATCTGGTTCAGATGTTCACCGCGCGTGCCGCAGATGCTTACGACCGCATCATCACTCGGTATCCGGTGATGGAGCGCGCTGACAGCGCCAAAGCACGGTTGGTGGCGCTACACCAGCCGGTGCCCAAACCCACCAAAGCAGAGGTTGCCCAGAATAAGGCGGAAGAGGACAGCCGGAAGGAGGACACCGCGCTGTCCAAGGTGATGAGGGCTTTTGCCAAGCATCCGAACGTCGCTGAGGCCACAAAGGTGGGTGAGCCCACACTGGTCAACCCAACTCCCGTGAGCCCGAGCTCGATCATGCAGCCAACCCCACGAACTGCGGCCGGTGGCTTTGGCGACAAGTCGGTTTCCGTTGAGACCGTGAATGGGGCGCCCGCAGCAAACGGACCCACGCCACGCTCCGACGCCCCCCCAGCGGCAGACGCGAACGTGACGACGGACGCGGCAGCCAGCGCGACTTCTCCTCCTGCTCCGGCAGATGGCAACGAACTACAGCCCAACACAGCGCCCGCGGATGCCAACGAATTGAAACCCAACGTGCCCGCCGACGGGAATCAGGCCGCACCTCCACCCCAGCAGGTGAATGAAATACAGAATGGAAGCCATCCTTCCGGTTCGGCAGCGAATGCTGGCAGCAGTACTGGTTCGGCGTCCTCGACCGCTGACGACACCGCAGATGACCCTACGGTGGCCTCCAGCAAGCATAAGAAAAAGAAGGGTATTCACAAGATTGTGCCCTTTTGAGTTGATATCCTCGGAAAGAATGCCGCCAGCTCGTTCAACTTGTGCTCGGCGCAGTGGATACTGACCCCTCGTAACCTCCTTAATAGGTCTATTCTCATTGACTTAGAGCCCCGGACACGTTACCTTCGGCCTATCCTCCGATTGCTCAAAAGGACATCGCTTGGCGCGCAAAATCCTGCTTGCCGATGACAGTGTGACTGCTCAGAACATGGGCCGGAGAATTCTCAGCGATGCCGGCTACGAAGTCACCACGGTCAATAATGGCTCCGCCGCGCTGAAGAAAATCGCTGAGTCGAAACCCGATCTGATTGTTCTTGATGTGTATATGCCGGGCTATGGAGGGCTGGAGGTCTGCCAGCGCCTGCGCGAGTCCAAGGAGACGGCGCGCATTCCGGTATTGTTGACGGTAGGAAAACTGGAGCCCTTCAAGCCGGAGGAAGCTCGCCGGGTGCGGGCTGATGCTTTCATTGTTAAGCCTTTCGAAGCCAGCGAACTGCTTACCGCTCTCACCAAACTGGAAGACAGGATCGTTCCTCAGCCCGCGCCCTATAAGCCCGGCCGATTTGCCAAAGCGATGTCCGCTCTCGAGACCGATGCCCCCTCCAACGAATATGGCGACCTCGAAAGCGGATGGAAGAACCGCCTGAAGATTCCTGTGCCGCAGAGCCACGGTCCCGAGGTGGAGATAGAGGAGCAGGCCGCGCCACCACAACCCGAGGTCCGCAAACAACCGCCCCCGGTAGACACACCAGCAGCCGTGCCGCACAACATTACGCCTGAGGAGATCGCTGCCATCCATGCCGCCGCGGCAGCATTCGGAACCCAAACCGCGGAACAGGCGGCAGAGCCGATTCCTATCACTACTGCGAGTGAACCGCTTGCCACGGCGGAAGAGGCGCGACATAAAATGGCCTCCAGTACCGACGATGAAGTTGCGGCAACCTTTGCTACTGCTGCTTCTGCCGAAGAGACGCAAGCCGAACCCGAGCGCGCGGATGCGGAGCAGAAAAGTGAACCACCGGTCGTGGTGGGAGCCGTAAGGGCGGAAGTAGCTGAGACGGCGACAAATACTGCTCCTGAAACTCAGCCCGAGCAGCCGGCGCCGGTGGAGGAAGCCCTAAGTACGGCCCCAGTTGAAGCGCCGATGGCAGAGGAGCGAGATGAATTTGCAGCGGCCCTGGAGTCGCTGGCGCCTGCAAACGGACACGAAATTCCACAGCCGTTCAGCGGGCCGCGCTGGGCTGCTGAGTTAGTTGCGGTCGCGGACGAGGAGTCCGCGCTAATCCTTGAGCAGGAGATGCAAAAGGCGATGGCGGCCATGGCAGCCGTACACGCCGATGAAACCGGGCATTCGATCGCTGCGGCAACCGGAGCTGCGGTATCGATCAGCGTAGAGGATGCGCATTCGTCGACGGTTGAGGCATCCAATGCCCAGGCAATTGAACATCAAGCTCCAACATCGCTGGTGGCGGCCATGACCGAGGAGACAACCAATCAGACGGCCCTGCCAACCTTCGCGGAGCTGGTTGATTCAGTTTTGCCCCGCGCCTCGACCGAGACTGAAACTACGACCCCAGAACTGCAAGGAGCAGCATTTGCGGCTGCGGCCTCGGGGAACGCAGATGCAATCTCGCAGTCGTCGGCCCCGCCGGAGGTCACTGCTTCGCCCGGCAATGCGGACGAGCGCCAGCGCGAATCAGAGCTGGCGGCAGCGTGGGAGAGCTGGAAACACATTCGCGAATCAGTCGTCGAACCGCAGTTGAAATCACAAGTAGTCAGCTCCGCCGCTGCCGAGACTCATCCACCCGAAGCAGCACAAGTTTCCAGTCCGCAACCTCAGTCCGAGAGCGAAAACGGCGGCCAGGAAGAAGCCGGCATTGCCAGCATCGTGGACAGCGTGCTGGCAGAACTCAAGCCCAAACTGATGGCGGAAATTTCCAAGAAAATGGGCAACGAGAAAAAGCGCAAGTAAGCCTCTGGCATTTACAACATCCCACCCGTCTCTACCGTCAGAATGCTCAGCGCCACCTCCAGGTTTGTAATGGCAGCGGCGAGTTCTGGATGTTGTCCGATCTTCTCTTGCAGGGCCTTCAGAACCTGGTGAGCATTGGCAACGTGCGCCGCAGCCTGGGCTGGGGTTTGCTTGGGATTGGGTTCGCTCGGTGTTTCCATGACCACTCGCCCCCTGTACAGTTTCAAATTCTATACTGCATCTTCCACTTGACCCATCCGGCGGTTTGACGGGTTGGTGTCGTTTGACGGGTTGGTGTCGTTTGACGGGTTGGTGTAAGGCGACGGCAAAAGTGACCCCCCTCTCTGTTTTGGACTAGCTTTAAGGCAGATGTGATCGCGGCGCTCAGAAAGAGTTTTGACAAGGATGTCACTCCTGGCAACAAAGCAGTCAAAATCAAAGCAAACGGTAATCGGCGGAATGCAGATGTGGTCGTAGCGAGTCAATTCCGCCGCTATTATTTGAGTACTGTTGGACTCAAGCACCACCAGGGCATCTGCTTCTTTGACAGCTGCGGAACGCAAATCAACAACTACCCCGAGCAGCATTCGGCAAATTGCACAGCAAAGCATCAGGCTTGTAGTGAGTGGTTCAAGCCAATGGTTCGCATTCTCAAGAACATGCGTAGCAAGCTCGTTGAAGACAAGATGATAGGTACCGGGACCGCTCCATCTTACTTCATTGAAGGACTACTCTATAACGTACCCAACAATAAGTTTGGCAACAGCTATGCCAGCACTTTTACAGAGGCGATCAATTGGATTTGGGATGCAGACCGTACCAAGTTCCTGTGTGCCAATGAGAGATTTTACTTGGTAGGAGACTCCGCACCAGAGTGCTGGCCGACGGCAAATTGTAACGCTTTTTCTTGATGCGGCTGTAAAGCTGTGGAACAATTGGAGCTACGTTTTTCGATCCCTGCCGGGTTTCGGAACTTTAGAGCCACGTTCACGGACGAGAACAGCTTGCAACCCCTACGACCATTTTTCTCCCCCCCCTGGCATTTCGTGAAGCTAACCCGCGCGGGCTGGCATGGATTTTCACGTTGAGGTCGCGCGGGGGATGTGGGATTTTCGAGTTATGGCAGCGTGGGATTGTCGCGAATTGGAAAAGCTATGCGCTGATTTTTAAAAAGGCGGACTTTAGGCCATGTGCGAGGTCCCATAGATTTAGGGTCTCTGGGGTGTTCCAGCTCTCGCATTCGTTCTCTAATCGCCCCACGCGCCAAGAAAAACCGGACCCGCAATTTTTGCCAGTCCAATTCCACTAGAGCGATTATGTTGAGGCCCTCACACTCGTGTTGGCTTGTAAACATGGAGCACCCTCGCGCGCGCGAGCAAGACGGTCAGAATACAAACCCACGCTTCGACGGGTCTGTTCAACATTGATCACTGGGGCGGCTGTGCAAGCCGGGGCAGTAGGCCAGGGCATCGGCGCATGCTCTCCCATTACGCCGTCCACCGCCTCCATCGCTTCCCTGATCGCACGGTCAATTCTGTTGTTCCACAATCCACTTCTCCAGCGCAAAAATCGGAGCAAGCGTGAGGGTCGAATGTCGCTAATTACGCCGACGCTAACCCATGCCTGCCCCCACAAGCGGTCCCCTTCTCCTCGGAAGACTGCCGTGTTAATGCTGCTCTAAACAGTAACGTCTCCGAAATGTTGTGACTGTTCACAATTGATCATTTCCTGCAGATTTATTGAAAAGGCCACGGGCAATAATGTTCAAATTTGAACAGTTTTCTCTTTGGGAGTTTTCCTACAATCTCTTAGGCCGCCATGTTCACCTGCCCATACTGCCAAGAGAGGACCGACGTTCCGAGAGCCGTTAATTTCTGGATGGTTCACGCAGCTAGTGCGGCCTGCGAGCACTGTGGTAAACAATTCATCATCGTGGACAACTCCGCGATGACCGAGGCACAGTATCAGGCAGTAAGTCCCAATGTTCGCCCGCTGAGGGCGGCATGATTTTAGGGAACTAGATCGCTTCTACTTTAAGCAGTAACAACACACAATGAGGCTGGAGGGACAGGTCAGACTCGGGTGAGGGCAGTCGCTACGATCAGTATCAGTGAAACCAATATCAGGACGCCGCCCCCCAGCAGGACGAGTTCGCTAAGTAGGTCGGATTTCAGTAGGTCTGCCCGCTGCATTTTCAGTTCTCCTGTTCGCGAACAACGGTTGACGTTGGGGCTGAATTGCAAGCTTGAAACTTTCGAGGCGCTTCAGTCTCGGCCATTAGCCCTTTGTCGATCTCTGTTTTCCGCTCGTTCGTAGCGTTCTTCTCGTTCCTGCCCATGAAACATAGAGCACAATGCCGAAGGATGCAATCACGATCAACAACACCTTCCCGATGGCCCATGCAAAAACGATTTCGTCCGACGCAGCCATCCTCGCCTCCCGTCGAAACAGATGCTAACGCGGCCTGGAATGGCCGCCACAGCCCGCGCTAACGGGGCCGCGGGCCATGTGCAAAAAATGGGGCATGCGTGAGTGTCCAATGTCGCCGAACGAGCCGACGCTAACCCATGCCTGCCCCCACAAGCGATCTCTCCTTTGGGGCAGCTGTGTTATGGATGGTTGAAGGTACTGTTCCTGAGAACATTCTGACTGCTCAAAACTGCTCATTTTCGAGATTGTTCAGGTTTTGCAGCAAGGGCCCTCGCCTGGCGCACGTGAGCAATTGTGCACAGACGGACATTGCGCCGCGCTGATAAGTTCACCTTGATTTAGGGGGGCTATGAGCGTATTTCGTATTTTGGTGGCTGACGATCATCCGGTATTCCGTCTCGGCGTTTGCTCCCTGTTGGGGTCCCGCGAAGGGTGGGAGGTCTGCGGAGAGGCCGTTGACGGACGGGACGCCGTAGAGAAGTGCAGACTGTTGAAGCCCGATCTCGTTGTTTTGGATATTTGCATGCCAAAGCTAAATGGCGTGGATGCGATAAGGCAAATCGTGAAGGACAATCCCGCCCAGCGAATATTGGTTCTTACCGATGTGCAAGCTGAGCAAGTAGTCCGACAGTGTTTGGAAGCGGGAGTTCGCGGGTGGGTTTTCAAGTCCGACGGAACTAATGAACTTACGACCGCAGTAGAGGAACTGCAGCGGCACAAATGCATCTTCAGTTCGCGAGTGTCCGAACTGATCGTGGAGGGTTACCTGCGGCGACGAACTGCCAAGGCATCCAGATTGTCACCTCGGGAGCGCGAGGTCGTGCAATTCTTAGGCGAGGGCAACACCACCAAGGAAGTGGCCATGATCCTGAACTTGGCGCCAGGAACGGTGGAAACACATCGAAGCAATATCATGCTGAAGCTCAACATTCATTCCATCGCCGAACTGGTGCTGTACGCAGTGAAGAATGGTTTTGTGTACCTTCCAACTGTTGTGCTGCCCAGTCCGCACCCTGGGAACGGCCAAGCTGACGCAGCCTAGCGTTGCGTATGCGACTGGGAACCCTCCGGTCATACAGCTGAAGATTCCTAGTTGCCCTTGAGTTGGTCCCGGACTTGTTTTCGGAGGTTCCCGCCGCGCCCCGTCACTATCCGTGGGAACTTAGCGCATTCGTGCTTGTCAAAGGCATCCCTTACGTGTGCGGGGACCATGCCAGCAACTAGTGGACCGGGATTCGGCCGGAGCCAACTGCACGCATTGCACCCCCACGCCGCGAAGTTGCCCTGTTCAAGCCAGATGAGTTCTCTACCCATAAGGAACAATAAAGCTGTCTATTGCGGACCCCGCCAACAGGGGCCTTGGCTGCTAAGCGCAGCAGGCATTCGGTGCCCTCAGGCCCGGTTCGCCTTGGGGGCGGCACAGAACCTTGGCAACAGAGTTTGCGGATTCGGTCTTCAGCTGGCTCACCAGAAGCATTTTCTTACCGTCGCACAGCGTAGCGCCATACCATGCGTCATGTAGCACCATCGTGCCATTTATATAGACTATATAGACAGCGCGCGCGGCGCAATAAGAGAGCGGATATTAGACTGCTGTGCTGCTCCAGGGGAGGGAGAGGATGTTTGTCCCTTTGTTGGGCCCCACACAACTTCACCTGCAAGGACCATCCACGCAATAACAAAGCATATTTCCTGATCTCCCTGATTCCATGGAAGTTGCCGAAATAAAGCGAATCATTCGAGTGAAAAAGATCGGTAAAACCACGAGGCGAGAAAATCACAAGCTGTGTTGCGCTGAAAAGGCAAGAAGATAAAAATCAAAGTGCTGTTCCTTCTGCGCAAATGCATAAATGCGGCCTAGCAGACTTCGCAAATCCAGGTCAGCAAACAGTCCAAAATAGGGAGGGGGGTTACCCTGGTGTCGTTTGACCACGTTTTGAAACCGCCTGTAAGATCAGAAGAAGCACTCAGCATTCAGCACTCAGCATTCAGCCCTGACGTTCCGGAGCGATCCTTCGGAAACCGGCTGGCTGATTGCTGACGGCTGAGTGCTGAGTGCTTTTTCATGCCTCACGACCTTCCCAAATCCTACGAGCCGGGCGCGATTGAAAAGCGCTGGGCGGAGTACTGGGTAAAAGAAAAGCTCTTCTCAGTCAAAACCCCTCCACCGGGCGAAACGCGTCCCGCGTTCACGCTTCTTTTGCCACCGCCGAATGTGACGGGGCGCCTGCACATGGGCCACATGCTCAACCAGACGCAGATGGACATCATTGTGCGCTGGCATCGCATGCGCGGATTCGTCACGCTGTGGCTTCCCGGCACCGATCACGCGGGCATCGCCACGCAGATGATGGTCGAACGCCAACTGGCGAGCGAGGGCAAGAAGCGGCGCGATCTCGGCCGCGAGAAGTTTATCGAACGGGTATGGGAATGGAAGCAGCTTTATGGCAATGCGATCCTCGACCAGATGAAGCGCCTGGGCGCGTCGGTCGATTGGGACCGGGAATATTTCACTATGGACGAGAACCTCAATCGCGCGGTGCGCGAGGTGTTCGTCCGTCTGTATGAAGAAGGGCTTATCTATCGCGGAAAATACATCGTGAACTGGTGCCCGAGATGCGAGACTGCCATTTCGGATCTCGAGGTCAAGCACGAGGAAGTGGCAGGCAAGCTCTACGAGATTCGTTATCCGGTGGTCGGCACCAAGGAATTCATCACTGTGGCTACGACGCGACCGGAGACCATGCTGGGCGATACCGCGGTTGCGGTAAACGCGGCCGACGAACGTTATACGCATCTGCATAGCAAGAAAGTCTTGTTGCCGCTGATGAATCGTGAGATTCCCATCATCACCGATGATCTGGCGAAGCCAGAGTTCGGCACGGGCGCGGTGAAGGTGACTCCGGCGCATGATCCTAACGATTTTCAGGCTGGATTGCGCCATCAACTACCGCAGATCGAAGTGATGGACGAACACGCGCACATGAACCAGAATGCCGGGCCGTACGCCGGGCTTGATCGCTTTGCCGCGCGAAAGCGGGTCCTGGAAGATTTGCGCGAGCAGGGCTTCTTGGTCGGCGAGAAAGATCACACAATCGCTCTGGGCAAATGCGACCGCTGCGGAGTCGTGGTTGAGCCCCGGCTTTCGACACAATGGTTCATCAAGATTGCTCCGCTGGCGAAACGCGCGACTGAAGCTGTCGAAAGCGGTGAGATCACTATTGTCCCGGAGAACTACAAGACGATTTATCTGAACTGGATGAATAACATCTACGACTGGTGCATTTCGCGCCAGCTGTGGTGGGGACATCGAATTCCGGCGTGGCATTGTGCGTGCGGCGAAATTATTGTTGCCCGGGAAGCGCCTGCGAAGTGTACGAAATGCGGCGGCTCGAAACTTTCACAGGACACCGACGTTCTCGACACCTGGTTTTCGTCCGGCTTATTGCCATTCACGACCCTCGGCTGGCCGGAGAAAACGCGTGACCAGCAGGTGTTTTATCCCACCACGTTGCTAATTACGGCTTACGAGATTCTATTTTTCTGGGTGGCGCGCATGATCATGTTCGGCTGCCACTTCATGGACGGTCATCAGCAGGATCCGAAGATCAAAGCAGCCAGCGGCTGGGCCGACAAGAAAGATGACAGCGTTCCCTTCCGCGAAGTTTACATTCACGCCTTGGTGCGTGATGCCGACCGGCAGAAAATGTCGAAGACCAAGGGCAATGTAATTGATCCGTTGGAGATCATCGAGCGCTTTGGGACCGACGCTACCCGCTTCACCCTTGCCGCCATGGCAGCACCTGGTGCTGACATCGCATTCAATGAGAGCCGCACCGAGGGGTATCGCGCATTTGCCAACAAGATTTGGAACGCGGCGCGCTTCATGTTCATGAATGTAGACCGGTTAGGCGTTACGGGTATTCCAGCATTCAAGGCCGTCACTCTCGAGGACCGCTGGATTCTTTCCCGTTTCAATCGTGTGTCGCAAGGGGTGAATGACACGCTCGCGACTTACCGCTTTCACGAAGCCGCCAATCAGATCTACGACTTCTTCTGGGGTGAGTTCTGCGATTGGTATCTGGAACTGATCAAGCCGCGGATGACTGAGGGGGCCAGCGAGGAAACGGCGCGGCTGGCATGCGGAAATCTGGTAAGTCTTTTCGATGCAGCGTTGCGATTGCTGCATCCTGTCATGCCGTTCATCACCGAAGAAATCTGGCAGACAATTTATGATGGGAAGCCGCCGTTGCAATCGATTGCACTGGCGGCGTATCCGCGATCAGACGAAAGACTCCTCGACTTGAGCACTGAGACCGAGATGGCGGTTCTGCAGGACTTGATCGTCAGCGTGCGCAATCTGCGGGCGGAATTGAAAGTCGAGCAGAAAACGAAAATCCCGATTGAGCTTTTTGCCCATGATTCGCTGACGAAAAGCTTGGTGGAGCAGAATCGGGAAGCAATCGAGCGGCTGGGCAACGTGTCTACCATTACTGAGGCGACACAATCGCAAGCGAGCCAAGCGCCGTCGCGTGCCACTGCGCGATTTGACGTGCGTATAGTCTACGAGAAGAAGATTGATATCGTCGCCGAGCGTGAACGCCTGATGAAGGAATTAGAAAAGATGGAAAAAGAAATAGCCAACGGGCAGCGGCAGCTAAGCAACGATGGCTTTCTGGCAAAGGCGCCAGCAAATATTGTTGAGGGGCTGAAAAAGCGAAATGAGGAACTAGTTGCACTGCGAGAAAAGACGAAGAAGAAGCTGCAGGAATTGAAATAGTCCACGTGGCCTCAGTTAACGACTAATGACCAAAGACTAACGACTGATTATGGACTGGAATAGCCGACGCATCACCGCCGTCATCGAGAACGCGCTACAGGAGGACCGGGCCACGCGAGATGCGACCAGCTATGCCTGCGTGGATGCGAATCAGCGCGCCACTGGAACGGTCCTTGCCAAGCAGGATTGCATACTGGCCGGGATCGGATGCGTCGCTCGCATTCTCGACGTGTATGCGGAGCTGGACGGCGCGGTGACATCGCACTATGAGGTAACGACTCATCCGGAGATATTCGACGGTATTCGTCTGCACAAAGGCCAGTCGGTTGCAGTCATCCGGCATAACGCTCGCGTGGTGCTTTCCTGTGAGCGTGTGATCTTGAATTTCATGCAGCGGCTAAGTGGCATCGCCACGCTGACCCGCAAATTCGTGGACGCGGTGGCTGGCACTCAAGCGCGAATCCTGGACACGCGAAAAACCGCGCCCGGACTCCGAATGCTGGACAAGTACGCCGTGCGCTGCGGCAGCGGGCACAATCACCGCTTGGACTTGTCCGATGGAGTGCTCATTAAGAACAATCACATTGCGCTCGCTGGCGGCGTCGGGCCCGCGTTGGAACGGGCCCACCAGAACCGCCGTGGCGAGCAGGTGCTCGAGATCGAAGTGCGCTCGTTAGACGAACTCGAAGAAGCTTTGAAACACGGAGCGGAAGCCATTCTTCTAGACAATATGCCGGTGGAGACGGTGAAGCGCGCGGTGGAGCGGTGTTCGCAGGCGAGCCGGCATATTCCACTGGAAGTCTCGGGCGGCATCAACCTGGAGAATGTCCGCAGCTATGCGGAGACCGGAGTAAACTTCATTTCCGTGGGTGCGCTCACTCACTCGGCACCGGCGGTGGACATGAGCCTGCGGGTGGGACCAGTGTAGCTTCCACGAACAGCATTTGTCGTTTTGGCTTCCTACGCTCATAATTCGTCCATCAAGAAATCAGGGACAATCCGAAATGTGCGGACAAGATCGTCCGTCTCCCCTAAACTCGTGCCGCAAACCGACGTCCGGCTGGGGCGGATCGTCCGGCTGCTGGCGGATCACGCAACCGTAGTGGTCAGCGGGACCAAGATTGCATCGGAGATAGGCACCAGCCGCTCGGAAGTGTGGCGACTGGTGCAACAACTGCGCGAGCTAGGAGTTAATATCGGCGGGCATCCGGCGACCGGCTACAGTCTGAATTCGATGCCCGATTTGCTGCTGCCGGACTTTCTCTCACCCTTGCTGCATGGAACCATCTTTGGCAAAAACATCCATCACTATTACAAGACTGGCTCAACCAACAACCTCGCCATGGATGCCGCCGGCGCCGGGGCCCCCGAAGGCAGCGTATTTCTGGCAGAGCAGCAAACGGCTGGGCGCGGACGCGGCGCGCATGAATGGCACTCGGCGCGATCGGTGGGGATTTACTGCTCGGTAATACTGCGTCCGGCGTTGCCGCCGTCGGAAGTGCTGGCCCTTTCTCTCGCCGCTGGTTTGGCGGTTCAGGCGGCGATTCAGGAAATCGATCCCCGAGTGCAACCCGACTTGAAGTGGCCCAATGATCTTCTAATCGCGGACAAGAAGTTCTGCGGCATTCTCACCGAGATGAACGCCGAGGTTACGCGCGTGCGGCATGTAGTGGTGGGAGTCGGCATCAACGTCAACCAGGCGACTCTCCCTCCCGAGTTGCAGGACATGGCGACTTCTCTGCGGCTGGCGACGGGAAACGCGTGGTCACGTGTGGAACTGTGCGCCGCCTTGCTAAAATCACTCGACCGGGAATACCGTGAGTTGACGGAGAATGCCAGCGCGCAGAAGTCGATTCTGCGGCGCTTCTCCGAACGGTCGTCTTCGGTTAGCGGCACCCGGGTCACGGTTGAAGAGAACGGCGGCTTCGAAGGCATAACCGAAGGCTTGGATTCGCGCGGGTTTTTGCAGGTGAGAACCGCCGCGGGGCTGCGCACGGTCTTGAGCGGAACGGTAAGAAAGCAGTAATACCTATGCTTCTGGTCCTTGATGTCGGTAATACCAATACGGTCCTGGGTGTCTTCACCAAGCCTGACAAACTGTCTCCGCTGAAGGGCGGCACTGCCGCCCGTTATGAACGCCTGGCTGCCAACTGGCGAGTGGCCACAATTGCCACGCAGACCGTGGACGAGTACGGCGTCCTTTTCCGCAATCTGTTTGCCATGGACAATCTTGAGGTGAAAGAGATCCATGGCATCGTGATTTCATCTGTGGTGCCGCCGCTTGATTCCACCCTGCGCCAAATGTGTGAGAGCTATTTCAACACCAAACCGCTTTTCATTGGGCCGGGCGTGAAAACTGGAATGCCAGTACTTTACGAGAACCCGGCTGAGGTGGGCGCTGATCGCATCGTCAACTCGGTGGCTGCATTCGAGAAGTATGGCGGTCCGGTGATTGCCGTGGACTTTGGCACTGCAACGACGTTCGATTGTGTGACGGCCAAGGGAGAATATCAGGGCGGAGTGATTTGTCCGGGGATTGGGATTTCCGCCGACGCTTTGTTCGGACGCACCGCTCGTCTGCCGCGTGTGGACATTCGCAAGCCAGCACGGATCATTGGCACTAACACCGTGGCTAGCCTGCAATCGGGTCTGTACTACGGATATTTGGGTCTGGTGGACGGCATCCTGGAGCGGCTGCTGGCGGAGTTGGGCAAGGAGACCAGAGTGGTTGCGACCGGCGGATTGGCTTCGCTGATCGGCAAAGGATCAAAGTACATTGAGCAGGTCGATGACTTCCTCACTCTGGAGGGTTTGCGGATCATCTGGGAGCGCAATGTTCCCTCCAAACCTGCGTCCGGGAACCCGGCGAATCGCCTGCCCCGGGCTTCTTCGGGGAGCAGGGTCCGCTAGGCTGTCGTGGAAAACTACTTCAACTATTTCACCGAAATTGAAGAGCACTTTCAGCGGCGGCGCGGGAGCGGTCTACTGTTGTCCACGCTCGATTGGGCCCTGATCGAGACCTGGAAGGATGCCGGAATTTCGCTCGAAGCCGTGTTGCGCGGCATCGATGCGGCCTTTGATAAGTACGATCAGCGGCCTTCGAAGTCGCAGAAAATCAACAGCCTGGCCTACTGCGCGCAAGCCGTACTAGTGGCCGCCGAAAACATAAAGGAAGCCGTGGTAGGAACTCGAAAACCTGAGCGGGGAACAGGCTTCGAGAAGGCTGAAATCGCCGCCTTTCTGCGGCGCAATGCCGAGGCCCTCGAAGCGGCAAACCTGCCGGAAAGCGCAGGCGTTTCCGGACCGTTGGTAGCCAGGGAAACGGCGAGCACGTTGCGGCAGATGGTTGCGGAGATGGAATCCGCGAAGACTCCTCGTCGGTTAGAAGACCTGGAGGAACGGCTCACCGTGGCGGAAGAAAAACTGTTCGCAGTGCTGCTGGCGGCAACGCCCGATGACCAGATTGTCCGAGTGCGGGCCGAGGCGGATCGCGAATTGGCTCCCTACCGCAGCAAAATGTCCGCCACGCAGATCGAACAGTTGCAGAAGCAGTTCGTTCACAAGCGATTGCTAGAGAAACACGGTGTGCCACGGTTGAGTTTGTTTTATATGTGATTGGGAGGTTTCTCTTGCAGCTGACGATAGAAAAACTCGTGTATGGCGGAGATGGCTTGGCGCGCCTGCCCGCCGACGAACAAGGACGAAGCAAGGCCGTCTTCCTGCCGTTTGTCCTCGAAGGAGAAGCAGTCGAGGCCTCCCTGCTGGAACAAAAACGTAGTTTTGCCCGCGCCCGCGTCGACAAGATGGTTCAATCTTCTCCGCTGCGTATCGCACCGAGATGCCCATATTTCAGCGAATGCGGAGGCTGCCATTATCAGCACACCGGCTACGCGCATCAACTCGAGATCAAAGCCGCCATCCTGAAAGAGAACCTTCGTCGCATCGCTAAGGTTGACTTGGACACGGATCTCATCGTCCATCCTTCGCCGGAATGGAACTACCGGAACCACACGCGGCTGCAGATCAGGAGAGAGCCGGAGTTTGCCCTCGGCTACTACAAATTCAACTCGCACGAAATGTTGCCGGTTGAACAATGCCCTATCAGTTCACCACTGATCAACCACGCGATGGCAGCTGTCTGGCAGATGAGTCGAGCGGGCAAGATGGGGCCGGGGATACAGGAGATTGAACTCTTCTCCAACGCCGAGGATTCCGAGCTTTTGCTGCAACTGCACGCCTCCGATATTCGCCGGCAAGCAGCAAAACAAATCGTGGAAGAAATGAAGTCCGTTCTGCCGGGGGCCGCTGGAATTTCTGTCCTGCGGAGACGCCCTGGCCACAGTTCCGAATCGGAACAAATCGTGAGCTTAGGCGAGGGAGAATTGGTCTACAACACTCAGCGCGCCTCTTATCGCGTCAGCCACGGAGCATTTTTCCAGGTGAACCGGCACCTGGTGGACGAATTGGTAAGAACGGTTACGGACGGGCACTCTGGGGACATGGCGCTCGATCTTTATGCCGGAGTCGGACTATTCTCCAAGGTCCTGTCCCGGGGTTTTGCACAGGTAATCGCGGTTGAGTCGTCACCGACATCGCACCTCGATCTGGTGCACAATTCACCATCCAACGTGAGAACTGTTCCCAAAACCACGGAGCAGTTCCTGGAGGGTGTGGCGGATAGGTTGCGGCCCAATTTCGTCGTGGTTGATCCGCCACGCACTGGGCTGGGGGAAACGGTGGTCCGCAAGCTGGCAGGTCTGGGAGCAGGTCGCATGGTCTATGTTTCCTGTGATCCGGCCACGCTGAGTCGCGACTTGGCAGGTCTGCTTGGCGCTGGGTACCGGATCCAGCAAGCCCACGTAGTGGACCTTTTCCCCCAGACCTATCACGTGGAGAGCGTGTTTCACCTGGTTCGCTAGACTCCTGTCCCGCGAATGAACTCGCATCCCAGTGCGCCTCTTCTCCGTGGGCAGAAACCTGCCCCACGACAGCCCGTGCTGTGGGCGGCCTTTGTGTACGCCGGCGGGATATTTGTGGGCCATTACGCCTGGCGGCCGCCACTCTGGTGGCTCATCGCGGGACTGGTATTCGGGTTCTCGGCACTCTACTGCCTTCGCCGGCGCGCCCGCATTGGGATGGAGCTGGCCTTGTCCTCGCTCTTTGTTTTTGGAGCGCTCACAATTCAGTCAAGTGGCGGGGTGGGCGGTCAAGTTGCAGACACGTCATTGGGCGATGGGCAAGATGTCATTGTGACTGCGCATGTCATCAGGGAGGGAACCCTTTTGCGGAAAGACTCTGGCAACCTTCAGCAAAAACTGGATCTGGCCGCTGAGCAGATCGAGACCAGTGGGAACATTCTGATTACGCACCCGGGCATTCGGGCCAGTTTTTACGGCAAGGGGGGCGGCGACTTCGCGGTTCCGACGCCCGAATTCCGCTACGGACAGAGAATTCGTTTTCCCACTAAGCTCTATCGGCCGCACAATTTCCGTAACCCTGGCGCTTTTGACTACGCTGGCTACCTTGGCGAAAACGGAATCGCGGTACTGGCTTCGGCCAAGACAGCAGAAGTGGAACTGCTTCCAGGATTTTCCGGCAGCCGCTACGAACTCTGGCGAACCCGCGCCCGTCACAACATCATTCAGAGAATTAATATGCTGTGGCCGGAGAAAGAAGCTGCGCTGGCCGACGCCATGCTCATTGGCGAGAACGCTTTTGTAGGGCGCGACCTGCTCACCGATTTTCAGCGGACTGGCACCTACCATGTGCTGGTGATTTCGGGATTGAAGGTGAGCATCCTGGCCTTGGTCACATTCTGGCTGCTGCGACGGCTGCATGTTGGCGATTTCGCCTCCGCAACAATCGCTGTCTTCTTTATCGTCGGCTACGCAGTGCTGACCGGCGTGGGCGCGCCGGTCTGGCGAGCCACGCTAATGCTCGCCCTCTATCTGTGCACAAGGTTGCTATACCGGAGGAAGTCCGTACTGAATGCCATCGGAGTCGCGGCTCTCATTCTCTTGTTGATAGATCCGGCATCGCTCTTTGGCGCGAGCTTTCAGCTCAGTTTCTTGTGCGTGCTGATCATCACCGCTATCGGAACACCAATCCTGGAGCGAACCACGCAGCCGCTCTCATCCGCACTGAAGAATCTGAAATCAATCGGCTATGACTTCGCACTTCCGCCCGCGCTGGTGCAATTGCGCCTCGAGCTGCGAATGGTGGCCGACCGGCTGCGACGCTTTCTGGGCCCGCAGGTTGCATTGCCACTGCTTGCGGTTGCCGCGCGAGTGATCCTGCTGAGCACTGAGTTTCTGCTGATTTCCCTAGTGCTTCAAGTGGGATTTTCCTTACCCATGGCCTATGACTTCCATCGCGCGACCATCGTGTCTTTGCCCGCGAACATCCTGGCTGTTCCTTTGACCGAGATTGCGCTGGTGGCATGCCTGGCGGCCATCGGGATCAGCTATGCATCACTTCAGATCGCCAGGCTGCCGGCATTGATTGCCGGTTTGACGCTGCAAGCGATGGCAGGATCGGTTCATTGGATCGGGCGTCTGCGGATCGCTGACACTCGTGTGGCAACTCCTGGCTTGAGGCTGACCTTGGCAAGCGTGACAGCCTTGTTGCTGGCCATGGTGCTGGCGCGCCGACGCTGGCGATTCGCTGCCATGGGGCTCGCCATCCTGGCCTGTAGTGCTGTCTGGATCTGCGTCGTTCCGCCGCGGCTCGAAATGCGCTCAGGCGGGCTCGAGATCACCACCCTTGATGTGGGACAAGGGGATTCAATTCTGCTGGTTGCGCCCAATGGCCACACTTTGCTGGTGGACGCCGGCGGAATCCCGCACTGGATGCATTCGGAACTCGACATCGGGGAAGACGTGGTATCGCCGTATCTGTGGTCGCGTGGAGTCGGTCATCTGGATGCGGTGGCCATCACGCATGCGCACGCGGATCACATTGGAGGAATGAAGGCGGTCTTGGCGAACTTCCATCCCCGAGAACTATGGATGGGGGCGATTCCGTCCAGCCCGGAATTGGATAGTCTATTGCGGGAGGCGAAAGAACTTAAGATTGCCATTGTGTCACTCAAGGCGGGAGATAGCTTCGCTGCGGACGATGTTCTCTTCCGCATCCTCGCGCCGGCGGCGGACGCCGAAAGCTCTGCGCGGAAAAGGAACGACGATTCTTTGGTGATGAGTGTCAGCTACGGCCACACCACCGCTCTGCTGGAAGGAGATGCTGAGAAGGAAAGCGAAAGGCGAATTGCTGAAGAGCAGCCTCAGGCCGATCTGCTCAAAGTGGCGCACCACGGAAGCGCGACTTCGACCATCCCGGAACTGTTGGCCGCAGTGCATCCGCGCTTTGCGGTAATCTCGGTGGGTGCGCGCAACGTGTACGGGCATCCGCGGATGGAAGTCCTCGAACGGCTGGCTGAAGCTCACGTCAGGACCTATCGAACTGATCTCGACGGCGCCGTTACCATGTACCTCGACGGAAGGACGATCATTCCTCGCCAGCCAGATCGCTGACGTCGATCTCGGCGGTCTCCAGTGTGTCAGGGGTGCGGCGGTATTCTTCAATCATGCGCCGCGCATTCTCAGCGTCTTCCTCGCGCACGAGAATGACGGTGCCACCCACTCCAGGAAGAACGTCCTGTGGAGCATCCAGGGAAGTCACGTCGCAATCAATGCCCGCGGACTCGAGCAGGCCGCGAACTACGAGGGCTTCTGACTCCTGTTCGGTGTCGAACACTCGCACCAGTTTTTCATTCGGGTTTGGAACTTGTTCTTTGTTTGCGGAACGAACTTCTGGCATCGCTTCTCCTCGAACCTGCGTTACCGGGCGAGCCATGCAACCGTCTAGCCCGTATCGTGATTCTACCCCACAGGTGACCGAAGTCCTACACCTTGGGGCCATTGCGCGGAGCCGGGATTGCCGGGAGAATATGCGAGTGGGGCTGGCGCAACCCACTGCGCTGGAGCACGGAAAGCGGGGAGCGATGGAGAGCGCACAACCAGCCGCACAGACCGGCAGAGTCAACGAACAGGACCAGGAATCCCGGAACATTCGACGCCTGCAAGTGATGATCAGCATGGTAATGTCGGTGATCAGCCAGGATCCCAGCCTCACCGTGGAAGAAGCATCTGCAATGGCCGCCAACGCCAAGCGAGCCGCCCTCGCCATGTTCCCTGACAAGGAACTCGCCTACGACCTGCTCTACAAACCCCGCCTGCAACGCCTGATGAACGAACGCTATCGCTTGCAATAGGACAGCGATTCCGGGGACGCTGGAATTGACCCTGCCGTCGCCTCCGAACTAAACTCAACTACCGCGAGGTTTTTCCCATGAAGCGTCTGGTTATGATCCTCACCGCTGTCTTTTTATGTGTCTGCGTTGCGCCCGCCGATGATGATGCTCATCATCACGAAAATGTGACTCCGGAGCAATTGGGCACGGTGCATTTCCCGACTTCCTGCGTCATCCAGGTTCAAGCGCAATTTGAACGCGGCGTGGCGTTGCTGCACTCGTTTTGGTATGAGGAAGCGGAAAAGCAGTTCAACCAGATTATCCAGGAGGACCCGCGTTGCGCGATGGCGCACTGGGGCGTGGCCATGAGCTTATGGCACGAGCTCTGGAACCATCCCGATCGCAAGACCATCAAGAGGGGCCTGGCTGAGGTGAATAAGGCGAAGAGGATGCATTCCACGGATGACCGCGAGCGCGGGTACATCTCTGCTATCGATGCCTTCTACAGCGGCTCCAAACGCCGTGACTATCATGACCGCGCCATCGCCTATACGAAGGTTATGGAGACGAACTATCAGCGCCATCCGGAGGACCGCGAAGGCGCTGCTTTCTATGCACTCGCATTGCTGGCCTCAGCGCCTGATCAGGACACGACTTTCGCCAATCAAAAAAAGGCGGGTGCGATCCTCGAAATCCTTTTCGCGCAAGAACCGAACCATCCCGGAATTGCCCACTACATCATTCACAGTTATGACAGCCCGCAGCTAGCGGAGATGGGGCTTGCGGCGGCCCGCGCCTACGCTAAGATCGCGCCTGCCGCTCCTCACGCTCTGCACATGCCTTCGCACATCTTTGCCCGGCTGGGGCTTTGGCAGGACGATATTGATTCCAACCTCGCCTCCATAGCTGCCACGCGCAAAACCGCGGCCATGCATATGGGCGGTGAAAGTCATCAGTTTCACGCCATGGATTTTCTGGAATACGCGTACCTGCAATCCGGCCGTGAGGCCGACGCGCAGCGTCTGATCGACGAGATCAAGGCCATGCCACCGATGAAGGACGACATGTATGGATCGGACTTTGATCCGCGCACTTACTCCCTCGTAGTGTTTCCCGCCCGCTACTCGTTAGAACTTCATCGTTGGAGCGAGGCTGCGTCGTTGCCTCTGGTTCCAGGAGCCAACATTGGCGACAATGCGATCACCTACTGGGCCCGTGCCATTGGCGCTGTCCGGAGCGGAAATCCGGCAGAGGCGCGCAAGGATATTGCTGAAATCGTGAGTATCAGAAAGACTCTCGTAAGGCAGAAGAAGGCTGGGTTCATTGACTACATTGACGCTGACAAGAAAGAGGCGGAAGCCTGGCTGGCCTACGCTGAGGGCAATCGCGACCAGGCCCTCAAGACTCTTCGTACCATTGCTGAAAAACAGGAGGCCGAGGGCGACGAGCCACTGGCGATTCCCGCCCGCGAAATGTTGGCCGACATGTTAACGGATATGAACCAGCCCGCACAGGCGCTGGCGGAATATGAGAACGACTTGAAATTCAACCCGAATCGCTTTGACGGTCTGTATGGGGCAGCGCATGCGGCCGAGTTAGCTGGCAAGAACACTGAGGCGAACACTTACTATGCGCAACTGCTGAAGGTGTGCAATGGAGCCAGTTCCGATCGGCCGGAACTGAGCAAAGCCAAGGCCTTGGTAGCGAAGAACAACTGACTAATGCAGTTTTCGCCGGCATGCTGCGGTGAGCGGTAAAGGGGAAAACATGAAGCTCACACTAACCCTCTCTTTCGTCGTGATCATGTTGTGTGCCGCCGCCGGAGCGCAGTCCCAGTGGCAACGCGTAACCAACCCGCCACCCGACAATGTCGGGGCTGTACTGCTGCTCACTGACGGCACCGTCGTTGCCCACCAAGAGACGGACACGATCGAAAGCCTGGCGACAGGCACCTGGTACAAACTCACACCCGATATCAACGGCAGCTACGTGAACGGAACCTGGACTCAAATAGCTTCGCTGCCGGCGAACTATTGCCCTCTTTATTTCGCTTCCGCAGTGCTTCCCGACGGCCGCATGATTGTCGAGGGTGGAGAAGACAACACCTGCGGTATCTACGACCTCGGTTTCATCTACGATCCCGTGGTCGATGACTGGACACCCGTACCGCCCCCCACGGGATGGGGTTACATTCCGGATGTGCCGAGCGTGATTCTGAATAACGGGACGTTGATGATAAGCAATCACGGCACGGACTTTGCCTTGCTGGACATCTCGAACCTGACCTGGACCCCCACCGGCACGGGCAAGTTTGACCCGAGTGTGAAAGAGGGCTGGACTTTGCTTCCTGGCGGAAAGGTACTGACAGTCGACACCTACTCGGGTCAAAACGATCCGACCGGCATGAACTCCGAAATTTATGACCCCGTTACTGGCGCGTGGACGAGCGCCGGGAGTACTGGCGTACAACTGTGGGACTCCGACTGCGGCGGAGTCGGTGCAACCCATGAAGTAGGCCCTGCGATGGTACGCCCAGATGGCACCGTCTTCGCCACCGGTGCCAACGGTTGCGGGGCAGGTCACACCTCGGTCTACGATGTCAGCGCAGGTACCTGGGCCCCGGGCCCGGACTTTCCAGGGAATCTCAATGTCGCCGACGGCCCGGCCGCCCTGGAAGCAAATGGCAAAGTCCTGATGATCGCCAGCCCGGGAATCTTCTTACCGCCGCCTGCGTTCTTCGAGTGGGATGGCAGCCATCTCAACCAGATCCCCGGCCCGTTCAACCCAGTCAGCTTCAACACTTCCTACAAAGGCCACCTGTTGGTGCTCCCCACCGGGCAAATCCTGTATACCTACTTCTCCAAGGATGTGGAAGTCTTTACCCCCACGGGGAGCAATTACAACTGGGCGCCTTCGGCGATATTTACCAGCAACGTGTTTTCGCGCGGAAGTTCATTCGTACTCTTTGGTAACAAATTGAACGGCCTTTCTCAGGGGGTGGCCTACGGCGACGACTACCAGGCTGCCACCAACTACCCCATCGTGCGCATCACCAATCTTGCAACGGGCCACGTTTTCTATTGCCGCACTCACGATCACAGCACCATGGCGATAAGCGACCCTGGCGTCGCATATACGCACGTAAATATACCGTCCAACATGGAAACTGGTGCAAGCTACCTCGAAGTAGTATCGAATGGCATTCCCTCGCCACAGTACAACATCACGATTCACTAGCAGGATGCTGAAAAAGTACTTTACGATGGCAAAGATTACGTGGCGGGCTATCAATCAAAACATTTTCACGTTTATCTACGTTAACGCAAGTTACGGCTTCTCGACGCGTAGCAGCCGGAACAACAACGTCCCCCAACCCAGCTTGGATCGCATCTGCACGGTCATGTGATTGCCATCGGAGGTGTACCAGGTCCAGACCGTCCCCTTGCCCTTCAGCGCCCCGGAAGTCGGTTCAGCTCTCACGCGTAGGGTTTGAAATGTGCCTGCGGGGACTTTTACCTGCTCGTGGCCTTCCACCCGCACGCTGACTTCGGTGGTTTTTCCGCCGTCGTTGATGGGGAAGACGTAGCTGCTGCCTTGCTGCAGCGGTAACGACGACAGGTAGTAAAAACCACTGACTACATCCGTGACACAACCGGGAACATCATTTTCGACGTGCTTGGTCTCGCCGGTCTTTAGGTTCTTCTCGTCCTCCACACTCTTGCCGCGAGAATAGTCAAAACGCAGTTCCACTTGTCGCGCCCGCGCACCTTCTTCGGAGTGCTTCGAGACTCGAAGGGAACAGAACTTATGGGGATCGAAGAACGCTTCGAAGTGGTCGTTGACTTTGTAAAGCGCGTTCACGAAACCGGAGGAAACCGCGGTCGCTGTCACATGCTGCTCAGCACCCTGGGCCTGTAACATGACCTTCGCGGTTCCCGCAGTGAACATGTGCCATTCCACCGCGTAAACGTAAGTTTGGCCGTCCGGGAAGTGATAGTTTGGAGGCGGGGGAAGAATTTGCGCCGCGGGTGCCGCGCTGAATGTAGGCAAACCGCCCTGATTTGATTGTGACTGAACTGACTGCCCCGCGAACAGCGCCAGGCACGCGGCCGCAGTAAATATCCCCGTCAGTTTGAATGTCAGGAAACGCCCCATTTTCGATTCGAACGATTCAGTACCTGTTAAGACGCTCACTCGTGCTTGCGAGATGTCCTGCACTTCTACTGCGACAACCACAACAACTTGATGACCAGGGCCGCCATGATCGCCACCGCACCCATCGTGGCATTGTACTCGCGATGCTTCCGATACAAATCCCAGGAAAACTCCGGGCGCAGCTTGCTGGCCGGAGTAAGGGTTGGCACCAGTCGGGGAACTCGACGCGCGTAATCCGCAAATTCGGGAAAGTGTTGCGCGAGAAACAATTCTTCCGCCCGAATCACTGGCAAGTAGATTGCTACGAACATCACGATAAGAATTGCGACGATCCACCAACTTCTGGCCGCGAATGCAAAACCCAAAGCCATTACAAACGAACCGAGGTAGAGCGGGTTGCGGGTATACGCATAAGGCCCGGCGGTCGCCAGCCGTTCGTTCTTTTGCACGTGTCCCGAGGCCAGCGCGCGGATCAGCAAACCTGGAATGATGAAAAGCGCACCTATCAGAAGGGATATCGCGAGCGGGTTGGCGAGCCACAGGTAAAGTGCTGTCACAGCGAAACCCAAGGGCACTCGACCGCGATGCGCGATTCTTGACCAGCTAACCACGGCATCTCCTTAACAACTCTCGCGCCGCTGCAACGGTCTGGTCGACACTGATTTCCAGCAGGCCTGGGTCCGGCTGTGTGCGACGAGTATGCGTGGTGGGGCTCAACGAGTTCCGCAGAACTATACTCCGCGTTCCCCAGGGACCATTGCGGGCCGGATTGGTTGGACCGAAGAGGGCTACGACCGGAATTCTCAATGCAGCCGCCATGTGCATAGGGCCAGTATCGCCGCCGATAAAAAGCCGCGCCCGACGGGTGAGAGAAATCAGTTCCGTGAGGGTACACCCAACTGCTTCGGCTGTACCTGCGCTGGCCATCTCAACCGCCTGCGCCAGCTTTTCTTCGCCAGGTCCGAAATTAACCAATGACTTCAGACCGTCCGTGGCCAATCGCTTGGCTACGAGTCCGTATCGCTCGGTAGGCCACTGCTTGGCGCCCCATCCGGCTCCGGGATTAAGCAGTACGAAATCCGAAATCCCGTCGCCTTTCAGCCAATCCTCGCATTGCTTTTCGGCGGCTTGGTCATGAGGAAGTTCCGCGGCAGAGATCTCCAGCGGCCGGCCAGCCACGGCCTCAGCAACTGACAAAGTCTGTTCAACAACATGAGTTCCCTCTGCCGTCACTTGCCGCGTATAAAACATGCTGGCGACGTTTTCACGCGGTTGCCTTGCTCCGTAAGTAATCGGGGCATTCGACAATCGCGCCAGCATTGCGGAGCGGACTGCACCCTGGAAATCCACGGCAACTTCATACTTTGGGGCACGGAGCTCGCTGAGGCTGGCGCCCACACGCTCCCAGGTCTGGGGCGAAAACAGCGAACTCCGCCACTTCCTGGTATCGACGGTGTGAACCTGATCAGCCAACGGGCGTCGCGGTGAGCGCGGGCCGGAGCGCGGCTCTGACAGAGTACATAGTAATTCCGCCCAGCGTTCTTCCACCAACCAGCCGATGGTGGCTTCGGGCAAGGCTTTTCGCAGGGCGGTGGCTGCCGGCAGCGCGTGCAGAATGTCACCCATGGACCCGAGGCGCACGATCAGCAGCCGCCGGATTCCCGACGGCGCACTCGAATTCTCGGAGGCGGGCGGAGATTGCATCTCAAGTTAAGACTGCCGTGGTCGAAGTCGGGTGCGAATGATCTCGCTGGCGGAGTGGTCCTTGGGGTCGCCCACGATCTCCACCCGGCCGCCGCACTCAACGACCACGTCACGTTCGGGCACGCTGTCTGCGGTGTAATCCGTGCCTTTAGCCTGAACGTTAGGGCGAATCTCGCGTATCAGTGTCCGCACGTCCGGCTCGGGAAATATGACAACTGCGTCCACGTCTTCGAAAGCGGAAATAATTTCTGCGCGCTCCTCCGCCGGCATCAGTGGACGCCCATCTCCCTTCAGCACCCGCACCGAATCATCCGAGTTGACGGCTACGATCAGACGTCCGCCCAGCGCCTTGGCCGCGTGTAGATAGCGCACATGCCCCACATGAAACAAATCGAAGCAGCCGTTGGCCAGTGTGATGGACTCGCCCACGCTGCGCCATTCCGCCGCGCGCCGCTTAAGCGCCTCCCGGGTCAGGATTTTACTTGTAGCCATGAAGATTCAATGAGGTCGCGTCGAGGGCCGTGCCATCTCGATCGCTTGGAGTAATTCTCGCTGCGAAACCGTCGCCGTGCCCCGCTTCATTACGACCAGTCCGCCGGCATAGTTCGCCAGTTGGGCGGCTTCTTCGGTGCTGGCTCCAGCCGCAAACGCAGCGGTAAAGGTTGCGATCACCGTGTCTCCGGCGCCGGTCACGTCGGCGACCTGGTCGGAACCAAAGATGGGAATGTCGATCGGCTTGTGTTTGCCGGAGAATGCGACCATGCCATCGCGGCCGCGCGTGATGACCAGTGATTGCAGCTTCATGCGCGAGAGGATCTCCTCGCCAGCCACGCACAATCGTTGCCAATCGCTGCCGATTTTTGCGCCTAGAGCCGCTTCAACTTCAGGCTCGTTAGGCGTGGCGGCGGCCACGCCGGAATACTGCAACATGCGGTAACGCGAATCAAGAACCACCGGAACGCGATCAAGCCGGCCACGTTCGCGTATCGCGTTCAGGATCGCCGGACTCGCCGCTCCGTATCCGTAATCTGAGATCAGCAAGGCATCGGAAACACGGGCGTACTGGCGCGCGGCGAGTATCAACTCGCGTTTCAGATGAGGCGTCGGCTCGGCCTCGGGTTCGCGATCCACACGCACCACCTGCTGGCGCGCGGTGTGGGCCATGCCCGCCAGTATCCGCGTCTTGGTTACCGTGGTATAGGCTCTGTCCTTCAAAACGCCGGTGAGAGCAATGTGTTTGTGGCGGAACGCCTTGATCAGCACCCGTCCGGGCTCGTCGTCGCCCACCACTCCGACCGGCAGAACGTTCACTCCAAGATCGGCGAGATTGCTAATCGCATTGGCTCCGCCGCCCGGTATTACCGTTCGCTCGCGATGCTTCAGGATCAGCACCGGTGCTTCGCGTGACACACGCGAGATTTCCCCGTAGATGAACTCATCGGCCACCAGATCCCCGACCACGGTGACGGTGAGGTTGGGGAATGACTCGACGATCTTCTTCAAGCGATCGGATTCGTGGGGATGTTTTGCCATATTTGACTGCAAACCAACCGCCGAGACAACGCCGTTACAAAATGAATTCTCTCACGACTGCCGTCTTCGTTCGGCGATCACACGCAGCATGGTATCGACTGCGTTAGCTGCGTCTACCAGTTCCATCTTCACCGGGATCACCGCCAGCGGATCGAGAGCGGTCAACAACCCGCCCAGATTGACGGCATCCTTCTCAGTGGTGACAAAGCCATCCGCTTCGCTCTTCTCGCGAAGGGACAGCAAATCGCGAATGTCCTTTTCGCTATAAGCATGGTGGTCGCCGTAGAAGGCCTCGGCCGCCGGTTCGATACCTGCCGCACGCAATTGCAGGACAAAACTCTTGGGCCGGGCAATTCCACAAAAGACCACGGGGCGGCGGGGCACATTCTTCGGCACGATACCCCGGCGAACGCGCCAAACCAACTTTCCTTTCACCGGGAAGGATTCCGGCGAAGCGCCGCTGGTGAGCACCACGGCATCGGCGCGCCCCACAGAAGCAAGCGGTTCGCGCAGACGGCCTGCGGGGAGCAGCCGGTCGCGCGCGTCTTCGGGTGTAACCATCACAATGTCAAAGTCGCGCGCCAGGGCGCGATGCTGGAAGCCGTCGTCGAGCAAATGCATCTGCGTGCCAAACTTATCTTCTGCCATCACTCCAGCCTGATGACGCTCTTCACCCACGATCACGGGAACTCCCAATCGGCGGGCAATCAGCAATGGTTCGTCACCGAAGTCACGAGCCGAGCCTCCCGGATCAACCAAGGCCACACCCCGCGACTGACGGCCGTAGCCCCGAGATAAGACGTCAAACTTCATTCCGCGAGCCTTCAGCAATTCTCCGAGAAGCAGAACAAAGGGAGTCTTGCCGGAGCCGCCGACTGACAAGTTACCGACACTGACAACCGGTCCCGCCAGCTTTTTCTGCTGGAGCGTGCCCCGATCATAGAGTGTATTTCGCAGGCTGACACCGGCGCCGTAGATGGTGGCCAGAGGGTTCATAGCGTAGCGCGGGCGCCTTTGCCCGCGGGTGGTCGGTCTGACGCTGGCTTGAGCAGTCCCTGCAGCGCGTCCGCAGTCCTCTGGGTTGCGCCGGTTTGCGAACGCAAGGTTTCAGCCGCCCGGCGGCCTAACTCGGCGCGGGTTTGTGGATTGGAAGTCAGTTCCATGAGGACCAGCGGAAGATCAGCAGGGCCGACAACTCGCAACGCATCCCGGCTTTGAAACAAGCCCACGATGTCACGAAAGTTCTCGGTATGGTTGCCCACTACAATGGCGACGCCGTGCTGCGCCGGCTCGATAATATTGTGTCCGCCACGCGGCACCAGACTGCCACCCACGAATGCGATGTCGGCCAGAGAGTAAAGCGCCGCCAGCTCCCCGATCGTGTCCAACAGCAGCACTCCGCCAGTGAGTGTGTCTCCGTTCCACAGCGATCGTTTAGCGGAGCGGATTCCGAGCGACTCCAGCAGCCGCGCCACTTCGGCGAAGCGTTCCGGATGCCGTGGCGCCAGAATCATCAGCGCTCGTGGATGGGTGGCTAGGATGTTTTCGAAGGCCCGCAGCAGCGGAGGCTCTTCGCCTTCGACCGTGCTGCCGCAGACGATCACCGGTCCCGAATCTCCTAACGCCGCACGTAGACTGGCAACAATTGGCGGCATCGCGGGCGGGGGCACATCGAATTTCAAGTTGCCGCTCACATGCACCCGCTCAGCCGATGCTCCGATTGACCGCAGCCGCTGCGCATCTTCTTCAGTTTGCGCGAGGAACAAGTCGACTGTTTGAAGTACCCTGGTCAGCAGGAAGCGCCACCACCGGTAGCGCGGGAAGGAACGATCGGAAATGCGCGCATTCACGACGGCGATTCGCGCTCCATCGGCGTGTGCCAGACGCAGGAAATTCGGCCAGAATTCGGTTTCCGCGATCACGATCAATTCGGGATGGAGACACCGCAAGTAGGGCCGAATCGCGAAGCCAAAATCCATGGGGAAGTAGAAGACGTTCTCCTCGCCAAAATGTTGGACGGCCAACCGCTGTCCAGTATCAGTCGTGGTTGAAACCACCACACGATGCTGAGGGCACCGCTGGCGCAATTCCAACACCAGCCTACTCACCGCCATCACTTCGCCGACTGAGACCCCGTGAATCCAGATAGCGGGACGACCCGGCTGCGAAGCCAGGTGATGCGGAACCCTGCCCAGCCGCTGGCTCAATCCTGCGTGATACTTGCCGTGGCGCGACATCTGCCAGACCCAATAAGGTAGGGTCGCCAGCAGTCCGGCCGCCAGCAGCGCGCTGTAAAGCAGATACATGGAGGAAGGGACATTCTAACTGCACATCGGCTACACTGGCACCGCTTCCTGCGCTCCTGCATCCTATAATCAAAATCATGCTGAATTGGACTAAGCGTGTTTCACGCTTGCGGTCGACTCTCGCAGCGGTTCTATTTCTATTGCCGACCCTATGCTTGGCGGGGAAACACTTTGTGATGCCGACGCCGCAGGCTGCGAAGACCTATCCCGCGCACGATGAGCATAGCAATGAAGGAATCACGGTGGGTCTGGATCCCTATGACATGGCCGACAAGGCCAGCATCTTTTCGGTTCGCTACAGCGACGTCGGTTTCGTGCCGATTTTTGTGGTGGTGACCAATGACAGCGACCAACCCGTGTCTCTCACTGAGGCCACAATCCAACTGGTCACGGTAGATCGAACCAAGATTCCGCCGGCCACCGAGGGAGATATTTACCGGCGCATCACGCGCCCGCCTCCTAGCGGACCTTCATCCAGCCCATTGCCCTGGCCCAAGAAAAAGGGAGGTGTAGCCAAAGACGCACAGGACGAGATTCAGAACTCGCAGTTTGCCGCCCGCGCTATCGAGCCTCACAGCACGCAATGCGGATTCATGTTTTTCGATGTATCAGACATCTCGACTCCGCTGGCGGGCGCGCACTTCTATTTGAACCGGGTGCTCGACGCAAAGGGTCACGAGCTTATGTATTTCGATGTGCCTTTGGAGAAGTATCTGAGCGCACCTGCCAAACCGTAGCAAGTCCAATGAACCTCTATAATCATGGGTTATGGCCACCACATCGGAGACCGCCGTCGCGGCGCGTGCGAAGTACGAGCCGGTCATTGGACTCGAAGTTCATGTCCAACTCCTGACCGCGACCAAAATCTTCTGTTCCTGCTCGGCGCGCTTCGGTGCACCACCGAACGCTAATGTTTGCCCGGTATGTTTGGGCCTTCCCGGGGCTCTTCCGGTGCTGAACCGCAAGGCGGTGGAGTTCGCGGTTCTGGCAGCGATGGCGCTGAACTGCCGCGTCAATGAGACTTCGATTTTCGCCCGCAAGAACTATTTCTACCCGGACCTGCCAAAGGGCTACCAGATTTCGCAATATGACAAGCCACTGGCCGAGTTTGGTGCGATCGACATCACGACCGGCGGCAACTCAAAGAAAGTTGGGATCACTCGCTTGCACCTGGAAGAAGATGCCGGCAAGAGCCTGCACGAAGGCTTTCCTGACTCCGCCGAAAAAACAGCCATCGATCTCAACCGCAGCGGAGTGCCGCTGATCGAGATCGTCAGTGAACCGGAGATCGCCTCGCCGGACGAAGCCTACGAATACCTCACGCGAGTGAAGGAAATCATTCTGTACACCGGGGTCAGCGATTGCAATATGGAAGAAGGCTCTCTGCGTTGCGATGCCAACGTCAGCGTGCGCCCACGCGGGCAGACCCAGTTCGGCACGAAGACAGAGATCAAGAACGTCAATTCCTTTCGCTTCATTCGCGAGGCGCTGGAATATGAAATTGGCCGCCAGATCGGCGTTCTCGAATCCGGCGGCAAGATCACCCAAGAGACCCGGCTCTACAACTCCGCCGAAGGCAAGACCTACAGCATGCGCTCCAAAGAAGAGGCGCACGACTACCGCTATTTTCCCGAGCCTGACTTGCTGCCCCTGGTCGTGGATGGGAAATGGCAAGCGGAAATCCGCCGCAGCCTGTCCGAGCTGCCCGAAGCGCGGCGGAAACGCATGGTCGCCGATTACGGAATCACTGAGTACGATGCCGAAGTACTCACCGCCAGCAGGACTTTAGCGGACGAGTTTGAACTGGCCGCTAAGGCCGCGAAGAATCCCAAGCGCGTGGCTAACCTGGTACAGAGCGAGCTGATGGGACGGCTCAAGGCCAAAGGTCTGGAGATCGTAAACTCGCCCATTTCGATGAAGGGCGTGGCGTTGTCGGCGGATTTGGTCGAGGGCGGAACCATCTCGGGCAAGATGCTCAAAGACCTGTATGACCTGTGCTTCGAGCGCAACCAGGATTTTCCTGCAGTCTACGAAAAGGAAAAACCGCAGCAGCTTACAGACATGGTGTCGATTGAGAAGATCATTGCCGAGATCATTGCCGCCAACCCCAAACAGGTTGAGCAGTACCGGGCGGGCAAGAAGGCAGTCATTGGCTTTTTTGTCGGCCAGGTGATGAAGGTCTCCAAAGGCCAGGCCAATCCGCAGATGGTGAATGAGCTACTGGCGAAACGGCTAGAAAGCTGAAATGCGCATGTGGGATTTGGGCTAACTGGCTGGCCTTCTACAACCTCTGAACACCCCGCCGGACAGTATCTTCCGTCACCTAAGAACCTCGCGTTCCGCCCGCTAACATTGCTCTATGAAGAAGTGGAAATGGGACCGCATGATCAGTGTGGCCACGCTGGGCAGTTCGCTGATTGCCATCGTTCTGGTGCTGAAAAAACCGCACCCAGTTGCACCACCGATGCCCGCCGCAGTCGCCGCTGCTAAAGCCGAGTCGTTCCAAGAGAAGGTAGAACAGTTCGAGCAACCGAAGCAGCCAGGCCAAGCTCCGGCTGAAGTGCACTTAAGTTCAGACGAAATCAGCGCCGCTTTCGCCCAAGCCGCCGGAATGATTCCGATACCCCAAACTCAGTCTCAGCAGACTGCATCGGGCCTGAGTCCTTCCAGCGTGCCGCCCACTTCCGCGGACGCCGCCTTCGGCCCGGGACAGCCCGAAGTAAAGGATTATCAGGTCAACTTTGACGGTGACGTGGCTCGCGGCCAGTTTGTGACCCAGATCGGCGGCAAAGACGTGTACGTCACACTCGCCGGACACCTGGGATCGAAAGACGGCTATGCCACGTTTGATCCCACAGAATTCAAGGTAGGTGACCTCAGTATTCCAGTCTCGCTGGTGAACGATGCTTTACAGAGACGACTCACCGAGCAGCGCGATCGCCTGAAACTGCCTGATAACGTGGACGGAATCAAAGTGGAAAACGGCGAGCTTGTGATGACGGGGAAATAGCGGCCTGCTTCATTCTGCCGGCGTACCCTGAAACAACACGTAGAGTTGGTTCCCAATCACGCGATACACCACGAAAGCTGTGCCTGCATCGGACACCTGGCGGAAGAGTAGCTCACCGCGCCCATCTCCGTCGACATCGACGGCATCGATAAGTTCCATCTGTGGGATGACGTCGAGATGGCTGCTGTCAGTTACATTCGAAAATACCTTGTGGAAGTCGGCATTGACGTCCTGCCGGGCAACGAGGGTCACAATGTATTGCAGCCCGCCTCCAGCTTCTTTTTCCTTCGGACTCTGCGGAAGTCGCGCCTTCGCGCTCAATATCAGCACCGGCTCGTTGCTACTGTTGAGATCGAAGGCATGAAGCTGCACGTCTTCGAAGTCCGGTGGCAGAGGTTTAGTGGCGGCCGGTTTCCGCAGCGCGGGATTCTTAGCAGGCTCAGGCGCCTGAATAGTCTGAGCGGCCAATAGCTTCGCGCGAGCGCGGACCTCGTCCGCGGCCATCGCCAGCAGCTTCTTGCGGTACTGTTGCTCCTCTTCCGGCTTCATGGAGAAGCTATAAGGGCGCGGCTCGGGCCCATCCTCCGACGAGATCGCTGGGAACACCTGCTGGGCCTGCGAAGAAGTGGCAGCCGGTTTGGCTGAACTCCCCGGCTTGGCCGCGCCGACAGGCGTCACCGCCAATGGCTCCGACGGTCTGGGCGCGGGAATTCCGCGTTTTAACGTCGGAATGTTCTTGTCCGGCGCGGCAGGCTTTGCCTCATCTACTGATGGCGCTGCCGCTGGCGGTGGCACACTGGCGGGCGCAGGCTGCGAGGGCGTTGGAGCCGGCGTCGGTGGCGTCGGGGTTGCAGAAGTGGCATCTGGGGCCTTGGGGTTGTTAGCTCCAGCGTGCCGCAGCACTGGGGGCCCTTCGTCGTCGTTTATGCCGCGCGGAATCGCCGGAGTGGATTTGCTCGCAGATTTCGGCCGGATGGCACTGGCCGGCAGCCAGGTCCCTTCCCCGAGCCACTGATGTGTGTCAGGCTTTTCGAGAACACTCTTAACCGTAAACAGCCCTTGCGACACGCCGGTGCGCACCCCTTCGTAAACCGTACCGCCCCACAACGCCATGGGTACTGGAGAAGCCTTGTACGCACTGGCGTCGAAGTATTGCCCATCGATCAAAATCACGATAGGGATGAGATGGGCCTTGCCGTTGGTCATCTCGATTAGGCCAAGCGCGCGGGGTCCCTTGTTGACCTTGGCGCCACGAGAAACTTGAGCTGCGGTCCCTGGAGCCATCATCAACGCCAGAGTGGCCGAGATGACGAGGTACCCAGCCCTGCGGTATAACTTTGATCGAGAAGGAGACACAGCCATGGACATCAATGATAAAGCCCCGGAGTTCACTTTGCCTGACCAGAATGGCGAGAGCGTCTCGCTGAAGAGTTTTCGGGGAAAGTACGTAGTTCTCTATTTCTACCCACGCGCCGACACTCCGGGATGCACCATCGAGGCGTGCAGCTTCCGCGATTCCTACAAGAAAGTCGAGAAAGCCGGGGCCGTGGTGCTGGGCGTGTCTCCTGATGAACCCAAAGCGTTGAAGAAGTTTGAAGATAAATTCGGCCTGCCCTTTACGCTGCTCGGCGACGCCGACAAAAAGATTTGCAACGCTTATGGCGTGATCCAGGAAAAGAACATGTATGGGAAAAAGGTCATGGGGGTGGCGCGCACGACGTTTATCATCGGCCCGGATGGAAAGATCAAACACATCTTCCACAAAGTGAAACCAGAAGGCCACGCCGACGAAGTGCTCGCCTGGCTGAAGGAAGCAGCCAAGGGCGCCGCGTAGCGATCGGCGCGCTTATAGATGGCGACTTTGACCATTCCCTCGGAACGCCTGCGCACGGCGCTGCCGCGCGAGTTTTACGACCGTGATCCGAGGCGCGTGTGCCGCGAATTGCTGGGCAAAGTGCTGGTCCGCAATGTGCCTCGGAAGTATCTTGCCGCGCGCATCGTGGAAGTCGAAGCATATTTCGGCAAGAGTGACGGGGCAGCGCATTCTTTTGCCGGACGCACGGCGCGCAATGCGGTGCTCTTCGGACCTCCCGGCTACGCCTACGTGTACTTCATTTATGGCAATCACTACTGTCTGAATGTTTCCTGTTTGCCGGATGGCGTGCCGGGTGGAATTCTGTTTCGAGCTGTAGAACCGCTGGTGGGAATTGAGACTATGGCGAAGGCCCGCGGATTGGAACTGAACGGCACGCGTAACCTGCTCAACCTGACAAGCGGGCCTGGCCGATTGGCAGAGGCTTTTGGGATCACACGTGAACGGGACAACGGCAAAGACCTGGCCTCAGCAAACTCCGATCTGTTCATTGCGGACGACGGCTATCGGGTGAGCAAGGCTCTGACGACGCCGCGGATTGGCATCTCCAAAGCTGCCGAGCGGCCTTGGCGGTATGTGATCGCCGGAAGTCCGTTTGTGTCGGGGCCGAAGAGCTTGCGGTCGTAAGAAGTTGAGGCGATAAGTCCTCGAACTTGACGTTGCCAGGTTGAAACCAAACGGGCCTGAGGTCGTCTAAAGGAACTGTATTATGCGGAGGAAACATGAACGTCGAAACCAAAGGCGAGACCAAGACCGCAAACGTCAAGCAGGCAGTTCCGTTTTTCGGGGTGTCGAATATCGAAGAGTCAGTTCGCTTTTACGTCAACGGCCTGGGCTTCGAGATGACCAAGAAATGGACACCTGAAGGAAAGCTCCGCTGGTGCTGGCTGCAGCATGGCGACGCAGCCCTGATGCTGCAGGAGTTCCGCAAGGAGGGAGCCAGTTCATGGACGCCCGAAGGTAAAGTAGGCGTGGGGGTAACGATCTGCTTTCAGTGTGAAGACGCATTGGCTATCTATCGCGAGGTCACCTCCCGCGGGATCAAGGCTTCGCGCCCCTTCGTCGGAAACGGCATGTGGGTCACGTCCGTATCCGACCCGGATGGCTACAGAATTGAATTCGAGAGTTACACCGACGTGCCGGAAGAAACGGTGCTTTCGGAGTAGCTGCTCCGCGATTGACTCGCGACGCGGAAAGCCTTACGCTTGCGCCTAGCGCGAAGGGCGCATCCAGTCCGCGGAAAGGGCCGTGCCCACCTTTGGTAGACAATTCGCAGGATACGATCCTACTTTTAGCCTGATTTGGGCGGACTCCAGGCGCAGCGACGAAAGGAAGATCGTATGGATGCTAAAAAGCTACCTGTTCGCCCCAGCCTGGAGCAATACCGGAAACAAGCCAAAGAACTCCTCAAGGCCTGCAAGTCAGGCGATTCGGAGGCCATTCAGCGAATTAAGCGCCACCATCCTCACCCAAGCAAACTGGCCGACTCTAGAACGCAAAGCTCCACATTCTCTCTTGCCGACGCTCAATTGGCCATCGCCCGCGAATACGCCTTCGAGAGTTGGCCAAAGTTCGCGAAACATATTGAAGCACTCTCTCGCGAAGGTTCTCCGGTCTCACAATTCGAACTGGCAGCGGATGCGCTCGTCGCGGGTGACGTGGAACAGCTCTCACGATTGCTTCGCGAAAATCCAGCGTTGATTCGAGAACGTTCGACACGCCTGCATCGCGCCACGCTTCTTCATTACCTCGGCGCGAACGGCTTCGAGGATTACCGCCAGAAGTCTCCCAAGAATGCCGTTGAAATTGCGGAAATGCTGTTACGTGCCGGCGCTGAGGTCGATGCTGTTGCAGATACATATGGCAAAGGAACCGCTCTGGGCCTGGTGGCAACGAGCGTGCACCCGAAACAGGCCGGGGTGCAGATCGCTTTGCTCGAGACCCTGCTTGTGGCGGGAGCAGCCGTCGACGGGGCTTTCAGCGGATGGAGTCCAGTGATTTCAGCGCTGCGCAACGGGCACGGCGAGGCTGCGGAGTTTCTCGCGGAGCATGGCGCACGCTTAGACCTGGAGGGAGCGGCTGGAGTTGGACAACTCGATCTGGTCAAGAGTTTCTTCGACGAAAACGGTGGTCTCAAAGCTGGCGCGACGAGAGCGCAGATGGAATCCGGCTTCCTTTGGGCGTGTGAGTATGGTCGGGGAAATGTCGTCGAGTTTTTGCTGCAGAGGGGTGCAGATCCGCATGCACAAGCCAACACTGGACTGACGGGCTTGCACTGGGCTGTGGTGGGCGGGCAATTGGCGACGATTAGATTGCTGCTGGAACGGGGGGCACCGCTCGAAGCGAGGAACGCCTATGGCGGCACAGCCCTGGGTCAAGCGCTTTGGTCTGCCTTCAATGGAGACTCGGGAATTGATTATGTTCCAGTTATCGATATGCTGGTTGACGCTGGAGCAAAGATCGAGCCTGGTTCTCTCGCTTGGCTGGCGCAGCAACGCGGAGGATTCTCAATTAAGGTTCGCCTTGAAGCGCTGCTCCGGCGTCACGGTGCGACGTCATGACGTCGTCATTTGGGTGAGAGCACAATATTGTCGATGAGCCGAGTCCCGCCAATGAGAGCTGCGACCGCGACCAGAGTTTCGCTCTGAATTTCCGTAACCGGGTCGAGCGTGTCCGGATCCACAATTTCTAAGTAATCCAGGCGCGCCTCGGGTTCTTGCGACAATACTTGCTGCCCGCTGTCCGCAAGCTGGTCGGCATTCCGCTCGCCCTGATCAAAGCGCTTCTTCACTTCGGAGAGCGCGCGGTACAGCACCAGCGCCGACTTGCGTTCCGGCGGGCTGAGGTAGGCATTGCGAGAGCTCATGGCCAAGCCATCCGGCTCACGCACGATCGGGCCGACGACGATTTCCACCGGAAAATTCAAATCACGCGCCATGCGGCGGATGATCGCGCACTGGGCAGCGTCTTTTTGCCCGAAGAATGCACGCTCCGGTTCGACAATGTGGAAGATCTTGGCAACCACCGTCGTGACACCTCGAAAGTGCCCGGGGCGTGACCTGCCGCACAGCTTTTCGCTCATGCCCTCAACCGCCACAAGGGTAACGGCGTTCTTCGGATACATGTCGTCGACTGAAGGCGTGAATAGGATGTCAACCTTCTCGCGCTCCAGCAGTTCGCAATCTCGTTCAAGCGTGCGGGGATATTTGGCCAGGTCTTCATTGGGTCCGAACTGCAGAGGGTTTACAAAGATGGAAACCACAACTGACTCACACTGCTCCCGGGCCGCGCGCACCAAAGACAAATGCCCCTGATGCAGCGCGCCCATGGTGGGCACAAGGCCCACGCGGCGATCCGGGCGCATCAGGACACGCGCTTTCCGCATCCGCTCGACGCTGTCGCAAATTCTCATAGAGACTTGGTGACCATCATGCGGAGGGAACCCAGTTGATGATGACGTGAAGACTTTCCAGCGTTCCTGCGACCAAAGCCCGATTTCGGCGCAACTGCGCTTTGTCGGCCTCAGACAAGCCCGCCGCAGCGCTTTCCGCCACGGCGATTACTCGCCCATAGGGCCAAGCTGAAGTTGGCAGTTCGCCCAAAGCAGCCAGCAACTGGTCGGGAGTCAGAAGTCTCAGTTCGTTATTTGCTGGGTCCAGCAACTCGACCCCGTCCACTTGGACGATCAAATAGGGGTTCTTCCAGTTCTTCATGTCCCGCACTGCGCTGACTTGCTGGGCGTCTGCCGGAGGCAGAGCTTCGATACGCAGCAGAGGGTTGAGCTGTGAGGTCGAGCCTCCCGAGGACTTGGAGCCAGCGCAGCCCGCCAGCATGGACAGGCTGATCGCCAGCAGAATCAAAGGGCGGCATTTCATCTCACTAATTTTATCTTCTATCGTTGCCACCCGCGTTTGCGCTCCAGCACTGTCTCCAGTGCCTGTTGCGTTTCTTTGGGTAGATGGTACGACTCCCTGTCCGCGGGATACTGATGCGAAATGACATCGGCGCGGAAAGCCTGCACTGCATCAGTAACCAGGGCCGCCGCATCGCCATAACGGCGTACGAACTTGGCTGCCGGAGCGAACGTCAGATTCAGGATGTCGTGGATGACCAGCACCTGGCCATCGCACTCGGGGCCGGCGCCGATGCCAATGGTCGGGGTCACGACCTCGGCCGTGATCATAGCCGCCACTTCCCGGGGAATGCCTTCCAAATAAATGCACGCCACGCCCGCGCGATCAAGAGCTACGGCGTCTCGCATAAGCTGTTCAATGGCGCCGAGTGACTTACCCTGCACCTTGTATCCGCTCATTACATTCACCGACTGTGGCGTCAGCCCGATATGGCCAGCGACAGGGATCTCGGCGTCTATGATGCGGCGGATCAGGTCGGCGCGTTTCTCGCCGCCTTCCATCTTGACCGCTTCCGCACCGCCTTCTTTCATGAAGCGGGTAGCATTCTTGACGGCGTCGTCGGCGCCAACGTGATACGACCCGTATGGCATGTCTGCGATCAAGAAAGCGTGCTTCACCCCCCGGTGCACGGCGCGGGTGTGATGCAGCATTTCGTCAACGGTGACCGAGAGCGTGTTCTCGTAGCCCAGCATGGTTTGGGCTAGCGAATCCCCGACCAGGACGATGTCGATGGCCGCTTCATCCACCAGGCGTGCAGTGGCGTAGTCGTAAGCGGTCAGGCAGGTAATGGGTTGATGCTGGAGTTTCTGTTCGCGAAGAGAAGCTACAGTAACTTTCTGGCGAGGTTCGCCAACCGGTGTGAGACTCACAATGTCCTCCAGTGCCCCTCCGGCCTCGCCGGATAGAGCCTGTGTAATGCTGAGGCTATTGTAGTCGGTCGGGCAAGACGGTGGCTAGTGGCTGCAGTTTATCCACTACAATCAGCGACTTATGGTGAATGGCCGACGACCAACGGCGGGCTTCCTATGCGCTGGCCGCTTCTTCTCTTCCCAGCGGCAGGAAATACTGCGTGCCTTTAATAGGTGCGGAGACCTTTCGCAACAACTCTTGCAGATCCTGGTTGCGTTCCACGAAGTCAATCTCAGAAGTGTTCACGATCAGAAGATCCGATGATGTGTAGTGAAAAAAGAAGTGCTCGTAGGCTTTGATCACTTCTTCCAGGTATTCCTCATTGATCGCTTTTTCCCCGGGGGCATTCTTCTTCTTGAGCCGCTTCTTCAGCACTTCCGGCGTGGCCTGCAAATAAATCACAAGATCGGGCGTGGGCAGCTGCGCGCGAAAGTGATTGTAGTAGCGATTGTAGGTGTCGAGTTCCTGGTCGGTCAGGTTAAGGCAGGCGAAGAGTTTGTCTTTCTCGAAGATGAAATCAGCGACCACCATCTTTTGAGAGCTCGCGCCCAGGTCAAGCCCCTGGAGCTGCTCAAAGCGGCGGATCAGAAACGCGAACTGCGCCTGGAATCCGGCCCCGCGCTCGCCCTCATAAAAAGGCCGCAAAAAGGGGTTGTCTTCGAGTTCCGTGACCCGCTGGGCGTTGAGGCGTTCAGCCAGAATCCGCGCCAGCGTGCTCTTTCCGACGCGTATGGGACCTTCCACTGCAATGTAGCGGGGAAGCTCGAAAAGCTTGGCCATGGGGTTTTAAAGGACCGCTGCTTCGCATGGCAGCATAACGCGAGTACGGGCAGCTTGCAATTGAGGAAAAGGTTAACCCCGCTTTTCGCCGGGGAGACACAGTACAATCGGCGCAACATGCTCGGGGTTCTTGCGAGTGCCGCAGGTCTGACGGTGGCGACGGCCGCCGGCTATCAATCCCTGTCTCCCACCGGCCAATGGTGCGGCCGAACCTTCACAGGTCTACCGCCCGGCTCCTCGAAGAAGCTCGCTCTGACCTACGACGATGGTCCCAACGATCCACATACTCTGCATTTGTTGGAGGCTCTGGCTAAGTACAATGTCCATGCTACATTTTTCCTGATCGGCCGCTATGTTAAACAACGGCCTGACATCGCGCGCGAAATCGCCCAGGCTGGTCATGCGATCGGCAACCACACATTCAGCCATCCCAATTTGATCTTCGCGTCGGCGCAGCAGACTCGAGCCGAACTGCAAAAATGCGAGCAGACGTTGTACGACGCCGTAGGACAGCATTCACAGCTATTTCGTCCGCCATTCGGCGGTCGCAGGCCCATCACTTTGCGCCTTGCGCGCAGTCTAAGCCAGGAGCCCGTCATGTGGAGCGTTACTGGATGGGACTGGAGCGGGAAACCAGCGGCATATGTTGAACAGAAGGTCTGCAAACAGATTCGTGGCGGCGATGTGATCCTGCTTCACGATGGTAGTCATGTGGAGTTTGGTACCGATCGGTCCCAAACCGTACTGGCCACGGATCGCCTGATTGAGCGTTACAAAGCTGAAGGCTACAACTTCGTGACCATCCCCGAGATGATGGGGAAAGCAGATCCCCGGGGTTAGTCTCAGTTCCCGGTTTTGCGCGCATGCGCCCTCGTGAACGCGTGCCTAGCTGCCGCGATCGTCTTCTGGACGTCTTCCTCGTTGTGCGCAGCGCTCAAGAAAGCCGCTTCGAATTGCGAAGGAGGCAGGTATATTCCGTTGTCCAGCATGGATCGGAAGAAGCGCGCAAAGGCCTCAGTGTCGGACTTCGCGGCCGAAGTCCAGTTGGTAACCGGGCCGGGCTGGAAGAACCAGGTAAACATCGATCCCACACGATTGTGGCAGATCGGCACGCCAGCGGCTTTCGCCGCGGCAGCGACTCCCAGCACCAGTTCCCCGCTCAGCTTCTCCAGGCGCGGATATATTTCCTGCTTATGTTCGCGTAGATGACGCAACGTCGAGAGGCCAGCGGCCATGGTCACGGGGTTGCCCGAGAGAGTCCCTGCCTGGTACATCGGGCCGAGCGGCGACACCAAATCCATGATGTCAGATGGTCCTCCGTAAGCCCCGACCGGAAGTCCTCCTCCGATGATCTTACCTAGCGTGGTCAGGTCGGGCTGGATGCCGTAAAGTTCTTGCGCGCCCCCGAAGCCCACACGAAATCCGGTCATGACTTCATCGAAAATCAAAACAGTCTTTTCTTGACGAGTCATCAAACGCAGCGCCGCAAGATACTCGCCTGAAGCTGGCACGCAGCCCATATTGCCCACCACAGGTTCCACAATCACGCAGGCAATCTGGTGTTTGAACTTCTTGAACGCCTCCTCCAGCGGATGCGCGTCGCCGAAAGGCAGGGCCAGCGTGAATTGTGCAAACTCCTCGGGAACTCCCGCCGAACCTGGAATCCCCAGCGTCGCCACACCCGATCCGGCTTTCACCAGCAGGGCGTCGGCGTGCCCGTGATAGCAGCCCTCAAACTTAATTACATACTTGCGCTTGGTGTACGCCCGGGCCAGGCGGATAGCAGACATGGTGGCCTCGGTGCCGGAATTCACGAATCGCACTTTTTGAATGTGAGGAAAGGCTGAGATCACAACTTCTGCCAGATCGGCTTCGCTGGGTGTCGAGGCGCCAAAACTGGTGCCATTGCGCGCCGCGGCTATGACCGCCTCTACAACTGCAGGCGCGGAATGCCCAAGAATTAGCGGACCCCAGGAACCGACATAGTCGATGTATTCGTTGCCGTCGGCATCAAAGAGACGAGAGCCCTCGCCGCGCACCATGAACGGCGCATCTCCGCCCACTGCCCCGAAAGCGCGCACTGGAGAATTCACGCCGCCGGGAATCATCTTTTCGGCGCGCTTTTGTAACGCGCGAGAAATTTCCGTCTTGCGGGGCATCGGTCTCCTTGGAATATCTGGCAGATATGTTAACAGCCGCTAAAAGCCTGTGGTTAAGCGCCCAAGGCTAAGGCTCTTTGGCAAGAACCAGCCAGTGCCAAACCGGTAACGGAATTCACCGGAATTTTACAATTCAGCAACAGTGCTGAAACACGCGGCCAGTAGGCTTGATCTCATTACACGCGCCCTTCTAACCGGGAGGGTCTTAAGGACGGCCTCGGGGGGCTCCGGGCCGTCCTGATTTTTGTGCTGCAATCCCGGCTCGCAGGCACACTGGCGATCACTTCAAGTAGGACCGGATAATGTCGACCAGTTCATCCGCAGCCAGTGCCTGTTCAGATGTCGGCTTTTGCTTCGGATCCAGGACATGAAAGCGGACATGGTCCTCGACTAGTTCAGCCATCAGTCCATTCAGTGCTCCTCTCGCTGCGGTGATCAGCTGCAAGACATCAGAGCATTCGATTTCCTCGTTGAGAGCACGCTCCAGCGCCTCGATCTGTCCACGAATCCGACGAATCCGCAGAACCAGCTTTTCTTTTTCTCGTATGGTGTGCGTCACTTTTTTATTGACAATACTATAGGGGGGTATGCTACAAGGAGTCAAGAGCCTATGAAACAAGGCAACGACAGACCTCCGAGTACGGTTGGCTGTCCGGTGTAGAAGCAATAGAACTGAACGATAGATCCGATTTCCTGCCTATCGCCTCGCCTCTGTTGCTTCCACTCCGCAAACCAAAGTGAAGGTGCATCTACGCCTGGGCCGTTCGGCCCAGCAGCGTTGGCTCGCGCTTTGCCGTCATTGGCAAACCACGGGCGTCCGCTGCTGGGCTGTGCCCTCGGATAACTTTTGGCAAGAGGAGAACGACAATGCAGATGGAAGTGCTTTCGATTTCTGCGACAGGCGTTGCGGCCACTCCGCCTCCAGTACGCGGTCGCGTGGTGCGCAGCAAGTGGCTGTACAGCGTGCTGACTTTTCTGATGGTTTTTGGCCCGGGCTTGATCGTCATGGAAGCTGATAATGACGCAGGCGCGGTCTCGACCTACGTACAGGCTGGCGCTCAGTATGGCACCAAGCTGCTTTGGCTGTTGCTGCTGTTGTTGCCGGTTACTTACTTCATTCAGGAAATGGTGGTGCGCCTGGGAATCGCGACTGGCAAGGGACACGCTGCCATGATCTATCAGCGGTTCGGAAAGTGGTGGGGGTTGTTCTCTCTGGTCGATTTGCAATTGGTGAATTTCCTGACACTGGTCACGGAGTTCGCTGCCATCGCTTTAGCGCTCAGCCACATGAATATCACGCCAAAGGTCGGCGTTCCCGTCGCGGCAGTTGGCCTGGTGTTCATGGTGCTTACCGGCAGTTACCGGCGCTGGGAGCGGATCACCGTCGTCCTGTGTCTGCTTGATATTGCCTGGCTGGTGATTGCGTTCAAGCTGCACCCGGGTCTTGGAGAGGTCTTGCATGACACGTTTATACCCAGCGTGCCCGCAGGGGGAATGACCGCTGGCTTGGTGTTCCTCGTGATTGCGATTGTAGGCACGACCATCGCTCCCTGGCAGTTGTTCTTTCAGCAGAGTTGCATCGCCGACAAGCGGCTGCGCTTCGCTGATTTGAAATGGTCACGTCTTGACACGTTTCTGGGGGCGGTTTTCACCATCGTGGTGGCTGGCTGCATGATGATTGCGGGAAATGCCGCCAGGGTTCATGGAGTTCAGTTTTCTGATCCCGCACAGATGGCCAATGATCTTCGCTGGTTCTCAGGAGAAGCAATTCGTAGCGGCATTCTGCTCTTGATGATCAACGCGGCAGTGCTGGGGACGACGGCCATCTCGCTCTCCGGTGCCTGGGCCTACGGGGAAGTCAAAGGCTGGCCGCATAGCTTGGAAATGCCGGTAAGCAAGGCAAAAGGCTTTTACACGACGTACCTAGTGTGCGTTGCGCTGGCGGCTGCGATCGTCCTGATTCCCGGCGCGCCCTTGCAGTTGATCATCATCGGCGTGCAGGTTTTGGCCGGCATCATGCTGCCCTCGGCCATCATCTTCCTGCAGCTATTGCTAAACGACAAAGAAGTGCTGGGAGAACAGTTCGTCAACCGGCGCTGGAACAACTGGGTGAACTGGACAATCATTATCACCATGTTCGTTCTTTCATTAGTCCTGGCGGCCCAAGTGGTCGCCCCCAATCTCTTTCCCCACATATAGGAGAACAGGAGGTGCAACATGAACGTACTAGGTTTTCTGAGACCATCGATCATCAACGAAGTACCCGAGAACCATTTTGCGGTGGTTCATCCTCTCGACGACGTCGTGGAGAAGAAAGTAGAAACCTCCACGCTTGGGTCCATGCCAATGACGGTGAGCGTGAAGCTGTCGCTGATGGCGCTGCGCGGCTATCTGATCCTCATGATGTTGTTGGTGCTTTATCACGTTCTGGATCTCGCTGGCGTTCCGGTTCAGCAGGGACACTGAAAGCCGATTTCTTATGAAGGCTTTATGGATCGCTTATTCGATTCTTAGAACTCTGGGTATCCAATTGGAGTGTGTAATGGAAATCGAAAGAAAGGAGGTAAACAACCATGTCCTGCATGACCTTATTAGCACAGCCAGCGATGACGACGTCACAGCTCGCGCGCTCAGTCTGCTTCGAGAATTCCATCACGGAACTTACGGAAATGATTGTGGAACGCAATCTGCCTTTGAAGATGAGCTGGGTCGTGGTCACCGACGAACATGGCAGGCGACAGCTCCGCATGCACTGGAGAGCCGCGGAAGCGGATGAGCGCTGAAATGCAACCCTCATTAGATTAACCGTAGTTTACCTTCGCGTGTATACTACCGTTAACTATGCAGCGGGCGAGATGCTCCGGCATTTTGAGAATCTCGCCTGCTGTCGCTTTAACGCTCTGTTAACCAATTTGGTGTAGGCTCGGTGACCTGGACTTGCAGAATACTTGGATTTGCAGCACATGAAGAACCGTCTCCGACTCGCAACTGCTCGCACATGCTGGCTGACACTTGTCTTATGCGCGGATGTGGGTCTCGTCTCGATACCGTTCGCCACGGCGCAACAGGTGGTTGCGACTCAAGAGGCTCCTGCTACTCCCACTCAAGCCGCGGCGGGCAGTCCTCAGGCTGATATCACCGATCCTCCAACCGACACTGCTCCGGAAAGCATGTTTCCACGTTTGAGGGACGATCGCTTCTGGCTGTCGGGGCAGGCAAACTTCATTTTTCAGACCAATCCTGCGTTCTTCGCCAAATACAGCGGCGTGCATAGCCTCGGCCCCAACTACCAGAAAGCTACATCGCGGGTGTTGACGCTCTTCACCGGTGTGCGCTTGAACGATTCCACTGAGATCCTGGTGGACATCGAAGAAGCCGGGGGCGCGGCGCTCAGTGCGGGCTTTGGCCTGGCGGGCTTTACCAATCTAGATATCGTTCGCAATCCGTTGTTGAGCAAAGCGCCCTACGTAGCCCGCGCCATGATTCACAAGGTCTTCGCATTGAGCAAGGACAAGATTGAGAACGAGCGCAATCCTCTGTCGCTATTTGGAGAGCTTCCTAAGCGGCGCCTTGAGGTCCGGTTCGGAAAGTTCGGCATGGTGGATTTCTTTGACCAGAACTCGGCCGGCTCCGACACTCATCTGCAATTCCTTAACTGGACGGTCGACAACAATGGAGCCTACGACTATGCCGCCGACACTCGTGGCTATACTGTCGGAGGAGTGGCCGACTACGAGGACCCGAAATTCAGTTTCCGCTTTGCCGAGGCCTTGATGCCCAAGATCGCCAACGGCATCGACTTAGTGTGGAAGCCCTGGGAGGCGCATGCCGAGAATCTCGAGTTTGACTGGCAGCACGGCATGCTTCCGAAAAAGCCCGGAGTGATCCGGCTGATCGGATACGCCAACCACGCCAATATGGGTGTTTACCGCCAAGCCGTTGCCCAGTTCGAAGCCGGCCAGATACCGGTTCCAGACATCACCAATCACCCGTGGCACATCACGCTCAAGTATGGTTTTGGAATCAACGTCGAGCAGAATCTCTCCCCGAACTTTGTGGCATTCGCGCGCTGGGGCTGGGACAACGGCCGCACTGAATCCTTTGCCTACACCGAAGTTGATTCGACCTTTCTGGAAGGTATTGGCGTGTCTGGCGCAAAGTGGCATCGCAAGCAGGATCGCGCCGGAATCGCGTTCGTTTCCAACGGCATCTGCAAAGACCATCAGGCGTATCTGGCGGATGGAGGACTTGGGTTCCTCCTCGGGGACGGTCACTTGACCTACGGGCGAGAAAACATTCTTGAGGCCTACTACACAGCTCACGTATGGCGCGGAATCTACCTCGCCCCAGGGATCCAGCACATCAATAATCCCGGATACAACCAGGATCGCGGCCCGGTTACAGTGCCCAGCTTTCGCGCACACGTCGAATTCTAGGGCCCTACTTCTCTACCTTCACACCCTTCAAAACGCCACGTAGCCTTTGATCTGCTTGGCTACAGGCTTCGGTTCGGGATAAAACCAGGCTGCGTCCTGGTTTCTCTTCCCCTTGACTTCTACATCGTAATAGCTGGCTGTCCCCTTCCACGGGCACACCGTGTGGGTCGCGCTGGGTCTGAAGTACTCTTGCCTGATGGCGTCGGGCGGAAAATACTGATTGCCTTCCACGTCCACGCATTGGTTCGATTCAGCCAACTCCGCGCCTTCCCAAGTTGCTTTTGCCATTGTGCTCCATTTAGATTGCTGAACGGAGTCAGAGTTGCAAACTTTGAGCAAGCCAGCGGCCTTCAGTGCAAATTCCACGGTGGGACCACTCCGCCGTGTGCTGGTCTGCTCGCCGCGCTCGGCCGGCTGGGACACGCCCGGGCAGTCGAGCGAGTGGCAGAAGCTGGGATTCCTTCGTCGTCCGGATTTCGGTATGGCGCAAGCCCAGCATCAGGAGTTGAGCCGACAATTGCAGGAAGTAGCAGAAATTGTGCAGCTCCCACCCGCTTCCGATCTTTCTCTCGACGCCGTTTACGCGCATGATCCATCGCTTCCCACCGATTACGGTGCGATCATCATGAACCCGGGCAAGGAGAATCGCCGGCCGGAAGCCCGGCGCCAAGCCGAGCTTTACCGAAAGCTGGGAGTGACGGTGCTGGGAGAAATCCGCGATCCCGGCACGACCGAAGCGGGCGACGTCGTGTGGTTGGATTCGCATACGCTGCTGGTCGGAAGTGGCTACCGCACCAATGCGGCCGGAATCGCGCAACTGCGGTCGCTACTCGCGCCCAAGGGCGTCGACATGCTTACCGCGCCGCTGCCCTATGGCCCCGGCCCTTCGGCGTGCCTACATTTGATGTCGCTGATCAGTCTTCTCGACGAGCGCACCGCATTAGTTGATTTGCCTTGGCTCTCCGTGGAGACGGTTGAGGTACTAAGAGCCCGTGGCTACGAGTTTATCGAGATCGATTATTCGGAACGCGGCACGCTAGCCTGCAATGTGCTGTCGCTGGGGAACAAGCGGCTGTTGGCGCTGGAAGAAAACGCCAAGACCAACGCCAACATGCACGCCGCCGGATTCGATGTCCGCACCTTCCCCGGCTCCGAGCTTTGCATCAACGGCAGCGGCGGGCCCACCTGTCTGACCAGGCCGCTGCTGCGTGGGTAGAGTTTTTCACGGAAAAGGAAGGGACAGTCCCGCGCGCCCCAATCCCAGCGCAAATCGGCAACCTTCCGATCCTGCTAAAATCAAATCACGATGGTTCTTCCCTTCGTCCGCGATCTCTTCGCGGACGTAGAAAAGTTGCCCGCCTTTACGCGTGTTGCCTCCCACCTCCGAGAGGGCACGGGGCGGGTTAGTGTCTGCGGACTGACCCCTACAGCGAAGGCTTTGTTTCTCGTTTTGTGGCAACGCGCTGCGGGGCGGCCGCTCATCGTGGTGGTCCCCGATAATCGCACCGCCGAAGACATGGTTCCAGTGCTGCAAGCCTTCCACGAGCTTACCGGTGGCAACGATCCCGATTCCATCGTCTCCTTGCCCACCCGTGACGTGCTGCCGTTTCAGAATCTTTCGCCGCATCCGGAGATCCAGGAGGAACGGGCCGTCGCGCTTTGGAAGATTGCCTCCGGGGCGGTTTCGATCCTGATCGTGCCGATCGCTTCCGCGGCGCTTCGTCTGCGATCCGCCGAATATTACGCCGATTTGGCGCGAGTGGTTCGCCGCAGCGAGACCTTGGACATTGAACCGTTGTTGGCTCATCTGAACACCGTCGGTTACAGCCCAACCGATGTGGTCGAAATGCCGGGCGAGTATGCCTCGCGTGGCGGCATTCTCGACGTGTACTCGCCCGAGGCCGACCGCCCGCTACGCATCGAATTCTTCGGCGATGAAGTCGAGTCTATCCGCAAGTTCGATCCCGCTACCCAGCGTTCTTCCACGCCCGTCGACGAAGCCCTACTGCTTCCGTTGACCGAGACTCCCGTCACCGAGGAATTGCTGGGCGCGATCCATGCCCGCCTTTCGGGCAGGCGCATCACCGGCGCGGAAGAAGTGGTAGAGCAAGCCGTACGCTCGGGCGGCGTCACGGTATTTCCCGGCTGGGAGTTCTATGCGCCCGTCGCTGGCGCCGATCGCACCGTGTTCGATCTGATGCCCCGTGCCGCAGTTCTGGCCGATGAACCGGACTCCCTGCGTAATGAATTCGATCAAATCTGGGCCCGCATCGAGGAAGCCCATGAACGCAGCGGCATCGGCAAGCTGGTACAACCTGCTGACCTCTATCTTCCCAGTGACGCGTGGTGGGAAAAACTCGCCATAATGCCCGGCGCGGAGGTCGAACATCTCGAAGTCACGCGACCCGGCCGGACTGAATCGATCAGTTTTCACTCTCAACCCGCACCGCGTTTTCACGGCTCGGTGAATGCGATGCTCGAGGACGCCAAAAAGCAGGTCGCGGAGCAGAACCGCGTGCTGATCGCTGTTCCCAACATCGGAGAAGTCGAGCGCCTGGCCGACGTTTTCAGCGAGAACAGCGTTTCCTTCCGCCTCGGCAGCCGCACTCGTGGCGGTGAAAGCTATGCGGACGAAACCGCCTATTTTGCCGGTGAAATCTACACCTCAACTCTGGCCAAGGCCTATGTCCCCGATGGCGTCGTGCTTCCCGACGCGCATCTCGCCATCTTCGGCGCCCGCGACCTGTTTGACGAATCGGATGCCGTGATCTCTCGCCCGCAGCGGTCCAAGTCCAAGACCTCGGCGTTTCTCTCCGACTTCCGTGATCTCCAGGTCGGCGATTACGTGGTCCATGTCGAGCACGGTATCGGGCAATACCAGGGGCTCAAGGAGATCAATCAAGGCGACGGCAATGCCGAATTCATGCTGCTCGAGTATGCGGAAAGCGCTCGCCTCTACGTGCCGCTTACGCGACTTGATCTGATCCAGAAATACCGGTCTTCGGAAGGGGCCAAGCCGGCACTGAACCACCTCGGCACCGCCGCCTGGGCCAAAACCAAGGCACGTGTGAAAAAGGCCATGAAAGACATGGCCGACGAACTACTCAAGCTCTACGCCGAACGCAGGGCCGCCAAAGGTCATGCGTTCTCCACAGACAGCCAGTTCATGCGCGAGTTCGAAGACTCCTTCGAATTCAGCGAAACCGAAGATCAGGACATGGCCATCATTGACGTCAAGCGCGACATGGAGTCTTCGCAGCCCATGGACCGGCTCCTGTGCGGTGACGTCGGCTACGGCAAGACTGAAATCGCCATGCGTGCGGCTTTCAAGGCTGTCAACGACAACAAACAAGTGGCCGTCCTTGCGCCGACTACTGTCCTTGCGTTCCAGCATTTCGAAACCTTCAAGCAGCGCTTCGCGGCTTTTCCCGTTGGCATCGAGATGATCAGCCGCTTCCGCACTGCAAAACAGCAGAAGGACATTTTGCAGAGAGTGGAGGCCGGAAAAATTGACATCCTCATCGGCACGCACCGCCTGCTGTCCAAAGACATTAAGTTCCCCGATCTCGGGCTGCTGGTGGTGGACGAAGAACAACGATTCGGCGTGCGCCACAAAGAGCGGTTGAAGCAGATGCGCAAAGAAGTGGACGTCCTCACCATGTCAGCCACGCCCATTCCGCGCACGCTGCACATGTCGCTGGTGGGCCTGCGCGATATGAGCGTGATTGAAACCCCGCCCAAAGATCGCATTGCTATCCAGACCGTAGTCGCGAGTTGGGATGAGAGACTGATTCAGTCATCGCTTGAGCAGGAACTCGCCCGTGGCGGCCAGGTCTATTTCGTTCACAACCGCGTAGAAAGCATCTGGGAGATTGCCGCTAAGTTGCAGGTATTGGTACCGAAAGCCCGCATCATTGTTGGGCACGGCCAGATGTCGGAAGGTGAGCTGGAAAAGGTGATGCTGAAGTTCATGCATCATGAAGCCGACATTCTGGTGGCCACCACCATCATTGAGAATGGCCTTGATATCCCGCTTTGCAACACCATCATCATCAACCGGGCCGATCGCTTCGGATTGTCTGAGCTCTATCAACTGCGCGGCCGTGTGGGACGGTCGAATCGCCGGGCTTACGCCTATTTGCTGATTCCAGCCGACATTGAGCTGACTGCAATCGCCCGCCGGCGTCTGGCGGCACTGAAAGAGTTTTCTGACCTGGGCGCGGGTTTCAAAATTGCCGCTCTCGATCTCGAACTTCGCGGCGCTGGCAATCTTCTAGGCGGCGAGCAGAGCGGGCACATCGAGGCCATCGGATTCGAGCTTTACACCCAGATGCTGGATCGCGCGGTGCGTGAAATGAAGGGCGAGTCGGGGGTCGAGGAAGCCGCCATCCAGATCAATCTCGGCCTCAACATCCGCATCCCTTTCGAATACATTCCCGAGGAGAACCAGCGGCTGCGAATGTACAAACGTGTGGCCGGGGTGGAAACCGAATCACAGTTGGCGGACGTTGGCGCTGAACTTGAAGACCGCTATGGTGAGCCGCCGCCCGCAGTGCGCAATCTGCTGGATTACGCGTCGCTCAAGTTGCTGGCGGTTCGCGTCGGTGTCATCGCCATCGAGCGCAAACGAGACCTTATGACCATCAAGTTCCGCGAGAATGCGGCGATTGATCCGGAAAAGCTGGCGCGCTTTGTCTCCTCCCAGCGAGGCGCGCAGTTCAGCCCAGATGGGACGCTGAAATTCTCTTTGAAGACCACGGCTGCCACGGAAACACTCGCTTCGTTGCACCAGCTTCTCCAAGAACTGGGGACCGAAATTCCAGCAGCCGTCTCGGCTTCCAGAACCGCATCGTAGTCCTTTGAGTTGCCCGCAGGATGGCGTGTTAATCTCAAATACTTCGCCTAGCGATCATGGCTCCGCCCTCACAATTCCTGCCCGCCGCTTTCAGCCTGGGGGCGGTTTTCGTCTGGGGCACGAGTGACTTTCTGGGCGGATACGCATCCCGCCGATCGAACGCTTTCGCATTCACCACCATCGTTCACCTCAGCGGATTGCTCTTGATGTCGGGGGTTGCCGTTGCTGGCCGTTCTCCGTTTCCATCCCGCGCTGGGATTGTGTGGGCCCTGGCTGCGGGATTGTCGGGCGGAGGGGGTCTGGCCATCTTCTACCGGGCGCTAGCCTCCGGAAGAATGGGGCTGACCGCCCCGGTTGCGGCGGTGCTCAGTGCAATCATTCCCACTGGCTTCGGGATCTTCACCGAGGGCGTACCGCGATCGGTGCAGGTCGCAGGATTTGTTCTTGCCGCGGCCGGAATCTGGCTGATTTCTCGCCCAGAAGACGGCAGCCGCCCCCAGGGAATTGGCACCGCCATTTTCGCTGGTGTCTGCTTCGCTGGGTATTACCTGTTCATTAAGCAAGCTGGAGACAATTCCGCCATCTGGCTGGCCGCAGTGTCCCGCGTAGCTTCTTTTGTACTCACTGGACTCATTGTGGTTTGGGGACGCAACTACCAGATCACTCGCGCGGGTCTTGGCATAGGCGTCGTAGCGGGGGTTCTCGACATCTCCGGCAGTGTGATGTTCGTCCGCGCCACACAAACCGGCCGTCTCGACGCAGCTGTCGTTATCAGCTCACTTTATCCCGCGATCACGGTATTGCTTGCCCGGCTGTTCCTCAAAGAGCACTTTACCGGTTGGAAGATGGTAGGCATGTTGGCGGCATTGCTGGCCGTACCCCTGATCGCAGGTCGGTAAGAGGCGGTCACACGGATGTTACGGATTTCCTTCAGGATTCGATTGCTCTGATCCGTGTCTATCCGTGGCCGCTTTTTTCCTGTTAGCATTCTTTTCGTGCCCCTGCTCGAAGTCCGCAACCTAACTAAGACTTTTCCGTTGGGCGAATCCGTTTTCGGCGGGAGCGCCAAACGTGAAGTCCGCGCGGTTGATGACGTTTCCTTCGACATCGCGTCGGGGGAAACTTTGGGCTTGGTCGGTGAAT
>Ga0070765_100000037_pt1 | contig 100535 bp, 96 predicted proteins | sample HubBroMetageWFT5_FD_71516 | JGI IMG/M metagenome (GOLD analysis project Ga0070765, IMG submission 71516) | Warmed and freeze-thawed soil microbial communities from the Hubbard Brook experimental Forest, New Hampshire - Hubbard Brook CCASE Soil... | ecosystem: Environmental > Terrestrial >...
CCTGTTGAGCGTGTTGAAGTGCGAGAAGAAATCGGTCTGGCTGCCGATGAGCAGCACCACGAACGCGATCAGCGTCCCCGCCATCGCGATGAGGAACGAATAGTTCTGCCAGCGGAAGGTGGCCTTGGTTCCTCGAATGAGGATCAGGGTCTGGAGCAGGACCATGAAGAGCGACGCACCGAGGATCCAGCTGTTGTTGGTCCCGAATGACGTGCCCCAGCTGATGAGGGTGTTGTTGCTGGCGAACGACCCCAGCGCGACCAGGACTGGACCGAGCGCGAGCACCGAGAAGAACTTGGCGAAGAAGGCGGCTCCAAGGAGGCCGCCCATGATCATGCAGAGGTTGGATATCAACGCCAGCGGTGGCGACAGCACGCGGCTGACCCAGACGTAATCGCCGCCCACTCTCGGCATGCTCGCTCCGAGCAGCGCGAACATGATGAGCACCGGGATGTTGATGGCCGCGACGAGGATGATGACGGCGGCGACGTCGGCACCGGGAAACGCGACCAGCGCGAAGAAGATCGAGTACGCGATCGTCGACCCGACCGGGGCTGAGATGACCGCGTTGAAGATCGTGGCATCGACTGCCGACGCAGAGCGCACCAGCCCCGTGCTGTTGCGGACGAACAGCCTGCTCGCGGTTGCCATGGCGACCCTCCGGCGGTCCACCGCCACCAACTTGACACACGCGTCGAAAACCTGCAGAGTTTGAACACAATCGAACACGAGTGTCAAGAGGCTCATGGACACGGAGGGACAACTTCCGGTCAAGACCCGACAAACTCATGAGCAGTCGACGCAAGTAGTTCACGGAGGAGACGCGTGCGGTGTTAGCCGTCGAGCGGCGCTTGAAGGTGCTGGAGCGGGTCGCGGAGGATCAGGCGATCGAGGTCAGCACGCTTGCGCGTGACTTCCGGGTCAGTGAGATGACGATCCGGCGCGATCTGCGCCGGCTCGAGCGGGATGGTTTCGTCCGCCGAACCTACGGGGGCGCAACCACGCGACTGGTACGCACGTTCGAGGTCGGCGCCAATGCGCGAACGCTGCACCACGCCAAGGAAAAGCGCCTCATCGCGAAGCGCGCGGCCGAATTGACCGTGGGCGTGCGCGCGATGTTCCTTGGGATCGGCACGACCGTCGAACACTTTGCCCGGCTGCTTCCCGTTCGTGAAGACCTGATGGTCGTAACTCCGTCGCTTGCCATTGCGAGCCTGCTCGGCACGCGCAACGTGCGCGTCATCATCGCCGGCGGATTGGTGCGCCAGGACGAGTTGACGTGCATCGGCGCATCCGCGGTGGAAGCCGTGCGACGCTACAACACCGACACCGCCGTGATCGGTGCAGCCGGGCTCTCCGCACGACGCGGGATCACCGAGCTCGACGACCGCGATGCCGATGTGATTCGCGGTGGTCTCGAGCGCACCGAACGGGTGATCGTGATCGCCGACGGGTCAAAGTTCGGTGCGGTGGCGATGAGCACAGTGATGCCCATCGAGCAGGTCTCAACGATCGTCACCGACAGCAGCGCCGACGCGCTGGAGATCGAGCGCATCGAGCAGGCGGGTGTCGAAGTCGTCGTTGCGGGCCTCGAGCCGCCCCTGCTCCGGCCGTTGGAAAACGGCAGGGCACGCGTGGCCGACCCCCGCAGGCAGGCATGACTCTTCTCCGTCGGATATTCGGCGTCGACAAGCCGGTGATCGCGATGCTCCACCTGCCGGCGATGCCCGGCCGCCCCCAGCACGACCGCGCAGCCGGGATGCGACACCTCGTGGAGACGGTCGAACGCGATCTCGAGTCGCTGCAGAGTGCTGGCGTCGACGGGTTTCTCTTCTGCAACGAGGCCGACCTGCCATATCAGCTGCGCGTGGGCCCGGAGGTGGCGGCGGGCATGGCGGCCGTGATCGGTCAGGTGCGCGATCTGATCACGCGCCCCTTCGGTGTCGATCTCGTCTGGGACGCGATGTCGAGCCTCGCCGTCGCACGCGCGACCGGCGCGTCGTTCGTCCGCGAGGTCTTCACCGGGGTCTTCGAGAGCGATCTCGGCCTGATGCAGCCGGACTTCGGAGCGATCGCCGCGTATCGAGAGCAGATCGGCGCCGGCGCTGTTGCCATGTTCAGCAACATCACCCCGGAATTCGCGAGCAGCCTGGGGAATCGCTCGATCGCGATGCGAGCCCGCAGCGCCGCCTTTCTGGGTGTCGACGCGATCCTGATCAGCGGTCAGATGACCGGGACCGCAACCCACGTCTCGGAGCTGCATGAGGCCAAGGACGCGGTGCCGGAGATGCCGGTCCTCGCCAACACGGGCGTCCGCGAGGAGACGGTCAACGAGATCCTCGCCATCGCAGACGGCGTCTTCGTCGGGACCAGCCTCAAACAGGACGGCATCACCTGGAACCCGGTCGACCCCGCGCGAGCCGGGCGATTCATGACCGCGGTGCAGCGAGCACGCGAGGCGGTCCCTGCCTGACATGGGGAGGGACTGACGTGTCGAAGACGAGGATCTACTTCGTCAGCGACCTGCATGGGTCCAGCGTGTGCTTCAGGAAGTTCATCAATGCCGCGAAGATCTATGAAGCGAACGTCCTCATCCTCGGCGGCGACGTGGCGGGCAAGGCGATCCAGTCGATCGTTCGCGCGCCCGGAGGCCGCTGGCGGTGCCGCTTCGTCGGCACCGACTACGACGTCGTCGAGGGGCCGGAGCTGGTCGCACTCGAGAAGTTGATCTCCGACCACGGCTACTACCCGTATCGCGCCGACCCCGGCGAGCTCGAGGCCAAGGAAGCGAACGGCGGCCTGGACGACCTCTTTCTGCGACTGATGCGCGAGCGGCTGACGGAGTGGCTCGACCTCGCCGATACGCGCCTACGCCCGCTCGGCATTCCGCTCTATTTCATGCTGGGCAACGACGACCCCGAGGCGCTCGGCGCTCTCCTCGACAGCGCCCCGTGGGGCACGCACGACGAGGGCAAGGTCGTCTGGCTCGACGACGAGCACGAGATGATCAGTTGCGGGTACTCGAACGTAACGCCGTGGCACACGTATCGAGAGCAGGACGAGGGTCATCTCCGCGCATCGATCGATGCGATGGTGCCGGCGCTCGAGCACCCGGAGCGGGCCGTGTTCAACCTGCATGCACCGCCCTTTGGCACTCAGCTCGATGAGGCGCCGCTGCTTGACGCAAACCTCCAGGTCCAGGCGACTCTCGGACAGGTGCGCATGGTGCCGGTGGGGAGCACCGCTGTGCTCGAGGCCGAGCAGGCCTACCAGCCCATGCTGGGACTGCACGGCCACATCCACGAATCCTCAGGCATCCGGCGGATCGGGCGCACGGTTGTCATCAACCCGGGCAGCGACTACTCGACGGGCGCGCTCAACGGTGCGCTGATCACGCTCGACGGCGACAAGGTCAAGGCGCAGCAGCTGGTCCGCGGGTAACGCGATGGCCACGTCCACCGCCCACACCGACGCGCTCGTGTCCGTCGACGTCGGCACGTCGGGGGCTCGTGCCACCGCATATGACACCGCCGGCGCGATGCTCCTCGAGGTGCGCCGGCCGTACCCGACGAGCATGCCGCGCGACGGCTGGGCCGAGCAGGACGCGAGGCGCTGGCGATCCTCGTCACTCTCCGCCCTCGCCACGCTGATCGAAGGCCTCGGCAGCCGGCACACCATCCATGCGATCGGCCTGACCGGGCAATGCCCGTCGGTTGTCCCTGTCGACGGCCGGGGTGAGCCGTTGCGTCCGGGACTCATCTACCGGGACAACCGGGCGGTCGCTGAAGCGGAGTCGCTGCGCGAGTCCTTCGGCGCCGAGGCACTTCATGCGCTGACGGGGCACGTGCCGGCGGCCTTTCACGTCGCTGCGAAGATCCTCTGGATTCGCGCCCATGAGGTTGACGTCTTCAGGGCGACCCAGCTGTTTCTGCAACCGACTGAGTTCCTTGCCCTGACGCTCACGGGAGAGCCGGTCACCGACTGGAGCATGGCCGCGGCCAGCGCGATGCTGCATCTGCGCGAGCGGCGATGGGCGCCGGCTCTCGTCGATGCCGTGGGCCTTGACATGGATCAGCTGCCGGTCCCGCACGCGTCGTGGAGCATCGTCGGTGAACTTCGCCCGGCGCTGGTCCGGCGCCTCGGGCTGACTCGGACCATCCCCATCGTCGCCGGAGCCGGCGACAGCATCGCGTGCGCGTTCGGGGCGGGCGTCACGAACTCCGGACCGGTCAGCGAGATGGCTGGGAGCTCGACCTGCCTCAACACAGTGGTGGCCGAGCCCCTGACAGATCTGGCGGTGACCCACTATCCGAGTGCTGTCAGCCCCGACGGCTACGTGACGGAGGTGGGGATCAACACAGCCGGTGAGGCGGTGGACTGGATGGCGTCGCTCGCATACGGCGGCCGGTCAGGCCGTCTGCGCCACTCCGATTTCGACGCGCTCGACCGCGAGGCAGGTGAGGTGGACCTGGGATCGGACGGCCTGCTCTTCGTCCCGGTGCTCGGCGACGGCGAGCGCGACGACCCGACACTCCGGGGCGCGGCGATCGGCCTGTCGGTTCGCCATGATCGGAAGTCGCTCGCAAGAGCGGTCTTCGAGGGGGTGGCCTTCGCGATTCGGGCGCACGTGGAGACGCTCGGGAGGGCCAGCACGCCCGCCACGGAGATGCGCGTCTCGGGGCGCCCTGCCTCGCTCCGGACGTGGAACCACATCAAGGCCGACGTGCTCGGCATCCCGGTGCTTCGCGTCCCCGGCGACGCGACGACGTCCGGGGTCGCCATGCTCGCCGGGCTCGGCGTCGGCATCTTTCCCGACGCCCGTTCCGCGATCGCGGTCGCGTGCCGCCCCGACGCGCCGATCCAGCCAGATCTTGACAACCACGACCGATACACACCGATCTACGAGCATTACCGTGAGCTGGTCGCATCGAGCACGCTCCACGCCGATGCCGTCACCGCTGTGAACCCGTCGCGGCGCGAATCGAGGGAGCACGCGTGAAGGTCAACCTGGGCATCAACACGTGCTTCGCCCTGAAGCGATGGCCGCGTCCCGCCGACTGGGCGTCGATCGTGCACAACGAGCTCGGGCTGGATCTGGTCGAACTGTCACTCGACCTCATCGAGGGTACCGAGACCTTCGGCGGCAGCCGCGATGCCGTGGAGCGCCATCGCGCCGCACTGGACGCCAACGGCCTTCGCGCGCATGCCACGTTCACCGGCCTGGCGGCGTACTCGCTCGATCTGCTCATGCATCCCGACCAGGGGCGGCGTGAGGCAGCGGTGCAGTGGTACCGAAGCGTCATCGACCTCACCGCGGCGCTCGGGGCTCGCGCCACCGGCGGACACATCGGGGCGATGAGCGTTCCCGACTGGAACGACCCCGAACGCCGTGCCGAGCGGTGGGAGGGTATGAAGCGCGATCTCGAAGCGATCGCCGCCCACGCGAGCTCGGCGGGACTCGAGTACCTCCTCGTCGAGAACCTGGTGTCGGTTCGTGAGCCGTCCACGATGGCGCGAATCGAGGACCTCCTCACAGGAGGCGATGCCGGGCACGCCCCATGGCGCCTCTGCCTCGACGTCGGCCATCAATGTGTTCCCGGGACCGAAGGCGCGGAGCGCGATCCATACGCATGGCTGCAGCGCTTCGGCAGCCGCCTCGCCGAAGTCCAGCTGCAGCAGTCGGACGGCATCGCCGACCACCACTGGGCATTCACCGAGGAGCACAACGCCGTCGGTCTCATCAACCCCGCGATGGTCCTCGAGAGCCTGGAGGCCGCCGGCGCCGGGACGGTCGATCTGATCTTCGAGATCATTCCAGGGTTCGAGGATCCCGACGATCGCGTCGTCGCCGACCTGCTGTTCTCGGTGGACCTGTGGCGCAGCGCGATTGACGCTCGTGGCGCCAGGGGTTAGGCCGATGCCGGTGTTGCACGCCAATGGGATCGACATTCACTACCGGATTGCCGGCGCCGGGCCCGAGACCGTCGTGCTCGTCAATGGGGTCGGTGATGACCTCGAGGGCTGGGCGATGCAGCTGGACGCCCTGCTCGCCGCGGGTCTGCGCGTGATGACGTTCGACAACCGCGGCGTGGGCCGCTCGTCCTGTCCGCCGGGTCCGTACTCGAGCAGAGAGATGGCAGCGGACACGAAGGCTCTCGCCGACGCAATCGGATTGCGCGGGTTCCATCTTGTGGGCGTCTCGATGGGCGGCGTGATTGCCCAGGAATATGCGCTGGCGTACCCGGACGATCTCCGCTCGGTCGTGCTGGCCAACACCTACGCGAGGCCCGATGCGTTCACCCGTGCCGCCTTCGACGCCTGGGGACAGGTTGCCGTGAGCGCCGGGATGCGGTTGATGATGCGACAGCAGGCTCCCTGGGTTTTCAGCCCCGTCTTCTACGAGGCCCACCCCGATCGGCTCGCCGGCATCGTCGCGGAGATGGAGCGAAGCTCCCAGCCCGCATCCGCGTTCGCGGCACAGATCGCCGCGCTGCTGACTCACGACAGCGCGGAGCGACTCGCGTCGTTGCAGACGCCCGCGCTGGTGATCGCAGCCGATGACGACATCATCATCCGGCTGTCGCTCTCGCACCGGCTCTACGAGGACCTGCCCAATGGGAGCTGGGCAATCGTCCCCGGCGGGCACGCCGCTTTCATCGAGAATCCCGACCCGTGGAATCGAGCCGTCGTTGCATTCATTGAAAAGCACCTCGCCACGGTGCACTGAGGAGATGGGATGAACCTGTCGCTGGAACAGCGATTCGGCACCCCGAAGCCCGTGATCGCGATGCTGCACTTCCCGGGGTTGCCCGGCCGGCCCCGCCACAATCGCGAGCTCGGGAGAAGCCATCTGGTCGACGTCGTCGGCCGCGACCTGGAAACCCTCCAGGAAGCCGGCGTTGACGGTGTGCTCTTCTGCAACGAGAACGACATCCCATACCAGCTGGTGGTGGGGCCGGAGATTCCCGCGGCGATGGCGGCGGTCATCGGCGAGCTCCGAGCGTCGGTTCGAGTCCCCTTCGGCGTCAACATCCTCTGGGACGCCAAGGCGAGCATCGCGCTTGCTCGCGCGACCGGTGCGAGCTTCGTGCGTGAGGTGCTGACCGGTGTCTACGAGAGTGACCTCGGGGTGATCGCCCCGGCGATCGGCGATCTCTCCGGATACCGCACCGCGATCGGGGCTGACGACGTCGCCTTCTTCGACAACATCGCGCCGGAATTCAGCAGCGTGCTCGGCACCCGGAGCATCGCGGATCGCGCACGCAGCGCGGCCTTTCTCGGCGTGGATGCGATCCTCATCTCCGGCCCGGCTGCCGGCGTGTCATTTGTGATGAGTGACCTGAGGACCGCCAAGGACGCCGTGCCCGATATGCCTGTCTTCGCCAACACCGGCGTCAGCGCGGACCGGCTGGAGGAGGTCTTCGCCGTTGCCGACGGAGTCATCGTGGGCACGAGCCTGAAGGTCAATGGGGACACCTGGAGCCGTGTCGACCCGGCACGTGCGGAGCGGCTGATGGATACTGCCCGCGCGCTTCGCTCGAAGCGCTCCTGACGGCGGTCGTCGGGACGGTCAGATCCCGGAGATGAGGAGAGCCTGGACATGGATTTCAGAGCGGCGCGCGACTTCCTGCTCTCGCATCGGGCGGACTACCACGGGGCATACGGCGACTTTCACTGGCCGCGCCCCGAGACATTCAACTGGGCGCTCGACTGGTTCGACCCCATCGCCGCCGGCAACGAACGACCGGCGCTCTGGATCGTCGATGACGACGACACGGAGACGAGGCTCAGCTTTGCCGAGTTGAGCGCTCGCTCCAGCTCGCTCGCCGCCTGGCTGCGCGAGCGAGGGGTCCGCCGCGGGGATCACACGCTGCTCATGCTCGGCAACCGCGTCGCGCTGTGGGAGTGCATCCTCGCACTGACCAAATTGGGGGCGGTGATGATCCCGTCGAGCACGCTCCTCACCACCGCGGACATCGCCGATCGAGTCGAGCGAGGCGGCGTTGCGCATGTCATTGCCGAATCCGCGCTGACCGGGCAATTCGGGCCGATAGCGGGAGCGTTCACCCGCATCGCCGTCGGTGAGCCGGTCGAAGGGTGGCTCGACTACGGCGATTACCTGGCCGCCGGGGAAAGGTTCGCCGCGGACGGACCGACCCCCGCGAACGACCCGCTCTTCCTGTACTTCACGTCCGGAACGACCGCGCAGCCGAAGCTCGTGGAGCACACCCACGTCACCTATCCGATCGGACATCTCTCGACCATGTACTGGCTTGCGCTGCAGCCGGGGGACGTTCATCTCAACATCTCCTCTCCGGGTTGGGCGAAGCACGCCTGGAGCAACGTTTTCGCGCCGTGGAATGCCGAGGCCACCGTGCTGATCCTCAACGGCGCGCGCTTCTCGGCGCGACGTCTGCTCGACACGCTGACGCGGTGCTCGGTGACCAGCCTCTGCGCGCCGCCCACGGTATGGCGGATGGTCATCCAGGAGGACCTGCGCGCGTGGCAGCCGCCGTTGCGCGAAGTGCTCAGCGCCGGCGAGCCGCTCAACCCGGAGGTGATCGAACAGGTACGCCGCGCGTGGGGACTGACCATTCGTGACGGATACGGGCAGACGGAGACCACTGCGCAGATCGGCAACACCTCGGCTCAGCTGGTCAAGCCGGGCTCCATGGGGCGACCGCTCCCCGGCTACGTCATCGATCTCATCGACCCTGCAACCGGCGCCCACGGCGACACGGGAGAGATCTGCATCGATCTTTCCGCACGACCGGTGGCGCTGATGATTGGATACCGCGACGACCCCGCGCACACCGCGGAGGTGATGCGCGACGGTTTTTATCACACCGGTGATGTCGCCTCCCGCGACATTGATGGCTACATCACGTACGTCGGCCGATCGGACGACGTGTTCAAATCCTCGGACTACCGCATCTCCCCGTTCGAGCTCGAGAGCGTCCTCATCGAGCATGCCGCGGTTGCAGAGGCGGCGGTCGTGCCGTCGCCCGATCCCGTCCGGCTCTCGGTGCCAAAGGCATTCATCGCGGTGGGAGCGGGACACGTCGCGTCACCGGAGGTCGCGCGATCGATCTTCGAGCACTCGCAGACGCACCTGGCCGGATACAAGCGGATTCGCAGGCTGGAGTTCGCGGAGCTGCCCAAGACGATTTCCGGGAAGATCCGCCGCGTCGACCTGCGCGCGAAGGAGGCCGGCCTGCGCGCGGGAACATCCGGTGCGCGCGCGGAGAACGAGTACTGGGAGGAGGACTTTCCGGACCTGCGACCCGCACCTTCCTGACGCCGGCTGCCGGTCAGGTGTAGAAGCGGTAGAGGCCCTGCGCGACGCAGCACGGCTTGTCTGAGCCTTCTCGCTCGATCACAAAGTCGACGACGATCTGAAGGCTGCCGTCGGCGACCGTCTCGACCGAGACCAGCGTTGCGCCCGTTCGTATTCTCGACCCCACCGGCACCGGCGAGGGAAAGCGCACCCGGTTCAATCCGTAGTTGACGCCGAGGCGAACGCCGTCGAAGTGGAGGATCTCGCTCCACATCGGCACGAGCAGGGACAGCGTGAGGAATCCGTGCGCAATCGTGGTGCCGAACGGCCCGGCGGCGGCGCGTTCCGCGTCGACATGAATCCACTGGTGGTCATCGGTCGCATCGGCAAACAGGTTGACCTGCTCCTGGGTGATCTCCCGCCATTCGGAGTGGCCGAGGTGCTTGCCGGTCAACGCTGCCAGCTCCGCAACGCTGGTAACCGTCGTAGTCATCGCGCTGTCAGTCGCGCGTCAGGATGACGACAGGAATCTCTCGCTCGGTGCGCTGCTGGTATTGATCGTAGTCGGGCCACGCTGCGGTCATCGTCTTCCAGAGCTCCGGCTTCTCTTCGGGAGTTGCCGTGCGTGCGTGGGCGGCAAAGCGATCGCCCTTGACCTGCACCTGCACCTCGGGGTTGGCGACAAGGTTCGTGTACCACGCGGGCGGCGTCGGCGCTCCGCCCTTGGAACCGACGACCAGGTAGTCGTCGCCGTGACGCCCGAAGATCAGCGCGTTGCTCCTCGGCTCACCTGTCTTCCGGCCCTTGGTCGTCAGGATCAGGATCTCCGACCCCTTGTGCCAGCTGTAGCCTTCTTCGCCGTTTGTCTCGACGTATCGATCGACGTGCTCTTTGCCATACAACATCAGTGCATCTCCGGAGGTGCGTTTATCCCTGACGCGGGGAAACCTGGCTTCGAGTGTAATTTACCGGTGCACTTCGAAGATTCGCGGTCCTCGCGACCGCGCGCGCCCGGGGCCGTCTGACCATGGCATCGAGGTTCGGCGGCGTGATCGGCCGGATGGGAGCTCTGGCCGTGGCCATCGCCGCTGCGATGTGGGCCAGCGACCCGTATTTCCGACCCGCGCTGACCAAGGAGCTGACCGCCAGCCAGATCGTCTTCGTCGAGTCGCTGCTCATCGCGCTGTGCTTCCTGCCGGTCGCCGGACGGGTGCGTCGAGAGTTGCGCCATCTGCCGCTCCGCCAATGGATCGCGATGGGCATCATCGCCATCGGCGCCCAGGCGTTTGCCACGGTCCTCTTCACGCAGGCTCTGAGCTATGCGTTCCCGGCGCACGCCGCACCGGATTTCAATGTCGAGAACGAGGTCTACCTGCTCTACATGCTGCAGCCGGTGTTCGGCATCGCCATGGCGCGCATCTTTCTCAGGGAGCGGCGCAAGCCATACTTCTGGCCACTCGCGCTCTGCGCGATCGTGGGTGTGTATCTCATCGTGTTTCCGCAGAATCCGCTGGCGCCGTTCTCCTCGGTGCAGCATGGTCAATTGCTGGCCGCGGTGTTGATACTCGGCGCCGTGGTGCTGTGGGCATCCGGGACGGTTTTCGGACGCTACAGCCTCTCGAACGTCTCCTTCGTGACCACCGCCGCGATGCGGTTCACGCTCGCGCTGCCGGTGCTGCTCATCCTCATGCTCACCGGTGTCGGCGGAGGTCATCTCGGCACATTCTCGGTGCACCAGATTCCGAGCTTCATCGGCATCGCGCTCATCCCGGGTTTGCTGGCGATGCTGCTGTATTACCGAGCGCTCGCAAGCACGCCCGCCTCGATGGCCTCGATCGCGGAACTCGGGTACCCGTGCACCCTGTTTCTGGTTTTCTCACTGCCGCCGCCTGTGGGTCTCGGTCTTCCTCTCTATGGGATCGAGATCGTCGGCGCGCTGCTGCTGATCGCCGTGGTGACGACCCTGAACCTGCTCAAGAATCACGACGTCGTGGAGACGCCACGCCATGCCGATGTCAGCCTCGCAGCTGAAGTCGGGACCTAGGCACCCCGTGCGGCCATCGTTCTGGATCGTGGTGCTGATCAAGGACTTCACCACGGCGAAGAGCAGGCTCGCGACGGCCCTCGAGCCTCAGGCCCGCCACAGGCTGGCCGAGATGACTGCCGCGCGAGCCCTTGACGCAGCGCTCGCTGTCGCCCCGACGCTCGCCGTCTGCGGGTCGGTCGAAGCAGCCGAGCTGGCCCGCCTGCGTGGCGCTGCGCTGGTGGTCGAAACCTCCCCCAGCGGCCAGAACCCCGCGGGGGCCCGGGGTCTCTCAGAGGTCGCGCAGCGCGGCGCCGCGTCGGCGCTGCTCCTGAGCTCCGACCTTCCACTCGTGGACGAGGCGGCGATCCTCCGGGTCCTCGCTGCGACCGAGGTCCCGGGCAGCATCGTCGTCGCCGTACCGGCGGAGGGCCGCGCCGGGACCAACGCCCTCTACCTGCGTCCCCCGAGCGACTTCTCGCTCCATTTCGGCGACGCATCCTTGCCAAAATTCGAGGAGGAGGCCCGGCTGCGGGGCCGTCGCTTCATCGTCCACGAGGATCCGAGCCTCGCCCTTGACCTCGACGAGCCGTCAGACCTCGCCACCTGGCGCCGGCTCGAGCCCACCGGGTGACCCTGGAGCTGCGCGGCGTCGAAGGCCTTCCCGAGATCCGTCCGGGCGACGATCTTGGCACGCTCATCGTCGAGAACTCGGGCGGACTCCAGGAGGGCGATGTCATCGTCGTCGCCCAGAAGGTGGTCTCGAAAGCGGAGGGAAGGATTCGCACGCTCTCCCAGGTGACGCCGTCGGAGCGCTCGATCGCGCTGGCGCAGAGGCTCGAGGCCGATCCCCGCCTCGTCCAGGTGATCCTTGACGAGACCAGGCGGGTGGTGCGAGATGACCGCGTCCTGATCGTCGAGACCCTCCAGGGATTCGTCTGTGCAAACGCCGGGGTCGATCGATCGAACGTTGACGGTGAGGACGATGTCTGCCTCCTCCCCGTCGATTGCGATGCGAGCGCCCGCGCGCTCCATGAGCGGATCCGCGCGCTGGCTGGGGTGCGCGTCGGCGTGGTCGTGAGCGACACCTTCGGGCGTGCGTGGCGGATGGGCCTGGTCAATGTGGCGCTCGGCGTCGCCGGGATACCGGCGATGCTCGACTATCGGGGTCGTCCCGACGATTTCGGGATGCCCCTGCAGGCAACGGTCGTGGCGATCGCCGATGAGCTGGCGGCAGCGGCGGAATTGCTGATGGGCAAGACGCGACGAGTTCCCGCGGTGATCGTGCATGGACTGGATGCGCTGGAGGCGCCGCCGGGCAGCGGCCAGGAACTCGTACGGCCGTCCGACCTCGACCTCTTCCGATGAGGGTGCCTCTGCGATGACGATGGCTCTGCGATGAGGGTGGCTCTGCTCTCGGGTGGCACCGGAGGAGCACGGCTGGCGACAGGGTTGGCGGCGGTGCTGCCCCCCGACGATCTGTCCGTCGTCGTGAACACCGGCGACGACGACGAGTTCTGGGGGCTGCTCGTCAGCCCCGACATCGACGCGATCCTCTACCGGCTGGCGGGTGTGTTCAACGATGCGACCGGGTTCGGGGTTCGCGACGACACGTTCAACGCGCAGGCGATGCTCGGAAGCCTTGGCGAGCAAACCTGGTTCCAACTCGGGGACCGGGACATCGGGGTGCACCTGCTGAGGGCCATGCTGCTGCGCAGCGGGCGGACCCTCACCGAAACGGTGGCGGAGCTCGCCACGAGATTCGGGATCCGGGTGCGGGTGATCCCGATGAGCGACGACCCGGTGCGCACGCGCATCCGAACGGACGCAGGTGAGCTGAGCATGCAGGAGTGGTTCGTCGGGCAGCGGTGCGGCCCCGCAGTGCGGGGGCTGCACCTGGCGGGCGTCGAGTCGGCTCGTCCGGCATCGGAAGCTGTGGCTGCGGTCACCAACGCGGAGGCCGTGATCATCGGACCGTCGAACCCACTCCTGAGCGTCGATCCCATTCTCGCGGTCCTCGGCGGCGACCTCGACCGTGAGCGTGTGACCGTCGTGTCGCCCGTGGTGGGCGGCCGGTCGCTCAAGGGTCCGACCGTCGACATGCTCCGGCAGGCTGGCGAGGAGGCGACGGCACTCGGCGTGGCGCGGCGCTACGCCGGCGTCGCCGCAACGATCGTGATCGACCGCACCGACGTGGCGCTGGCCGAGCCGATCCGTTCACTCGGCATGCGGGCGCTGATCGACGACATCGTCATGGACGGTGCGGCGGGCGAACGCCGCCTGGCCACCTCTCTGCTGAACGTCCTAGAGTCGCCAGATGGCTCATGAGGCTGCGATCGAATTCATTCGCACGAATCCGCGAGGCGTGCTGGCAACCTATCGGCGCGACGGTCAGGCGCAACTGTCCCCGGTGATTGCCGGCGTCGACGCCGAGGATCGCGTTGTGATCAGCACCCGCGAGGGAGCGATGAAGACCCGCAATCTCCGGCGCAACCCGCGTGCCGCATTCTGCGCATTCGGCGAGCGCTTCTTCGGCGCGTGGCACAGCGTGGAAGGCAACGTCGAGGTCGTGAGCCTTCCTGAGGCGATGGACCTGCTCGTCGACTACTACCGACGGGTCAGCGGCGAGCATCCCGATTGGCAGGAATATCGCGACGCGATGGCGTCTGAGCGGCGCGTCCTGCTGCGTATGACGGTGGACCGCAGCGGGCCGACGACCCAGGGGTAGCGCTGCTCAGGTCGCCTCTTGCGTGGCGAGATGGCGAAGACGCGGGAGCACCTCGCGGCCGTACAGCTCCAGAAATCGACGCTGATCGGGGCCGGGCGCGTGGAAGATGAGGTGCGTGAAACCGGCGTCCACGTACGGCCGGATCCGGTCGACGTGCTCGGCCGCGTCCGATGACACGATCCAGCGGCTCGCGGCGCGTTCGGTCGGAAGGGCATCGGCAAGACGCTCCATCTCGACGGCGTCGTCGACGCCGGTCTTCTCCTCCGCGGACAGCGCCAGGGCCGCCCAATGACGCGTGTCCTCTCGCGCTCGCTGCGAATCGGTGTCGAATGACACCTTCATCTCGATCGTGAGCTCGATGTCATCAACGTGTCGTCCGGCGGCGCGTGCGCCCTCGGCCACGGCGGGGAGCAGCGTGTCCGTGTAGAGCTCCATGCCCTTGCCGCTGGTGCAGATGAGTCCGTCGGCGACCCGCCCGGCGAGCCGTGCCGCCGATGCGCCCGCAGCCGCGATGTAGAGCGGGATCGGCGTCGAGGGACGGTCGTAGATGGTGGCGTTCCTGGTGCGGTAGTACGTGCCGTTGAAGGTGACTCGCTCGCTGGTCAGCAGCGTCGTGATCAACTCGACGGCTTCCTTGAGGCGCGCGAAGCGTTCCTTGGCATCCGGCCACTCGATGCCGAGCGGGGCTTCGTTCATCGACTCGCCGGTGCCCACGCCGAGCCAGATGCGGCCGGGAAAGAGGGATCCGAGCGTGCCCATCGCCTGCGCGACCACCGCGGGGTGATATCGGAACGTGGGTGTGAGGACGCTCGTGCCGAGCGCGAGTCGTTGCGTGGCCTGGCCCGCCGCTCCCAGCCAGGAGAGCGAGAAGGGTGCGTGGCCCCCGGTGTGACGCCAGGGCTGGAAGTGATCACTGATGGCGGCCGTGTCGAATCCACACTGCTCGGCGTACACGGTGAAATCGAGCAGGTCGGCCGGGCCGAATTGCTCTGCGGAGACCTTGTAACCGAGCCGGAGTTGACGCGACACCGGGCGCATTTTCACACGCGGGCATCGCCAGCCCGGTGCGCCGGGTCCTGGGCACGACCGTCAACCGGCGATGGCGGTCACCTGGATTCCCAGCTCCGAATCCTGCACGGACAGTGTCATCCCCGCGGCGAGGCGTCGAGCCGATTCGATCTTCGCGATCAACGCTTCGGACGCGAACGGCTTGCCCAGGTATTCGCAGGAAAGATCGTGGGCGCGATTGAGCACGTCGGCGCTGTCCAGGAGTCCCGTCATCACCACGACAGGCATGCGCATGTGCGCCTCGCTTGCGCGAACGAAACCGATCAGGTCCCAGCCGTCGCCGTCGGGCATGCCGATGTCGACCACCATCACATCGGTACTGTGCGACAGCTCGGCCATCGCTTCTCTGATGGTCGGCACGAGCACGGCGCGCAACCCATGCTGCTCGAGGATGCGGCAAGCGATGACGCCCACCGCCGCGTCATCATCGACGACAAGGACGCGTCCTGTGGTCTCGCGATGCGCGATCGGGTCGGTGCCCTGGTCGACCGGAAACAGAGCCCGACCACCGTCGGCGGGCTCTGCGGCGGCAAGCGACCGCGCGATACCGTCTGCAGCCATCGGTCGCGCGTAGTAAAAGCCCTGGGCCAGGTCGTACCCCGCCTCGCGCAGGTGCTTCGCCTGGTCGGCACGCTCGACTCCCTCGATGATCGTCTTCAACTGCAACGCCCTGACCATTCCGACGACAGCATCGAGCAGGCCGCTCGCGACGTGTCCGTCGGGGACATGATCGACCAGCGATTTGTCGATCTTCACAACGGCGACGGGCAGGCGGCGCAATCTCGCCAACGAAGAAGCCCCGACCCCGAAGTCGTCGATGGCGATGCCGACACCGAGCGCCTTGAGACGGCCGAGGATCCGGATCGCACCTTCCAGGTCGTCCATGACGGCGGTCTCGGTCACCTCGAGGATCAGGTAGCTCGGGTGGATCCCTGCGCTGCGCAGTGCCTCGGACACGATCGCCACCAGGTCGTCCGAGTGCAGCTGGCGCGGCGACACGTTGACGCTCATTGTGATATCGGCAGCGGCGCCATACTGGCGCTGCCAGCTCGCGAGCTGCTGGCAGGCTTCGTTCAACACGCGCGCGCCGATCGGGATGATGAGGCCGGTGCGTTCCGCGATCGGGATGAAGACGTCCGGCGGGATCACGTCGCCATCTGGATGCTTCCAGCGGGCGAGTGCTTCCACGGACACCATGCGGCCGTTGGCAAGGTCGACGATCGGTTGGTAATGGACGATCAGGTCACCGGTGAGCCACGCGGTGCGCAGCCCGTGCTCGACACGCATCCTCTCGGCAATGGCTGTGTGCATGTGCGGTTTGAAGAGCGCAAACCCATTGCCGCCGGCGGATTTTGCCGCGTACATCGCCAGGTCGGCGTTGCGCAGGATCTCGTCGGCGGTTTCGCCCAGTGCAGCGGTCGCGATGCCGAGGCTCGCCGCCACGGCGACCGTCGTGCTCTTCAACGCCAGGGGAAGCTCGAGCGCGGCGAGCACCCGTCTCGCCAGGACGGTGACCTGGTCGCCGGGACCCGCGGCAAGCAGGATGGCGAACTCATCGCCACCGAGCCGGGCCACGATGTCGACCTCCCGGACGCAGTTGACGATGCGCCGGCCAACCTGCACCAACACCTGGTCGCCGATGCTGTGACCGAACGTATCGTTGACCTCCTTGAAGCCATCGAGATCGAGCATCATCAGGGTCACCGAACGGCCTGATGTCTCGCGAGCCTCGAGCTCGTTTTCGAGACGCCGCCGAAGGAGCGTCCGGTTGGGCAGCCCGGTCAAGGAGTCGTGCGATGCCTGGTGAGCCAGCGCGTGGCCGAGCCCGAGGTTCATGTACAGCGCGAGGTACATCCGGCTGAGCGTCAGTCCGACCAGCGCCGCCATGACCAGCAGCAATGCATCGGTCACCTGACGCTGCTCCGAGCGAAACGCGACTGCCACGAGGCAGGCAAGCGCGACCGGCACGATCGGTACCCAGAGACCGGTTCTGGTGGATGTGGTGCCGACTGCTGCGCCCGCGGTTTGGCGGCGAAAGCACAGGGCATAGAGCGCGGCGATACCGAGACAGAGCAGGCCGACCACCCAGCCGTCGGCGAACACCGACCCCGGCGCTCCGACACCGAGACCGATCTGGTGCGTCAACTCGATGTCGGCGATGCCGATGCCGACGATCGCGGCGCCGATGAGCAGCCCCACGGGCCGCATCCTCGGCCCCACTCGGGCCACCCTCGAGGCGACGAGTGTCAGAACGATCACATCCGCCACCGGCTCCGCGAGACTCACCACGCTCACAAGGATTGGATGGGATCCGCCGACCAGGCGGATGTACCCGGTGGCGAGGCCGACCATGAGCAAACCGCCACCCATGAGGAGACCATCGAATAAGGCAACGATCACCGCGAGTCTCGAGGCGACAGCGCGCATGAAGATGAGTGCGCCGGCGAGCGCCAGAGGCAACTGCACCAGGGCCGCGAGGGTCGCAACCGACATGAGCGCGGCGGTATGGGTGGTCGCCAGCGCGTTCCAGTCGGACCCGGCTTCGAGCAGGCCATAAGCCGACCAGCACAACCACGACCATCGCCGCCGGCCGCGCGACCTTGCGGCCGTCAGCAGGGCAATGCCGCCTGCGAACACGCCCGCGCCGACCTCGGCGACGTTATGCAGACGGTCCTCGAAGACGGCCCCACCAACGCCGAGCAGAGATGCGCCGACGAAGATGATGATCAGAGTGACCGTGACAGCCGTCACAGTCCCGAAGAGCCGGCGAGATGACACGTCGAGCCTAGGTGTCGCGAGCCGGCGACCGTGCGCTACGGATGATCACGGTCAACGCCTCCTGTGGTCGGCGCGACCCGCTCGCCCGATCTGGTGCTCCGAGTGCCCTCGCGGTCTGGGGCAATCGCAGTCGACCGCCTTGTGAGAGCAAATCTGCGATCAGCCGGAGGCGCCCGTCTGTTCGACAGCGTACAGATGGAAAGCGCCCATCGACGGCCGTTCAACACTGTCACAAGCGTCACCCGCGCGTCCCGGCTACCGGAATCACCCTGCCTGGTTTCGTGTCATCCGCGTGTCTGGGTGATCCGCCGACGCTTGCTAGACTTCGAGCGTGGCGAAATGGGTGGTGCTCCACCTGGATTCTGATGATGCGTCGACGTACATCAACGTGGACGAGGTGACCCAGGTGCGCCAGGTTTCCACCGGCTCCACGCGGATCTCCTTCACCAACGGTACCGACGTATCAGTGCGTGAAGACGCGCCCATCGTGATCGCCGCCTTCCGTCGCGACTCGATCTAACCGCTGAGCCCCCACCTCGTGGGGGTCTCGCCGGCGTGAATCGGGCGTCCACCGGCGGCACGGCCTCTGTGGCAGCATGGGGCGGCTCATGACAACGCCGCCGCTGCTCATGATCCCCGGACCGACGCCTGTGGCACCCGCCGTGCTTGCGGCGCTCGCCGAGCCGGTGCGGAGCCATACAGGCCCTGAAAATGCCGCGACGATGCTCCACATCCAGGCGGGAATCCGTCAACTCGTCGGCTCGGAGCATGCACGGGTGTACTGCTTCGCAGGAGCGGGCACGCTGGCAATGGAGGTGGCGCTCGTCAATCACGCCGCGCCCGGCGATCGCGTTGTCGTGGTCACCCACGGCTATTTCGGTGATCGCTTCGCGGAGGTCGCCGGCGCGCTCGGCATGCACGCCGATTGTCTTCACGTCGAGTGGGGCGACCATGCCGACCCGGAGGCAGTGCGAGAGCTCGTGAGCCGCGGCGACCAACCAGCGGTGGTCTGCATCACGCATGTCGACACCAGCAGCGGAGTTCTCGCCGATTGCGCTGCGCTCGTCACCACAGTCCGGGCGGTGGCACCGGACGCAGTCGTCGTGCTCGACGGTGTGTGTGCGACCGGTGGCATCGAAGAGGCGATGGATGCGTGGGAGGTTGACGTCCTGATCACCGGTGCGCAGAAAGCGCTCAGCGTGCCGCCGGGACTGGCGATCGTCGCAGTATCCGAGCGAGCACGCCGGCGCCGCGACTCGCTCGGTGACGTGCGGGCGTACTATGCCGACCTCCGCCGCTGGGACGCATCAGTCGATGACCCGCGCAAGTACTTCTCAACGCACTCGGTCTCATTGCTGCGCGCGCTCGAGCAGTCACTTGACGGCATCATCGCCGAGGGACTCCCGCCGCGGTACGAGCGACATCAGCGCGTGGCCGGAATGATCCGCGACGGCATGCGAGAACTCGGGTTCGTTCCGCTCACCAGACCGGAGCATCTCGCACCGACACTGAGCGTCCTGGCTCTTCCCGGTGGCGTCGACGACGCAACGCTCCGCGCCGGCATGGCCGAGCGCGGCGTTGTGATCGCTCCGTGCCTCGGACCGTGGGCGGGACGCGGCGTGCGCATCGGGCACATGGGGACGGTCACCGAGGCGGAGGCCGCGCGCACCATCGACGCCGCTGCAGCGGCGGTGGGCACGGGTGCTTGACCGCGCACTGATCGACCGCCTACGCGACGCGGTCGGCAGCGAGGGAATCATCACATCGCCCGCAGCAGTGCAGACCTACGCGTGCGACGGCCTCACCGGACGGCGCGTCTCCCCTGCGGCGGTCGTGCTGCCACGCACGACAGAGCAGGTTGCACAGGCGGTGCGAGCGTGTGCAGAGGCGAACGTTCCATTCGTGGCTCGTGGGGCCGGCACCGGCTTGTCCGGTGGTGCGCTGCCGGTCGCCGACGGAGTCGTCATCGGGCTCAGTCGCATGCGCACCATCCTCGCCATCGACCTCGAGAATCAGCAGGTCACGGTGCAGCCCGGGGTCACCAACCTCGAGGTGAGCAAGGCGGTGCGGCCGCTCGGGTATTTCTATGCGCCCGATCCGTCGTCGCAGCAGGTCTGCACCATCGGGGGTAACGTCGCCGAGAACTCCGGTGGCGCGCACTGCCTGAAGTACGGGTTCACCACCCACCACGTCCTCGGCGCAACGTTCGTCACGGCGCGCGGCGAGGTCGCGCACCTGGGTGGCGCCGTGCGCGATACAGCGGGCTACGACCTGCTCGGAGTCGTGGTAGGAAGTGAGGGAACTCTCGGCATCGTGACCGAGGTCGTGCTCCGGATCGTGCGCGTCCCCGAGTCGACCGAGACGCTGCTCGCCGCGTTCTCGACGATGGGTGACGCGGGTGAGGCGGTGTCGCGGATCATTGCCGCCGGCATCACTCCGGCGGCGATCGAGATGATGGATCGCCTAGCCATCCAGGCCTGCGAGGAGATCGTCCACGCGGGCTATCCGGACTGCGGCGCCGCGCTGATCGTCGAGCTCGACGGGCCGGGTGTCGAGGCCGAGGCGTTTCTCCGCGAGGTCATCGCCATCTGCTCAGCAAGCGGCGCCACCGAGACACGGGTTGCGGCGACCGAAGCAGAGCGCGCGCTGATCTGGAAAGCCCGCAAGGCGGCGTTCGCCTCGATGGGACGCATCAGCCCGAACTACTACGTCCAGGACGGGGTGATTCCGCGCACGCGACTCCGCGACGTCCTCGAATCCATCAGCGCGCTGTCGGCGACGTACGGGCTCCGCGTCGCCAACGTCTTCCACGCAGGTGACGGCAATCTCCATCCGCTGGTGCTCTACGACGGCTCGGAGCCGGGTGCAGGGGAACGTGCGCTCGAGCTGGCCGGGCTGATCCTCGAGTCGTGCATCAGCGCCGGTGGCTCGATCACGGGTGAGCACGGCGTCGGCTCGGACAAGGCCTGCTACATGCCGAAGATGTTCAGTCCCGGCTCCATCGCGGTGATGGGACGCGTCCGCGATGCCTTCGACCCGGGCGACCTCTGCAATCCGGGCAAGGCGCTGCCGACCCCGCGGCTGTGTGGCGAGGTGCCCGGAATGTATCGCCCGCATGCGATCGAGGTGGCGGGATTGGCGGAGCGCCTGTGACGGTCTCGACGGCGCAGGAGCTGCATCTCTTCAGCGAGCTGGTCGGCTCGGCCCACGTTCGGACCGCGGAGACGGACGATGCAGTCGGTGGTGTGGTGCCGAGCCTGGTGGTGACGCCCGGCGACGAGGGCGAGGTCGCGTCCGTCCTGTCGGCCGCCACGGCCCGCGGGCTGAGCGTCGTCGCTCGCGGAGGCGGCACCAAGATCGACTGGGGCTCGCCGCCGGAACAGTGCGATGTCGTGCTGTCGACCGCGCGGATCGAGGGAATCGTGGAGCACGAGCCGGCGGACCTGGTCTGCGTCGTCCGCGCCGGTTCGACGCTCAGCGTCGTGCAAGAGCAGCTCGCAGCGGCCCCTGGTTTCCAGCAACGCCTCATGCTCGACCCGCCCCACAGCACCGCCGCCACCATCGGAGGCGTGATGGCGACGGCCGCCAGCGGTCCCTTACGCACCCGATTCGGGACCCCACGGGATCTCGTGATCGGGGCGAGCTTCGTCCTGTCGGATGGCACCAGGGGAAGGAGTGGCGGCAAGGTCGTGAAGAACGTCGCCGGCTTCGACGTCGCCAAACTGCTCGTGGGTTCGCTGGGCACCCTCGCAGTGATCACCGAGGTGGCGTTCCGCCTCCACCCTGTACCGGCTGCGTCCCGCACGGTGCTGTTCGAGTCGCGATCCCCGGGCGACCTCTGCGAGTTCGCAATGCGGGTGGGCAGGCTCCAGGTGACGCCGAGCGTGGTCGACCTCCACTGGCCACGGGGCATGGTCGTGGCCCGCTTCGACAGCTCAGAGGAGGGTGCTGCGGTTCAGGCCGAGCGCGTCGTGGACGCGTGCGGCGGGCGAATCCTCGCCGCCGATGAAGCGGCGGCACTCACCGGGGCTCTCAGTCGCGAACCCTGGACTGAGTCCGGGTCGGTGGGTGCCATCGCCGTGCTGCCTTCGCGAATCGGTCAGTTCCTGTCGTCAATGTCCGCTACATGTGACGCCATCGCGCTGCGTCCGCTGCTCGGCACCGGAGAGGTGCGCTTCCCGCCGGAAGCCGTGGAGATGGTTCGTTCCGCGTTGCGCGCGACCGGTGGCCGCCTCATGATCCGGCGTGGCGCCGCGGCGCCGGCGGGCGAGCCCGACGACGCCGTGGCCCTCGAGCTCATGCGTTCCGTGAAGCAGCAGCTCGATCCCGCACGCACGTTGAGCCCGGGCCGTCAGGTGGGTGGCATCTGAGATGGTGGCGGTGAGCTCCGGTCCACCTCGAGTCCTGGGGCACCCGCGCGGGGGTGCGGCGACCCTGGCCTTTGACGACCAGCAGCCCCCGGATCCGGCGCTCATCGCGGATTGCGTCCATTGCGGCTTCTGCCTCCCCGCGTGCCCGACCTACCTGCTCTGGGGCGAGGAGATGGATTCGCCGCGCGGTCGCATCCTGCTCATGGATCTCGCCGCGCGTGGCCAGGTCGGCATGGAGCGCGAGGTGGTGCAGCACTGGGATGCCTGTCTCGGCTGCATGGCGTGCGTCGACGCATGCCCATCCGGTGTGCAGTACAACCGCCTCATCGAGCAGGTCCGTCCGCAGGTGGAGCGCCGCTTCGCTCGGGGCTGGCGCGATCGCGCGTCGCGCGCCGCGCTCTTCGCACTGCTCCCCCACCCGCGACGGATGCGCACGGTCGCATCCGCGGTCGCGGTCACCCAGGCTCTCGGAGTCCGCAAGGCGCTGCGCGTGCGGGGGCTGCAACGTCTGGTGCCGAAGACGCTGCGGCGCCTCGACGACATGGCACCGTCGCTGCGTTTCGCCGAGCTTTCGACGCAGGCGCCGCGCCACCTCACACCCGTGGGGCCGCGAGCGATGCGGGTCGCACTGGTCACGGGATGCGTCCAGGACGCGTTCTTCGCACACGTCAATCGAGCAACCGGGCGCGTGCTCGCTGCCCACGGCTGCGAGGTGCTCGTGCCTCCAGCACAGAGTTGCTGCGGGGCGCTCGAGCTCCACTCCGGACGCGAGCGACCCGCGTTGCAGCGAATGCGCAACCTCATCGGGCAGATGGAGGCGCTCGACGTCGACCACGTCGTGGTCAACACCGCAGGCTGCGGCTCGGCGATGAAGGAGTACGGAGCGCTGCTCGCTGACGATCCGTTCTGGGCCGCCCGGGCTGCGAGCTTCGCGGCCAGGGTTCGCGACGTGACGGAGCTGATCGCAGACCTCGAGGTGCAACTCCCCTTCCGTCTTCATGCCCTGCCCGCGCGTGTCGCGTACCACGACGCGTGCCACCTCGCGCACGCGCAGGGCGTTCGCATCCAGCCGCGCTCGGTGCTCGGCCGGATCCCCGGCCTCGAGCTCGTCGACCTCCGGGAATCCGACGTGTGCTGCGGGAGCGCGGGAATCTACAACCTGGTTGCCCCGCAGGCTGCCGACGATCTCGGCAATCGCAAGGCGGCACACGTGATCGCGAGTGGCGCGCAGCTGCTCGCCGCCGGCAACGGCGGCTGCCTGCTGCAGATCCAGGCGGCGCTGCGACGTGCGGGGCATCCCTTGCCCGTTGTCCACCCGGTGGAGTTGCTCGACGCGTCGATCCGCGGGCTCCCCGTGACCCAGCTGCTCGACGGGTCGCGCCACCGCTGACCGTGAGTGAGCGCGCGGTTGACCGGGCCCGCGTGGTCGTCGTCGGCGCGGGCGCGGTCGGCCTTGCGGTCGCGCTGCAGCTCCGCCGTGCAGGGGTCGACGGCGTCGTCGTGATCGACCGCAACCCAAGCCCCGGGATGGGCTCCACAAGCCGTGCCAACGGCGGTGTCAGAGCGCAGTTCACCACACCGGTGAACATCACGTTTTCCCAGTACACGATCGCGAAGCTCCGCGAGTTGCACGAGCTCTCCGACGCGGGAGTCGGGTTCCGCGCTGTCGGCTATCTGTTCCTGACCGGGACCGACGCCGGCGCGATCGGATTGCGGCGGAGTTGGGAGCTGCAGCGGTCGTTCGGTGTCGACGTTCGATGGCTGTCGGCCGCCGAGGTCATCGACACCGCGCCGTTCGTCAAGGTGGACGGGCTGGCGGCCGCGACGTTCTCTCCGGGCGATGGAGTCATCGACCCGCACGGCGTGGTGAGCGCGCTGTGGAGCGAGTGTCTGCGTCTCGAGACCACGCTGCTCCTCGGCACCGAGGTGCTCGGCCTGACCGGAGGCGCAGCCGCGGTCGTGCATACCACGAGCGGCGACATCGACACCGAGTTCGTCGTCAACGCTGCGGGGCCATTTGCCCGCGAGCTGGCGTCAGGCGCCGGCCTTGACCTTCCGGTGACATCGCGACGGAGAAATCTCGCGTGCACGGAGGACGTTGCCGGGATTGCGGCCGCGATCCCCATGTGCGTCGACAGTGACACCGGCGTGCTCATCCGACGCGAGGGCGCGGGATTCCTCATCGGCTTCTCCGATCCGGCCGACCCACCGAGCATGGAGACCGCATTCGACCCCGCGTTCCTCGATGCCATCGCCGCGCGCATCGGCAATCGTTTCCCCTTTCTCGAGGACGTCCCGATCAGCCCACACAAGTGCTGGGCCGGTCTGTATCCCGAAACACCTGACCACCACGCCATTGTCGACGCGCCCGCTGCGGCACCGTGGTTCATCCAGTGCGCCGGCTTCGGCGGTCACGGCATCATGCATTCATTCGCGGCGGGGCAGGCGGTGACCGAGCTGATCATCAACGGCGAATGCACGAGCTTCGACCTGCATCCCTTACGCCTGAGCCGCTTTACCGAGCCCGGAGCGATCGTCGAGACAGCGGTGCTCTAGACCGCGAGCAGCGCCGCAATCTCGCCGGCAGGGTCGTCCATCACCGCGCACAGCGACTCACGCTGCGCATCGTCCAGCGTGCGCAGCGGAGCTCTCACCGCATCCTCGATCGCGACCCCGCGACGTTGCAGGATGAACTTCAGGGCAGACTGAAACGGGAATGGTTCGATCGCGGCTCGCGCACGCGCCGCGCGAGCGCTCGCCTCGGGAGTTGCGGTGCGGACCGCATCGATCGTCAATTCGGGCAGCGCGGCGGCGAGACCGGAGACGGATCCCACCCCTCCCAATTTCAGTCCTTGACTGATCAGGCCCTCTGCGCCGATGAAGACGTCGAGGCCGTCGATGAGATACGGCCTGACGAGGTCGAAGGGCGAATCGGACACCTTGAGCCCGGCCAGGTTCGGTGCCGTGGACCGAAGCCGCTCGACCACCTCGATTGGAACGGCGTATCCGCTCCTCGCCGCGAACTCATAGATGTAGAACGGCAGCGGCGCGCATGCCTGCGCAGCCGCATCCAGGTGCCGCCAGACGGCCTCCGCGTCGAGTGCGAAATACGGAGGTGGGATCACCGCGACCCCCGCGGCACCATGACTCGCCGCGTGTTCGGCGAGCATCGCCGTCTCATGCGTGGTCTGCGCGCCACAGTGCACCACGACGGCGAGGCGGTGGTGCGCCGACGTCACGAACTCGTCCGCCGCAAAGCGGCGCTCGTCGGCGGAGAAGAGGATCCCCTCGCCGGTTGTGCCCATCGCCAGGATGCCGTCGAGACCGGCTCGAGCATAGAAGTCCATCACGGCTGCGATCCCGTCGCCGTCGACGGAGCCACCGACGCCGGTGAGCGGCGTCACCGCCGCGGCGAGGGTTCCGTGCACTCGGCTCGGCGATTCCATGTCTCAGCCGAGTGTAGCCGGGCGTTCGGCAAGCGACCCGAGGTCATAACGATCGCGCGCATCCGTCCGGCGGAGCAGCAGATCGGCGACCAGCCCGGTCCACCCGGTCTGATGTGATGCCCCCAGCCCCTTTCCCGTTTCCGCATGAAAATACTCGTGGAAGGGGATGGCGTCGATGAGATCGGGCCGCGTGTAGGGCTGCACACCGGCCACCACCGGGCGCACGCCGTCGGCATTCTTGACGAAGATCGAGGCGAGGCGTGCGGCGATGTCGTCCGCAACCGCGCCGAGGTGAGCCTGACGGCCAGACCCTCGCGGGTATTCCACAGTCCATGCGTCGCCGAGAAAGCGGTGGTACACGCGCAGCGCCTCGATGATCAGGTGGTTCACCGGAAACCACACCGGCCCACGCCAGTTCGAGTTGCCTCCGTAGAGGCGTGACCTTGATTCCGCAGGCTCGTAATCGAGCCGCGCGACGGCGCCGCCGAGGTCGACCTCGAGCGGATGATCGGCGTGAAACTTCGAGAGCGCGCGCAGCCCGTGATCGCTGAGGAATTCGGAGGAGTCGAGCACGTAGTCCAGGATCCGGCGCAGCCGGTCGGGGGCGACAATCGCCAGCAGGCGGCTCTCGCGCCGCGAGTCCTCAACCTCCAGCGACACGGCGGCGGCATATCGTGGCTTGAGCGTGATGAACAGGCGCAGCCGCGCGGCGAAGTCGGGGAGGCGGCGCAGCGTGTCGTGACCGAGAGTCGTCGCTGCGCAGAGTGGGATGAGTCCGACGATCGAGCGCGCCTGGATCGGAATCCGGGTGCCGTCGGCGAGATGCCAGCTGTCGTAGTAGAAGCCTGCCTCCTCGTCCCACATGCCCTGCTCGTTCATCGCGGTGGCGATCCCCGCGAAGTGTTCGAAGAATTTCGTCGCCACGTCCTCGTAGGTGCGATCGAAGGTGGCGAGGATCAAGGCCATCTCGAGGAGGTTGAGCGAGTACATGGCCATCCACGCGGTGCCGTCCGATTGCTCGAGGTGACCACCACTGGGGAGGAGGACCGAGCGGTTGAACGGCCCGATGTTGTCGAGCCCGAGAAAACCGCCTTCGAAGATGTTGTTGCCCTCCGCGTCCTCGCGGTTCACCCACCAGGTGAAGTTGATGAGCAGCTTGTGGAAGACACGGGCGAGAAACTTGTAGTCCGTCGCCCCGTCGATCTCGAAGACGCGCAGCGCCGCCCAGGCGTGGACCGGTGGGTTGACGTCGTCGAACGACCACTCATAGGCCGGCAGCTGCCCGTTGGCGTGCATGTACCACTCGCGACACAGCAGGATCAGCTGCTCCTTGGCGAATTCAGGATCGACATGGGCCAGCGCGACGCACTGGAATCCCAGGTCCCAGGCCGCAAACCAGGGATACTCCCACTTGTCCGGCATGGACATCACATCGGCGGCGTCAACATGCCGCCAGCCGGAGTTGCGTCCCTCGAGCCGCTCCGGAGGCGGCGAGGGTTGCGCCGGGTCGCCGTCAAGCCAGCGGCTGACGTTGTAGTGGTAGAACTGCTTGCCCCACATCATGCCGCTGAGTGCTTGACGCGCCACCAGCCGCTCGTCCGCCGTGAGCCGCTCGGAGATCACGCTCGCGTAAAAGGCGTCCGCCTCGGCGCGCCGCAGTTCGAGCGGTGCGCTGACCGAATCAGTCACATCGGTTTCACGACGGCCGAAGCGAAGCCGGATCACCGCCGTCGCGCCGGCGTCGATCGCGAGCACGTAGTGGAGCGCCGCCTTGGTCCCGACCTGCGCTGGATTCACGGTCTGTGCGCCGTGGATCAGGTGGTCGTTGATACCGTCCTTCGGAAAGCTGGTCCGCGCCGTCGATCCCCAGAGTCGTCGGGCGTTGGACTCGTTGTCACACACGAGCACGGTGTAGTCGCCGTCGCCCGCGAGGAACATCCGGCCCACCACCGTGTGGTCAGCGACAACCCGGTTGTTCTCAACGTGCAGCGCCGGTTTCGTGTCGACGAGACCCCACGCCCACGTGTTGCGAAACCACAGCGTTGGGAGCACGTGGAGCGTCTGGGCGGTGGCGCCGGCATTGCGTGCGCGCAGCTCCAGGACAAGATCTTCGGGTGTCTCCTTCGCATAGTCGACGGTGATGTCCCAGAACCCGCCGTCGAGGACACCCGTGTCGGCGAGCTCGTACTCGGCGTCGAGCTGGGTACGACGCGCGTTCTCGGCGATCAGCTGGTCGTACGGGAAGGCGCTCTGCGGATACAGATACCGCCAGCGCATCCATGAGTGGGTCGGCGTCGAATCGACGTACCACCAGTATTCCTTGGCGTCCTCGCCGTGGTTCCCCTGCGGACCGGTCAGCCCGAAGATCCGTTCCTTCAGGATCTCATCGACGCCGTTCCAGAAGCCGAAGCCAAGACACAGCAGCTGGTGGTCGTCGCAGATCCCGCCAAGACCCTCCTCGCTCCATCGGAAGGCGCGCGACCGCGCGTGGTCATGCGGAACGTAGTTCCACGCGTCCCCGTCGGCGCTGTAGTCCTCGCGCACCGTCCCCCAGGCGCGTTCGCTCAGGTACGGACCCCAGCGACGCCATCCGGCCGGATCGTCGCGCAGCCGCGCGCGCTCGGCGCCGTCGGTGCTCACGACGGGATCGCTGCGCTGATCAGGCTCTAGCCCTGGACAGCCCGGTCGGCGATCGAGAGCGCACCGTCGATGACCTCGAATCCGTGCGCAAGCTCGTCATCGCTGATGCACAGCGGCGGGTTGGTATGGATGGAGTTGTTGGAGATCATCGTGTACACGTCGTGATCTCGAAGGTACCTGCCGACTGCGGCCATCTCGTCGCTGCTCGCGTTGAACCGGGTCATCGGTGTGTATGGGTCGTGGTGCCGCACGAGATCGATGATGCCGAAGAGCCCGAGATTGCGATGGGTTCCGACGCTGGGATGTCGTGCGGCAAGACGCTCGTGGTGGCCGCGCAACACTGAGTCCATCGCGGCCGCGCGTTCGATCAACCGATCCTCCTCGTAGATGCGCAGCGTTGCGAGCGACGCGGCGAGGGACACCGGGTGGCTCGAATAGGTGAGCCCGCCGTAGAACATGGTCGAATCGAACCTCTCGGCGACGTGGCGGCGCATGGCGACAGCGCCCAGCGGCAGGTACGACGACGTGAGGCCCTTGGCCATGGTCATCAGGTCTGGGACGGTGTCCCAATGCTCGATGGCAAACCACCTGCCGGTCCGTCCGAAGCCCGCCATCACCTCGTCGGCCACCATGAGGATGCCGTGGCGGTCGCACAGCTCGCGAACACCCTGGATGTAGCCATCGGGTGGAATGAGGATGCCGTTGGTGCCGACGATGGTCTCGAGGAAGACAGCCGCGATCGTGTGCGGTCCCTCATACATGATCACGTCCTCGAGGCCCTGCAGACTCTCTGCCACAGGCCGGGGCTCGCGCTCACCCCAGCGATGGGTATCGGGATACCTGACCACGCCGACCAGCCCTGGCTCGGTGGCCCAGCGGCGCGGATCGCCGGTGAGGGTCATGGCGCCCATGGTGGCTCCGTGATACGCGCGGTAGCGGGCCAGGACCTTGTAGCGGCCGGTGTACTGACGAGCGATCTTGATCGCGTTCTCGATGGCCTCGGCACCGCCGAGCGTGAAGAACACCTTGTCCATATCGCCCGGCAGGACTGATGTCAGTTTCTCGCCGAGGCGGGCTCGAATCTCGGTGACGAACGCGGGCTGGACAAACTGCAATCTGGTGGCCTGCTCGACGATGGCGTCGACGACGCGCTGGTCACCATGCCCGATGTTTACCGACATCAACTGACTGTTGAAATCGAGAATGCGCCTTCCTTCGGGCGTGAACAGCCAGACCCCTTCCGCATGATCGATCGCGATGGGATCGACTGCGCCCTGCACCGACCACGAGAAGAACGTGTGTTCCTTCGACAGCCGCACGATCTCTTCGCTGGTCATCCGCTGCTGGGCGACCTGGACCGTCATGTTCGCTGGACTCCTTCAGGTGTGATCGGCATGGCACAGTATGACGGTGCCACGAAGCGACTCAGGCATCCGAATCGGTGCGATCGAGCCGCCGCGATTTCGCAGCGTGACGACGTGACGCGGCTCGTCGGAGTCGTCGAGGACGACACACCCACTCGCGACCTGATGACACCGCTGGCGGGCGTGCGATACCTGTTCATCGACCCTTCGGCGGCGCCGCCGTCAGAGCTCGCCAACGTCGACGCGCTGCTGATCTGGAACGTCCGCAGCGCCTACCCTCGCACGCATTGGAGCAATTTCAAACGGCTGCGCTGGATCCACTCCGGAACCGCTGGTGTCGAGCGTGTGCTGTTTCCCGAGCTCGCGGGCAGCGACGTGGTGGTCACCAACTCGCGCTACGTCTTCGACCAGGCCCTGGCGGAGTATGCCATCGGGCTGATGCTGGCGCTCTGCAAGGATCTGCCGACCACGGTGCGGCACCAGACCGAGCATCTCTGGCGACAGCGCGAGTCCGAGTCGCTGTCAGGAAAGGTGGCGCTGATGGTCGGTGTCGGCCCGATCGCGCGGAGAACCGCCCAGATGGCGAAGGCGATCGGCATGTCGGTGCGCGGTGTCGGCCGCACGGCGCGCGCCGGCGACCCCGACTTCGGCGACATCGCCGCCTCCGATGCGCTCCCGGAGTTGTTTGCCGACGCGGACTACGTCGTGCTGGTTCTCCCCAGCACACCGGAAACGCAGGGCATGGTGGGACGGGCGGCGCTCGACGCGCTCAAGCCGAGCGCCCGTCTCATCAACGTCGGCCGCGGATCCACACTGGATCAGGACGCCCTCTACGAGGCGCTCCGCGAGGGACGCATCGCTGGGGCCGCACTCGATGTCATGGTCCCGGAACCGCTGCCGCCGGATTCCCCACTGTGGGGCGTGCCGAACCTGATCGTCTCGCCGCATATGGCCGGCGATCGCGCAGGCTGGAAGCGCGACGTCGTCGCGCTGTTCCTGAGCAACCTGGAGCGGTTCCAGCGCGGCGAGCCGCTGCTCAACGTCGTCGACAAGAACCTCGGGTACGCGTCATCGGCGAACCCTTAAGCGGGTCCGGGTCGGTGCGCGACGACGATGGTCGTCCTGCCCGGGGTCAGTCCCCGACGGGCTCGTCCGATGCGAAGTTGAGCACATGCATGTCCTCGATCATCCGGTCGGCAAGCCTCAGAAACCGCCGCGTCCGCCACGCCTGGTCCGGTTCGCCGCCCGTGAGCACAGGAACCGCTGCCTCCTTGATGACCAGCAGAAGCGCCTCGAGATCACGCATCAGACGCATGACGCGCGTCCACGCGTCTTCCTGTTCGTTCATTTCGCCATCCCCTTCCGCCATGCCAGCCGGCAGGCCAGAACATCATCGCACATTTCCTGGTGCGTTCGGCGCGTTCGATGCTGATCCGTGGGCCCTGGCAGCCGCCATGCTGGCCGTCGACGAGTAGGCCGGCGCCCCAGAACCCTCGACTGTTAGAGGTTGCCCCTCGCAGCCTGCTCGCGCTCGATGGACTCGAACAGGGCCTTGAAATTCCCTTTCCCGAAGCCCTTGCACCCCTTGCGCTGGATGACCTCGAAGAAGAGGGTTGGACGGTCGCCGACAGGACGCGTGAAGATCTGCAGCAGGTAACCGTCGTCATCGCGGTCGATGAGGATGTTGAGGGCCCGCAACCTGTCCAGATCCTCGTCGATGCCCGCCGCGCGGTCGCCGAGCGCGTCGTAGTAGGCGCCGGGGGCGGTGAGGAACTCCACGCCGCGGTCGCGCATCTCCTGCACGGTGCCGACGACATCATCGGTGTGCACGGCGATGTGCTGGATGCCGCTGCCACGGTAGTAGTCGAGATATTCCTGAATCTGCGACTTCCTCAGTCCGACGTGCGGCTCGTTGATGGGCATGGTGATCTGCGTGCGTGGATCACGCGCAACCTTCGAGCGCAGCGCGCTGTACTGGGTGGCGATGTCCTTTTCGTCGAATTCCTGGAACACGGTGAATCCGAAGACTTCCGAGTAGAACGAGATCCAGTCGTCCATCTTGCCGGTGTCGACGTTGCCGACCGTGTGGTCGATGAAACGCAGCCCGACGCCACCGCCGCTGCGGTTGTCCGCACGGTATCCGGGCCAGAAGACCCCCGAGTACTCGTTGCGCTCGACGAAGGTGTGGACCGTGTCTCCGAAGGTCGCGATTGAGGCGGAGGTGACGACGCCGTACTCGTCCTCCGAGCGAGTGGGCTCGGCGATGCTTCGCGCGCCTCGCGCTGTGGCTGCTGCATACGCCGCGGTGGCGTCCTCGACCCGCAGCGCGATCGTCCGGACACCGTCGCCGTGGAGCCTCACGTGGTCGGCGACTTCCCCCTCGGGCTGCAGCGGCGCAGTGAGGACGAGGCGGACCTTGCCCTGCTGCAGGACATAGCTGGCCCGATCACGAATGCCGGTCTCGGGGCCGGCGTAGGCGATCACGTCGAACCCGAACGCCTGACGGTAGTGGTAGGCCGCCTGGCGCGCGTTGCCGACCCACAGCTCGACGTGGTCCGTGCCTTCGAGCACGGGCACGGCAACATCGGCGACCTGGACCATGTGGTTCTATTGTAGGTGTATGGGATCGAGCGTCCAGATCGATCGCGGTGCCGGGACGCACGCCGTCGCGGACCCGCGTGAAGCCGAGTTTCAAGCGCTGATCGACGCGGATCAGCGGATCGAACCGCGCGACTGGATGCCCGACGCCTACCGGGCCACGCTCGTCCGCCAGATCGCCCAGCACGCCCACTCCGAGATCATCGGGATGCAGCCCGAGGGCAACTGGATCACGCGAGCGCCGTCGCTGCGCCGCAAGGCGATCCTCATGGCCAAGGTCCAGGACGAGGCCGGTCACGGCCTCTACCTGTACTGCGCCGCCGAAACGCTCGGCGTCGATCGTGCCGAGCTCATCGAGCTGCTCCATCAGGGCCGCCAGAAGTATTCGAGCATCTTCAACTACCCCACCCTCACCTGGGCCGACGTCGGAGCGATCGGCTGGCTCGTCGACGGCGCCGCGATCACCAATCAGATTCCGCTCTGCCGTTGCTCGTTCGGACCGTATGCGCGGGCGATGGTTCGCGTCTGCAAGGAGGAGTCCTTCCACCAGCGCCAGGGGTTCGAGTCGCTCTATGCGCTGTCGCACGGATCGCGCGCACAGCATCAGATGGCCCAGGACGCGGTCAACCGGTGGTGGTGGCCGTCGATCGAGATGCTCGGCCCGCCCGATGGGGAGTCGACCCACAGCACCCAATCGATGGCCTGGGGCATCAAGCGCTTCACGAACGACGAGCTGCGTCAGCGCTTCGTCGACATGGTCGCCCCGCAGGCGGTGGTGCTCGGCCTGACGCCGCCGGACCCGGACCTGCGGTGGAATGAGGAGCGCGGTCACTACGACTTCGGCACACCCGACTTCGAGGAGCTGCGTCGCGTGGTCAGCGGTGACGGGCCGTGCAATCGTCAGCGCGCCGCGCACCATCTGAAGGCTCACGAGGACGGTGCCTGGGTGCGCGAGGCCGCCGCTGCGTACGCCGCCAAGCACGCAGCGAGCAGCACCGCAGCATGAGCGCGGAAACGCCCGCGCCGCTGTGGGAGGTCTTCATCCGGAGCAAGCGTGGGTTGTCGCACAACCACGTGGGCAGCCTGCACGCGCCCGACGCCGAGATCGCGCTGCGCGATGCACGCGACGTGTACACCCGGCGCATGGAGGGTGTGAGCATCTGGGTCGTGCCTTCAGCTGCAATCACGGCTTCATCGCCGGACGAGAAGGACTCGTTCTTCGACCCCGCCGGGGACAAGCCCTACCGGCATCCGACCTTCTACGCGATACCGAAGGAAGTGCAACAGCTGTGACCTCCGTGGTCGCCGGCGCGGCGGCCGTGTACAGCCTGCGTATCGCCGACGATTGCCTGGTGCTCTCGCACCGGCTCGCGCAGTGGTCGTCATGGGCTCCGACCCTCGAGGACGACATCGCGCTCACCAACATCGCGCTCGATCTGCTTGGCCAGGCGCGCGCGATGTACGCGCGGACCGCCGAGCTCGACGGGACGGGCCGGTCCGAGGATGACTACGCGTTCATGCGTGACGAGCGGGAATTCGTCAACTGCCTGCTCGTGGAGCAGGAGAATGGAGACTTCGCGAAGACGATCGTTCGCCAGCTGCTCTGCTCGACGTACCAGCTCGCGCTCTGGCAGGCGCTGACCACGTCGACGGACGAGCAGATCGCTGCCATCGCCGCCAAGGCGGTCAAGGAGAGCGCGTACCACCGCGACCACGCCACCGACTGGACGCTTCGCCTGGGTGACGGCACCGACGAGAGCCACCGCCGCATGGAGAGCGCGCTCGCCACCCTCTGGCCGTTCACCATCGAGCTCTTCGAGCAGGATGCCGTGACCCGTGAGGTGAGAGAACTCCGCGTGGGTCCCGATCCGGACGACCTTCGCGCCGCGTGGGACGCGTACATCACCCGAGTGCTCGGCGACGCCACGCTCGCGGTTCCCGGCACGAGCTGGAAACCCACGGGCGGCCGCGAGGGACTGCACACCGAGGCGTTTGGGTACATGCTCGCTGAGATGCAGCACCTCCATCGCTCGTTTCCCGGAGTCACCTGGTGACCGCGATCGACGAGATCCGCCGCGTCGCCGGCGAGATTCCCGACCCGGAGATGCCCGCGCTGACCATCGCCGATCTGGGCATCCTTCGAGACGTCCGAATTGACGCGGCCGGTCACGTCGACATCGACATCACCCCGACGTACTCGGGGTGTCCGGCGCTCGACACCATCCGCGATGATCTGGAGCGGCGCATTCGAGAGCAGGGCTACGCCGACGTGACGGTACGCGTGGTGCTGTCACCCGCGTGGACGACGGAATGGATGTCAGAGGCCGGCCGTGTCAAGCTCCGCGACTACGGCATCGCTCCCCCGCGACAGCAGCACTTCGAGGTCACTCCGCTCACGGTCGCGATCGAGTGCCCGCGGTGCAACTCAGCACGCACCCACGAGCTCGCGCACTTCGGTTCGACGCAGTGTCAGGCTGTCCGTCAGTGCGATGCATGCGGCGAGACGTTCCCGCACTTCAAGGAGCATTGAACGCTTGACCGTCTCGCCGGTTGCGGAGGCCTCCGCGGGACATCGGCGCGCAACCATCCATCCGCTGCGGGTGAAGGCCGTGGAGCCGCTGACCGATGACTCGGTGGTGATCGAGTTCGACGTTCCGCCCGAGCTGGCCGGTGAATTCTCGTTCGCCCACGGGCAGCACGTGTCGCTGCGGTGCGAAGCAGCCGGCGACGACACCCGGCGCAGCTACTCCATATGCGACGCCGCCGGCTCCGGACGCCTCCGCGTTGCGGTGAAACGGCTTCCGGGCGGGATCTTCTCCGCGTTCGCGCTGGAGCAGCTCCGCGCCGGCGATGTGGTCGAGGTGGTGACCCCGATCGGTCACTTCAACACGCCGCTGGATCCGAGCCACGCCACCTCCTACGCGATGATCGCGGCGGGCAGCGGGATCGCGCCCATCCTCTCCAATCTCAGCACCATTCTCGCGGTCGAACCACACAGCACGGCTACACTCATCTACGCGAACCGGACGGTCAAGGACATCATGTTTCTCGAGGAGCTCGAGGACCTGAAGAACCGCTACCCGCAACGGTTTGCGCTCTACCACGTGCTGTCGCGCGAGGAACAGGACGTGCAGTTGCTCCACGGGCACATCGACGCCGAGCGCCTGAACATGTTCCTCGACCAGCTGGTGCCGCCCCAGAACGTCGACGAGTGGTTCCTCTGTGGACCGCGAGAGCTGATCGACTCAGCGCGAGCGGTGCTGCTCGAGCGCGGGGTGGATGCCGCCCATGTGCACGCCGAGCTGTTCCACGCCAAGGATGCACAGCGCCCGCGCGCCGCGGAGCATCCCACCGCGGCGGGAGCCGGCGGTGCTGCCGAGGTGACGATCATCCTCGACGGACGCAGTTCCACCTTCCCCCTGGATCCCGACGGCGAGCGGATCCTCGACGCCGCACTGCGAGTCCGCTCCGATGCCCCGTACGCGTGCAAGGGCGGCGTCTGCGGCACCTGTCGCGCAAGGCTGATCAGCGGCAGCGTCGAGATGGATCAGCACTTCGCGCTCGAACAGCGTGAGATCGACGCGGGGTTCGTGCTCGCGTGCCAGTCGCATCCGACGGCGCCCAAGGTCGTGCTCGACTTCGATCAGTGATGCAGGGACGTGCCGGTACCGCTCGCTACTCGACGATTGGCGTGAGCCACTCCGCGTAGCGGTCGTTCTCGCCTTTGCAGGCGCCAAAGTAGAGGTCCTGGAGCTTGCGGGTGAGCAGGCCCGGCGACCCCGAGCCGATCGTGCGCCGGTCGATCTCGATGACCGCCGAGACCTCGGCGCCGGTGCCGCAGAGGAGCACCTCGTCGGCGACGTACAACTCGCTGCGATCGATGGCGCGCTCGACCACCCCAACCCCGAGTTCGTCCCGCGCAAATTGCATCAGCACCGCGCGGGTGACGCCCTCGACGATGTTCTCCGAAGCGGGCGGCGTGATCAGCTGGCCACGCCGGAGGATGAACAGGTTTTCGGCACTGCCCTCACACACGTGTCCTTCCTGGGTCATCAGGATCGCCTCGTCGAACCCGTTGAGGAACGCCTCGGTCTTGGCGAGCGCGCTGTTGATGTAGATCCCGGTCGCCTTGGATCGTGCCGGCGCAACGTTGTCGTCGATGCGCCGCCAGCTCGACACCTGGCAGCGGATGCCGCCCGTGGTGTCGACGTATGCGCCGAACGGCACGGGAACGATCATGAAACCGTCGCGCAGATTGTGGAAACGAATCCCGATCTCCTCATTCGCCTTGAACACCAGCGGGCGGATGTAGACGTCGGTGCGGAAGTCGTTGCGGCGCATGAGCTCGACGGTGATGTCGCACAGCTCGTCGACGGGATGCGGCAGCTCCATGTGCAGCATCTGAGCATTGCCGGTCATGCGCGCGAAGTGGTCGGCCATGCGGAACACGTTGATCCGATGCTGGCGCTCGCTCCAGTACGCCCGGATGCCCTCGAAGCAGCCCGTACCGTAATGCAGCGCGTGGGTGAGCAGGCCGAGGTGCGCATCTCCGTACCTGCAGAGCTCGCCGTCGAAGTAGACCCACGTGTCCGCCTGCGCGCGGCGCAGGTCGGTGGGTGCCACAGAGGCCTTGGTGGGGACTTCAGTCACCGGTCAACGCCTCGTCGGGTGCCTCGATGAGGTCGGCGAGATGCCTGATGAAGCCGCCGGCGACGCCTCCGTCGGCGACACGGTGGTCGAACACCAGTGACAGCTCCAGAACCGAACGCGGCACGACATCCTCGTCGACAACCCACGGCCTGCTCGAGATCCGTCCCACGCCCAGAATGGCGGCCTCGGGGGGATTGATGATCGGGATGCCACCGTCGACGCCGAATGCGCCGAAGTTGGACACCGTGAAGGTGCTGCCCCGGAGATCTTCCGCCTTGATCGAGCCGTCGCGAGCTGCGGTTGCGAGCCGCTGCAGTTCGTCGGCGATGCCTCGCAGCGTCTTGCTCTGCGCGTCGCGAATCGCCACAACCACGAGGCCGCGATCGGTCTGCACGGCCACCCCGAGATGGATCGGAGTGAACAGCACGGCCTCGTTGGCCGCGGCGTCGAAATGCGCATTGAGTCTGGGGAATGTCCTGAGCGCCGCCACGCAGAGCCGCACGATCATCGCGAAGGGTGTGACCCAGATGTCCATCGATCCGGCGGGCAGCTCGGCGCGCAACTCCATGAGCCGGGTTGCGTCGGCACTGATCCATGCCGTCGCTGCGGGGGTTTCACGATACGAGCGTGCCAGCCGTTCTGCCGCGACCCGATCGACGCCGGTCAGGGGTGCTCGAACCGACTCCCCAGGGGCGGCGGGCGCCGCCGCGGCGACAATGGTGCCGTCCTGCTTGCGTGTGCGCTCGAGGTCGGCCTGGGTCACGACCCCGCCCGGTCCGCTGCCCGCGACTGTGCTCAGGTCGATGCCGAGCTCCAATGCGCGGCGTCGCACGAGCGGTGAGGCCGGAGGCATCGAGGCGTTGGCGACCGGAGCCGGAACGCCCCCTGACGGCGCCGGCGTGCTCCGGCGCGACCGCGGTGCCGCCTCGCTCGTGCCGTAGCCCACCAGCAAGTTGCCCGATGCCGACGCCGATGCGGACGGCGCGCCGTCGACCTCGATGCTGATCAACGGGCTCCCGACGGCGATGCTCGCGCCCTGGGCGGCGTGCAGGGTGGCGACCCGGCCCGCGAACGGCGTCGGCACTTCGACGATGGCCTTCTCCGTCGAGATCTCGGCGATCGGCTGGTCGACGGTGACGACGTCACCCTCGGAGACAAGCCATCGATTGATCTCTCCCTCGGTGAGCCCCTCGCCGAGGTCCGGCATGAGGAAGGCGCGAACCGAAGGCATCGATCAGTACTCGAGCAGCCGCGCCACCGCATCGAGGATGCGGTCGGCGTCGGGCAGAAAGTGGCGCTCGATCTTCGCAGACGGGTAGGGAACGTCCCATCCGGTGACGCGCAGCACCGGAGCCGCGAGGTAGCCGAAGGCGCGCTCGGTCAACTCGGCTGCGATCTCGGCGCCGTAGCCCGCGAACCGTGCTGCTTCATGCACAACCAGGGCGCGCCCTGTCTTCGTGGCACTGCTCACCAGGGTGTGCATGTCGAGGGGTGACAGTGTTCTGACGTCGACCACCTCGAGGTCGATGCCGCTCTCATCGGCAGCGCGGTTCGCCGCCTCCAGCGCCGTCGTGACCATCGGTCCGTACGCGATCACCGTTGCGGCCGTTCCGGCGCGGCGGACCACCGCCCTGCCGATCGGCGGGGCGGTCACGGGCAGATCCAGGTCCTCCTTCAGCCAATACCGCCGCTTGGGCTCGAGGAAGATGACCGGGTCGTCGAATGCGATCGACTCGCGCAGCAGCGCGTATGCATCCGACGGCGTGCCCGGCGTCACCACCGTCAGTCCGGCGGTATGCGCGTAGTAGGCCTCGGGACTCTCGGAGTGGTGCTCCACCGCGCCGATCCCGCCGCCATATGGGATGCGGATGACCAGGGGTAGACCGACGCGGCCGCGAGTCCGGCTCCGGTACTTCGCCACATGGCTGATCACCTGGTCGAGCGCCGGGTAGGAGAAGCCGTCGAACTGCATCTCGACGACAGGGCGCATGCCATAGATCGCCATGCCGATGGCCGTGCCGACGATCCCGGACTCCGCGACCGGGGTGTCGAAGCAGCGGTCGATGCCCATCTCCGCCTGCAGACCGTCACTGACCCGGAAGACACCGCCCAGCTTGCCGACGTCCTCGCCGTAGACGACCACGGAGTCGTCCTCGCGCATCGAGTCGCGGAGCGCGGCGTTGAGGGCACCTGCCATGGTGACCTCCATCAGGCCGTCTCCTCCGCTGCGGTCAATTCCTGCTGGAGGATGGCGAGCTCCGCCTCGAGCAGCGGCGTCTGGGTCGCGTACACGTGGTCGAACATCTCGCGCGGGTCGCCGGCAGGAGCATCGAACAGCGAGTCGCGCATGCGCGCCGTGATGGCGTCACCTTCGGCATCGACCCCCGCAACGAACCCATCGTCGATAAGCCCGGCCTCACGAAGCGAGCCGCTGAAGCGTTCGATGGGGTCGCGCCCCCGCCAGGACGTCGCCTCGTCGTCGCTCCTGTACCGGGTGGTGTCGTCGGCGGTGGTGTGCGCTTCGAGACGGTAGGTGACCGCTTCGATCAGTGTCGGGCCGTCCCCACGGCGAGCACGATCCAGCGCGGTTCGCACCGCCCCATACACCGAGACGACGTCGTTGCCGTCGACGCGGATGCCCGGCATCCCGACACCCGCGGCACGGAGGGCGATGGACGACGCCTTGGTCTGGAGGCGGTACGGAACGCTGATGGCGTAGCCGTTGTTCTGGACGACGAACACCACCGGCGCCCCGAACACGCCGGCCATGTTCAGCGCCTCATGTGCATCGCCCTCGCTGGCGGCGCCGTCGCCGAAGAAGGTCAGGGCGACGATCGGATCGTGACGGATGCGCGCCGCCATCGCGAGACCCACCGCATGGAGCGCCTGGGTGGCGAGCGGTGTGGTCAGCGGTGCCACCCGATACTGATAGGGGTCGAAGCCGCAATGCCAGCTCCCCGAGAAGAGCGCGAGCAGCTCGACGATGTCGACGCCGCGCGCGAACGTGCCGACCGTCTCGCGGTAGGTGGGAAAGAGCCAGTCGTCGGCCTCGAGGGCGAAGACCGCACCGACCTGCGCCGCCTCCTGCCCCTGGCTCGAAGCAAAGACTCCCAGGGCTCCCTGGCGGGTCAGGTTGATCGCCTGGCGGTCGACCCGCCGGCTCAACGCCATGAGGCGGTAGAGGCTGCGGAGCTGTTCGTCGCTCAGTGCGATGTCGTGAGCGACGGGATCGCCCATCGCCCCCTCCGCCGCCACATCCTGCCAAGCGGCTGTCGACAGCCCCGGGAATGAGGACGGTCCGCTGGCCGTCGACGACACCTCCACAGTCACGTAGATCGATCCTACCCCTGCGGACCGTGGCCGCCGAAGTTCGGCGCGCGCTTCGCCCGTCTCGCGGCGACCCCCTCAGCGACATCGGGGCCGGTGAAGCCGAGGAATTCGAGCGCGAGCGAGCTGTCGAAGATGGGGCCGGCGGCTCGCAGCCAGTTGTTGAGCGCGTACTTGGTCCAGCTGATCGCCGTCGGCGAACCTGCGGCGAGCTTGCGGGCGACCTCGAGCGCCCTGACGTGCACCTGGTCGTCGGGGACGCTGAGTGAGACGAGGCCGATGCGCTCCGCCTCCTCGCCGCTCACCGGCTCGCAGAGCAGGAGGTGGTACTTGGCCCGGGCCATGCCGCAGAGCAGGGGCCAGATGATCGCGGCATGGTCGCCGGCCGCGACCCCGATCCGGGTGTGGCCGTCGATCAGCCGGGCCGAGTGACCCGCGATCGAGATGTCGGCGAGCAGCCCGACCACGAGCCCGGCCCCGACTGCCACGCCGTCCATCGCCGAAACGATCGGCTTGCTGCAATTGATGACGTTGTAGACGAGGTCGCGCGCCTCCCGGAGCACCCGGCTACGCACCGAGAAGTCGGCTGCCATGTCCTCGATGAGGTCGAAGTCTCCACCCGCGGAGAAGGTGCCGCCCGCTCCGCGGATGATCACGGCGCGGGTGGCGGCGTTCGCGTCGACGGCGCGCCAGACCTCTGCGAGGTCACGGTGCATGGCGGCGCCGGCCGCGTTCAGGCGACCCTCGGCCTTCATCGTGATCACCAGGATCCCGTCCTCGGGGCGTTCGAAGAGGAGGCTCGGAAATGAGGTCGCGAGGTCCGTCATGAGGTTGCCGCCTACCGCCCCGTGAAGGCGGGCTTGCGTTTCTCCTGGAACGCCGAGATGCCGTCCTGGTAGTCGTGGGTGCGCGACGCCCGGCCCTGAGCCGCCGCCTCGGCGGCGAGCACGCCCTCAAACGATGGGGTCTCGTCCTGGATGAGGCGCACGATGCGCTTGGACTCGAGGAACGCCGCCGTTGGACCATGCGCGATAGCGGCGGCCATCTCCCGGGTCCGGCGCACCAGGTCGGCGCCGGCAACACTGCGGTTCACCAGCCCCCACTCCGCGGCTTCGCGCCCGGAGAGGAGCCGTCCCGTATAGATGAGCTCGATAGCGCGGTGCGGACCGACGCGCGCCACCAATGCGGCATGCGCGCCACTGTCCAGGACGGCGCCGATTCGAGCGAAGGGAGAACCGATTCGGGCGTCGTCGGCCGCGTAAAGGACGTCACAGGCGAGGGCGAGACCGAGGCCGGTGCCGAGGCAGGCGCCGTGAACGGCGGCGATGGTTGGGATCGCGACCGCGGCCATGCGCGCGATCAGGGGGTTGAGCACGTCGCGAAGGATCGCCTCGCCATCCTCGTGGAGGGGGTCCGCTTCGGAGAGGTCACGCCCGCTGCAGAACGCACGTCCTTCGCCGCGAACCAGCAACGCCCGCGCTCCGCCCTTTTCGGCGGCGTCGAGACTCTCCATGAGCTCACCGACCATCGCGTTGTTCACCGCGTTCAACTTGTCGGGGCGATCGAGCACCAGTTCGGCGAGCCCATCGACGATCGTCAGGCGGACGGTGGCGCGGTTGTCAGATTCCGGCATATGGCGCGCGCTCCTTTGCGGTGAGGATCTTCAACTGGCTCGCGCAGACCGTCACCCCGTTCTGATTGAGCACGTCCCACCGATACGACACGAGCCCGGACCTCGCGTCGCGATCCGACTTCTCGGTGACCTCGATGTCGAGATAGATGGTGTCGTTGATCCAGGTCGGCGCCGTGTATCGCAGGCGGTCCGTGCCGTAGTTGGCGAGGATGGTGGTCGCGTCACTGGGCACGCCGAGCCCGGTGCCCAGCGCGAACACCATGATCCCCGGCGCCACGCGCTGCCCGAACATCGACCGCTCAGCTGCCACTTTGTCGATGTGCGGGTAGAACCAGTCGCCGGTGAGCGCGCACCAGCTGACGATGTCCGTCTCGGTGATGGTCCGTCCCCGGGTGCGCTGGGTCTGACCGACCTCAAGCTCGTCGTAGGTGCGGTAGAGAAGAAACCGATCCACCCGATATGCCTCCCGTGACCCCGGACTCGTGGCCGACCGCCGGGCTGGCGAAGTCTACGACCGGCGATCGATCACTCGCTGCAGCTTCCCGACCGAGCGTTCGAGGGTGCCGGGATCGACGATCTCCACCTCGACGGTGACCCCCACTCGGTCCTTGACGTCACGGGCGAGGCTCTGGGCGGCGGGAGTGCGACGCTCCGGCGGGCAGTCGGTGCGTGCCTCGGCGCGCACCGTCAGGGTATCGAGACGGCCCGGGCGCGCGAGGATCAGCTGGAAGTGCGGCGACAGTCCGCTCGTGCGGACGACCAACTCCTCGAGCTGCGTCGGGAAGACGTTCACGCCGCGCAGGATGATCATGTCGTCGGTGCGTCCGGTCACCTTCTCCATGCGCCGGAACGGCGGTCGAGCGGTCCCCGGCAGAAGCCGGGTCAGGTCTCGTGTCCGGTAGCGAACGATTGGCATCGCCTGCTTCGTCAGCGACGTGAACACCAGCTCCCCGAGCTCGCCGTCCGGCAGCACCTCGCCGCTCTCGGGATCGATGATCTCCGGATAGAAGTGATCCTCCCAGACGTGCAGGCCGTCCTTGGTTTCGACGCACTCCTGCGATACCCCGGGACCCATGACCTCTGACAGCCCGTAGATGTCGACCGCGTCCATGTCCAGGCGCTCCTCGATCTCCGCGCGCATCGCCTCGGTCCACGGCTCGGCACCGAAGATGCCGATGCGCAGCGAGCAGGTCCGCGGGTCGACGCCCTGGTGTTCGAGCTCGTCGATGAGAGCGAGCATGTACGACGGCGTCACCATGATGATCGAGGGCTGGAAATCACGGATCAGCTGCACCTGACGAGGTGTCATGCCTCCCGAGACCGGGATGACCGTGCAGCCGAGCCGCTCGGCTCCGTAGTGCGCTCCGAGGCCGCCGGTGAACAGCCCGTAGCCGTACGCGACATGGACGATGTCACCACGACGTCCGCCGGCAGCGCGAATGGATCGCGCCATGAGGTCCGCCCACGTAACAAGGTCATCCTGCGTGTAGCCAACCACCGTCGGGCGTCCGGTTGTGCCGCTGGAGGCGTGAATCCGGCGAACCTCCGACCGCGGGACCGCGAACAGGCCGAACGGGTAGTTGTCGCGGAGATCGTGCTTGGTGGTTAGCGGATAGCGCGCGATGTCCGCAAGCGTTGCGCAGTCGTCGGGCGTCACCCCGGCCGAGTCGAACGCGCGACGGTAGTGCGGCACATTCGCGTATGCGTGGCGCAGCGTCCAGCGCATGCGTTCGAGCTGGAGTTCTAGCAGCGCGTCCCTGCTCAAACGCTCACCTGCGTCGAGGAGTTCGGGCGGGGGTGCAGTGCCGAGCCGCGTCACGCCCGATCGGTACCGATGGTTCGGCTGGTGCCTCGGAATTCGGCGATGACGTCGTCGCCGCGGCGCACGGTGACATCGTAGATTCCTGACCGCCCGAAACGGGTGCGCTCCACTGCGCGCGCCTCGAGGACATCGCCGGCACGCGAGGGTGCGACGAAGGTGATGTCGACGGCGGCCGCCACGGTGAGTGGCCCGTGACTGTTGCAAGCGCACGCAAACGCGGTGTCCGCGACCGCAAAGACGAAGGCCCCATGGGTGATTCCGTGTCCGTTCACCATGTCGGAGCGGATCGTCATACGCGCGGTTGCTGCTCCGGCTGTGACCTCGCGCACCTCGATGCCGAGCGCCCGCGACGCAGCGTCCTCGGCGAGCATCCGAGTCACTGAGTCAGTCATCGGTCCTCCTCTGCACAGCGGCTGCGGGCGAGAAAGCTCAGATAGCCAGGTTGGCTCGCTCGACGGCGGCCACGGCAGCGGGAGCGCCGTCGAGTGTCACGCGCGCAGCTGAGCGCCTGCCGCTGAGGTAGAGGACCAGCTCGGTTGCCGGTCCGGTGAGCGTCACGCGCTCCCCTGATCCATAACGCCGCCGAACACCGTCCGGACGCACCAGTTCGAGTCCGTACGGGCGGATCCGCCGTGCGAGGCGGCGCGTCGAAAGGCCGACCATCCGCCACGAGAGCACCTCGAGGTCGGGGATCTGCGCCCGCGGCTCACGGCCGTTGGCGCGGCGGACATCCTCATGATGGATGAAGTATTCCAGGCCGCTGACGACGTCGCGAAGGCGCGGTACCCGCCACGGAATCAGCGGCGCTCCCGCGCGCAGCCGCACCACCATGGCAGGGAGTCCTTTCGCCTTCTCCACCGTGCGTTGCGTGTCGGACCAGCGCTTGAAGTGCTCGCGGAGCACCAGGTGCGCGGCGATGTCGGCCGTGGTCCAGCCCTCGCACAGGGTGGGTGCGTCGGGACCGAGCTCGAGCAGAAGATCGCAGAGCTCCCGGCGTTCGCGGACGTCGATGGGTTCGCTCATCGGGACGGCCGCTGCGACGAAAGGACATCTCGGGTGGTGGGTGGCGTGGTCGCTGCTCCACTGGACATGACGCGGCTACGCAGGCAGCGTACCCTCTCGCGGCGCGATCTCCGCCGGGGTCCTCAGCCGGCCGGGCCGAGGCGGCTCCAGGTCGAGCCCGTCAACGCCCAGACCTCGACGGGCGAGTGATCCGGCAGTGCCGCCGACTTCGGAGTGCCGAAGACCAGCAGCTCATGGAGGTCGAAATCCGTGATCGCCGTTGCTCCGCCAATAGGCGGCGGTCCGGCCGGCAGCGCGGCCCAGTCACTCCCATCCCAGGCGAACAAGGCCGGCGGCGGCGCGGGTGGTGTCCCGCACGCACACAGCACCAGGCGATCGATCACCGGGTCCAGCGCCATGGTTGAACCGTTGACGGGTGCGCGGTCCGGCGCCGTCAGCAGCGTCCACGCGGCGCCAGTCCACCGCCAGGTGGTGTTCGCGCCCCCGGTTGACGGCGGCGGGCCGACGCAGCAGGCCACCGCGAGCAGCGACCGGGTCACGGGATCGAACCACATCGGACTGTAGGTCGCTCCGGCAGGGAGGGCGGCGCCGGCCGGCTTGGCCCAGTGGGTCCCGCTCCAGATCCAGGTCTCGGCCGGGTTCGAGATGACCCCGGAACGTGTGAGCAGCACCATCTCGTTGAGCGCCGTGTCCCACGCCATGTCCGCCCCCTCCCCTGGTGGCGGCCCACCGGCGCCGCTGTCCAGCGGCCGCCAGGTCGTCCCGTTCCATGCCCACGTGTCATGCACCGGCGTCCCCGCTTCGACCCGCCCGCCGAACAGCATCACGATCCTGGTCTGCGGGTCGTACGCCTCCGCGGCACCGAAGCGCCCCTCGGGGCTGGACGCTGGGTGCGCCAGGGTCCATCTCGAGCCAGCCCAGAGCCAGGTGTTCGCGTAGTTGCCGACCCCCCCGAACAGAACGATCTCATGGGTGGCGAAGTCGTCCGCGACGCTGAAACCGAGACCCGACTGCGGGAGCACGGGCGCCGGGCTCGGCGTCATCGGCTGACGAACGGACGGCGTCGCCAAGGGGTGGGTCACCTGCGCCGGCGCGTGCTGCCCGAACGACACCACGATGCCGGCGACGCCGGCGACGGCGATGATGGCGAGGAACGCGATCGTGGACGGCCGCTTGAGACGGCGCCCCCCCGCCGTCCCGGGCCTCTTCTCGAATGGCTCTCCCATGCGCGCCGTCATAACAGGTTCACAACCGAACGATGTCGACGCCCCCGCTACGATGCTGGTGGTGAGCACACTCACTCCGCCCACCCGCAGCATCGACCTGGATGCTCTCGTCAGCACGTGGAACGCAGCCAACTACCTGACTGTCGCGCAGATCTACCTTCAGGCAAACCCGCTGCTCCGGGAGCCGTTGCGCGCCGAACACATCAAGCCGCGGCTGCTCGGCCACTGGGGAACGTCGCCCGCGTTGAGCCTGATCTACGTTCAGCTCAACCGGCTGATCCAGCAGCGCGACTGCGACGTGCTGTACATCTCCGGTCCCGGGCACGGCGGACCGGCGATCGTCGCCAACGTGTACCTCGAAGGATCGTATTCGGAGATCTACCCGGCGGTGTCCCTCGATGAACCCGGGCTGCTCCGGCTGGTCCGGCAGTTCTCAACACCCGGCGGCATCCCCAGTCACGTGAGCGTTCCCACGCCCGGCTCCATCCACGAAGGCGGTGAGCTGGGGTACGCGCTCGTCCACGCCTTTGGGGCTGTTTTTGACAACCCCGACTTGATCGCAGCGTGCGTCGTCGGTGACGGCGAGGCGGAGACCGGACCCCTCGAGGGCTCCTGGAAAGGCGTGAGCTTCCTCGATCCGCGTCGCGACGGCGCCGTGCTCCCGATCCTCCAGCTCAACGGCTACAAGATCAGCGGACCCACGGTGCTCGGGCGTGCCCCCGAGCGGGATGTGCACGGGCTGCTCAGCGCCCACGGATACGACGTGCACGCTGTCATCGGCGACGAGCCGCGCGCGGTGCACGAGGAGTTCGCGCAGACGCTCGACCTCTGTTACGACCGGATTCGTGAGATCCAGGCGGCCGCGCGGCAGTCCGGCGTGTACGCGGAACGCGTGCCCTGGCCGGCGATCGTTCTGCGCACGCCCAAAGGTTGGACGGGACCCAAGTTCGTCGACGGCGCGCCGGTGGAGGGAACCTTCCGCGCACACCAGGTCCCGCTCGACAATGTCAGGAGCAACGCCGCTCACCTCGCGCAGCTCGAGGAGTGGATGCGCGGCTATCGACCCGAATCACTCTTCGACAATGCCGGCGCACCCGTCCCCGCCGTCACGGCGGTGATGCCGCGCGGCGACAAACGCATGGGTGCATCCGCGTACGCCAATGGCGGCAGGCTGCTTCGCCCGCTGCGACTGCCGGAGTTCACCGACTACGCGATGACCGTCGATCCCGGGGTCACCGTCGCAGAGTCAACTCGCCGTCTCGGCGAGTGGGTTCGGGACATCTACCGAGACAACCCGGACAACTTCCGGCTGTTCTGCCCTGACGAGACCAACAGCAACCGGCTCGGTGCCGTCTTCGACATCGAGAACCGCTGCTTCGAGGAGCAGACCATCCCCATCGACGATCACGTGAGCCACGACGGACGGGTGATGGAGGTGCTCTCGGAGCATCTCTGCGAAGGATGGCTCGAGGGATATCTGCTCACCGGCCGCCACGGTTTGTTCGCGAGCTACGAGGCATTTGCCATGGTCTCCGCGTCGATGACCGTGCAGCACGCGAAGTGGCTCGAGGCGGCGCGCGCACTGGACTGGCGTGTCCCGGTCGCCGCGCTGAACGTGCTGCTCACGTCGACGTGCTGGCGCAACGACCACAACGGTTTCAGCCATCAGGGCCCCGGGCTCATCGACACCGTGATGGCGATGAGCGGCGACGTGGTCCGCGTCTATCTGCCGCCGGACGCGAATTGCCTCCTGTCGGTGGCGAATCACTGCCTCACCAGCCGCAACTACGTGAACCTGATCGTCATCGACAAGCAGCCGGAGCTGCAGTACCTGACGATGGATGCAGCCATCGAGCACTGCGCGCTGGGCGCCTCGGTGTGGGACTGGGCATCGAACCAGGTTGGGGGCGAGCCGGACGTCGTGCTCGGCTGTGCGGGCGATATCCCGACGCTCGAGACGCTCGCCGCTGCGGCGCTGCTCCGCGATCGCGTGCCTGATCTCCGCTTCCGCCTCGTCAACGTCGTGGACCTGCTGGCGATGAGCCCTGCGCCGTTTCATCCGCACGCACTCAGCGCCGAGACGTTTACGAGGCTGTTCACCGATGACATCGACGTGGTGATGGCGTTCCACGGCTATGCACGAGCATTCCATCAGGTCGTGCACGGCCGGCCGAACGCCGCACGGTTCCATGTGCGTGGCTACAACGAGCACGGCACAACCACGACGCCCTTCGACATGGTGGTGCTCAACGAGATGAGCCGCTATCACCTCGTCATGGAGGCGCTGCGTCGATCCCGGCGCACCCCGGACGGCGCTGCCGAACTGCACCACTTTTGCGAGGATCAGCTGCGCCGTCATCACCGGTATGTCCGCGAGCATTTCGAGGACATGCCTGAGATCCGCGAGTGGCGCTGGCCCGGGTGAGCACGGGCAGGGCGCGTCTCAGCGGGCCGGATTGAACGATGCGGGTCCTCGCGGTGAACGCGGGCTCGAGCAGCCTGAAGCTGAGCGTTGTCGCTGACGACGACCATGTCGAGGCCGAGCAGCAGACCGACGGCGATGCGGATCCCATAGCCGCACTGCATGATTTCGCCGCACGGGCCGGCGATGTTGACGCCGTCGCGCACCGCCTTGTGCACGGCGGCGCGAGTGTCCGGCACGCTGCGCTGGTCGATGACACGGTCCGCCATCTCCTGGACGGCGCTGTCGAGCTTGCACCGCTCCATGTGCCACAGGCGCTCGCACTGCTGGACGCCGCACGCGCGAGCATCGACCGGCCCCAGGTCGTGTGCGTCGACACCGCGTTCCATGCGGAGATGCCGGAGTTCGCGACCACATACGCGTTGCCGGCTCACTGGCGTGCCTGGGGCGTCCGCCGCTACGGGTTCCACGGCCTTTCCTACGCCTGGTCGAGCCGTCGAAGTGCGGAATTGCTCCATCGACCGGCGGACGATTTGCAGATCGTGATCGCGCACATCGGGTCCGGTGTGTCCGCGTGCGCTGTCCGCGACGGGCGCAGCGTGGACACCAGCATGGGGTTCACACCACTGGAGGGTGCCGTGATGGCGTCGCGGAGCGGCACGGTTGACCCCGGTGCGCTGCTCTGGCTCCAGGACTTTCACGGACTCACGGTCGGCGCAATGACCAGGTCGCTGGAGCACGGCAGCGGGCTCCTCGGCCTGTGCGGGTTCTCGGACGTGCGCGACGTTGAGCGCGAGGCCGCTCTGGGCAACGCGGCGTGCGTCCTGGCCCTGGACGTGTATGTCCACGTGCTCAGTCGTGTCATCGGCGGCCTTGCCACATCACTCGACCGCCTCGACGCCCTGGTGTTCACCGGAGGCGTCGGGGAGCATTCAGCCGTGGTACGAAGCCGGATCTGCTCGCGACTCGCGCTGCTCCGGCTTCCGCAGACACTTGCCCCCGCAACGGACGATTCGGTGATCGGACTCACGGACGGGGGTCCCGCGGTTGTGGTGGTGACTGCGCGGGAGGACGCGGAGATGGCCCGCGAGACCCGCAGGGTATTGAGCCGCTAACCCGTGACCCGGGATTCCGCCGGGGTGATCGACGCTATGGCCGCGTCACGTGGTCTGTGGCTGATCAGCGCGCACGTCGCGCCGGACAGCCCGGCCATGCCTGCCGCGTACCACCACAGGTGCTGGAAATGGGTGAGTGCGTCGGAAAGACTGTGCGGCGTCCCGAGGATGACCACGAGCAGAGCGACGCCGAACGCGCCGCCGATCTGGCGGGCAGTCTGATTGACGGCACTCCCAACCGCGAATCGATTCGGGTGCAGGCTGGAAACTGCGGCGGCGCTCAACACCGGGAGCGTCATCCCGATCCCGAGGCCGATGATCAGCGTGCCCGGCAGCCAGGTGGTGACGTAGTCGTGCTGTGTGCCGACGCGTGTCGCGAACCACACGAGGCCGAGGACGAAAACGCTGAAGCCGGCAAGCAACACCCTGCGGAAGCCCACTCGCGACGCCGCCCGTCCGGCGGGTCCTGACACCAGTGCAACCACCAGAGGCCCCGGTGTCACGGCGAGGCCGGCCTGGAGAATCGGGTACTGCCAGACGCTGGTGAGAAACAGGATGTTCCCAAGCAGCATCGCGAAGAACGCCATGGCGTAGAGGAAGGTCGCGGCGTTCGCCACGCTGAACGAACGGGCCTTGAAGAGCGTCAGATCCAGGACCGGCTCCGGATGCCGAGCCGACCGGAACAGAAAAGCAGTTCCGATGACCAGGGCGCCCGCGAAGCATGCGATGACAGGTGCCGATGCCCAGCCCCACGACGGTCCTTCGGTGATGCCGAGAACGAGGGCCGCGAGAGCCAGCGCGATGAGCAACGCACCGAGATAGTCGGGGGCGGCTCCGGCCGCGCCGGGTCGAGATCTGACCAGCACGCGCCGCCCGGCGAGCCAGGCGAGCGCGCCGATCGGTACGTTGACAAAGAAGGCCCACCGCCATCCGCCGGCGGTGATCAGCGCCGCGCCCAGCGAGGGCCCCGTGGCCACCGCCAGGGCGCCCACCCCGCCCCAGAGAGCGACGACCTGCGAGCGCCGTTCCGCGGGGAATGCTGCGAGGAGGAGGCTCAACGATGCGGGCAGAAGCGCCGCGGCGCCGCAACCCTGGATGACCCGCCCGGCGACGAGCAGCGCCACTGATGGCGCGAGCCCGCACAGCGCCGACCCGGCCGTGAAGACGGCGAGGCCCGCGAAGAACACGCGGCGGCTGCCAAGTCGGTCTGCGGTACGCCCCGCGATCACCAGAAGCGACCCGAAGACGATTCCGTAGCTGGTGATCACCCAGGCGAGGGTGGCTCGCGGGTCGCTGGGAAAGGAGCGTTCGAGCGCCGGAAACGCGACGTTCACGATCGAGAGATCGAGCGACGCCATGAACACCCCGAGCGCCGTCACCGCGAAAACGACCCTGCGGCGGATCATGGGCGCAGCAACTGTCGGTGGTGGGGCGGGAGCGCTCACCTGGGTCACCGCGCCAACTGTACGGCCTTGCGTTCTATTATGCAACTCACTATCCTGAGCGCATGGATAGAAAGAGTTTCGCGGGGATGGACTGCTCGGTCGCCCAGTGCCTCGAGGTCGTCGGGGAGTGGTGGAGCCTGCTGATCGTCCGGGATGCGTTCCTCGGAGTGGCCCGGTTCGATGACTTCCAGCGCCGGCTGGGCATCTCGCGAAACATCCTCCAGGAGCGGCTCAACACCCTGGTCAGTGCCGGGGTGCTCGTTCGGGTGCCGTACTCGGAGCATCCGCCGCGGCACAACTACCGCCTCACCGACAAGGGCCGCGACCTGTGGCCGATCCTCACGACGATGCGCCAGTGGGGGGATCGGTACGCGGCGCCGCACGGTCCGCCGCTGCAGGTCGTCCACAAGGCGTGTGGCGCGGTCTCTGACGCGGTGCTGATCTGTGGCACGTGTGGTGAACCGCTCGGGTCTCGTGACGTCGAGGCGTTGCCGAGCCCGGGACATCCGCTCGCGGGGGTGATCCCAACTCGCGTGTAGCCGCAATCGAGGCTCGAATGCGATGGCGGCGCCGGATCGGTAAGCTCGGGCGTCATGGCGGATTGGGTGACCATCTCCGCGCTCGCGACAGCGGGCGGAACACTCGTCCTGGCGGTCGCCACCTTCTCATCGGTGCGGTCGGCCAACCGCGCTGCCCGCGCCGCGGAGCGCTCGCTGCTCGCCGGGTTGCGCCCGGTGCTGATGCCGTCACGACTCCAGGATCTCCCGCAGAAGGTGTCGTTCTTCGACCAGCATTGGGTGACCATCGACGGTGGCCACGCATCGTTCGAAGCCACCCCTGAGGCGATCTACCTCGTCATCGGCCTGCGCAATGCGGGATCGGGCATCGCGGTGCTGCACAGCTGGTTCTTCTATCCGGAACGGCTCACCACCTCCGAAACGCCGGATGGCAGGGGCTTTCGCCGCCTCACCCGTGACCTCTACGTCCCGGCCGGCGACACGGGCTTCTGGCAGGGGGCGTTCCGGGACCCAAATGAGCCCATCTTTGCCGTGGCACGCGAGGCGGCGAATTCCCAGCGACCCGTGACCATCGACCTGATGTACGGCGACCACGAGGGCGGCCAGCGAATGATCAGCCGGTTCGCGCTGACGGCGACACCGCAGGGCTCGTGGCTGGCGGTGGTGGGCCGGCACTGGAACCTGGACCGGCCGAATCCCCGCTAGGTGATCTGGGCGGCGGCGCTACTGCCTGGACTCCGTCTCCGCGTCGACGTCCTGCCCGCGCGTCAGGAAGAGCGCAACCGCGAGGACGAGAATGACGCCGGCATTGGTTCCGAGTTCCAGCAATGACTGCGATATGGGCGTCGCTCCCGTGGTCGATCCGGAGGACAGCGTGAGCCGAGTCGAGACCGCGAGGATGTCTCGGACAGCGGCGATGATCCCGATGACGAGAAAGGGTCGAAACGGAAATCCCCACCCCTCGAGATGGGTGAGCACAGTCCGCATGATGTCCACCAGGATGATGACGACGAGCACGCCGTCGATCGCGCTGATCAGGGATTGCGTGTAGTCGGGCGCTGGCGCATTGAGCGACGTGACGAAGGTGATGAAGCTGCGCACCAGCACCACAGCCGCGAGCACGAGCAGCACGATCGCGACGCCGTATTGAATGAAGTCGATGAAGACGCGGAGCGGAGTCCCGCGGCGTATTTCCGGCCACGACCAGACGCCAGCGCCTTCACTCGCTCCTCTCTCGGTCGGCGGAAGCTCGCTGGGGCCCGCACCCGGCTCATTGGCCATACAGTACGGCTCAGTCTAAAGGGGTCCCGTGGATTGCGCCGCTGAGCCACAAGGAGCGATCGCCATCGCCGGTTAACGCAGAAGACACGTCCCTGCGAGGGGACGTGTCTTCCTGACGAATGCTGGGGTGGCATCCACCCCTCAGTAGTAGTGGCGCCGTCCCCCGACCGCATGCCCGGCCATTCCCATGAGCTCGAGCACGAGGCCGATGACGATCAGGATCACCCCGATGGTCACCAGGATGGGTATGGCCGCCACCAGCCCGATGATGAGCAAGATGATGCCCAGAACGATCATTCCGTATCTCCTTGTGGTGCGAAATTCGCTGTTAGAGCGGACGGTCGTCGATGGTGGTGGTGGTGCCGCGTCGCACCACTCCCGGGCCACCCCATGACGACCAGAAGATCAGTGACAGGACGACTCCGAGCGCTCCGACGGCCATCAGGATGTACCCGATGGTGTGCAGGTCGACTCCGCTGGTGGTGACGTGGATGGCGAAGGCCAGCACGGCTCCAACAGCGATCAGAAAGATGGCGACTCCGAGACCCATTGACAACCTCCTTGTTTTCGCTGCCCTACCCCCAAGGCATGTCAGCGACTCTATAGCTGATTCGGATACCGATACTATCACATAGGGACGGCGCCTGGGGTGGGTTTCGATCGAAGCTGAACGAGGACTGATCTACGACCGAGCTCACGATAACGGTCGTCTGGGGCCCCTCTGATACCGTAAGGGCCATCAAACATGCTAGTTGATCTAGCAGATTTGGGCTCACGTGGAGCAGTTGGAGCGGGTACGCACGCGGGGTGTTGCTCGGATGATTCTCGAGAGCGTCGTCTTCTTCGCGCTGCTGTTGGTGACGACCCTGGTCGTCGCCTCGCTGCCGGGCGCGATCGCCGCGCACGCGTGGCTCGCCGTGCCGCTCTGCCTGCTTGCACTCGCAGGAACAGGCGCTGCCTTCCTCGAGATCGAGCGCGACGAGCCGGGTATGGCGACACTCGGACTGGTGGCGATCGTGCTGGTCGTCGTCATGCGCATCGTCCAGCCGCGATGGAGCTTCGTCGGCGCGCAGCTCTTCGTAACCGTCGGCGTCGCCGCACTCTGTTACCTGACCTACGCGTCACTCCAGACGTTTCTTGGTGGCCTGCCGCTGGGCGCGATGCTCGCATCGGTCGTGCTGCTCATCCTCGAGATCCTTGCGCTGCTCCTGTCGGTGTCATTCACGTTCGAGATCGTGGACGTGCTGTCGCGCCGCGAGCCGCGGCGAGTCATCCCTCCATCGACGAGATCCCCATGGGTGGCGCTCCAGGTGCCCACCTACAACGAGCCGCTCGAGGTGGTCCGGCCAACGCTCGAAGCGCTCGCCAGGCTTGACTATCCGAACCTCATCGTCCAGGTCGTCGACAACAACACGTCCGATCCGGCGCTCTGGAAACCGATCGAGGAGCTCTGCTCGCAGATGGGTCCGCGCTTCACGTTCCTGCACCTCGAGGACTGGCCCGGCTTCAAGGCAGGGGCGCTCAACGAGGCCACCACGCGTCTGCCCGCGGAGATCGAGATTCTGGGGATCGTGGACGCCGACTACCAGGTGCATCCGCAATGGCTCCGCAACACGATCGGCTACTTCGATGATCCTTCTGTCGCGTTCATGCAGACGTCCCAGCACTATCGCGAGTGGCGCGACAACCGGTATCTGCGCGGCCTCTTCTACAGCTTCCGCTACTTCTTCGACATCACCATGATCGCGCGCAGCCATCGCAACGCGATCATCTTCTGCGGCACCATGGGCCTGATCCGCCGGTCGGCGTTCAGCGAGATCGGCGGCTGGAACGAGGAGTGCATCACCGAGGACGCGGAGGCGTCGTTGCGGATGCTCGGTGCCGGCTACCGCGGGGTCTACGATCCGGCGGCCTACGGCGAGGGACTGATGCCGTTGGATTTTGACGGCCTCAAGAAGCAGCGGTTCCGGTGGGCGCTCGGTGGCATCCAGATTCTCAAGTTTCACTGGCGCGAGATGCTCCCGTTCGCGAAGCACAGGATGAGGCTGACGGCCGGCCAGCGCATCCACTACCTGCTCGGCAGCGTGCAGTGGTTCGCGGAGGTGCTGACCGCAACGTTCACCGTGCTGCTCCTCGCCACAGCTGTCGCGACATCCCTGCACGAACGGCTGCCGGTGCGCCAGCTGACCGGCGCTGTTCTCGTCGTACCGCTCGCGTTCGCGACCACCGGCGTGCTCCGCGCGGTGTGGGCGATGCGCCGCGCCTGCCACGCCACCACCCGGGATGCGCTCAACGCTTTGCGGGTGTGGTTCGCGCTCTCATGGGTGGTCACGCTCGCCTGCGTCCGCGGTCTCGTGCAAAACCACGCCGAGTTCCTGCGCACTGCCAAGAGCAAGCAGGGCCGTTCGCTGATCGCAGCGCTGCGTTCATCGCGGGCCGAAACCATGCTGATGATCGCAGGCGTCGCCGGGGCGGCCGCGATGCTGGTGCGTTCGCCAAGCTTTGCGACGGTCGTGCTCGCGGCGCTGCTCGGGTTCGAAGCCTTCGTCTACTCCAACGCGCCGTGGGCAAGCCTGGCCGCGGAAGGCATCATCCTGACGCCGGAGCGCCAAGCCTACGCGCGCTCGCCGCAGAACACCGGTGATCGTCCCCAACGCAGGCGACCGATGGCGCTGCCGCTCGGCGTCACCGGCCTGGCCGCGGCTGCCGCGGTGGTGGCCCTCGTGGTCTCCTCACCGAGCCAGAATTCGCCGTTCGGCGGCCCGCAGTTCGACCTGCCGCGCATCGGCAATGTCGCACCGAATCTCAAGGTCGGTCCGCTTCCCGCTGTGACTCCATCGCCATCCGCGAGCGCCACACCGAGCGCACAGTCGAGTCCGTCGGCGTCGCCAAGCGCATCGGCGTCACCATCCGCATCACCCACGGCTTCTCCGACAGCTTCGCCGACATTCGGGCCCACCGCGACGCCGACGCCCGTCCCGACACCGACGTCAGCCGCCTAAGTCGCGGCCGGGCGTTCACGCCTGCGTTGTTGACGTCTAAGGCAGGCGCACCGAACCGGTCAGATACGCGTCGCAGCTGCGCGCAGCGGCGCGACCGTCCGCGATCGCCCAGACGATCAGCGAGGCACCGCGAACCGCATCGCCGGCCGCGAAGATGCCGGGCGCGGTGCACGCAAATGCCTCGTCGACCGCAACGTTCCCCGCCTCGTTGAACGTCACCGACAGCTCATCGAGCAAGCCGGTCTTCGTCGGGCCGTCGTAGCCGATCGCGATGAGGACGAGATCGGCATCAAGCTGCACGTCCTCCCCCGGAAGCGGGACAAACGTGCGGCTCCCGTGCTCGCGACGCGCCTCGACGCGAGCCGCGTGCACACGCCGCACGGCGCCGTTCTCGCCCTCGAACCTCGTGACCATCAGACCGAACTCGCGTGACCCACCCTCATCGTGCGCCGGGTACGTGCGCAGGATGAGCGGCCACTGCGGCCACGGGTTGCCGTCGGGCCGTGTGTCCGGCGGTTGCTCATAGATGTAGAGCTGCTGGACGTCGCTGCACTGCTCACGGATCACGTTGCCGAGGCAGTCCGCGCCGGTATCGCCGCCGCCGATGATGATCACCTTCGCGCCTCGCGCCGTGATCTCAGGGTGCGTCGTGGCACGCTCACCGCCGACCCTGCGGTTCTGCTGGACCAGGTAGTCCATGGCGAAATGAACGCCGCGCAATTCGCGTCCGGGGACGTCGATGTCGCGCGGCCGATCGGCGCCCACGCCGAGCACGACCGCGTCGAAGCGCTCCCGCAACTGTGGCGCACTGATGTCGGTACCGATGTCGTACCCCGTCTCGAAGGTGATGCCTTCAGCCTCGAGCAGGTCGATGCGCCGGTCCAGCACCCATTTCTCCATCTTGAAGTCCGGAATACCGAAGCGCAGCAGACCGCCGACACGGTCGGACCGCTCGAACACGGTGACCCGATGCCCGGCGCGGTTCAGCTGTTGCGCGGCGGCGAGACCGGCCGGCCCGGATCCGACCACCGCCACGCGCCGCCCGGTGCGATGCGCCGGCGGCTCAGCGCGGATCCAGCCCTCGTCGAATGCCCGATCGATGATCGACTGCTCAATCTGCTTGATCGCGACCGGGTCATCGTTGATGGCGAGCACGCAAGCCGGCTCGCATGGCGCCGGGCACAGACGGCCGGTGAACTCCGGAAAGTTGTTGGTGGCGTGCAGCCGCTCGACGGCACCCTTCCAGTCATCGCGGGAGACGAGGTCGTTCCACTCGGGGATGAGATTGCCAAGCGGACATCCGTGGTGACAGAAGGCGACGCCACAGTCCATGCATCGCGATCCCTGATCACGCAGTATCTGCACCGGCAGGGGCAGGTACACCTCACGGTAGTCGGCGATCCGTTCCGACACGGGCCGCTTGTGCGCGGTGTGACGCGTGTGCTCGAGGAACCCGGTGCGCGCCGGCATCAGCTCACCAATTCGAGCTGGGCGCGAAGCGCGCGCCGATATTCCTCGGGCATCACCTTGACGAAGTGCTCGCGCTCCTGAGCCCAGCCGCGGAGCAGGCGCATGGCCACCGTGCTCCCGGTGAGCCCGGCATGCTGCTCGAGCAATCCACGAACCAGCTCCTGGTCATCGACACCGAGCGGCTCGAGAGCCACCGACGCAAGATTGCATCGCTCGGCGAACTGCCGTGCCGCATCAAGCACGTACGCGACCCCACCACTCATCCCTGCGGCGAAGTTCCGCCCGGTCGCGCCGAGCACGAGCACGGTACCCCCGGTCATGTATTCGCAGCCGTGATCTCCGACCCCCTCGACCACGGCAACAGCTCCGGAGTTGCGCACGCAGAAGCGCTCGCCGGCCACGCCGCGAATGAAGACCTCCCCCGAGGTTGCGCCATACAGCGCCACGTTGCCGATGATGATGTTCTCCTCGGCACGTCGCATCGAAGCCTGCGGTGGCAGGACGACCAGCCGGCCGCCGGAGAGTCCCTTGCCGACGTAGTCATTCGCCTCACCGCGAAGCGTCAGGGTGACCCCGTGCGCGAGCCAGGCGCCGAACGATTGCCCCGCGGCACCATCGAGCTCGACGTCGATGGCGCCGTCGGGAAGTCCCGCCGCACCGTGTCGCCGTGCGATCTCGCCGCTGAGCATCGCGCCGACACAACGGTGCACGTTGCGCACCGCAAGCCGCATCCGCACCGGCATACCGCTGTCCAGCGAATCGCCACAGCGAGCCATCAGCTCGTTGTCGAGCATCTCGCCGAGATCGGCGGACTGACTGATGCTGTGACGACGGTCTTCCGGCGCCGCCACCTCGGGAACCATGAGCAGCGGCTGCAGGTCGAGGCCTCGTGCCTTCCAGTGATCCACCGCGGGATTGGTCGCGATGAGATCGACACGGCCGATCATGTCCTCGAAGCGGCGGAATCCCAGCCGCGACATCCACCGTCGCACGTCCTCGGCGAGGAAGAGCATGAACGCCACGACCTGCTCGGGCCTGCCTGTGAACCGAGCACGCAGCACGGGATCCTGGGTGGCGATCCCGACCGGGCAGGTGTTGAGGTGGCAGACGCGCATCATCACGCACCCTGCCGCGACGAGTGGTGCGGTCGCAAACGCGAATTCGTCGGCACCGAGCAGCGCGCCGACGACGACGTCTCGTCCCGTCTTCATCTGGCCGTCGGCAAGGAGCGTCACGCGGCTGCGCAGCCGTTGTCTGGTCAGCACCTGCTGCGCTTCTGCGAGTCCCAGCTCCCACGGCACGCCCGCGTGCTTGATCGCCGTGAGCGGGGAAGCTCCGGTTCCGCCCTCGTAGCCGGCGATGACGATGTGGTCGGCACGCGCCTTCGCAACTCCCGCGGCCACGGTGCCGACACCGGCTTCGGCAACGAGTTTCACGCTGATGCGCGCATCCGGATTCACGCAGCGCAGATCCCAGATGAGTTGCGCCAGGTCCTCGATCGAGTAGATGTCGTGGTGCGGCGGAGGCGAGATGAGACCGACACCGGGCGTCGAATGACGCAGGCGTGCGATTGCCTCATCGACCTTGGAGCCCGGCAGCTGGCCGCCTTCGCCAGGTTTGGCGCCCTGGGCGATCTTGATCTGCAGCTCGTCGGCGTTCACCAGGTAGTGCGCGGTGACGCCGAAGCGTGCCGAGGCCACCTGCTTGATTGCGCTCCTCCGCCAATCGCCGTTGGCATCGGGCTCGAAACGCGCAGAGTCCTCCCCTCCCTCGCCTGTGTTGGATCGCGCTCCGATGCGGTTCATCGCGATCGCCAGCAACTCGTGCACCTCTTTGCTCAGCGAGCCGTGCGACATGCCGCCCGTCGAGAAGCGGCGGACGATGTCGAGAGCCGGCTCCACTTCGTCGAGAGGCACCGGGACGGGCGCCTCCTGCAGCACGAACAGGCCACGCAGGCTCTTCAACCGGCGCGACTCATCGTCGGCGAGGGCGACGTACGAGCGGAACGCTGTCTCGTCGTTCGATTTGACCGCGTGTTGGAGTGCGCCGATCACCTCCGGATTCCACTGATGATGCTCACCGTCGCGACGCCACCGATACTCGCCGCGATCCTCGAGGGTCGGCGGCACGATGCGCACATCCGGGAAGGCTCGCTGATGCCTCGCGATCGCCTCCGCCGCAATCACGTCCATACCGATGCCGCCGATGCGGGATGGGGTGTTCGGGAAGTAGCGGTCGATCACGGTGCGGTCGATGCCGAGGCACTCGAAGATCTGCGCGCTGCAGTACGACTGGATCGTCGAGATGCCCATGCGCGCGATGGTCTTGCGCAGCCCTTTGACGAGCGCGTGCACGTAGAGCTCCTCCGCGCGCGCCGCGTCGACGGTTGGGGGCAGCAGGTCGCGGCGTGCGATATCCGCGATGGTCTCGAAGGCGAGATAAGGGTTGACCGCCTCCGCGCCGTAGCCGATGAGCAGGGCGAGGTGCATCACCTCACGCGCTTCGCCGGTCTCGACCACCAGGCCGACGCCGGTGCGCGTCTGCTCGCGCACCAGATGCTGGTGCACCGCCGCGGTGGCCAGCAGAGAGGGGATCGGAACGTGCGATGCATCGATGTGCCGGTCGCTGAGGATGAGGACTGTGGCGCCTGCCTCGATCTGCTTCGATGCCAGCCGGCAGATGCGCTCGATCCCGGCGATAAGGCCACTCGCTCCCGCATCACGGTGGAAGACCATCGAGATGGTCTCAGCGGGGAACTGCCGCTGGGTGACGTGGCGGAGCTTCTCCAGGTCGTGGTTGGTGAGCACCGGATGGGGCATCTCGAGCCGCTTCGCCTGCGCGGGACCCTGCTCGAGGAGGTTGCCTCCGGCACCGAGGGTGGTCACGAGCGACATCACCGCCTGCTCGCGAATCGGGTCGATCGGCGGATTCGTGACCTGAGCGAAGAGTTGCTTGAAGTAGTTGAAGAGCGGCAGCGGCCGCTCGCTCAGCACGGCGAGCGGGGTGTCGTTGCCCATCGACCCCACCGCCTCCTCGCCCGTCTCGCCCATCGGCTCGAGCAGGATCTCGACGTCCTCGACGCTGTAGCCGAACGCCTGCTGACGCACCAGGAGCGTCCCGGGATCAGGCTGTGGGACGTGCTCCGGAGGATCGAGCTCGTCGAGATGCACGGTGCCGGCGCGGATCCAATCGCGGTAGGGCTGCGCCGAGCTCAATCCGCTCTTGACGGCCGCGTCGTCGAGGATGCGCCCCGCCGCCGTGTCGACGAGCAGCAGCCGCCCTGGCTCGAGACGCCACTTCCGCGCAATCCGTTCCTCGGGCAGATCGAGCACCCCGGCCTCGGACGCCATCACCACAAGACCGTCCTCGGTCACGAGATAGCGCGCCGGGCGGAGACCGTTGCGGTCGAGGGTCGCCCCGATGACCCGCCCATCCGTGAACGCGATCGCAGCCGGTCCGTCCCAGGGTTCGAGCAGCGAGCTGTGAAACTCATAGAACGCGCGGCGCTCATCGTCCATCAGCGGGTTCTGATGCCACGCCTCGGGGATCATCATCATCACGGCGTGCTCGACGGGCCGGCCGGTCATCGCGAGGAGTTCGAGCGCATTGTCGAACTGCGAGGAGTCGGAACCCGATTCGTCGAGGACGGGCATGAGCTTGGCGATGTCGTCGCCGAAGTGGGGGCTGCGGAACTTCGACTGGCGCGCGCGCATCCAGTTGACGTTGCCGCGCAGCGTGTTGATCTCGCCGTTGTGCGCCGACATGCGGAAGGGCTGGGCGAGGTCCCAGCGCGGCAGGACGTTGGTGGAAAAACGCGCGTGCACCAGCGCCAGCGTCGACGTCACCCGCTCATCGAGCAGATCCGGGTAGAAGGCGGCGAGCTGCGCGGCGGTGAGCATGCCCTTGTAGACGACGGTGCGGCTGGACAGGCTGGCCCAGTGGAATCGATCGCGGCCGATCCCGGCCGCCAGTGCGTCGCGCTCGATGATCCGGCGCAGCACCAGGAGGCGGCCCTCGAGGGCGGCACCATCAAGCCCGATCGCGGCGACAAAGAGCTGGCGCAGCGCAGGGAGCGCCATGCGAGCCGAACGTCCGGGCGCGTCGGCCACCACCGGAACCTCCCGCCAGCCGAGCAACCGCAGGCCCTCCGCACGGCATGCCTGCCATGTGATGGCCTCGCACTGCTCACGTTCGCGTGGGTCCTGGGGAAGCATCGCCATCCCGACGCCATACGATCCGGGCGCAGGCAGGGCCAGTCCACTCGCGTTGCGGAAGAAGGCATCAGGCAGCTGCAGGAGGATTCCGGCGCCGTCGCCGCTGTCCGGCTCGGCGCCGGACGCGCCACGATGACCGAGATTGACGAGTGCCTGGATTCCCTGCTCGACTACCGAATGAGCGGGCCCGCCGGCGATCCTCGCAACGAATGCCACACCGCAGGCATCGTGCTCCACGGCAGGGTCGAACAGACCTCGATGCGGGGGCTGTCCGCCTGGCTGTTCTCCGATACGTGCGTAGCCTGACATGCTCGGGCGGTCAGAGCAAGTTGCGCATGCCGGCTGCTGGGCCTGTGCTACGGTATGCGTCAATGGCCGCAACTGCGCGTCGATACTTTGGCCCGCCAGCCGTAAGGCTGCCGGTGGTCTTCTAACCCGACCGCGCAGTCGTTACCAGGGCTGGTTCATCAGAGATGGGTCAGCCCCGGATCCCGTGTGGTGGCCCATCACCACACGGAGGTCCCACACAGTGACCATCGAGCCGCTGCTCCTCAGCGCGACACGACGACACGAAACCCATCGCGTCACGATCGGCAACGTTGCGGTGGGCGGCGACACGGTCCCAGTGATTGCCGGGCCTTGCGCAGTTGAGCCGCGCTACGTCGACCACGCCATTGCCGCGCGACGTGCGGGCGCCTCGGTGCTGCGCGGCTGCGTGATGAAGCCTCGCACACGACCGGGATCGTTCCAGGGCCTTGGCCGTGACGGGCTCCCGCTGCTCGACGAGGCGCGACGCGTCACCGGGTTGCCGGTGATCGCCGAGCCACTTGCCGGCGATGACATCGACATGCTCCGAGGCCACGTCGACGCGCTGCTCATCGGCGCCCGCTCGATGCACAACACACCGCTGCTCCGCGCCGCAGGCCAGAGCGGCATGACCGTCATCCTCAAGCGAGGCATGTCCGCCACGTACGACGAATGGCTGGCGGCCGCCGATTACGTGACCGCCGAGGGGAACCGGGAGGTGATCCTCTGCGAGCGCGGCATCCGCACGTTCGAGACTGCGACACGGAATACGCTGGACGTGAGCGCGATCGCGGTCCTCCGCGACATGACCGACCTCCCGATCGCCGTGGATCCGAGTCATGCTGCGGGCAATGCACGATGGGTCCCGTCGCTCGCCGTCGCCGCTCTCGCCGCCGGCGCTGACGCGCTGCTCATCGAGTGTCACCCGGATCCAGCCGCATCGCTGTGCGACGCCGCCCAGGCGATCACGCCTGAGGTGCTCGGCCAGATCGTGCACACCTCGCTTGCGCTCTGCGCGATGACCCGTCCGGCGGTCGCCGAGTCGGTCACCGGCTGTCGCCTCATGATCGACACCATCGACGACGCCGTGTTCCAGATGCTCGAGTACCGTGCCGCCATCGTCGATGCCGTGCAGCAGCGCAAGATGGCGGCCCGGCTGCCGGAGCGTGACCTCGGTCGTGAGCAGGAGATCGTGGAACGGCTGTCACAACGCGCGCCCCGACTGGGCGAGGAGCGAGTTGATCGCCTCGTGCACGCAATCATCGACGAGTGCATCGACGCCGTTCCGGTTCATCCCGAGGCGGTCGCCTGACGACACCCGCGCCATCGTCCAGCACGTCATCTCGGATCGGACCGGTACGAGAACGCACGCTTGTCGAGTTGTTCCTCCACCAGGCCGCTGCGCGCGCCGACAGGCCGGCGATGTTCCACCGCACCGGCGATCGATGGTCCCCAATCGCCTGGAGCGCATACGCGCAGAGCGCGCGCGAGCTGGCCGCGTACTTCCTCTCCGTCGGGCTCCGCGAGGAAGATCACGTCGCGATCTGGTCGTTCAACCGTCCCGAATTCCTGATCGCCAGCACCGCCGTCATGCTCGCTCGCGCGTGCACCGCGCCGTTGTATCAGACACTGAGCGCGCAGGAAGCCGGCTTCGTTCTCGGACACTCGGACTCGCCGATCGCCGTGGTGGAGAACGAGGAACTTCTCAGCCGAGTCCTTCAGCAGCGTGAACGCCTGCCTGCGTTGCAACGCGTGGTGCTCATTGAGGGCGGGGTTCCTCCAGGAAGCGCAGCGTTCGTCATCACCTGGGCGGAGGCGATGCAGCGTGGAAGCGATGCGCTCCTTGAGGTGGCGGACGACCTGGAACGGCGAATCCACGCGGTACAGTCGACCGACGTCGCGACCCTCGTGTACACCAGTGGCACGACAGGACCGCCCAAGGCGGTCATGGCGACCCACGGCAATCTGATCGCCGCCATCAACGCACTGGGACCGATCGTCGATCTCGCTTCGGACGACCGTGTGCTCAGCTACCTGCCGCTCGCGCACATCCTCGAACGTCTGAACAGCGAGGTGCGTCTCTACAGTGCGGGCAACGCGCTCTGGTTCGCGGCATCCCTCGCAACGATGCCCGAGGAGGTTCGCGACCTGCGACCGACGTGCTTCGTGGGCGTGCCCCGCGTGTGGGAGAAGATGGCGGCAACGATCAACGCCACGATTGACGCACTGCCATCGACGCGCCGTCGAATTGCGCGGTGGGCAATCGGCGTTGGCGGGCAGGCGATCGATCGCGGTCAGCGCGGTGAGCGGTCGACTCTCCGCCAGCGGGTGCGCCACTTGGTCGCGGATCGCCTGGTGCTGCGGCACATCCGCGAGCGCACCGGTCTCGACCAGGCGCACACGCTGATCACCGGGGCGGCACCGATCGCGGTGCACGTGCTGCGCTTCTTCCACGCTCTCGGGCTGGAGGTCCTCGAGGGATACGGCATGAGCGAGAACATGACCGTGACCACGGTGAATCGGCGCGGCCATGCGCGCCTCGGAACTGTCGGGCAGGTGGTACCTGGAGTTGAGCTGCGCATCGCCGATGACGGCGAGATCTGCATGCGTGGCGATGTGCTGTTCGCCGGGTATTACAAGGATCCCGCCGCGACCGCTGAAGCGGTGATCGACGGCTGGTTGCACACCGGAGATATCGGCGAGCTCGACGGCGATGGGTACCTGCGCATCACCGACCGCAAGAAGGACCTCATCATCACCGCCGGCGGCAAGAACGTCGCTCCCTCCAACATCGAGGATGCGTTGCGCAGCGAGCTGATCGCGAATCCCGTCGTGATCGGCGATCGACGACCCTACATCGCCGCGCTGCTGACCCTCGACCGCGAGAGCGCCACGCTCTTTGCGAAAACACATGGTCTGCCGACCCGAATGGCAGCGCTTGTCCAGCACCCTGTTCTGCTCGACGAGGTGCACCAGCGAGTCGAAGCCGTGAATCGACATCTCGCCGATGTCGAGAAGGTGCGGCGGTGGCTCCTGTTGCCTGAGGAGTTCGAGATCGGCGTCGAGCTGACGCCAACTTTCAAAATGCGACGAAAGGTCATCGCCGAGCGTTATGCAGCCGAGATCGAGCGCCTGTACGCCACTCCGCGTGAAAGTGGGTCCCCGGCGAGCGGCGCATCAGCCCACTAAGCTTGACCCATGGCCTTCCAGGCACCGAATCAGCCGGCGCGACCAGCGCCGCCGGGTCCGCAGCGGCCCAACGTGCTCGGTTACAACCCAATGCGGTGGCGGCGGTTCTGGTTGCTCATCTTCCTGCTGCTCGTGGTGAACATCCTGGTGACGAGCATCATCCAGTCGGCAAGCCAGCCGCCGTCCGTGACGATTCCATACAACGTCTTCGTCGACGAGGTCAACGCGGGCAATGTGGTCAACATCACCGCCACCGGTGATTCGATCACGGGCACCGCGAAGACAGCGGTCAGTGCCGGGACGGGGCAGCCCAGCGCCAAGGACTTTGTCACGCAGCGTCCCTCGTTCGCGAGTGACAACCTGGAAGCGGCGCTGCTCAAGAACAACGTCAGCATCCTCGCTGAACCCCCGAACCCACCGACCCCGTTCTGGGAGACGCTGCTCCTCTGGTTCGGACCGACATTGCTGATCGTCTTCGGTTTCATCTACCTGATGCGACGCAGTGCTGCCGCGCTGGGAGGCGGTGGCGCCGGTGGCATCCTCGGACGGTTCGGGCAGAGCGGCGCCCGCCTCTACAACCCCGAGCATCCCGACACGACGTTTGCCGATGTCGCCGGGATCGACGAGGTCAAAGCCGAGTTGGTCGAGATCGTCGACTTTCTGAAGAAGCCCGAGAAATACCAGCGCCTGGGTGGCACCATCCCCAAAGGGGTCCTGCTCATCGGGGCGCCCGGAACCGGCAAGACGCTGCTTGCACGCGCGGTTGCGGGCGAGGCCGGGGTGCCGTTCTTCTCCATCTCCGCATCGGAGTTCATCGAGGCCATCGTGGGAGTGGGTGCGTCCCGCGTGCGCGACCTCTTTCAGAAGGCACGAGCCGCAGCACCGGCCATCGTGTTCATCGACGAGCTCGACGCCATCGGGCGGTCACGGTCGGCCGGGGTTCGCCTGGGGGGCAACGACGAACAGGAGCAGACCCTCAACCAGATCCTCACCGAGATGGACGGTTTCGACCCTCGCGTCGGCGTGATCGTGCTGGCGGCGACCAATCGCGCCGATGTCCTTGACGCCGCGCTGCTCCGGCCTGGACGCTTCGACCGCCGCATCACCGTGCCGTTCCCGGATCGACGCGGCCGGCTCGAGATTCTCCGGATTCACACCAGGCACATCCCGCTCGGACCCGATGTCGACCTTGAGGTGATCGCCTCGCTGACGGCCGGGATGGTCGGCGCGGACCTGCGCAATCTCGCGAACGAGGCAGCTCTCGCCGCGGCTCGCCGCGATGCGCAGGTTGTCAACCAGATCGACTTCACAGACGCGCTGGTCAAGGTCGAGCTGGGATCCGAACGCAAGCTCTCGCTCACACACATCGATCGCGAACGGATCGCGTATCACGAATCGGGACATGCGTTGCTCGGGCTCCTCCAGCCGGGGGCCGACCCGGTGCGCCGGGTCTCGATCATCCCGCGTGGGCAATCGCTCGGAGTCACTGTGCAGAGCCCCGTCGATGACCGCTTCAGCTACGGCGAGGACTACCTCCGCGGGCGGATCACCGGAGCGCTCGGCGGCCGAGCGGCCGAGGAGCTCGTCTACGGCGTCGTCACGACCGGTGCCGAGAGCGATCTGCGCCAGGTCACCGCCATCGCGCGGCAGATGGTCGTGCGCTACGGCATGAGTCCGAAGGTCGGAGTGCTCAGCCTCGCCGATGACGTGGACGGCCCCGGGCAGCCTCTGGGATTGTCGCGACCGTACAGCGAAGAGACGGCAGCTCTCGTCGACGAGGAGGTGCGGCGCATCTGCGAGGAGTGCCTCCACCAGGCCAGTGCGCTGCTCGCCAGCAACCGAGACAAGCTGGACGCACTGGTCAAAGCACTGCTCGAGCACGACACACTCGGCGAAGCTGAGATCCTCGCGGTCACGGGACTCGAGGCGCCGGTGGCAGCACCGCAGTGAGCTCTCGCTCGCTAGCCGCTGACGACGGCGTCGGTCAGCGCATCGATGCCGGCGAGCCGTGCGGCCAGTTCCGGACTGAGGTCGTCGCGGGCGGCAAGGGCATCGGGTGACGTGTAGCTGACCTTGGTCTGATCTCCGTCCGCCCAGACCAGCACTTTCAACGGCAGATCGAGGGCCGCCATCGGCGACGCCTGCATCACCGGCGTTCCGGCCTGCGGGGAGCCGAAGACCACGACCTTGGTGTCACGCAAGGCAAGTCCCACCTTGGCGGCCTCGCCGCTGTGATCGAACACCGCGAATACCTTCATGCCCTTCGACGCCACGAGCGTCAGCAGCCGCGAGACTGTTTCGCCAACTGACAGGGGGCTCAGCTTCGTGACCACGCCGGCTCGATCGGTCCCAGCAACCGACGCCGATTCATCGCTCATCGTTGTCCTCATGCAGGGTCAGTGGTGCAGCCGCGACTGCTCGATGTCGTCGTGATCCATCCCGAAGTAATGGGCAACTTCGTGCAGGACGGTGTCGTGCACCTGGTCGACCAGTTCCGCACGGGTCCTGGACCACCGCTCGATGTTGTGCTGCAGCAGCACGATGCGCTTCGGATACCCCGTCGCGCTGAAGGTCGACTCGGTAGCGCCCTGGAAGTAGCCGAGAACGTGCTCGCCGATGCCGTGGCCGCGATCGTCGTCGGTGGCGTCAGGCTGGATCGTGATCAGCAGATTGTCGGCGTCCATCCGCGCGCGCAATTCCGGTGGGATGCTGTCGAGAGCATCGGCAGCGATGCTCTCGAATTCATCGGCGGAAACGCGATACGCCACGCACTGAGAATGTCACAAGGCCGCCGACCCGGTGGGTGCGGGCCGGCCGCCGCGCGACAGCGCAAGACCCGCTGCCGCACCGATCGCCGCGGCGACGACGATGCAGAGCAGCGCCGCGGCCAGGTCGGGCTTCGTGGTCATGAGAAAGACGATGCCGACCGCGATCGTCAGGCGGGTCAGCCAGGAGATCACGAAACCTCGACTCCGGAGCCTGGTGATCGGCGACGCATCAGCCGCGATCTGCCGCAGGGTCAGGCTGAGGCGCACGCCGTTGACCGCTCCAAGGACGGCGACCAGCACCCATGCGAACAGCCCGACCGCGAGCCATGGCACCCAGCCCCAGGTCGAAATCATCATGTAGAGCCCCGAGGCAAGAATGGTGACGACCGACGCAGGACCGAAGACCCGCCCCAGGCTCAGCACACCCTCCCACCGGTGGACATCGGCGCTGGCGGCAGCGCGGCGCAACTGGATGAGGCCGATTCCCTCGGCCGTGAACGCGGTGCAGAGGAGCAGCGAGCCAATGATGTGGACGAACAGCGCGACGGCGTACAGGGTCATGAGCGTTCCTCGGCGTGGTTCTCGTTCCGGGTGGCGTTCGCCCTTTACAGCATACACAGTGTATGCTGAAATGCAAACATGAGCCCCCGCCCCTACGCACTCAGACAGCGCCGCGCAGGCATGGACGCAACCCGTGCCAGGATCATCGATGCGGCTGAGCGCCTCCTGGAGCGCGGTGATGCATTCGGCCTCGAGGCCGTCGCCCGTGAGGCCGGGGTTGCTCGGGTGACGATCTACGACCGCTTCGGCGGTCGCGAGGCACTCGTCGAGGCGATCTTCGATGACTTCGCCGAGTCCGGCGGCCTGCACCAGCTGCCCGAGGCGTTCCAGCAGGCCGACCCGGTGGCCGGCCTCGAGCGGTTCGTCGAGATCTTCTGCGGGTTCTACGCAACCCATCGCCTGCTCCTGCGGCGGCTTCGCGCCATGGCCGTCCTGGGCCACAGCGCTCTCGGAGATGGCAACCGAGACTCGCGCCGGCGCGAGGGTCTCTTCGTGCTGCTCTCGCGGGCCGCTGCAGCCGGCCATCCGGGTGTCGATGCGCCGGACGTGGTTCACGCCGCGCACGTGCTCACCGGGTTCGCGTTTGTCGACGAGTTCGCTGCCGATGCCGACCCGCGTGAGGTTGCTCCGCGGGTCGTGGCGCTGGTGAAGCAGGTCGCGAATCTTGACTAGCCCGACCGCGCCGGCAGGTGGTCCGGCGACCCGCTTGCCCTATTCTCACCGGTCCATGGCCACCCAGCACACCGAATATGCCATCGAGGTCTCGGGGCTCCACAAGTCCTTCGGCAAGGTGCACGCCCTGCGTGGCATCGACTTCAACGTTCCTCGAGGAAGCGTGCTCGGCATGCTCGGCCCCAACGGCGCGGGCAAGACCACCGCGGTGCGCGTGCTCACCACGCTGCTCCGTCCCGACTCAGGGCGGGTCGTCATCGAGGGGTATGACGTGGTTCGCGACGCCGCCGCGGTGCGCCGGTGCATCGGGCTTGCCGGACAGTCGACCGCGATCCAGCTCGAGCTGACCGGGCGCGAGAACCTCGAGATCATGGGCCGCCTGAATCACATGGAGCGACGCACAGTCCGGGAACGAGCCGCCGCGCTGCTCGAGCGCTTCGATATCGCTGAAGCTGCCGACCGCCCCGCGAAGACGTACTCCGGAGGGATGCAGCGCCGGCTCGATCTTGCGGCGAGCCTCATCGCCGAGCCCTCGGTGCTCTTTCTCGACGAGCCCACCACCGGGCTCGACCCGTACGGGCGCCTCGGGATGTGGGAGATCATCCGCGAGCTCGTCGAGCGCGGTACCACTCTGCTGCTGACGACGCAGTACCTCGACGAGGCTGATGAGCTCGCCAACACGATCGTCGTCGTCGACCGAGGCGAGGTCATCGCCTCGGGAACCCCGGATCAACTCAAGAACCAGGTCGGCGGCGATCTCCTCGAGTTCACCGTTCCCGACCGGGCGCAACTCGACAATGCGGTGCACGCGGTCGAGGGCCTGTCGGACGCGGCTCCGACTGTCGATCCCGACGCACGGCGCATCAAGGTTCCGGTCGGAAGTCGCGGCTCAACCGCACTGGTGGAGGCGGTGCGCCGTCTGGACGCCGCCGGCATCGAGACCGAGAACCTTGCCCTGCACCGTCCCTCGCTCGATGACGTGTTCCTGGCGGTGACGGGTCACGCTGCCGAGGCATCGTCGGATGCCATCCGCACGACGGCCGCGCCCTCGAAAGCCTCTGCGGGAGTGTCATCGTGAGCGTGGTCGCACGACGGGCGGATATCAGACTCCAACCGAGCGCCGTGCAGATGGCGCGCTGGGCGATCAGCGACACCCTGGTCATGACCCGTCGCAACCTGCTCGTGTGGATGCGCGTTCCCGCCTACATCGTCTTCACCGTGGTGCAGCCGGTGATCTTCGTGCTCCTCTTCAGGTACGTCTTCGGCGGCGCCATCCGGGCCCCGGGTTCAGGTGGGTATGTCAGCTACCTCATGCCCGGGATCATCGGACAGACAGCGGCGTTCGCCACCTTCGCAACTGCCATCGCCCTGGCGCAGGAGGCGACGAAGGGAGTCATCGACCGTTTCCGCGCCATGCCGATGGCTCGATCCGCGGTGCTCGCGGGCAGGCTGGTCGCGGACTCGATCCGGATGCTGATCGTCATCCTCGTGATCGTCGGCGTCGGTTACGCGGTGGGCTTCCGATTTCAGAACGGAGTGGTCGGCGCCATCGGCATGATCCTGCTCGCTGAAGCGTTCGGGATCGCCGTGTGCACGGTGTCCGCTTTCGTCGGACTCGCGATCAAGGACGAGGAGTCGGTCCAGGCGTTCGGTTTGATCTGGATATTCCCGCTGACGTTCGTCAGCTCGGCGTTCGTCCCGATCGCGACGATGCCCGGATGGCTCCAGGTCTTCGCGAACAATCAGCCCGTGACGCTGGTGATCAACGCGATGCGAGCGATGGCACTCGGGGGACCGCAGTTTCCGCTCAATCCGTCCCTCTGGGAGAGCCTGGTGTGGCTTGCGGGCGTGATGATCGTCTTCACTCCCCTGGCCGTGCGCAGCTACAGGCGGGTCGGGTAGCCGCAGCGACGAGGCCTCTCGCGCCGAGAGGCGGCTACTGGAACCAGCCCTCGATGTCGAGGATGGCGTCGGTGTTCCCCGCGCCGTTGAACAGCGTCACGTCACCGCTGACCGAGCCCGTCGTCGGCAGCTGCACCACGACAAGGTTCGCGAGCACTTCCCCGGCCGCCACGTTGATGTCCGATGCCTTCGGCAGGCCCAGATTCGCCGGGTAGAGCGTGAGATACGTTCCCTGGTCGGGGAGGACGGCAGTGAGGTTGCCGATGACGGCCTGGACCACCGGGTTCCCGGACGGGATCCCGTACACCCCTGCCACGGTGACGAGCTTTGACGCCCGCGGCCCCAGCTCCGGGCCGGCGCAGCGCACACCGGACGCGCTCCGCGTGTCGCAGACCCTCGTCGGGCCGATCGCCTGGTATTGGTATCCCGTCGGCGCAGTGGCGCTCCCGAACCAGCCGTTTGCGTCGATGTAGATGTTGATGACGCCGTTCGAGCTGTAGACGCACACCGACGTGTCCGGCCCTCCGGTGGTTGCCGGACCGAGGGAAACCATGACGCGATTCGCGACCACGGCACCTGCAGCAAGGTTCACCGTGGAGAACGGCGGTGGGGCTGATCCGGAGTAGGCACAGGTACCGCCGGGCGTCGTCGCGAAAACGCTGAGGTAGGTCCCGGTGGTCCCGACCACGCCGGCGATGTTGAGCACCGCCACGGCAGCGTGCGTCCCCGGAATCGCGTCGGTCCCGGTTCCGGTGACGTTGATGATGCGCGGCTGCCCACCCCGCAATGCGCCCTGAGACTGACACGCGGTGGGCGACACCCCGCTCCTTGTGTCGCAGACGCGGATCGGGGCGATCGGATGGAACTCACCGGTCGGGTCACTCGCGGAGTCAGGGGCGAAATACCCCTCGACGTCCGCAACCACGTCGACGCTTCCCGCTGCGTTGTAGATGTTCACCTCGCGATTCGCATCCGTGGCACCGTTCTGCCCGAGGGTCACGGTCACGAGGTTGGCCGTGATGGTGTGCGCGGCGAAGTTGAGGTTGGAGGCCTGCGGCCGGCCGGTCCCTGTCGGGTACACGGTGAGCAGGCTGGCCGTGGTGTTGTTGAACGCCGTCACGTTCACCACCACCGCCGTCGCGCTCGCGGGTATCGGGTCGGCGCCACCGGGCAGTCCGGTGACGCCGGTCATCTGCAACGTGCGGGTCTCGCCGGCGGCGAACGCCCCGGTGCCGCACTGGATGCACGGTGGTGAGCGCGTGTCCAGAATCCGGAACGGCGCGACCGGGACATATCCGGCGAGGCTGGTGTAGATGTATCCGGCTCCAGAGGTGAGCAGGCTCGTGCCGAGTGAATCAACGACCTGTACCTCGACGTAGCCCGCGCCATCGGCGGGTGTCGTGAACGTGAACGACGTCGGGCTGACGTTCGCAGGCGTGACCGCCAGACCACCAACCGTTGCGGTCATCCCTGGCAGGAACCCGGACCCGTGGACGGTCACCGTCTGGCCACCGGCGGTCGGACCGGCGGCGGGAGTGACCGCGCTGATGTTCGGTCCATCTGGAAACGCCTGCACCTGCGTGCCCCCTTCGACGTAGATCATCCCGTTGGATGCCGAGGGGGAGGTGAAGTGGTTGCTGCCCCCGGTGATCGTGTGACTCGTCAGCTCGTTGCCACTGGTCGCGTCGTACTGATACAGGGTGTTGCCATCGCTGCCCACCGACCAGACGCCACCCCCGACCACGATGGGCGGCTTGCTGGACGCCTGACTCGTGTTGTGCCAGCCCAGGGAGAAGTCGTCGGTGGACGGGGCGATCTGGACCGCCTGCAGCCCATCGCTGCATCCCACGAACACGGTCTCGACGCCGCCGACGAGGCTGTACGCCAGGCTCCCAAAGGCGGCATCACTCGTCGCCGAGCACACCTGATGCGAGGCGAGGCCGCCGCTGACATGGCCGAGCAACGTGCTGTCGAGCAGGTAGCCCATGCCGCTCTTGCCAACCTGAAAGACACGATTACCGGGGAGCTGCAACGGCGTGCTCGATCCGAGGTCGGCATCGCTTGCGTTGTCCTGGTACCAGGTCGGGCCTCCGTCGTGGGTGGGGTCGGACAACCCGCTCGGAGCGAAATAGTCCTGGAGCGTCAGCGTGGCCGGCGCGAGCTTGATGACACCGTCGCTCTCGTCATATGGATCGGAGCTGCTGAACTCGTTGCTGTTGCCGGTGGAGACGAAGACGTTCCCGCTCGAGTCGATGGATGCGCCACCGGCCGCCCAGATACCGGCTTCCATGTCGGTCGAATTCACCGAGGCCGATGACCACCACTGCACGGTGCCGGTCCCGGTCTCCGGATACGAGATCACGTACCCGCGGTATCCGTCGGTCGGGTCACCGCCATTGGTGCAATCGCCGGCGAGGCCACCGAGCGTCGCGTACACCTCTCCACCGGCGATCGTCAGGGCGCCTCGCTGCTGCTGGTAGTTGGCATCGAAGTTGATGCCACCGCGGTTGCCGGGGTTCATGTTCACGACGCGCGTGATTGCGCCCGTCGACAGCGACAGCGTCACCAGATCGAACTGGAACGTGGTCGGCGTTGTCTCGACCTCCGCCAGGACGTAGACGTTGCCGGCATCGATCACGGGAGTCCCGGTGATCCCCAGCGGATTGATGTCCCCGCAGGGGAAGTTGTCGGTGCGTGGGACCGCTGTCGGGGTGGGAACGTGTTTGGTCCACACCACCGCGCCGGTGGTCGCGTTGAGCGAGTACACGGTGTCGTTCTCGGTCGCGACGATGAGTTGATTGCCGACGATGACGGGCTGCCCGTACAGCTGCCCGTCGAGCCCTGCCGACGTCCACCCCACGGTCCCGGTCACCGCCTGGTCGGTCGTGTCGTCGCCCTGCCGGGTGTTGTTGCCGTGATAGGTGGGCCAGTCGGCAGCCGCCTGCGTGGCCGTGAGCAGCGGCCCGAGAACCGCCAGGGCGATGATGAGCCGGCGCACGCCGAGCATTGTCAGGCTTGCCCGTTCATTGGGATGACATTCTGGTCACGGCGGCTCGCTCGGTGCCGTACCCTCTGACCCCTGAACAGCCCTGGATGGCTCGGGCCCTCTGAACTTCGCATCGGCCTCGGCTGCATGCGTCTGTCCACAGACGCGGCAAGCGACAGCGGCGTCGCAGACGAAACCATCGCGGCCGCCGCCCACGCCGGGATCACGATCTACGACACGGCGCACGCGTATGGCGTCGACGATGCGGCGTCGGGGGACAACGAGCGCATGGTCGCTCGCGCGCTCCGCGGGTGCGGCGCCGCGGGGCGGGCGAAGATCATCACCAAAGGTGGGATGACCCGCGCCGGCGGCGGCTGGTTTCCGGACGGCCGCGCGAACACGATTCTTGCCGGGTGCGAGGCGAGCCTTGCATCGCTTGACGGCCTGCCCATCGATCTCTTCCTCATCCATGCTCCAGATCCAAGGACGCCGTGGACGACCTCGGTGCGCGCACTCGGGCGGTTGCTCGATCAGGGCTCGGTCGCTCACGTCGGGCTGTCGAACGTCAACCGACGGCAGCTGGAGGAGGCGGTCGATCTCGTTGAGGTCACGGCAGTCGAGGTCGCCCTCAGCGTGTTCGAGGACAGCGCCGTGCGAGGCGGGCTGCTCGACTTCTGTGAGGACCGCGGGATTATCGTCATCGCCCATTCACCGCTCGGCGGCCCGCGACGAGCGCATTCAATCGCGCGGCGTGCCGAGCTCCGGGAGATCGCGCACGCTCGAGGTGCGACACCTGCGGAGGTTGCGCTCGCGTGGGTTCTGGATCTGTCTCCAGCGGTGGTCGCGATCCCCGGAGCCCGCCGCCCGGAAACGGCCCGATCGGCCGCCCGCGCGGTGACCCTGATGCTCGATCCGCACGAGCACGCGCTCGTCAGGACGGGCTTCGGCTGGCCGCAACCGCGCCGAGTGGCCGTGGCAGCGACGCCCAGCGACCACGGGGACGTTGTCGTGATCATGGGAATCCCCGGCGCCGGCAAGAGCCGTCACGCCGAGGACTACGTTGCGCGCGGATACCTTCGCCTCAACCGCGATGAGCGCGGAGGGTCGCTCCGGCTGATCAATGACGCACTCGACGAGGCGTTGACGTCGGGAGCACGCCGGATCGTGCTCGACAACACCTACCTGACCCGCGCCGCGCGCAGTCACGTTCTCGAGGTGGCGGCGCACCATCGCCTCGGGGCTCGCTGCATCTGGATCGATACGCCGCTCGCTCAGGCGCAGGTCAACATGGTCGAGCGTCTTCTCGACCGCTCCGGCACGTTACCGGCTCCGGATGAGCTGCGCCTGCTGGGACGCAGCGAACCAGGCATCCTGACGCCGACCAGGCAGATGAGCACGTTTCGCCAGCTCGAACCTCCATCACGCGACGAGGGCTTCAGCGCAGTCGAGCGCATCCTGTTTTCGCGCGAGCCGCCGTCGTCGTCGGGCTCGAGATCCGATCTCGCTCCCGCAGTGTTCGTGGCAGCCGCAGCGCTCGCGCACCCGGACTGGCAGCGGTCGGTCGCGCTCGGCGACCCCAGCTCGGTGCACCTGCTCTTCGAGTGGCGACCTGACGCGACCGTCGATGCCCTCGATGACGCGGCGGCTCGACTCTCGGCTGAGGTCGCGGGAGGCGTGGTGCGTGCGCTGTGTCCTCACCCGGGTGGGCCGCCGGTGTGCTGGTGCCGGCCACCGCTGCCCGGTCTGATCCTTGCTTTCGCACGGCACCAGAGGATCGACGTGTCTCGTTCCGCGCTCGTCGGCGCGAGCCCGGCGCACCGCACCCTCGCCAAGACTCTCGGGGCTCGCTACCTCTCTGTCTGACGCTGCGCGCCCGGTGGGGGAACTGCGAGAGTCGGCGTGTGTCGGAGCACTACGGGGCTCGCTTCTTCGGAGAGCGTGAGGCGGCGAGCTACGACGCGCACGAAGCGGCGATGTTCGATCCCGCAATCGTGACGCCGGTCGTCGACATGCTCGCCTCCCTCGCCGGCGATGGCACCGCGCTTGAGATGGGCGTCGGCACGGGCCGCGTCGCGCTACCACTTTCGGAACGGGGTGTCCGCGTGCGGGGAATCGATGTTTCAGCTGCGATGGTGGCGCGGCTGCGCGCCAAACCGGGTAGCGAGAGGATCGAGGTCGCGATCGGTGACTTTGCGACCACCCGCGTCGATGGAGAGTTCGCGCTCGTCTACCTGGTCTTCAACACGATCTTCAACCTCAAGACGCAGGACGAGCAGGTGGCCTGTTTCGAGAACGCGGCCGCTCATCTCATCAGCGGCGGCCACTTCGTGATCGAGCTCGGCGTGCCCAACCTGCAGCGACTCCCACCCGGTCAGGAGGTGCTCACGTATCACGTCGATCCGCGCACGATGTCGTTCGACGTCTACGATGTCGTCACGCAGGCGTTGACCTCCAACCACTTCGTCATCGAGGACGGCAGGGTGAGCTCGTATCCGGTCGAAGGGCGTTACGTCTGGCCGTCCGAGCTCGACCTCATGGCGCGCCTCGCAGGCATGCGGCTCCATGAGCGCTGGGGTGGTTGGAAACGTGAGCCGTTCACGAGTCTCAGCACATCCCACGTGTCCGTGTATCTGAAGGCCTGAGGCACACGGTCCGCGATCACGAGGGGGTCAGGACTGCTGCAGCACCTGACTACGGGTGCGAAGGTGCGGGCGGTGCCCCCTCGACCTCGAACAGGAGGTCATCCAGGTAGCAGTAGTACCAGTCCTCTCCGGGCTCGTACGAGCGGATGATCGGATGGCCGATCGAGTTGAAGTGCTTGGTCGCGTGCTTTCCGGGTGAGTTATCGCAGCAGCCGACGTGCCCGCATTCCTGGCACACCCGCAAGTGCACCCAGTCGTGCCGCCCGGCAGCGAGACATTCGACACAACCGGCGCCCGACGGTACGACGTCGCGGATCTGGTCGAGATGCTGGCAGACTTCGATCATGTCGATCTCCTTGACGGGTGTTGACTTGGGGGTGCAGCCGGTTCACTGAAGTTGGTTAACTCAGGGCTCCACCCCAACAACTTCGCGGCACCGCCGTATGAGCTGGTCAGAAACGCGCGGATGGAACGGTGTGGATCCGAGGAGGAGAGTGCCCCGTCATACGGGAAGAGAAACTCCCCTGCGTCCGCGCTCCACGCCGCTCCGGGCGGCTCCACCCGCACCTGCTCGATACCGTCAGGCGCCGGGTGCGCATATGAGAAGAAGGTCGGAGCAGCCACACGGTGGTCTCCGGGCCACCAGCCCACGCAGATCTGTTCCGCGTCTGAGCTGAAGCGACTGATGAGACTGTCGCCCGGGAGCGGATCCGCAGGGCGTCCGGAATATCGCGTCACTGCGAGGTCGAACGTTCCCCAGAAGAAATGGACCGGCGAGGTCCGGCCCTGAAAATGCGCGCGATGCTCCTTCATCACCAGGTCGATCATCGACAGGACGCGATGGAAGCGCTCCGCCTGGGCGGCGTCGTAGGTGGCGTGGGTGCGGTCCTCGGGAAACGGAATCGGATCCGGAACCTCGGACGGGATCACCGAGATGCTGACGTCGATCCCCATGCGTCGCAGCGCCTCCATCACGTCGTTGTAGAAATCGGCGACCGGTCCACCCAGCGGACGGCGATGCGATTCACCGTCGCTGGTGCGGAGCACCAGCGTGTGGTCGTGGAAATCGAACTCGGCATCGAACGAGCGCAGACGGAACGGGACCGGTGAGGTTGTCAGTCCGCGAGGGGTGACGTAGAGCGGCACGTTCGCCCAGCCCGGCTCGAACGGGCTCAGCGCAAGGCGCAGCTTGCCGATCACCTGCGTGTACATGTGCAGGGTGTCTCGAGTGTCGCGCCACTCGGCGTACGGCAGAGGCAGCCACTCCCCGGAGGCGTCGCCCATCCTCACATCATGATGCTGCAGCACTGGCGCGTGGCGTCCGGCCACGGTTGTCACTCGTTGCCCGGGGGGCTACTGTGGCGGCGGTGTGAGCGAGGTACCCGCAGCGGCCGACCCCGGGGCTCGTTCGTCCACCTGGTCGCCGCTGCGATACGGTGTGTTTCGAGCAATCTGGCTCGCGGTCCTCGTGAGCAACATCGGCCTCTGGATGCAGACCGTCGGCGCCCAATGGTTGCTCGTCGAGCAGCCACACGCCTCGATCCTTGTCGCCCTCGTGCAAACGGCGGACATGTTGCCCGACGTGATCTTCGGCGTCGTCGGAGGCGTCCTGGCCGACATGTTCGACCGGCGCCGGCTGCTGATCGCGGTGCAGTCCTTCATGGCAGTCACGGGGATCGCGCTCACGGTGCTGACCTTCGCCGGTCAGATGCCGCCCGCCCTTCTGCTGACGTTCACGTTCGTGCTCGGCTCAGGCTCGGTGGTCTCGCTCCCGGCGTATCAGTCGCTGATTCCTGACCTCGTTCCGCGAACGGAGCTTGCCGCCGCGGCCACACTGGGGTCGATCAGCGTCAACCTCGCGCGAGCGATAGGACCGGCGATTGCGGGCCTGCTCATCGCTAGAATCGGCGTCGGGGCTGTCTTCGCGATCAACGCGGGCACATTTCTGGCGTACGCCATCATCGTCGCCGCCTGGCATCCGCACGAAGAGCCCTCGACACAGCTTCCTGAGCGGTTCGTCTCCGCGCTGCGTGCGGGCGGCCGGTACGTTCGCTACTCACCGGTCATGCGGCGGATGCTGCTGCGCACTTCGATGTTCCTGGTGCCGGGCAGTGCTCTGTGGGCGCTCCTGCCGCTGGTGGCGACCCAGCGCCTGCATCTCGGCGCGGGTGGCTACGGGCTGCTCCTCGGGGCGCTCGGCGTTGGTGCGGTCGTGGGCTCATTCCTCCTTCCCCGTCTTCGCACGCAGCTATCGCCGAACCGTCTGCTGGTCGCCTCAAGCGTCGTGTATGCGGCGGTGATGGTTGCGATCGTGCTCATTCCCAATTCCATTGTCGCGGTGGTGGTCCTGCTCCCGGCAGGGCTCGCTTGGATCGCCGTGCTCTCGACGATGAACGCGTCATTGCAACTCTTCCTCCCCGAGTGGGTGCGTGCTCGTGGCCTCTCGGTCTACCTGAGCGTGCTGTTCGGCAGCCAGGCGGTCGGGGCCGTCGCCTGGGGTGTGGTTGCAGCGCCGAAGGGCGTAATCCCCGCGTTTCTCGGCGCAGCTGCGCTGATGCTCGCCGGCGCCGCCACCATTGGGATCTGGCCCCTGATCGACACGGAAGCACTGGACCGCCATACGGTCGCCCTGTCGGAGCCGCAACTTGCCCTCGACACGGAACCCGACGAAGGACCGGTTGTCGTGAGCATCACCTACACGATCGCAGCCGAACGGGAGGCGGCGTTCCTCAAGGCGATGCGCCGTGTGCGGCTGTCGAGGCTCCGCACCGGAGCCAGTCAGTGGGGCCTCTTCCGCACAGGTGAGGCGCCGCACGAATTCGTCGAGCTCTTCGTCGTCGCCTCGTGGGACGAGCATCTGCGCCAGCACACCGATCGCTTGACCGGGACCGACGCGGAATATCTCGACGATGCGAGGTCGCTGTCAGATCCACCCGCGCGCACGTCACACCTGATCGCAGCAGAACCCGCGGGCTGAGGGCTCGTTCGGTCGAGTCCGGACCACCGCTCAGCTCGCGGCGCTCGTGTCCTGCATCTCGAGCCAGACGAGCCCCCGCAAACCCATGCGGAAACGTCCCTCCGCACGCACGACCACCAGCAACACGCTCTCGCAGGCGGCGCACCTCAGGACCGCTCCCGGCGAGAGCGGAAACATGTACAGGTGCTGGGCGCCCATCTCGCCGACGGCACCGCACGATGCGCAGGCACCACGTGCCGCGGTGATCTCATGAACGAACAGTTCCTGCAGCAGGCCGGCCGCGGCATTGCCGTCGAGCCTCAGCTCCTGGTCGCTGATCATCCTGTCATCCTCCGGTTGGGCCAAACCGCTCGGTCTTGATGCGCGCGGGCTCGTGTCCGAGGTTCACGAGCGCATCCGCGACCGACTCGACAAGGGGCGTCGGACCGCAGACAAAGATCAGGGGTCGCTCGCCCGGCGGCCATGCGACCGCACGGAGCATCTCGGTGTCGATACGCCGCTGATAGCCGCTCCAACCCTCCGGGTGCGCGCGCGTCAACGTGTGGATGACCTCCAGGCCGTTCTGCGTCGCGACGACTGCATCGAGCTCGGTGCGGTAGATGATGTCCTCCAGGGAACGGGACGAGTACAGCAATCGAGTGGGAACGGTGCTGCCGGCACTCTGACGGAGCCGCAGCATCGCCATCAGCGGACAGATACCGGATCCACCGGCCACGAGGAGCAATGGACCTCCCAGGGGGACGTCCCACACAAAGTACCCACCGATCGGACCGCGCAGCTCCAGCTGGTCGCCGGCTCGCAGCTCGCCTGTGAGGTACGGCGACACCTCACCGTCATCCAGACGCTCGACCGTCAGCGCCAGCCGCTCATCGGCGCCAGGCGCAGATGCGATCGAGTAGCTGCGTTCGGCCTGGTACCCGTCATCGGCCGTCAAGCGGACGTCCACATGCTGCCCGGCACGATGTCCCGGCCAGCCGGGGACCGACAGCACGAGCGTCCTCACCTGACGGGTTTCGTCGACAAGCTCGACAACCTGGGCGGTGCGCCAGATCAGTCGCCGCTGTAGCGCTGTTCCAGCCACGGGTCGCCATACATGTGGTAGCCGTACGTCTCCCAGAACCCGGGCGCGTCGTCGTTCATGAGGCGCAGCCCGCGGATCCACTTGGCGCTCTTCCAGAAGTACAGGTGTGGAACCAGCAGCCGCGCGGGGCCGCCGTGCTGACCTTCGAGGGGTTGCCCGTCGAATGCGAAAGCAATCCAGGCCTTGCCGCCCGTCAAGTCCTCGAGCGGGAGGTTGGTGGTGTAGCCACCATCGCAGAACGCCATCACGTACTCCGCCGCCGTCTCGACTCCCTGCAGGAGGGTGTCCACCGAGACGCCCTCCCACGCGGTGTCGAGCTTCGACCACTTCGTGACGCAGTGAATGTCGCGCGTGACCGTCTCACTCGGCAACGCGCGAAGCTCCTGCCAGCTCCAGTGTTTCGGCTCATCGATCTCGCCTTCGATGGAGAACGACCACTCGGCGAGGGATGTGCGCGGGGTCGGGCCCGCCGAGAGCACGGGAAAATCGTGCACCACGTACTGACCCGGAGGGATTCGCGCATCTCGGGGCTGGTCGCGAGGGCGGCCCTTGAACGCTCGGCTCACAAACCCCACGCGACTGCCTCCACGCCGGCAATTGTGAGCGGCCCCAGGATCTGCCGCAAGGCCGGCCTGGATCCGCTCGCGACACGCATCCCACCGTCGGGGGTGGTTTGGGGATGTCCGATTAGGGTATGGTGATGTCATCGCCTCGAATCTCGAGGGGTATCGCTCGTGGTCGTCATTCCTTCTCGAACGGACGCGCTGCGTCTGTCATAGAGAATGAGAAGGAATTGGAGAGACCAGAATGACTGGTACCGTAAAGAAGATCGTCGCCGAACGCGGCTTCGGCTTCATCACCGCCGAGGATGGACAGGAATATTTCTTCCATCGCAGTGGACTTGACAGTTCGCTGACATTCGAGAATCTCGCGGGCGAAGAGCGCGTGAGCTTCGAGATCGAGCGGAGCGACAAGGGCCCGCGCGCCCGCCAGGTCCGCGCGGCCTGATCCTCGCTTCGTGAGGTACCCCGGTCGTCGCCGATTCGTCGGCGAGGACCGGGTCCTCGTATCCCGTTATAGAGTGAACGCTCATGGCGGACGATATCCCGGACCGTTCGGCAACTCCGAGCGATCCCGAACCAGCTGAATCCGACGACGACGCCGTCGAGGTGGAGGATCATCCGCCCGATGACAGCTTCCTGCTCGGCGTCCCAGGTGTCGAGGAGGAGGTGCTCGCCGAGCTGGCTCGCACGGAAGCGACGCTCCATGACCCCGGGCTACCCGCTGATGAGAGTGACGGCGCTGTCGTTTGACGCTTGAGCGAATAGACCTGGTGCCAGAGGCGACGCGCCGGAAGCTGCCGATCCCGATCCGGCGCGTGCTGACTGTGGTCATCGGCCTGGCCGGCATCGCCGCGGTGATCCTCTTTCTCAACCCATCGCTGGTGGGCAGCGCGCTGGAGCATTTTCAACTCGGGCTGATCGCTCCGATCCTGCTGCTCTCAATGCTGGTCTACCTCCTTCAGGGGATTCGGTGGCACTTCCTGCTCGTCGACATCGGCAGCAAGCTGCGTCTCCGCGACACCATCCTCATCAACCTCGCGGGCCAGACCATCACCGCGCTCGTCCCGCTGGGTGATCTCACCCGTGCCGCGTTTGCCAGCACTGCTGATGGCATCGAATTCGGCACCGTCGCAGCCACGGTCACGGTGCAGGAGCTTTCATACATGCTCTGGCTCATCCTCGCGGCGCTGCCGGCGATACTCGCGCTCGGGTACGGGCTCGCGGCGGTGATACCCGTTGCGCTGGGCATCGCTCTGATCGTGGTCGTGCTCACGGTGTCACCGGTGTTCTGCAGGTTTCACGACCTGGTTGCGCACATACCGTTTCTCAACAAGCTGCTTCCGGCGATCGAGGAGCTGCAGCAGGAGACCTCCATCTTGCTGCACCGTCGAGACGCCCTAGCACTGTCGGTGCTCGACGCCGCCCGGGTGGTTGTCGCCGTCACGACGTTCTGGCTGGTGCTCCAGGGTTTGGAGCCTGGCAAAGCGGGCTGGTGGCAGGCGGCCTTCGTGCTCGCACTTGCAACTGTCGGCGGCGCGGTGAGTCTCATCCCCGGGGGCGTGGGAGCGAACGAGGCGAGCGTGGCCGCCCTCCTCATCTTTCTCGGATTCGACTCGGGAAGCGCCGGGGCCGCGGCCATCATCCAGCGCGGGCTCATGACCGGCCTGTCGCTCATCGTCGGCTTCGCCGCGTACGCGATGATCAACAAGCGCCTCCACCTGGGCGGCATCTTCCAGCTGTTCTCACGAAGGCCGGCTCCAGCTCAGGCGTAGTCATCCGGTACGAGTCCACACTTGCCGCATCGTGGACGCGACCCCGATTGCAAAGATCCTGCCCCGAAGCCCAACCGATGGCGTCATCGAGCGTAGAGCGCTCGAAGAGCTCGTCGGGACGGCCCGAAGCCGCCGCCTCACGGTGGTGGTTGCCGAGGCGGGATTCGGCAAGTCGACTCTCCTGGCCTCGTGGTGGGAGAAGGTTCCCTGCGCCTGGTACACGGCCGACGAGCGTGACCTCGACCTGCCGACCCTCGGCCGGCAGCTGAGCGACGCGCTTCGCCTGCGTGTGCCGGACTTCCCCAGCGATGTGAACTGGCTCGCCGAGGGGGTCGGCGGTCCCGAGCTCGAGCAGTTTCTTCGGGCCGACGCGCTGGCGGCCCAGCTCGCGGAGATCCTCCACGCCCAGCTCTCGACGGATCTCATGCTGGTGATCGATGACGCGCACGAGCTCGCGGCGTCGAGCTCGTCCGCGCGGCTGGTTGAAGCGCTCTGCCGCCATGCGCCGCCCCGTCTCCACCTGGTGATCGCCGGACGCCGCCAGCCGCCGTTCCAGATCGAGCGCCTGCGTGGTCAGGGCCAGCTCCTCGAGATCGACGGCAGCCAGCTGGCCTTCACCGTCGACGAGGTCGGCGAGCTGCTCGAGCGCCGGCTGGATGTCAGCGCCGGGGACCTCGCCGCCCAGATCCATCGCATTGCCGGGGGGTGGCCCGCCGCGGTGACGCTCGCCATCGAGGCGCTCAAGTCCTCACCGCCGGAGACCTGGAGCACGGTGTTCGCAGGGCTCGACAAGCCGGCCGCGCCACTGGTCTCGTACCTGGCCGAAGAGGTCTTCGCCCGGCAACCCGACGCGGTCCGGGACCTGGTGAGCCGGCTCGCGATCTTCGATCACTTCACGCCGGAGCTCTGTGAGGCAGTCGGGCTCGCCTGCTCGCGGTCGATCCTCGCGGAGCTCACGCCGCAGGGCCTTTTCATCGAAAAGGGCCAGGACGGGTCGCTGGCACTCCGCCCGCTGATCCGCGACTACGCGCTCGAATCGCTTCCACTGCCGGAACTCGAGGCGCGGGATCTTCGGCTGGCGGCCGCTGGGTGGCTTGCGGCGACCGGGTCGACCGCCGACGCGATCCAGGTGCTGCTCTCTGCCGGCACCATGGACCAGCTCGCCGGCATCGTCGCCCGTGAGGGCTCGAGGCTGCTGGCGGCAGGTCAGATTGCCACGGTGCTGCGGGCGTGCCAAGCCATCCCCGCCATATTTCGGACTGCCGAGATCGAGCAGCTCGAGGGCGAGGCTCAGCAGATCCAGGGGGACTGGAGCGAGGCCATGGCCTGCTTTCAGCGCGCCGCTGCCGGTCGCGATCGACTGCCCGCTCACCTCGCGTGGCGGATCGGTCTCATCCATTACCTTCGCGGTGAGCCTGAGGCGGCCCTGTCCGTCTACCAGCGTGGTGTCGATGACCCGGCTGCCGACCCGATGGAGATGGCGATCCTCCTCGCCTGGATGTCGACCGCGTACTGGATCCGCGGCGAGGTCGAGCCCTGTCGCGAGCTCGCCACGCGTGCACTGGAGGCTGCCACCGCGTGCGGTGACCGCCGTGCCCTCGCAGCGGCGCATACGGTCATGGCCATGCTCGCCGCGCTCGATGGGGATCGGCGCGCCAACGACGCGCACTACCTGTTGGCGCTTCGCGCGGCCGAGGAGGCGTCGGACGTGCTCCAGCTCGTGCGCATTCGTACCAATCGAGGTTCGCACTTCATGGAGGAGGGCTCATACGCAGAGGCGCTGCAGGAATTGGATGTCGCCGTGCGCCTCGCCGAGCTGACCTCGTTCGCGAGCTTCCTCGCGCTCAGCTTGAGCAACCGCGGAGAGACCAAGCTCCGAATGGGCCGGATCGACGAGGCACTGGCCGACCTCGAGGCCTCACGCCTTCGGTACCGCCAGATCGACTCGGACATGGTGTCGTACCCCTTGCAGCTGATCGGCGAGATCCACAGCGAGCGCGGCAACCTGGCTCAGGCGCGGGTGATGCTCGAGGAGGCGCTCGAGGTTGCCGAGGCCGCGGGGGACATCCAGGGGGTGGTTCCAACGCTCGCATGCCTCGCCACGGTGGTCGCGGGCGAGGACCCAGAGCGTGCGAGAGGGCTCGCCGATCAGGCTGTCGGGTACGGCACGGGCATCTCGTACGTCGTTGCGCTCCTCGCGGCCGGTTGGGTGGCCGCAGCCGCCGGCGAAACGGCTCGCGCCGCGGATCTCGCCGGACAGGCGGAGGCCGTTGCGCGCGCCCGGCATGACCGTGCGGGGGTCGCCGACGCGCTCGCTCTCACGGCCTTGACCGCCGATGATCCGCGGGTCCGAAGCCGGCGACTTGCCGAGGCTGCAGGCATCTGGCGCGAGGTCGGGAACCCACTCGGCGAGGCCAAGGTGGGCCTCGTGCTGGCGTCCCTCGAACGAGGAGCAGGCTCGGCGATGCAGCGGCGTAAGGCGGAGCAGCAGCTCGAAGCACTCGGGGTGCACGCGCATCAGAGCGGCAACGTCGCGGCCGGCCTGCTCGCATTTCTGAGTCCCCGTGAGCACGTGGCCGTGAGGATCCAGTCGCTCGGCGGATTCTCGGTGCTTCGCGACGGGGAGCTGGTGAGGATCTCCGAATGGCAATCCAAGCGCGCGAGGGAGCTGCTCAAGCTCCTGATTGCCCGCCGCGGCAGGCCCGCGCCTCGCGGGTACCTCATGGAAACGCTGTGGCCGGGTGAGGACCCGGAGCGCGTCAGCAACCGTCTCTCGGTGGCGCTGACCACCGTCCGCAATGTCCTCGACCCCCAACACCGCTTCGCTCCCGAACACTTCGTGGTCTCGGACAACGACGCGGTCGCACTCAATCGCGACGTCATCGACATCGATGTGGAGCGGTTCCTCTCCGCGACGTCCGATGGGCTCGACAGCCTGCGGCGAGGTGATACGGCCCGCGGGCTCCCCATTCTCAGCGGCGCCACCGTGGTGTACTCCGGGGATTTTCTCGAGGAAAACCCTTACGACGACTGGACCGTGGCGCTGCGTGAGGAAGCTCGTGCCGCGTACGTGTCGGCGCTTCGCCTGCTGGCCCGGCACGCGGGTGATCCCGATACCGCGGTCTCGCATTTCCTGCGCATCCTCGAGACCGACCGGTATGACGAGGAGGCGCATCTCGGGCTGGTGCGTGCGCTGGCCGATGCCGGTCGCCACGGCGAGGCGCATCGCCACTACCTGACCTACCGCCGGGCCATGGATGACCTCGGGGTGGAACCGTCGCCGTTCCCAGCCATACGCCGCGAGCGCGCCGCGGAATCCGCGCGTCCGAGCGCCTTCAGCCAACCTTAAGGCCGCTCAAAGCAGACACCCTAGGCTCGCCCGTATGGAGACGTTTGTGGTGCGAGTCTGGACACCCGATGAGCACGACGGCTGGTCGCCTGGCGTGCGCGGTACGGCGACCCACCTGGCCTCTGGCGATCAGGTGACCTTCACCGAAACAGACGGATTGATAGGGTTCATCGTGCGCGCCCTTTCGCGAGGTGACGGATCTGCCGCGGTCGGAGACACGGCGCCTCGCCCGAGTAAAGGTCAGAAACGTCTGTAACCTGCGAGGCAAACCCGGTGGCCCGCAGGCGCCCGGGCTCACCTCTTGCAACCGCTCCCTCCCGCTGCGGATAATCGCCCGAGGTTGAGGGAGTACCCGCGACCTGTCATGGGGACACGGGATGAGACCTCCTTCAGCCGGCCATTGCGGCAAACGCGATACCACCGCACGCGAGGCGGCGACACGCGGCGCCGCCGGATTGGCTGTGGCGGTCTGGTTGCTCATGGCGCTCGGCACGGTCGTCCTCGCAAGTCAGCTGCCTCCGGCCACGAGCACGGGCTGGAACGTGGTGATCGTCAACAACTACAGCCCGTGCAATGGGCCGATCGCGCCCGGGAACTGTCATGGGAGCGCGGTGATCACGACGTCGGGCGCGCCGGCTGCGGCAAACCTCGAGTCGGTGACCCTGGGCGGATCCCCCTACGGCGCCGTCATCACCCCCGATGGCTCGCTTGCACTCGTCCTCAACATCCTGGACGGGACGCTGTCGCCGATCGATCTGGAGGCGCGACCGCCACGCGCCCTTCCGCCGGTTCACATCGGCGGCCATGGCGACGCCTTCATCGCGCTGGCTCCGGACGGCCGCACGGCGATGGTGGCGGACACCGGTTCCTCGAACGTCTACCCGCTGCAGGTTGCCGGGCGCACATTTCGAGTCGGTCGTGCCCTCGACGTGGGCAGTCCTCCCGGCGGCGTCGCATTTTCTCCGGACGGGGCGACAGCGTGGGTCGTCATTCCCGCAACAGGCACGATCCGTCCCATCAATGTCGGCGACGGGTCATTTTCCCTGGGGGCGCCGGTCGCGGCCGGGCGACAGCCGGCCACCATCGCCATCACTCCCGACGGGACCACGGCATACGTCACCAGCAGTGCCAGGGACACGGTGACCTCGGTCTCACTTGACGGCGGCGGCATCACCCATACGATCGCGGTCGGCAGAACGCCTCAGGTCGCAGTCATCACACCCGATGGCACCGCCATGTACGTGACCAACGGCGGCAGTGGGACCGTGACACCGGTGGACCTGTCCGGTGGAACGCCGGTCGCACGGACACCGGTTGTGCTGCCCCACGGTTTCAGCGACTCAGTCGCTGTTCCGACCGCGGCCGCGATCACCCCCGACGGAAAGCAACTGTGGGTGACCGACGGCGGCAGCCTGATCGGCGCCGCTGCTCAATCCGGCAACACCGTGACCGCTTTCGACATACGGTCGCCGATGCATCCCGTGGCGACACGGACCATCGCGACGGGGGGCTTCGAGGTGCGCAGCGTTGCGATAGTCCCCGCGATCATCGACGCCGGCAATGGTCCATCGGCCCTGGCGACGTCATTGCCAACGCTCGGCGAGGTCCTGAGCACCCAGGCGGCGCTCGTGGGGGTGGCCATCGCCGCGGGCAGCGTCCTGTTCCTCACCTTCCCGTCCCAGATCTTCAACCTGACGCTGCAGGAGAACTACCCGATCATCGCCGCTTGGATGGCGAGGAAGCGGGCACGACTGCGAGCTCTGCGGAGCCGGTTCGGTGCACTCGCCGGGCGCGCACAGCGCCCCTCGTCCGACCCCGCTCTGACGGGCGGGCTTCGGACCGCACGCCGGCGCGCGGAACTACCCGCATTCGCCAGCGTGATTGCGGTCGGCGCGCTGTTCGGCGCTCTGCTCGATCCCCGATTCGGACCGAACTGGAGGGGCCTCGCCAGCTACGTCGCGATCGTCCTCGTGATCCCCACCGTGGCGGCCATCACTGCCCTTGTCAGCGGGATGTACTTTCGAGCCGAACACCAGCGACCGCGCGTGCATCTCCGGGCTCTGCCGCTCGGTCTGGCTGTTGCAGCCATCTGTGTCATCATCTCGCGGCTGGTCGACTTCCAGCCTGGCTATCTCTACGGGGTGGTCTGCGGTATCGCCCTCGAAGGCGTTCTCGTCAAGCCGTCCGCCGGACGGGTGACGATGACCGGTGCACTGGCCGTGCTTGCGGTGTGCGTCGCAGCCTGGCTCGCCTGGAAGCCGGTCGCAGACGTCGCTGCGCGGCCGGGGACATTCTTCGGGTTCATCGTCCTGGACGACTTCCTGGCGTCGCTGACGGTCGGGGGCATCGTCGGCACGGCAATCGGTTTGCTCCCGCTGCAGTTCCTGCCCGGCGCCGTCATCAGGGACTGGAGTCTTCGAGCATGGGCTGTGACCTTCGGGCTCGCGATGATCCTGCTCATCAGCCTCGTTGTTCGATCTCCACTCGCTCCGGTGAGCCACTCCGCGTTGTGGGTCATCGTCGCGTTGTTCGTGCTTTTCGCAGGCATCTCGGTGGGATTCCGGGAGTATTTCGCGCGCCGATGGCGACGAGAGCACGCCATCGTTGTCCGCGGGCTGCGCAACCACGTTCGGGATCTCCTCGTCCCGCGCTCGGTCATCCCGGCACAGGACCCTCCGGCCGATCCGGCACCAGTGCAGCCCTGATCATCGACACCCTGCCCGCTGCGACAGTCCGCCCGCCTCTGACGCTGCCGGATCAGTCCTCGGGCAGCGTGATCAGATGGCCCGGCTGCCGCATCGAGCCGGGAGGGCACAACCACGTCATCACGTCGACCACGAGGCGGCCGGCGAGCACCGCTGGGTCCGCCCCCGCAAGCTCGCGCGCCCGTGACAGTGAGCCCGTGCGATAAAAGCTGAGGCCGCGGAGCGACTCGTCTGGCTGATCCAGGACCGGGCCGTTGGTGGCGACATCGCCCGACTCGCGAAGCGCCCTGTAGTACTCGAGGTGCTCGCGCTGAATGCGCTGCAGTGATTCCTCGTCGAGGGCGGGAGCAGTGTCGGGCCGGCGGAGCAGGACGAGTTCGAAGGACTCCAGATCCATGTTCATTTCTCCGTGCGACGGTGGAACCCTCACCTGTCATCTGCGGCTTTTGCGCCAGGGGTATTAGACTGCGCCGCGACCCGGCAACTCCTGGAGGGGCTTCCATGGGACAGGCGATCTTGCTGATTGGGACGCGGAAGGGATTGATGATCGCGCGCAGCACCGACGATCGCCGCACCTGGGCGACCGAGGACTTCCAGTTTCGCAACCAGGAGGTGTATTCGGTCGCGATCGACACTCGTCACGACACGCCGCGGATCTTCGCCGGTGTCGGGACCGGACACTGGGGTCCGCTGCTGACCTATTCCGACGACCTCGGAACCTCGTGGACCGAGCCACCCGAACCGCCGATCGGCTTTCCGGAGGGGAGTGACGCCTCGGTCGAACGTGTCTGGCAGATCCGGCCGGCGAGCGACCGGCAGCCGGACGTCGTGTACGCAGGCGTGGAACCGCATGCACTGTTCCGATCGGACGACCGAGGCGAGAGCTTCGCGCTCGTCGAGGGTCTGTGGAACCACCCGGACCGGCCGAGCTGGCAACCCGGCGGCGGCGGAGCGTGCCTTCACACGGTGCTGCCCCATCCCACCGACCCGGACGATGTCCTGGTCGCCATGTCCGCGGCCGGCGTCTACCGCACAAGGGACGGCGGGTCAACCTGGTCGCGGGCAAACCGTGGCATCCAGGCAGCCTATCTCCCCGAGGATCAGCGTTTCCCGGAGTTCGGACAGTGCGTCCACAAGGTCGCGCTCCACCCGGACCGTCCGCAGCGGCTCTTCGCCCAGAACCACTTCGGCGTCTATCGCAGTGAGGACCGTGGCGACTCCTGGGCACCGATCGAATCGGGCCTGCCAAGCAACTTCGGTTTCGCGCTGGTGGCGCACCCGCATCAGCCGGACACCCTCTACCTGTTTCCGCTCAAGGCCGACATGGAGCGGTTCCCACCGGACGCCAAGTGCCGCGTCTACCGGACCGAGAACGCGGGCGCCAGCTGGGAGCCCCTTTCGGAGGGACTCCCCAAGGACCCGTACTACGCCGCTGTGCTTCGCGACGCGATGGTCGCCGACTCAGGAGACCCGGCCGGTGTCTACTTCGGAACCCGGCTCGGGGAGGTGTACGCAAGCCGCGACGGCGGAGACAGCTGGTCGTTGATCGCCGAGCACCTGCCTGACGTGCTCTCGCTTCGGGTTGCCGAGATCGCGTGACGTCGCGGCTGCTCCTCCCTGCGGCGCTGCGGCGCTACGCCGGCGAGCAGACCGAGGTCGAGATCCACGGCGGCACGCTGGGTGAGGCGCTCGATGATCTTGCTCGGCGGCTCCCCCAGCTGGAACGCAGGTTGCGCGACGAGCAGGGCCGGCTCCGACCTCACGTCCTCATGTTCGTCGACGGCGTGAGCGTGCGGAGCGGAGCACCGATGGACACGCCTGTTGGCGACAGCTCGGAGGTGTTCGTGGCCCCGGCAGTGTCAGGCGGGCGCTGCTAGCGCTGCTCCCTCGCCGGGACAGGCTCCCGGAACTCGACGTCCTTGGTCGCCACTGTTCCGGCTGTCCGCCCCGGAGCCGTCTGATACGTCCAGTACAGGTTCGTGTGGGCGATCACCTGCTCCGGCGGCGGGGCCCCCCATTCCGTTTGATCTTCGGTGGTGTGGGCGTCACTGACGAGCGTGGTGTCATAGCCCCGGACCAGGGCCCCATGGAGCGTTGAGCGAACGCACGCGTCGGTCTGTGCGCCAACCACGACGAGACGTCCAACTCCGAGGTCCGACAGCACGCTTTCAAGGCTGGTGTCCTCGAACGAGTCGCCGTAGTTCTTCTCGACGAGCGGTTCTGCATCGCCCGGTTGCAGCTCGGGCACGATCCGCCAGCCGTCGCTTCCCCTCTCAATATTGTCATCGGAGTGCTGGACCCAGACGACCGGGACCTCCTCCCGGCGGGCTCTTTCGACAAGGCTGCCGACATTGGCGACGACCTCGTCGCGCCTCGGAGCGCCCTCGACGACGCAGTTCTGGACGTCGATGACGAGCAGCGCGGTATTCGGGCGGTTGGCAAGTGTGGTCACGGGTTCCCCTTGGTCATGCTGGCACTCGGACCACCAACGTTAGCGATAGGGTCAGACCGTCGGCAAACGCCGGTCGCGCGCGTTCGCGGCCCCGGCCCATCCCAACGACGGGCAGTCAGTCGCTCGACGGGGGTGCCGTCGCTCCCGGGGCGAGCCAGCGATGCGCCCATCTGCCCAGCGCCCCGAGCGACTCGTTGAGGTCTCGCCCCGCCTCGGTCAGCGCGTATTCGACGCCAACCGGCGGTCCGGGAAGGACACGCCGTGACACCAGCCCCGCGGTCTCGAGTTCGCGGAGGCGGTCGGCGCAGAGCCGCTCCGACATTCCCGGGACGGCGCTGACCAATACATGGAAGCGCTGGGGTCCGCGGAACAGGATGCTGACGATCGCTCCAGTCCAGCGTTTGCCGATCAGCTCGACCGCCTGGTGGTACAGGGCGCAGACGGCGGCTGGATCGTGCCCGTCCTCAGGGGCAGCCACCTCGACGGATTCAGCTGAAAGAGCCATCAACCGAATCATACCTCCGCTGCGTACGCTTGACATAGTTACTTATTTTCCGTAAGCTGCTGGCGATACGTTAGTACTTTCTCGTGGGAGATCTCGTTCATGAACACTGGTTTGCTGATTCTTCGCGTCGTCGTGGGGGCTGCCCTCGCGGCACACGGCGCCCAGAAGCTCTTCGGGTGGTGGGGCGGTCCGGGTGTCCGCGGCCTCCGCGATCATCTCGCGCATATGCGTTTTCGTCCCGCCTCGGTATGGGTTGCCGGCGCGGTCGCGTCCGAGGTCGGCGGCGGCGTGCTGCTCGCACTCGGCTTGCTCAGCCCGCTCGGCTCTGTCGGCGTCGGGGCCTCGATGCTCATCGCCATCGTCGCGTTCCACTGGGGCAAGGGATTCTTCGGTCAGCGTGGCGGGGTCGAGGTGCCGCTCCTCTACCTGGTCGCTGGATCGGTGCTCGGGATCACAGGCCCTGGTTCGTACTCGCTTGATTCACTCTTCGGGATCAGCCTCCCCGAGCCAGTCGTTGGCATCGTCGCCGCGGCACTGGCCGTCCTGGGTGTCGCAGCGGCGATGGCTGGGCGCAGGCCTGCCGTCGTGGAGCAGCCGGCCTCGAAACTCGCGGCGTAACGCGCTCCGGGGAAGCGATTGATCGGCCGGCCGTCATCCGGGCGGCCGATCAACTCCCGGCTGCTCGGAGGACCCGCTCAGCACCTTGGTCAGGAGCTCGTTGAACTCCGCGAGCTCTGCAGGGGTGAGCGACCCAAATGATTCGCGCAACACATGGTCGACGACCTCATCGCCGGCGCGCCGCAGTGCGCGGCCTTTCTCGGTCAGCTGGTGGCGCACCGCTCGCCCCGGGCCCGGGACCGGCTCGATCAGGCCGCGCCTGAACATCCGGCCCGCGAGCGTCCCGAATGACTGGTCGCTCTGGAACGTCAGGCGCGCCAGGTCGTGGAGCGAAGCGCCCGGATTCTCGTCGAGATGGCGGAGCGCGTCCCACTGGACGAGGCTGATGCCCAGCGGCGCAAGGGCTGCATCGAGCGCGCGGTGGTGCCGCGCCTGGAGCCGTTTCACGGACAGGCCGACGCCCTGGAGTGTCATCGTCACCGGACGATTCTACGCGTCTGTATCAGCCTGCTTGTATCAACTTGCTGTTCTCAGCATGTTGTGATAAGGTTGTTGATATGATTCGGCAGCGGCGTGAGGAGAAGCAGCGATGAGCACCAACACCAAGCACCATCTCGTGGTTGACGGCATCGGCTCGGTGGAGGTCACCGTCTCCGACACCGGCAGCGGGCGTCCGTTCCTGCTCCTCCACGGCGGTGCGGGCCCCCAGTCGGTGGCGACTTTCGCGGACCGGCTTGCCGGCGGTCCGGCACGCGTGATCATCCCGACGCACCCCGGCTTCGGCGCCACGCCGCGATCCGACGGCCTCGAGAGCATCGCCGCGCTGGCCCGTCTCTACGTGGCCCTGCTCGATGATCTGAACATCGACGGCGTGACGGTCGTCGGCAACTCGATCGGCGGATGGATCGCTGCCGAGATGGCGCTCCTCGGGTCGGCGCGGATCAGCGCGCTGGTGCTGGTCGATGCCGCCGGCATCGAGGTCGAGGAGCATCCGATCGCCGACTTCTTCTCCCTCACGCTCGACCAGGTGACCGAGTTCAGCTATCACGATCCGGAGCGCTTCCGGATCGATCCAACGACGATCACGGACGCTCAGCGGGCCGTCGTCGCCGGCAATCGGGCGAGCCTCGCCGTTTACGGCGGTCAGGCGATGGGAGATCCGACCCTCCGCGAGCGCCTCGCGAACATCACCGTGCCGACGCTCGTCGTCTGGGGCGACAGCGACCAGATCGTCGACCCGCAGTACGGCCGTGCCTACGCCTCCGCGATCCCCGGGGCGAGATTCGTCCTGCTCACGGATACCGGTCACCTTCCGCAGATCGAGACACCCGATCAGCTCATGGACGCGATCCGGGACCATGCCGCGGCGCGGTAGATGACCCTCGCCACCCTCAGGTGGCTGGACCGTCGATGGTCACCTCGAACAGCGGGCTCGATTCGATCATGACGGGGAGGTCGTCGCGCTTCCAGATGCGCGCGATGTGGGGCAACACCTCACGCCGCTCGGCGTCATCGGTGATGACCCGCGCGGTGGCGGCGAGGTCGGCCCTCACCGGTCCTTTGAGATGGAACGTGAAGTGCGGGTCGGCCGTGAGGTTGGCGATGTAGCTCCGCTTGAACCCGGGCATCCCGCTGACGTACAGCCGTCCGCCGACGTTGTGGAAGACGATCTCGATGCGGTGGGGCTGGCCGGTCTTGCGGCCCTTCGTGGTGATGTCGATGACGCCGCCACGGTCGAGCGCGTCGCGGATCGGCTGGTCGAGTTGTGCGGTGCTCATGTTGTTCCCCGTTGGTGTGTTCGGTCACGTGGCGATTGACGTCCCAGACTAGACGCCCCGGTCGGCGGGACGCGTTATGGCATCGTCGCACCGCCATGGGATTCATCGACGTCAGCGAGCTGACGTACTCGATCGGCGGGACCACGCTGTTCCACGATGTGAGCTTTCGTGTCGGCGAAGGCAGCAAGGTGGCGCTGGTCGGCGCCAACGGCACCGGCAAGACGACGTTGCTCCGCCTCATCGCCGGCGACATCAAGGCTGACACCGGAACGATCAGCAGCAGCGGCGGTGTGGGCGTGATGCGCCAGTTCATCGGCAGCACCGGCGGCACCGCGACGGTGCGCGATTTTCTACTCGACCTGGCGGCCGAGCCCATCCGCGTGGCGGGCAGGGCACTGCACGCCGCCGAGCGCAGTCTCGCGGAGGAGCCCGACGATGCGGACGTGGCGATCGCCTACGCGCAGGCCGTCGCCGATTGGGCCTCAGCCGGCGGATACGAAGCCGAGGTGACCTGGAACGTCTGCTGCGAGAGCAGCATCGGTGAGCCCTTTGAGATGGTGCGGGACCGGCTCGTGGCGACGCTCAGTGGCGGCGAGCAGAAGCGCCTCGCGCTCGAGGTGTTGCTCCGCGGCGACGAGGAGGTGCTCCTGCTCGACGAGCCCGACAACTACCTCGACGTCGCCGCCAAACGGCAGCTCGAGAGGGCGCTGCGCGCGACCGCGAAGACAGTGCTCTACGTCAGCCACGACCGCCAGGTCCTCGCCGAGACCGCGAACCGCGTCGTCACCCTCGAGGGACACGGCGTCTGGGTGCACGGCGGTGGCTTCGCCGACTATGCGGAGGCCCGCGAGGCGCGTCTCGGCCGGCTCGACGAGCTGCACCGGCGTTGGGAAGAGGAACACGACCACCTCAGAGACCTGGTGCGACGCATGCGCATCCAGGCGACGATGAGCGACGCCATGGCGAGCCGCCTCCAAGCCGCGGTGACCCGGCTGCGCAAGTTCGAGGAGGCCGGACCGCCCGCGGAGCGACCGCGCCGCCAGGATGTCCGCATCCGTCTGCGCGGCGGCCGCACGGGGGTGCGCGTGCTGACGTGCGAGCAGCTTGCGATTCCCGGCCTCGTCCGTCCGTTCGACCTCGAGGTGACCTTCGGTGAACGCATCGCGCTGCTGGGCAACAACGGTACCGGCAAGAGCCACCTCCTCCGGCTGTTCGCCGGCGAGGCGATTGCGCACGAGGGCCGGTTCGCGCTCGGTGCGCGAGTCACGCCCGGCCACTTCAAGCAAACGCACGAGCATCCCGAGTTGCGCGGCAAGACGCTCGTCGAGTCGCTGCACCAGCACGGCCGCGACAAAGCCGGCGCGATGCGCGCACTCGACCGATATGAGCTGGTCAGCCATGGCGACCAGGATTTCGCGACCCTCAGCGGCGGTCAGCAGGCAAGATTCCTCATCCTGCTGCTCGAAATCGGCGGCGCGACGCTGCTGCTGCTCGATGAGCCGACCGACAACCTCGACGTGCACTCGGCGGAGGCGCTCGAACGCGGGCTTGACGAGTTCGAGGGGACCGTCGTCGCCGTGACCCACGACCGCTGGTTTGCCCGCCGTTTCAACCGCTTTGTGATCGTCGCTGAGAATGGAGTCGTGACCGACCGGCCGTCGCCGGTGTGGGATTGAGCGACATCAATTGTCGATACACACCCAGGTCAGCCTCACCCGCGGCAGAGCCGCAGACCACAGGCAGCAACTGCTGCCGGCACCTCGATGCCGGCGGCAGTGTTGCCTGAGCGAAGGACCGTCGCCGCGAAACTCATGAAGGGGCAGGAGCCATCTGTGCGACGCGGATGTGGTTGCCGAACGGATCACGCAGGCCGAAGTCGATGCCATATGGCTGCTCCGTCGGCTCCTGGGTGAACTCGACACCGCCCTTGGCACGGAGGTCCTCATACGCCTTGCGGGCGTCGGTGGTCGTGAAGAAGAGATGGCCACCGGTACGACCCTTGGTCAGGAGTGACCGAACCTCATCGGCCGTCGCCGGATCCATCGCCGGGGGTCCGGGCTTCTCCAGCAGGATCTGGTGGTCCGGCTCGCCCGGCACGTTGACGGTGAGGAATCGCATGAAACCGAGATCCTGGTCGGTGTTGATCTCCAGACCCAGCGTGCCCACGTAGAAGTCGATGGCCTGGTCCTGGTCGAGCACGTAAATCTGCGAGATGCGAAGACTGCTGAGCATGTCGGTGTTCCCCTTGCGTTGTCGCGGTTGATGTTGCCTCAACGCTATCCGGTCATCGCCCGGTCGTCTTCTCCAAAACTGCTCGGTCGCGTCCACGCCATGGCGAAGCACGTCGGTACCGTGATGACCTCGCCCCGACGGCGATATTTCGACGGCGACTCACCGACGATGAGATGAAACGTCTTGCTGAAGGTTCCGAGGCTTGCGAAACCGACGTCGAAGCAGATGTCAGTGATGCTTCGATCGGTGCAGCGCAACAGGTAGAGCGCCCGTTCGACGCGACGGCGCTGGAGGTAGCGATGCGGAGTCTCGCCGAAGGTCGCGCGAAATTCGCGGATGAAGTGGGACTCGGACACGCACGCAATGCGCGCGAGCGTTGTGATGTCGAGCGCGCGGCCGTAGGTGAGATCCATCGCGTCGCGGGCGCGCAGCAGCCGCCGGTTGGTTTCCTCGACCGCCCGAGTCATCTGGACGCAGGCTGCTTCCCCGGGAGGGACCGCGCGTAGGCGACGCCCTCGTCCACCCATCGCTGCAGCTGCGCCTTGGTCCGAACGCCGTCACCCTCGACGCGCAACCACCCGTCCATCGCGCGTCCCCGCATGACCGCCACTTCGGCGTGCGGCCGGGCGGCCAGTTCGGCCGTTCTTGCCGGGTCGACCCGCACCAGGACTCCGCCCTGGCCACTCGCGCTGATCGCCATGTTGCCCCTGACCAGGAACGCCAGGCCGCCGAACATTCCCTTCTCGGACAACCCTGCCTCGCCGCGAACCAGTTCGCGGATGCGATCCGCCAGATCCGTGTCATACGCCACCGCATGATTTTCCGACACTGACCCCTGGTCGGGCGTGGCTCCCATCCGCGGCCGGCGTCCGGAACGCAATCGGACTGCAATCACCTGGTTCCACGACGCCGAAAGTCGTACAACATCAGGAGCGCAGTGATGACCAATCCAGTCGACAGGTTCATGCAGGCGATCGACGGCCACACGATCGGCGAGGCCGGCGTCTTCGCTCCGAACGCCGTGCTCGACGCCACGGTTCCGAACTGGCGCTTCGCCGTGGAGGGAGCCGCGAGCATTGAAGCCGAGCTGGGACGCTCGTACGCCGATCCCGGACGGCTCGAGGAGCTCCGACGGACGGCGCTCCCGGCCGAGATGGCCGAGGCCGCGCGAGCATGACCCCTGACACATCAACCCGCCGAACGATTCCGGTCTCGGATTCCGTCGACCGCCTGCTCCAGGGTGCCGAACAGCGGGAATCCTGGAAGACCACGGACTCGCTGTCGGGCAGCCATTTCGAGCGGGTGGTCATCGACGGGGTGCCGCTGATCGTGAAGTACAGCTCCCTCGACAACGACTGGATCATGCGCGCGACCGGCGACCTCAACTCGCGCCAACTGACGTTGCTCATGTCCGGCGTGCTCGACACGCTCCCCGCCTTCATCGACCACACGATTGTCGGCTGTGCGCCCTACACCGACGACGGCGGACATCGAGGCGCGGCGCTGCTGATGCGCGACGTCTCCGCCTCGCTCATCCCCGCCGGCAGCGAGGTCATCACGATGCACCAGCACCGCGGCTTCATCCATGACATGGCCGCGATGCACGCCGCGTATTGGGGGTTTCGCGATGACACCGGCTTGTGTCCACTGTCACATCGCTACGTCTTCCTGACGCCGACCATGGCCGAGCTCGAAATGGCGACGCCTCGCGGTGACTCGGTCCCTCCCGCGGTCGCCGACGGATGGCGACAACTCGACGAGCAGTATCCAGCGGACGCGCGCCGGCTGCGCAAGCTCGCCGCTGATCCGTGGCCACTGGTCGACGCTTTACAGGCGGGACCCCAGACATTCATCCACAGCGATTGGAAGCTCGGCAATCTCGGTCGCGAGGAATCCAGGACCATCCTGCTCGACTGGGATCGCACCGGTGAGGCACCGCCGCTCGTCGATCTCGCGTGGTATCTGGCGGTCAACTGCGACCGGCTGCCCGAGTCGAAGGAGGACACCATCGACGCGTATCGGACGTCGCTCGAGTCCTCGGGCATCGACACCGCGTCGTGGTGGGACGACCAGCTCTCACCCGCGCTGGCGGGAGCATTCCTGCAGCTGGCGTGGTCTAAAACCGGCGACTCCGCCGAGTTCGGATGGTGGAGCGAGCGCCTCGCGGCGTGGAATCCCTGAGCACCGAACCCGGGAACGCGTACGAGGGCGTTGCTGCCGCATGGGCCGGTGGCCCGGCCGCGATGTACGACAAGCTCGCGTCGGTCGCCATCATGAGCGCTGCGAAGGGTCTGCGGGGCGCGAGTGTGCTCGACGTCGGCGCCGGTACCGGTGCGCTGTGCCGCGCCCTGAAGGCGGCGGGAGCGGTCCCGATCGCCCTAGACATGTCGGGAGACATGCTCGGCCTGATCGGCGACGCGGCACTGGGCTCGGTCGTCGGCGACATGTGCGCGCTGCCCTTCTGTGACAACGGATTCGACGCGGCGGTCAGCGGGTTCGCGATCTCGCATATCGACACACCTGAGCGTGCTCTGGCCGAAATGTCCCGCGTTGTTCGACCCCGCGGTCAGGTGATCGCCGCGGTGTTCGGTGAGGTATCAGTCGCCGCGTCGAAGGACGCCGTCGACGAGGTTGCCCGGGATTTCGGATTCGATCCGCCCGCCTGGTACGTGCAGCTCAAGACACGAACCGAACCCCGATCGAACACGCCAGCGCTGCTCGGAGCGTGCGCCCGAGCCGCCAGCCTCGAGGACATCGACGTCGCCGACCTGTTTGTCGATTCCGGACTCGATACCCCCGAGTCGATCGCCGCGTATCGGACTGGGCTGGCGCATCTTGCGCCGTTCGTCGCATCGCTCCACGGCTCACAGCGCGACGACTTCCTCAGACGCGCGGTTGCCGCTGTCCGCGAGCGCGGCCAGCCGGTGCGACCTCGTGTCCTGGTGCTCTCGAGTCGCGCGCCCGCGTAGTCCATGAACGCCGCACGCACGGGTCCGTTGTGCATGTTCGCCACTTGCACTCCGACGGCTCATCCCTGTTCGAGGCAGAACTCGTTGCCCTCGGGATCGGCGAGCGTCACCCATCCACCGGGCTCGAGCTCTCGCCGGTCGTCGACCATCACGGCACCGAGTGCGCAGAGCCGTTCGAGTTCACGCGTCTGTCCAGCGTCGCCCGCCATCAAGTCGAGATGCACTCGATTTTTCACCACCTTCCCTTCCGGGACCGTCACGAAGACGAGCCGTGGCCATCGATCTTCGGGCGGGCTCGCGAGCCAGAATTCGTTGCCCGGCATGTCGACTCTCTCAAGGTCGTACCCGGTGACCGCACTCCAGAACTCGGCTACCCGGTGGGCGTCGCGACAGTCGAAGGTCACGTTGAGTACAGCAGAAACCATGCAATTCTCCGGTTGTTTGATTGGGGTGGCGCCAGGCGTCAGGGACGGACTGACGAAACACCGATAGTCACCGTCGATCCATCACCTGGCGTTTGATGCGGAACCCGAGCGCCGGGTTCAGGACCCGTTATCCGGAGATGGATCCGCGAAGCATGTATCGACGCATACGGATTCTCGTGTCATTCATAGGATCACCTCCCGGCAATGCCGGGTAGCGTCGGCGCCAGCGTAAGCGCGAGCAACATACTGCACAGTTCACCGATGCGCAACTACGGATTGCGCGGACATCGTGCGACCCGCGCTCGTCGCCATCAACGCCAACGTCGATCGTTCCTTGGGCGCGCCAGAGTCGACCGACCTCCGGCACGGACTACGACGCGAGGACCGGCCCTAAACCTTTGCGGCGGTATCAGGTGCCCGCGGCCGCGCCCAGAACGTATGCGATGGTGGGATCGCGAGGATCCGGCCCTCGTCGGACCTGACCACCTGCCAGCCCCCCTCATGGACGTTCCAGTGATGGCGGTAGCAGAGTTGGACCAGATTCTCGAGGTCGGTGTCCCCGCCGTGTCCCCAGTGGAGGATGTGGTGGGCGTTGGTCCACGACGAGGGACGCTCGCAGCCCGGCCAGACGCAGCCCTGGTCG
>Ga0070765_100000039_pt1 | contig 98202 bp, 81 predicted proteins | sample HubBroMetageWFT5_FD_71516 | JGI IMG/M metagenome (GOLD analysis project Ga0070765, IMG submission 71516) | Warmed and freeze-thawed soil microbial communities from the Hubbard Brook experimental Forest, New Hampshire - Hubbard Brook CCASE Soil... | ecosystem: Environmental > Terrestrial > Soil...
GGGCAAGCCCGCGACCGGTGAGGTTTTGAAAAAAGTTGTGCAGAAGCCGAAGTCCGGCGATTTGGGAGCGAACGGTGGGTTGGGGAGCGCGGCCGGGACGGGCGCTGGCTTGAATATCCCCTCGAAGGGTGCTTCGAACTCCTCTTCGGACTCCACTTCGGACTCCACTTTGCACTCGGCGAATCCTGCGGTGAAACCGGCGACGGCGCAGCCCAAAGCAGCGAGCGCGCAATCCAGTCCGCAACCCGCGGCGAACGAAGATAATCCCCACTAGCGTGCCCATCACTTACACATCGGGGGAGCAGATTGAGGTTTACCGGTTCAGCATTCCGGTGACGGTGGGTGTGCCGTTGCTGGCGCTGTTCCTGCAAGCGTTCTTGCCGAGACGGTTTCCATTCTTTTCCATCTTCGATTTGCCGTTGCTGGTCACGATTTTCTTTGCCATGGCGCGGCGCAACCCTATTTCCGGGCTGTTCACCGGAGCCGCCATTGGACTGGTGCAGGACATGCTGGGCCCGTATCCGATCGGAATTTACGGGATTGCCAAGACGGTGGTGGGTTATGGGGCATCGTCGCTGGGAGCGAAGCTGGACGTGGAGAATGCCGGGGCCCGGCTGCTGGTGACGCTAGGCTTTTACCTGATTCATTCCGCGGTCTATTTCACGGTGGCGCGAGGCATGGTCAATCTGACATTGGATTGGAGCTGGAGCCATGGCATCCTGGCCGGGCTGGCGAACGCGGTTCTGGGCGTGGGGCTGTACTTTGTGCTGGACAAGTTTAAGCAGAGAACGTAAGGGCAGTTGCCAGTGGTCAGTGGTCAGCGAATCTAGTGCAGCCTGTGACTTCCGTTACCCAGTCGATAACTTCGAGACTCCCGCACGCATTACAATGAACCTTAAGGCTCTACACATTCAATTTTGCGAGGGTGTGACTGGTTGGACGCTCACGAGCGTGACTGGCCACTGACAACTGGCCACTGATTTATGTTCAGCCGCGACGACAAAGTATCGGGAATCCGCGTGACGGCGGCGCAGTACATCATCCTGGCCATTTTTCTGGTGCTGGCTTACGGACTGTGGAAGCTGCAGGTGATGGAGAGCGGTTATTACGCTTCCGCGGCGGAGAAAAACCGCATCCGCAATGTGCCGATCCTGGCGCCCCGGGGCAAGATTCTGGACCGCGAACGGCGCATCATCGTAGAGAACTATCCGTCATTCTCAGCGCTGCTGCTGCGCGACTCTTCCCGTGATCTAAATGCTGATGCGGACCTGATTGCCCAGGGCCTGCATCTGGACGCGAACGAAGTGCGTACGCGGATTCGGCACTTCGCCGCCATGCCGCAGTACCAACCGATCTTTCTGAAAGAAGACATCACGCAGGATGAGCTGGCCTTTATCGATGCGCATCGCAACGAACTGCCGGAACTGGACACGATTACCGCATACCGGCGGCTTTATCCGCGCAACGGGTTTATGGCGCACTTGATCGGCTACGTGGGGGAAGTGACGGAGGACATGCTGAACCAGCCGCAGTTCGAGCTTTATAGCCCGGGCGATGTAGTGGGAGTCTCCGGGGTGGAGAGGCAGTACAACACCGAACTGATGGGCAAGAACGGAGCGCGGCGGGAGGTGGTGAACAGCCATGGCCGCGAAGTGGGATTGCTAGGAGAAACCGAGGCGGTTCGGGGAAAGCAACTTAAGCTGACCGTGGATATCGACTTGCAGATTGCGGCGGAACAGGCGCTGGAAGGAAAGAATGGGGCGATTGTGGCGATGGACCCGCGGACGGGAGAAATCCTGGCGATGGTGAGCCGGCCGACGTTTGATCCTAACGATTTTGCGGTGAGGGTCTCGCGCGATCAATGGAACAAATTGGTCAACGACGAAGACCATCCGCTGCTGAACAAGGCGATTCAGGCGCAGCTGGCGCCGGGGTCGACCTTCAAGATCATCATGGCCACGGCGGGGTTGCAGGAAGGGATCGCGCAGGACATGCATGTGGACTGCACCGGGGGCGCGACTTTTTATGGCCGGTACTTCAAGTGCTGGATTGCCGAGAAACATCGTACCCATGGAATTGTGGGCATCACCAAAGGGATTTACCAATCCTGCGATGTTTTTTTCTACACGCTGGCGGAGAAGCTGGGCATTGACCGCATTGCGAAATACGCCACCATGCTGGGACTGGGACAAAAAACTGGGATCGACCTGCCGCAAGAAGTCAGCGGGGTGATGCCGTCGGAAGAATGGAAGATCCGCAACTTCAAGCAAAAATGGTTTGCGGGAGAAACCATCTCGGTGGGCATCGGGCAAGGTGCGGTGGCCGTGACTCCGATCCAGCTGGCGCGCGCCATCAGCGGCATCGCGAGCGGAGGGGTGCTGGTGCGCCCACATGTGGCGTTTCCGGACGAACTGCCACCAAACATGACGCCGGCCTCAGACTCGCCTGACAAAGTTCAGATTCCATTAGACCCGAAGAACTGGCAAATCATCACTGACGCGATGGCGGATGTCACTTCGCCGCTGGTGGTGGATGCCAACGGCGGCACTTGGTCGGGTACTGCTGCTGCGGCCCACCTGCAAGGCATCGATTTTGCCGGGAAGACGGGAACGGCCCAGACAATCAGCGGAGCGGCAAAGGCAAAGATGGCCAACGGAAAGGCCAGATTCAAGAACAACGCGTGGTTTGTGGGCGTGAGCCCGCGCCGGAATCCGGAGATTGTCGTGTGTGTGCTGTGGGAAAGCGGAGAAGAAGGGCCGCTGGCCGCGATCGTAGCTTCGCATGTGATCAAAGCGTATGTGGAGAAGCAGCGCCGAACACCCACGAAAATGGCGGAGAAGCAGAAAACTGATGGCAAGGTGGAGATTGGCGGAGTTTGGAGCGTACCGGATGCGGACGGTGACGAGCAGAAGCTACAGGGCGGGCACTTCTTCTTGGATGTAGCAAAGAGGCCGCTGGCGGCTGCAGTGGCTGCGCCGGGAATGCATTGAGTGGCGGGAGTGTGAAGTGGATGCCCTTTCGAGCCTGCGGTGCAGGTGAGATGCAAGGGATCCTTCGACTCCGCTCAGGATGACGGAGTGAGTGAGGTACGACTGAGAACTGATGTCACGCTACGTTTCATTTCGCGATTTTGACTGGCTGCTGCTGATCTTTGTGCTGATGATCTGCGGGCTGGGGGTGATGGAGATCCGCAGCGCCACCATGCATACCAAGTTTGCCGGCTCTCATATCAAGCAGGTTTACTGGGTTTTGGGTGGCGTGGGGATGATGTTTCTGATCAGCCTGGTGAACTACCAGGTGCTGCTGGATCGGATCCACTGGTTTTATATTGCGGCGGTTGCTTCCTTGATGGCGGTGCTGGTGTTTGGGCAGAAGTATCTGGGGGCGCGGCGCTGGATCAAGATGCCGGGCGGGAACCACTTTCAACCGTCGGAATGGGTGAAGCTGATCCTGATCCTGGCCGTGGCCAAGTATTTTGCCGACCTGCGGCATCGGGAACTCTCGTGGCCGGATTTCATGAAGGCCGGAGCCATCGTCGGCATTCCGATGTTGATGGTACTGGCGCAGCCCGATTTGGGGACGGCCCTGACCTACGTGCCGATCGCCATTATGGGAGTGTTTCTGGGTGGGTTGCAGTGGAAGCAGGGAATGCTGGTGGTTCTGCTGGCGGCTGTGGGGGTGGGGGCGGTGTTTTTCACGCCGCGGGTACACATTTTGAAGTCCTACCAGAAGCAGCGGCTGACCAGCTTTCTGGAGCCGGACGCCGATCCGCAGGGGTCGGGGTACCAAGTTGAGCAATCCAAGATTGCGGTGGGTTCGGGGGGGTTGTGGGGCGGGAAAGGCTCGCAAACACACGGTGCTTTCCTACCTGTCCCGCAAACGGATTTTATATTTGCGGCGTTTGCCGAGGAGCATGGATTCGTGGGCGCGCTGGGAGTTCTGCTGTTATACTTCATAGTGCTGATGCGTTTGACCCAGAACGCTCAAACAGCGCCCGACCGCGCTGGCACGTTCGTGGTGATGGGTGTGGTGGCAGTGCTTAGCTTCCATATCCTGGTCAATGTTGGCATGGTGGTCGGTTTTATGCCGGTCACGGGAATACCCCTGCCATTGATGAGTTACGGCGGGTCTTCGGTGTTGTTCATGTTCCTGGCGCTGGGCATGGTAATGAACGTTCGAATGCGCCGCTTTGTGAATTAGCCGGCTTAGCCGGCTAAAGTGAACAGGCTTAATAAACCAGGTTCATGATTGTTTGAACTGGGAAGACGGCAGGGAATATCGCTGTGCCGGTGGCACAGCCCCAAAAATATCGATCGCCCTCGCGTAAAGGGGGCATTTCACCGGCTAGTCGAGCAGTCGAAGGCCGGGCAGGATTGAAGCTATAACGCTGCTGGCAGGGAAACGGCCCCCCGACCGGAAACGGTCTGAGAGTGCGGTCACAAACCCGGCAGACGCAAAGCGAAACAGTGCAAAAGATACCCAAGCTTGTGCAGCGGACTCGGTCAGGGAGAAACCTCCCGGGCCCCAGCCGTCCCCGATCCGGGGCCATCCTCGCGACGCTCGATCCTCCCGTTTCCTTCCTCGCTCCGCCCGGTGAAGCCCGCCCGACTTTCTTACGTTAGTCAGGACGGGACCGGAGTGTCCATGAATAAGGAATTGTTTGTCTCTTCCACACCGCACGAGACCAAGGTGGGGCTGATGGAAGACGACCTGCTCGCGGAAATCTACCTCGAGCGCGAAAATGAATACACCCTGGCGGGGTCCATCTACAAGGGACGCGTGACCCGGGTATTGCCTGGAATGCAGTCCGCCTTCGTCGACATCGGTCTGGAGCGCGATGCCTTCCTTTACGTTTCTGACTTTATGGAGTTGGAAGAGCACGATGAGGATTTGACCGACATCGTGCCGGCCGATCGCGGAGTGCAGGATCTGCGGGCGCAACCCCTTCGGGTGGAGGCTCCGTCTTCGGGAGCACAATCGGCCGATGGAACGAATGCGGCAGAGTCCGACGCGAAGTTCGAAGGCGGAACCAGCCGTAGTTTCGACGAAGCCGATCAACACGCGGAGGGCCAGGCTTCGAACAGCGGCGGGGCTGCGCCGGTGCCTTCCGGTGGTGGGGATTCTCAAGATCGCGAGCGGGGAGGTTTTCGCGGACGCCGCCGCCGCCGCGGTGGACGCCGCGATGGGCGTAGCGATGGACGTGGCGAGGCGAGGGAGCAGGTTCAGGAGCCGCGGTTCACACGGCCTTCGGCCGAGAGCGCTCCGGCTGCTGTTGTTCCTCCTCCTCGTCCCAGGGAGTCAGGCAGGAGCCAGCAGTTTGGGCCGCCGGCGGGATACCAGCCGATATTGCTTCCTGGAGAATCGATTTCCAAGTACCGGGGCCTGGCGCAGGCGCCGGTGGTGCGGGAGCGAGCTTCGCAGGACCCGAATTCAACCCTTGCGTCGGTTTCAACGCCCGCCGCGCCTGGGACTGCGACTTTTCCGGACGATGAACCCATCTTCGCTGGCGCCAGTGCCAGCGCCGCTCCGGTGGTTGAAGTGCCGCATGAGCAGCACGACGATTCCCGACATGCGCGGGCAGATCACGGCAATGAAGCCACGACTTCGGAGGCGTCAACTTCGGTGGACTGGAACCGCGAATTTCGGCGGCGGGACGCGGCGAGCGTGGGTGTTTCCGAGGTGGCCGGCGAAGCGGCTCAGATTACTGAAGAGTTTGTCGAGGAAGACGATGAGATGGTAGCGGTCCCGGAGCCTTCTGATCGGCCGGCGCCTCCGGTTCGCGAGCCTGAAGCTGCGGTTTTCGCTGCTCCGGGGACGCTGGAAGAAGAAACCATCGACGACGAAGAAGCGGACACGGTGCGTTATGAAGAATCGTCGGATGAGGGCTACGACGAATTTGAGGAAGAGACTCGGGCGGCTGGTCAGGATGCTGATGTCCGGGAGACCGTGGCGGAAATCCACATGGCGTCGTTAGCGGAGGCGGGAGTTGCGCCGCCTGCTGACGGAAGCGTGGCGGAGGGCGAAGAAGACTCCGAGGAATTGGAGTTGGAAGAGGCGCAAGCCGAAGCGGAGGCTTTGCTCGACGCGGAAGCGCGCGGAACCGGGGCCGTCGACGCCCGGGCGGAGGTTCGTGCTCCGGCGGGGACGGCGGGCTACACGCAGCGGGCGCCACGTCCGCGTCCGGGGTTCGACCGGCAGCGCGGCGGACGCCGTGGGGGTGGACGCCGCTTCCCACGTCGCGAGGCGCATGAAGTTCCGAAGATCAGCGATTTGCTGAAGGAAGGGCAAGAAATCCTGGTGCAGATCGCGAAGGAGCCGATCGGCAAGAAAGGCGCGCGCATCACCAGCCATATCGCGCTGCCGGGACGGTTCCTGGTCTACATGCCGACGGTGAACCACACTGGGGTTTCGCGCAAGATTGCGTCGGATGAGGAGCGGCAGCGGCTGAAGCGCATCGTGATGAGCGAGCGCGACAACGGGCATGGCGGCTTCATCGTCCGCACTGCGGCGCAGAACGCGAGTGAAGAGGAATTGCGGGCCGACATTCGCTTCCTGAAAGGTTTGTGGAATGACATCAAGACGCGTTCGGAGGCCTCCAAGCCGCCGGCGCTGATCTACCACGATCTCAACGTGGTGGAACGAGTGCTGCGGGACCAGGTTACGTCTGACTTCTCCGTGATCTGGGTGGATACGGAGCCGGAATATGAACGCATTTTGCGCTTCTTTAATCGCTTCCAGCCGGGTCTGGTGAAGCGGGTGAAGCTCTATACCAAGGAGACGCCGCTGTTCGAGCAGTTCGGTCTGGCCGAGGAGATGAACAAAGCGCTCAAGTCGAAGGTGTGGCTGAAGAGCGGGGGCTACATTGTGATCAACCAGACCGAGGCGCTGGTCGCGATCGACATCAACACCGGCAAGTTCGTGGGCAAGACCTCACGCCTGGAAGATACGATTGTGAAAACCAACGTGGACGCGATCAAGGAGATTGTGCGGCAGATCCGGCTGCGCGATCTGGGCGGGATCATCATCATCGATTTCATCGACATGGATGAGCGCCGCAACCGGCAGCGGGTGATGCAGGCCCTGGAAGAGGAACTCCGGCATGACCGCGCACCGTCGAAGGTGCTGCAGTTCAATGATTTCGGGCTGGTCGCGATTACCCGCAAGCGGGTGAAGCAATCGCTGGAACGCACGATTGGCGCGCCTTGTCCGTATTGTCAATCCACCGGCTACGTGAAGTCGCTGACCACGGTGGCGAATGAGATTTATGTAGAGATGCGCAAGATGGCCAAGCATCTTGTGCAGGAAGACGTGATGCTTAGGGTGAATCCGGATGTGGCCAAGGAGTTGAAAGCCAATAATGGCCGGCTGCTGAACGAGATGGAAGAGCTGACCAAGCGAACCATCATTGTGAAGAGCGATCCGGCGCTGCACCAGGAGCAGTTCGATATCAACTAGCCCTTAGCTTTTGAAGACGGGCGGAAGCGCCCGTCTTTTTCTTGCTTTGATTGGTTTTCAGGCTTGAGGCCGCCCCTCCCTTTTGTCCCTGATACATTCCCGTCAGAACCTGCGGTCCGGCAGGCAACCCTCTTGACAGCGAGCAATCAAATCGCGCAATATGGCGTGGTACGACATGGCGGATGATGACATATGGAATCTTTGCCCCTGACTGAACCAGTATTGCTAGTGTTGTTGAGCCTGGCGGAGCAGCCACGTCACGGCTACTCCATTCTTAAGGACGTGGAACGAATGAGCGGCGGCCGCGTAAAGCTCAGCACAGGCACTCTCTATGGGGCCCTCCACCGTTTACTCGATGATGCCTGGATCGAGCGCGTCGAAGAAGACGAAAGCCCCCGTGATCGGAGGCCTTACCGACTCACGTCACGCGGACGCCGCAACTTACAACTAGAAGTTGAACGAATGAGGCACTTAACCAAACTGGCTGCCCTCCGCATCGCACGCAAGGAGGCCTAACGGGAATGCTCAGTTTCTACAGATTGTTGCTCTACCTGTATCCGTCACTTTACCGGCGTGAGTACGCCGATGAAATGACCTCTGTATTTCGCGATGCGCAAGCAGAGGCCAGCAATGGGAACTTTGCAGAGCGCATCTCTTTTCGTGCTCGCGAGAGTGGGGGGCTGGTTGCCGGCGCTCTGCGAGAGCACATCGGCATCATCAGCGGTAGCTATCGGTTGATTTCATTCACGAGGTTCGATATGCGTCCAGAATTTCGTTTTCCGCGGTCCACCGTGTTCCTGATGTCAATCATCTTTGTGGGCGTGATCCTTGCGCTGGAGAAGGCCAACACCATCCAGGTGAAGTATGCGGCTGGTGCCGGGTCGATATGGCCCTCGTTGCCTTGGTTTTTGGGGCTAACGTTTCTCTTCATCTGCGCCACAGTTCTGGTGATTTTGGGAATCTTGTTTGCGTTAGGACGATCCGGAGCTCATCGCCTAGCAAACATACAGCCCGGCACGAACAGGACCGACTGATGGTTGCTCCGAATCGTGATTCGCTCATTTCTTGTCGCGGTCATTTCTTATGAGGAGGTCGGCACATGAGAAAGTGGGTTCGGAGACTCTCGTGTGTATTCCTGACTCTGGTGGTGCTGGTTCTTCTGGGAGGTTTTACATACGAACAGGTTGGGAGAGCACGGGATGCAAGTCAACTCCCTGCGCGAACTGGACAGAGAGTTGACATAGGTGGGCGGACTCTGAACCTCTACTGCTCTGGGGAGGGTACGCCGGCGGTGATTCTTGAAGGGGGAGGAAACTCACCCGGATATGCAATGGTGTCGCTGCAGTCCAAGATAGCTGAGTCCACCCGTGCCTGCTGGTACGACCGCGCCGGGGTGGGCTGGAGTGATCCGCCATCGTCTCCGAGAACGAGTGCCAGTGTTGCCGCGACCTGCACGAGGTGCTACGACGCGCGGGGGTGCTGCCACCCTACGTGATGGTTGGCGGTTCTGTAGGAGGTGAATATGTTCGCATCTATACGGCGCATTACCCCACAGACGTGGCGGGTCTGGTCTTAGTTGATTCAGCGGTTCCGGACATGCGCGAGCCGGGCTACATGCTAGCGCCAGCCAATCGCATGTCGGGCCGCGCGAGGCATCTGTTCTGTATGGCTGTGCCCATAATGACGCGATTCGGGGTATTACGGTTCGTGGCAAGCAGAGAGCGCCGCCCTCCTCCATCCGACTTCAATCCGGAGCAAAGCAACACACTAGCGAAGCTCGAAGCGCAGCCGAAGGCGTTTGAGGCCGATGCCGAGCAGGCCTGCGAAGCAACCGACGAGGGCAGATTCGTTCCTAGGAATGGCGGCGGAAATCCCGATATCGACAACGCGGCCCGGAACGCCGGGGGCTTGGGTGATCGCCCACTTGTCGTGCTAACGGCTGGACGGTATTGGGCTCCTCCCGGTTTTGAAAAGGAAGCGTCGGAATATCACGAGATTTGGGTACATCAATTGCAAGCCAGCCTAGCGCGGCTGTCGACGCGTGGACAGCAAGTAGTAGTGGATGCAGGCCACGATATGGCCGAAGCGCCCGAAGCGATGGTGACGGCAACTCGGCAGGTGGTCGACGAAGTACGCAGCAAGAAATAACTGGCCGTTCGACCAATCCTAGTAAAGTTCTTCAACCGCATCGGGGAGTGGACCGTAAAGGCGTCCCATGAGTAATCATCGAGAAGAGAGAGCGAAAGGGGCACAACCGCGCGGGTCGTGTCCCTTCTCTGTATCTTCAATGCCTGTATGAACGGGAATCTCGTAGGCGTGCCCACCCGGATTTCGCTATTCCTCAATCCGTTGTTCTAGTTTCCCGAGGCGGCCAGGGCTTTCACGGCTAGATCGGAGCGGTCGCGCAGTTTCTGGATGGTTTCGTGGATAGCTTGGGCAGATGCGGGGGCGTCGCCGCTTTCGGCCATCTTGGCAATTCCCGCGGCTTCTTCGGTGGTGGTGCTGGCGATGTCGAGCAAGACTACCAGGGCGTCAGCGTGCAGCTTCCACAGTGAGGACATGCTCTGGCTGCGTTTGAGTTCTTCGATTTCGGTGTTGACCCGTGCCACACAGGAAGCCAGGCGGATGAGCGTGCGGGCGACGTCGGCACGAGGGCTTTTTTCCTCGAGGAAGCTGGCATTGTAAGCTTCGGCTTCAGGCGCGGTGAGGGTCAGGTTGAAAAAGCGCATGGGCACAATCTGGCGGTACTTGGGATCGGCCACGCGGACAAAGACCCGAATTGACTCCTCGACGCGGCGTAGTTTGCCTTCTTCGACAGAGATTTGTTGAGCGGTGATGACCGGCGGCTGAAATGCCCGAGGCGGAACGGGCACTTTGGCAGCGGCAGCCCGCGCGGGTTTCGCAGCCGCGGCTGCTCCGCCGGAGTTCTGCGTTCTGTGTCCGGCGGCGGGCGCGAGCAATGATTTGCGGATGGGCGGGCGCCGGTCCAGTTCCTTTTTCAAGCGGGAGACGCGGCGAAATTTTTCGAGCGCACTGCCGTAGTCGGCGTCAAGCATTTCCTTCTGCTCGATTGCGGCGACGTGCTCGACTGTGACCTCCACGCCGTCGACGGTACTCAGGATGCTGCCTCCCATTTCGTCCAGAGCTTGAGCGAATTGTTTGATTTCTCCGAGAGCCTTGGTGAAGAGCTGATCAAAGCGCGCACCGAACGCGGCATTGTGGGCAGCAACGGTGGCCAGCACGCCGGGATGATAGAACGAGGAATCCAGCCAGCGTTTCAATTCGCGCACTCGCGAAACAATGCCAGAGTCCATGAGCGAGTTGAAATCGCGATAGCGGGCAATCTCTTCGCGGAATGGGTCGAAGTTTCGAAGCAGTTGCACGTGCTCTTCCGGGAGCGAGGGAACGTCGGTATCGGCGAGAATCTCGATCAGGGCAATTTCAAACGGAGACAGAGGGAGCGCGCCGTCCAAGCCGTAGCCGTGCTGCTGCCATTGCCCGGCGACGCGGGGATGGCGGTAAAGAAAAGTTGAAATGAGGTCGGTCTTATCGCGGTTGACCTCGCTGGGCTCGCGGCGCCGTACAAAGTAACGGAGCAGGGCCTCGGCGACTTCGGAATCCGTGTCTGGAGTGAGCGCCTGGCGCAGCATAGCGGGAGTGATGGCCATGTCCAGCAAATGCAGCCAGCGATACATCCGGGAGAGGGTTTCCGGGAGGTCTTCGTCGGCGTGGCGAAGCGAGACCTCGTCGAGCCCGCTCGGGATGGGTACATCGCCGCCGAGCGAGTCTCGCAACAGCTTCTGATAAAACCCCTGGACTGTCGCCAGGATGGCTAACTCAAACTTAAGATCCTCGGCCAAGAAACGCTCCTGCGAGCGAGATTCTCCCCGTCGGTTGAGGGAATTCTTTACTCCTTGTTCCAGTAAAGACGAAAGTCAGCTGGTGACGCAAGTTACTAGCGGAGCGGGACCATTACGCAACAGCTTCCGTTTTCCGGAGGTGCATGGTCTTCCGCGCAGGCGGGAGAACGTCCCCTCAGCGGCTAAAGCGGTTGTTGGTTTGTGGGGTGCTCACGGCACGGCTGAAGCCACGCCCTCTCAAGACAGGGCTCAGAAAACCACGGTCTTATTGCCGTAAAGAAGGACGCGGTTTTCTACGTGCCAGCGGACGGCGCGGGAGAGTACGACTTTCTCAAGGTCGCGGCCTTTGCGGATGAGGTCTTCGACGGTATCGCGGTGGGAGACGCGGACCACATCCTGTTCGATGATGGGGCCGTCGTCGAGCACCTCGGTGACGTAGTGGCTGGTTGCGCCGATCAGCTTAACGCCACGCTCAAAGGCTTGGTGGTATGGGCGCGCGCCGATGAAGGCTGGCAGAAACGAATGGTGGATGTTGATGATGCGTTGCGGGTAGCGGTTGACGAAATCGTTGGAGAGAATCTGCATGTAGCGGGCAAGCACAATGAAATCGGCCTGGTGAGTCTCGATCAGCGAATGGATTTGTTCTTCCGCCTGGCGCTTGTTGTCCTTGGTGATGGAAACGACGGTATAAGGGATTTTGTAGAAGTCGGCGATGGGCTGATTGTCGGGGTGGTTGGAGATGATCAGCGGGATCTCGCAGGCGAGTTCGCCGCTGTGCTGGCGGTAGAGGAGATCCACGAGGCAATGGTCGTACTTCGAGACCAGAATAATCATGCGTGGGCGGTGGGAGGATTGCGCCAGACGCCACTTCATCTGGAACTTTTCGGCGATGGGGGCGAAATGCCTGCCGAAGTCGGCTAGGTCTTTATCCTTCAGATCGATGTCGAAATCCTTGGGATCGAATTCGACACGCATCAGGAAGAGGCCGGATTCTTCGTCGGCGTGTTCGTCGGCGTGCAGGATGTTGCCGCCGTGGCGGTAGACGAAGTCGGCGATGGTGGCGACTTCGCCTTTCGCATCGGGGCAACTGACCAGGAGAATGGCGGAGGGTTTCATGAATGGCAGCTCGGTCAGCGGCCTTTCTTATGTTCATTCTCTGCGATGCGCGCCCTCACCAACTTTTTCAGAAGAGCGGCAGGTACGGGTTTATCCGGGGCGAAGCGGATGGTGCCTCTCGCTGTTTTGAAGTTCTTGAGTTCGCTCTTGAAGTCCGCGATCGGCCCCGCCCCGGGGAAAAGGCTGCAATGATCCGAGAATGCGGCAAAACTCATTAGCATTCCGTTGTATTGGAAGGTCGGGATGCCGTAGCTGATGCTTTCGGTGGCTTGGGGCGGTGCGACCTTCCTAACGAGCGCGCGGACTTGTTGCAAGGCGCGGCGGGCTGGTTCGGGGATGCGGTTCAGATATTCATCTACTGTTTCAGGAACCTTTATTGTTTTGCCGGTCTTTGTTTTCTTCACGCGACTAACCTCGGTTACTTCTTCAGTTGGTTCAATATCTCTCTTGCCGCGTTCGCACCCGAGCCTCCGGTCAAGCCGGCGCCGGGGTGTGTGCCGCTGCCACAAAGATAGAGGTTCTGAATCGGCGTGCGGTACCGCGCCCAGTCCAGCAGGGGACGCATGGTGAAGAACTGGTCGAGGGCGAGATCGCCGTGGAAGATCTGGCCGCCGGTTAGTCCGTAGATGTCTTCGAGATCCTGCGGGGTGATGATCTGGTGAGTCAGAATCATCTCGGGAAGATTCGGAGCGTATTGTGCGAGCGTCTGCACTACCGTCTGGCCGAGTGCTTTGCGCTGGTCTTCCCAATCGCCTTTGAGTTTGTAGGGCGCGTACTGCATATAGATTGACATCACGTGCTTGCCTTCGGGGGCTAGCGTGGGATCGGTTAACGACGGGATGGTGGCTTCGAGATAGGGCTGTCGCGAGAAGTTGCCGTACTTGGATTCGTCGAAAGCGCGCTCTAGATAGTCGATGTCAGGTGCGATGTGAATGCGCCCCTTGAGCGCGCCGCCGTCTGCGTTTTTCAAGGCGGTGAAGGTCGGCAGGGCGGAAAGAGCAAGGTTGACCTTCGCTACCGTGCCATTGCCGCGGTAGTGCTGCAGTTTCTGCACGAAGTCGGGAGAAAGATGCGTGGGATCGGTGAGCTTGAGCAGGGTACGTTTGGGATCGGCGTTGGAGACTACAGCGTTGGCGCTGATTTCTTCTCCGGTGGAGAGCAGCACGCCGGTGGCAGCGCCGTCCTTGATGCGAATCTCGATGACTTCGGCTGCGGTGCGAATCTCGACGCCGGCGGCATTTGCGGCTGAGGCCATGGCTTGCGTCAGCGCGCCCATTCCACCGGCAGCAAGGAATGCCGAACCTGCGGGGTGAGAATCTCCGGCAGCGCGGATGAGCAACTGCAGACTGCTGCCGGCGGACCAGGGTCCGAGGAATGTGCCGAAGATTCCGCGGGCGGCGATGACGGCGCGCAATACTTCGGTCTCGAAATACTCGGCCACGAGATCGGCGACGGCCATCGGTCCCCAGCGCAGGACGCGGTACATATCCCGCTTGCCGAGGTTGCGGAGGGCGCGGCCGGTTTTGAGCATGCTCCACAGATCGCCGCCGGTCGGATGATCGATGTCAGGTGGAGTTGTGGCGAGTGCTTCCGCGATTACTTTGCTGATCTTGCCTAGAGATTTCTCGAACTCCAGATACTTGGTTGCGTCTTTTTGTGAGAAGGCTGCGATTGCTTGCGAAGATTTGTTCTCGTCCTGGTAGAGCGAAAGGGCGCGGCCGTCGGGCGAGAGCGCCGTGACGCAGGTCTCCGGTGTGATCAACCTTAGACCATGCTTTTCAAGCTGTAGATCGCGGATGATGTCGGGACGAATGGGGCCCGCAGTGTGCGCGAGGGTGGAGCACCGGAAGCCGGGATGAAATTCATCGGTGATGGCAGCGCCGCCGACCTGGGCCCGGCGCTCGAGGACCAGAGGCTTGAATCCCGCTTTGGCGAGGTAGAAGGCGGTGACCAGCCCGTTGTGGCCGCCGCCGAGGATGACGATGTTGCGCCGGTCGGACTTGGTTTGGGGCATGGTTAGGCCGCTCCCTTAATGTCTTTGAGAATTTCGAGAGCGGCGAGCCGTCCGGGTGCGCCCATGATTCCGCCGCCGGGATGCGTGGCGGAGCCGCACATGTAGAGATTTTGGATGGGCGTGCGGAAGCGGGCGTAACCTGGCGCCGGGCGCAGGAAGAAGAGTTGCTCGAGCGAAAGTTCGCCCTGGAAGATGTTGCCTTCGCTCAGTCCCCACTCGCGTTCGAGGTCGAGCGGAGTGATGACTTGTTTATGGAGGATGATGTCTTTGATGTTGGGCGCGTATTCGGCGATGGTATTGACGACGGTATCACCGAAGGCTTCTTTTTCGGTGTCCCAGTGCAAGCCGGGGCGGAGTTTGTAGGGCGCGTATTGCACGAAGCAGGAGAGCACGTGCTTGCCCGGCGGCGCGACCGAGGGATCGGTGAGGCTCGGGATGACCATGTCGATGTAGGGACGGCGCGAGAAGTTCCCGTACTTGGCATCGTCGTAGGCACGCTCCATGTATTCGACCGAAGGCGAGATGGACATGGCGCCGCGCAGGTGAGGGCCGGGTCCGGGCATGCACTTGAAGTTCGGCAGCGCATCGAGCGCCATGTTTACCTTGCCGGAAGATCCGCGGTACTTGAAGCGGTTGATATCTTCGAGAAAGTCGGCGGGAAGCTGGTCGGCTTCGATGAATTTGTTGAAGGTTAATCTGGGATCGACGCTGGAGGAAATCGTGTCGGCGTAGATTTCGTCGCCGTTGTCCAGGACCACGCCCTTGGCCTTGCCGTTCTTGACGATAATCTTTGCAATGGCGGCCTGGGTGCGAATTTCGACTCCGGCCTCGCGGGCGGCGTCGCCGATGGCGTTTGAAATTGCGCCAGTGCCGCCGCGGGCGAAGCCCCAGGCACGGAATGCGCCGTCAATCTCTCCCATATAGTGATGCAGGAGAACATAGGCCGTGCCCGGCGAGCGGACGCCCAGGAATGTGCCGATTATGCCGGAAGCCGACATTGTTGCCTTGAGGACGTCGGTCTCGAACCATTGATCGAGAAAATCGATGGCGCTCATGGTCATGAGCTGGACCTGGTTGTACTTGTCGTAGCTCGACATGCCCTGAAAGCGGCGGCCGATGAAGAGGAGCTTCATCAGTTCACGCGGGTTGAGGGTGTTGGGGTCCGGCGGAACCATGCTCAGGATCGGTTTCACGAAGCGGCACATGGCTTGCATGGCTTTGCCGAATTCGTCATAGGCCTCGGCGTCCACGCGGGAGTGGCGGGCGATCTCGCGGTGAGTTTTGCCGTGGTCATTCACGCGCCACAGATAATCGCCGCTGGGCATGGGAGTGAAAGTGCCGTCGAGCGGCAGGATTTCGAGGCCATGACGCGGGAGATCGAGGTCGCGGATAATTTCCGGGCGCAATAGCGATACCACGTAGGAGCAGACAGAGAACTTGAAGCCGGGAAAGACTTCTTCAGTGCAGGCAGCGCCGCCGAGAATATGGCGGCGTTCGAGCACCAGAACTTTCTTACCGGCGCGCGCCAGGTAGGCGGCGTTGACGAGGCCATTGTGGCCGCCGCCGATCACGATTACGTCGTATGAGTTGGCCATAGCTCTTAGCCTTTAGCTTTTCGCTTGCTGGTTGAGGATGCTGAAGAAGAATACTAGCGCAGTTTTGGGGTGCGCGTATTAGAGGCCGCTGGGAAGGACGGTCCAGCTGCGGAGGGTACTCGACAGGGTTGGGATGAATGAGAACATGGCTGCGAGACGAAACGTCATTGTATCGGGAACGGGCGGTTTTGTCTGCAAGATTAGGCCGGATACAGATTCGTCGCGCGGGAGATCCTTCCCTCCGCATGAAGAACGGCTGCGCTCAGGATGACGCAGCGTGTTTGGTTCTATCGATGGACCTTCGATTCCATCACGGGGGCGTCATCCCGAAGACTCGCGTTTTCTCCAGCGGGACGAGGGATCTCTCGCTGATGTGGCACTGCCGGTTCGGGTCTGTATTCGTTGCCCCAATCTTTCGCTAGATCGTCCCATTTCGGATTCGTCGATTCGATGAGATTTATCTTCTTGCTCCGCCGCCAGCCTTTGATCTCCTTTTCGCGGTTGATGGCAGCATCGGGATAGACGAAGCGTTCGTAATAAACGAGGTGGGTCAGGTTGTAACGGCTGGTGAATCCGGGTATGAGTTTGTTCTTGTGCTGCCAGACGCGGTGCGGAAGATTTCCGGTGATGCCGGTGTATAGGATGGCGGACTTGGGGCCGTTGGTCATGATGTAGACGAAGAATTGTTTGGGAGGACGCATCGTTCTTGTCGAGCGCAGTGGGGCTGATATTGTCTGTGACGAATGAACATAGAGCCGCTTGAGGGAGATCCTTCGCTCCGCCTGAAGAACGGCTGCGCTCGGGATGACGCATTTGGTGGGGGGTCTGACGTATAATCTGGCTTCGACTTAATGTTTTCGAGGATATTCCCTTGCCTATTGGAACTGCATTTCACGAGAGAACTTTTCCGCTTTGCCACAGTTTGAATTATCGCGAGTGGTCGGGATACTACACAGTCAGCGTGTACGAAGTGCATCACGAGCACGAGTACAACGCGATTCGCAATGCGGCGGCGCTGATCGATATTTCTCCGCTCTACAAGTATTTGATCACCGGCAAAGACGCGACCCGGCTGGTGAACCGCGTGATCACTCGTGACATCAACAAGGTGAAAGTGGGGCAGGTGATTTATTGCTGCTGGTGCGATGAAGAAGGCAAGGTCATCGATGACGGAACAATTTCGCGGCTGGAGGAAAATGTTTATCGCTGGACGGCCGCTGACCCGAGCCTGCGCTGGTTCCGGCAGAACGGCCTGAATATGGATGTTCATGCTGAAGACATTTCGGAGAAAGTTGCGGCGCTGGCTTTGCAGGGGCCAACTTCGGCGAAATTGCTCAAAACCGTGGCTGATGCCGACATTGCGAACCTGAAGTATTTTCGCGTGACTCGCGGCAAGATTGCGGGAGTGGTGGTGGATATCTCGCGGACCGGGTATACGGGAGATCTTGGATACGAGATCTGGGTTCCGTGGAATGATGCGGTTAAGGTGTGGGATGCATTGATAGAAAAGGGCAAGCAATTTGATCTGCACGCGGCTGGCATGCTGGCGCTGGATGTGGCGCGCGTGGAAGCCGGGTTGCTGCTGATTGAAGCGGATTACAGCAGTTCGAAGAAGGCGCTGATTCCTTCGCAGAAGTATTCTCCGTATGAACTGGGTTTTGCCAAGATGGTTCATCTGGAAAAGGAAAATTTCATTGGCAAGCGGGCTCTGGAGCAGGATGCGAAGAATGGCGTGGCGCGACAGCTTGTCGGAGTCGAAGTGGAATGGACCGATGTTGAGGCGCTCTATGAGCGCTATGGGCTGACTCCGGCTGCGCCGAGCCAGGCTTCGCGTGTGGCGGTGCCGTTGTACTCCGGAGAAAAACAGGTCGGTAAGGCTACGACTACTAGTTGGTCGCCGATCCTGAAGAAGATGATTGCGCTGGCCAGCGTGGAGACCGAGCATTCGAAGTTGGGGACGCAGTTGCAGATGGAGATTACGATTGAGGCAATCCGGTTGAAGGCGAATGTGAAGGTGACTGGGCTGCCGTTCTTTAATCCGGCGAGGAAGACGGCGACGCCGGTGTAGGTTCGTGATGGCTAGCCGGGCTGCGCCCGGCGGACAGCCGAGGGCGGCTGTCCCCACAGGATGCTACTGGGCTCGATCAGGCTTTCGAAACAGTCTTCTCTGCTCTTCTTCTTCTTTTTTTTCTTTTTCCGGCTAGATATATTCCTACTCCGACGATCACCAGCACTCCCGTGCCTCCAAGAATTTTCACGAGCGCCAGCGGTTTGTTGGGCTCGTCTGGTTGGGGAACGAGCGACAGCGCGATGGTCAGGGTGGTGGTGAGGAAACCGAGGGCCGCGACCAGTTTTGCGATTTGCTTACCTCCCGGTACGCGGATTACTTCCGGTCCGGCCGGGTCGCGTTGCAATTTGATCATGGCGGCGAACAAATACAAGTAGGGAATGAAGTAAGTGATTATTCCCATGCTGACCAGGACATCGTAAGCGCCTTTGACGGTGGTTCCGGCCTGGCCAAGAAAGATGAAGAGCGCGCCGAGAACGAACTGGGTTAGCAGAGCTACCCATGGTGTTTTCCAGCGCGAGTGCAATGTGCCGAATGCCGGCGGCAGGAAACGGTCAATGCCGGCGACGAAAGGGAGGCGGGCTACCGCGGCGAGGTAAGCGCCGGCAGCGCCAATGTTGCTGAGGGCGATCAGGAACGCGGCTACTGGCAATACTCCGGGAAAACCTACGCGGGATGAGGTCTTCGAGATGGCCTGCACTAATCCCTGCAGGCTGCTGACTTCGCTCGATGGGAGCGCCACGAGTATGGCGGCCGTTCCCACGATGTAGCAGAAGGCTACGGTCGCACCGGCGAAGAGTAGCGCGAAAGGGATGGAGCGACGGGGATTCTTGATTTCTTCTCCCATGAAGGAGGCGGTTTCGCATCCACCGACGGCAAAGGTGAGTACTGACCAGAAAATGAGGTCGTTGAGGTGTGTGCTGGGGGTCATCGTGCGCAGGGTAAACGATGTGGCTGAGCCAAAGCGGTGCCAGGCAATCAATCCCATGACGATGATGATGGCTACGGGAATCCACATCGCGAGCGCGCCGATATTGTGCAGCCATTTGCCCACGTCGAGCCCGACGATATTCATCAGCGTGGCTATGCCGAGTGTTAGCAGAGAAAAGACGATGTAGAACGTGGCGTTGTTTGAAAGATGCTGCCATGCATTCTGGCGCATGAAGAGGATGTTGCTGGCGGCGAAGTAGAGGACGGCGGGGAAGTAGGGGAGGTTGCTGGTCCAGTAGGTCCAGGCTGACATGAACCCGGAGAAGTCTCCGAAGGCTCGCTTGCTCCAGACGTAGAGGCCGCCTTCACTGGGATAGCGGGAAGAAAGTTCGAGCACGGAAAGTGCCAGGGGCGTGTAGAAGCAGAACCACGCGCCGATCCAGATGACGATGGAACTGGGACCGGCGGCGGCGGCGGTGGCGATCCAGCGCAGGCTGATGCCGGTGACGACGTAAAACAGAACGAGATCGCGGAAGCCGAGCACACGCCTGGGCCGGTTGGGATCTTCGCTCTGGGCTTGGGCTTGGGCGATCGACACGCCAGACGAGGCGAACGAGATTCGGTTCGGCGGGTCGACATCCGGGTTCGGGTCAGGCAATCGAGTGCCCCAGGGTCAGGTTGGGATCCAATTTCGCGACTCGGTATCTCGCGACCCGGTATCTCGCCAGCCGGTATTTCGCCATCGAGTATTTCGCCATGCAGTAAAGAGAGTCAGGAATAACACTGACGCGGGCTGGGAGCAAGGTGAAAGTTGGCCATTGGCAAGGGTCTGTTCGCACGAGGATTAGCGCGGGATGTAGTTATTGAGGATGGGGACAATGCGGGAGGCGAAGGGAAGAACGCGCTGCTGCGCGGTGTCTGGCGTCTCGCCGGGAAACATATCAGCTGTGATGCGCACCAGAGCACCATCGCTGCGGTTCATGCGAATCGAGTCCTGGACGAGATAGAGCTTGGCCCGATATTCGCTGGCCACACCGCGATCATGGGCCCAAAACCAATACAACACCAGTTCGCGGGCGCCAGCTTTGGAAATTACGTAGCGGTTGGCGGGGAAAGGATCGTGGCCGGGGAGCGAAAGCGTGACGCGGCTGTTTTCGTCGGGAATCCATCCTGAGCCCGGCAGGCAATGCTGCGGAGAGTGGATGGTGTCACCGGCGCGCTGGCTGGGGAAGTACGCCAGGAACAGATCGACATTGGGCAACTTTCCATCTGGGTCTTGATAAACACGTTCCAGGAAGTCGCCAGGGCCGAGCACGTCGAGGGTTGCCTTGTCCAACTCGATGTCGGTACTGTCCCAATTCCCCAGGTGCGCGGGGAAGGATGAGAGCGGCATGCGCGGGGGAATGATCTCGGTGCGGCCACGTGCCTGGAGCAGGATGGCCGTAAGGGCAAGCAGTGCAGCAGCGAGCGCGAAACGCAATATGCCAGATGGTTTCATGAGTCCAGGTCTTCTTCTTGCCAGAAAACGCGAACGATGCGGTGCAGAAGATAGAGCATAAGCAGCGAAACCACGAAGATTAACCATCCGGAGAACTCATGAAAGAAGCCTTGGGCGCGTTCCGGATCCCAATACTGTACCAGGAGGCCGGTGCCCACAATGCGCAGGCTGTTGGCGGCGACGGCGATTGGAACCGAAGCCAGCGCCAACAATACGCGCACGGCGATGTTACGTTCCATCAGATAGCCATAGATGACGGCGAGCGTAGCCAGTGACATGAGGGAGCGGATGCCGCTGCAAGCTTCCGCAACTTCCAGAGACATGGCGGGAAGGACGATGATGTTGCCCTCCCGCAAGACGGGCACACCCATCCAGGGCAGGGCGGTGCTGGCTACTTTCGATGCGAGCAACTGCAGCGGGAAGGTGATCTGATTGAAGATGATGGCTGGAATGGGGATCATCAGCAGGAGAAACGCCCAGGGAAACAGGATGGCGCGGAAGAAGCTCCACCCCAGAAAGAGCACGATCAGGCCGGCGAGCACGATCAGCAACGAGAAACGGAGAAAGAAGAGCTCAGCACCCATCTGACCGACAACGAGCACGCCGAGTCCAAACCCCAGCAACAACAGGCCCCACCACGAGGGTCGGAGGGTCAGGCCGGCGAGTTGGGAGCGCTCCTGCCAGATCACGAAGGCGGAAAACAGAGGCACGAAGAAACCGTGGGAGAAATCGGGGTTATTCCACCATTGCGCGACCAAGTGAGTGAGCGTTGGAACGTACAGCCATAGCAACAGTCCGGCGAGAACGGCGGTTTGCCAAGATGATGGCGGCGCCGGGCCAGTTGCCGAAGCTGGAGCAGCTGGGGGCTCGGATTGCAGCACTGGGCTCACTGGAACAGACTGTATCATCCGAGGGGAGAACGTTCAGAATATGCGAACCGAGGGGCCCCCAGAATCGGCTCTCGGAGGTTCTTTGCCGGCGCGCCATTGCTCCTGGAGGGAAGGAGTTGGGAACTATTTCCTCATCTGGAGAGTGCGCTGAGGAAACATGGTTGCCCACTGTTGAGCAAATACTTTCCCTTTTGTGCGGAAACGTGTAGGTTGGACCGTGTTTTTCTGTCTCTTCCGAGCCAGTTTCTAGCTTATATACTTTTGAAAACATGGCGGTAAGACTTGTTATGCGATCTTCCCTCTCCGGGGAATAGGGTGGTACTCGCCGTGCTCCCAGAGACAGGCCAGAGTGCGGTATTTTCGGGTTTCGTTCCGCGAGAGAGGTCGATCCATGGAATCATCAGATGTCCGCCGAGGCGTGGAAAACGTGCATACCGCTATGGTTCACGAGCCGATGAGGATGGATTTCGTGGAAGGTGTGAGTGCGAGCATGCGGAGCGTGGAAGCGGTGATGCGGGAGGTGGCGCAGAGTGAAGTTCCGGTGCTGCTGCTGGCCGAGCGAGGAGCGGGCAAGAAGGCGACAGCCCGACGGGTTCACGCCCTTTCCCGGCGTGGAGGGCAGTCGTTTCGGGTGGTGGCTGGTGAAACGCTGGAGTCGGAAAAGCCAGGAGATTTGGCTGGGCAGACTGGTTTGGCCGGTCCCGGGACGGTTTTTCTAGAAGAGGTGGCGGAACTCAGCGGGAAGGGGCAGGCGTGGTTGCTGCAGGCCCTGACCCGGGGGAACGGGAATGACGTCCGCTCGCAAGGCCTGGCCCGGCTCATCTGCGGAAGTGCGCGCGACCTGGAGGCGGAGGTGAAGGCAGGGAATCTGCGCGAGGATCTGTATTACCGGATCAGCGGAGTGTGTTTGCGGCTGCCGCCGCTGCGGCAGCGGCGAGAGGATATTCCACTGCTGATGGCACATTTTCTTCAGAAATACGGGCGCGATTTTCAGCGGACGGTGCCAGCCCTGAGCGAAGAGACGCACCGCTTGTTTCAGGAATATTCCTGGCCGGGAAACGTGAGAGAACTGGAGAACGCTGCCAAGGCGATCGTGGCCCTGGGAGATGAAACGGTGGCGATGGGCGGGTTGCGGGCGATGCTGCTGCGTGCGGACCTGGGGGGCAATGGCAGCCGGGTGTCGCTGAAGCAGGCGTCCCGGGCCGCATCTCGCGAAGCGGAGAAGGAAATCATCCTGCGCGTGCTGACGCGCACGCGTTGGAACCGGCGGCGGGCGGCGGAGGAGTTGCAGATCAGCTACAAAGCTTTGCTGTACAAGCTGAAACAGATGGGATGCTCCGAGTGCGGGGCCTCCTAGCTCGACAGGAGAGGGAATAGGGAATGAAGAGAGTAATGAAACTGGCGTGCCTGGCGCTGATCGGGTTGGCGAGCACCGGGATGTGGGCCCAGGACGACAGCGACGACAGCGCCGCCAAGCCGGAGAAGACGGCGGCGCCGGAAGTGCAACCGCCGGCTGCTCCGACGGTGCCGGCCGAGTACGTCATCGGCGCTGACGATACCTTGCACATCACGGTGTGGAAAGAACCGGATATGAGCGCCACCCTGCCGGTACGACCCGACGGCAAGATTTCGCTGCCTTTACTGGACGACGTGCAAGCCGCAGGCTTGACGCCGCTGCAGCTGAAAGAGTCGGTCACGGAGAAGTTGAAGAAGTACATCGCGGATCCGCGCGTGACGGTGGTGGTGACGGCGATGAATAGCCAGCGGATTTACGTGCTGGGCGAAGTGACGCACACCGGCGCCATGCCACTTCTGCCCAATATGACGATGCTGCAGGCGATATCCAGTGCGGGGTTTACGCAGTTCGCCAATCTCAAAGCGATTTACCTGCTGCGCACGCAGGATGGCCAGCAGACGAAAATACGGTTTAACTACAAGGACGCGATCAAGGGACGGGATACACAGCAGAATATCGTGCTCAGACCGGGAGATACGATCGTTGTCCCATAGGGCTGGCAAAAGAGACGTTGAAGAGGAAAACGGATGAACAGAGGCCACATCATTTTGACCCTAACGCTGAGCCTGTTTGCGGCCAGCGTGGCCTGGGCGCAGGGCGAGGAGAACCAGCAGCCTGCGCCGGCCCCGGCCTTGGGGCAGGAAACGCCTGCGCCGCCGGTGAGCGAGAACCCGCCGATTTCCGCGATCGACCAGCCGGGGCTGGAGCCGCACGCGGCGCCGGAGAGCTTTCTGTTGCCCGGCCTGCATGTCAGCGAGTCGGCGGATTCCAACGTCGCGAATTCGCTGGGCGGGTCCTCATTCAGCACAGTTACGCGGGGTCTGGGAAGCCTGACGCTGCAAAAGCTCTGGAAGAACTACGACGTGGCGATGGATTATCTGGGGGGAGTGGCGTATTACAACCAGACCGGCGTGGGGCTGGAGCAACTAGAGCAATTCGATGTCGACAACCGGATCAACTGGAAGCGCGGGCAGTTGGCGATCCGCGACTCGTTCAGTTATCTTCCCGAAGGCACTTTCGGGTTCGTAGCCTACGGGGGCGAGGGAGCTTACAACGCGGGCCTCGGCGGTCTGGGGGCGGGCATGCTGGGAGCCGGAGCGTTCGCTGGGCAGACCAGCGCCTTCAATGGAGGAAGCGGTTTCTCCCTGGGCCAAGTGCCGCGCCTGACGAATTTGGGATTGGCCGATATCGTCGAGAACCTGACCCCGAAATCCTCTGTGACCCTGGCGACGGGATACGCGCTCGTGCACTTCTACGGGGATCTGGAATCCTCATCGGGTTCGGACGCAAACATTGCGTTCGTGGGCAGCAGCGAGTTCACTACCCAGGTGGCATATGACAGGGTCTTGAACGCAAAGGACCAGGTCGCGCTGAGTTATGGCTATCAGGGCTTTGACTTTTCGACCGTGGGCACAGCATTCCACGCCAATGTCATACAAGTCATGTACGGGCACCGCATTTCCGGGCGTCTGGATTTCATGATCGGAGTGGGGCCGCAGTTTACGCATATCGACGCAAACCCGCAGGTGTGTACATTTCTAGGGTTCCCGCTGGGTGTTCCTTTGAATGACTGCACGGCGGAGGGAGGTTCGTTCAGCGTTGTTCCGGAGCAGGCCAACCACATTGGCGTTGCCGGGCGAGTTTCGCTCCGTTACAAGTTTCCGAAAACCACTGTCACGCTCAACTTCCAGCGTTATGACACGGACGGATCGGGGATTTTCGCAGGCTCCGAGAGTAACATTGCCCACCTCGATGTGCGAAGGCCTTTGAACCGCGTCTGGGACGTGTTTGCGGACGCCGGTTATTCGAGGAACGCCCGCTTGCAGCTTGCTGGGTCGGCCGTCAATGGAAACGTGGTCACCTATGGCTACGGCGGAGCGGGTCTGCACCGTCAGTTTGGGCGTAGCCTGCGGGGATTCGTGAGTTATCAGTTCAACGATGTGGGGTTCGATGGTTCATGCCCGGTTCTGGGCTCGGCAGCCCCATGCAGTTCGAATGCGCAGCGGCATGTGGGTTCGATTGGGCTGGATTGGACTCCCCGGCCAATCCGGCTTGATTAATTTTTTTGAGGCTGGCGGCTTGAGGCCGGCGGAACGGGTAGTGACTGATGATGGAAAACCGCGAACTGACGATGGACGATTATCTGGCGATGTTGCGCCGCCGGATGAAGGTAATTCTGATTCCGGCGCTGCTGGCGCCTCTGGCCGGATTTCTGGTCTCGTATGCCTTTCCCGCCAAGTACACGTCACAGTCGCTGGTGCTGGTGGAAGCGGCGAAGATTCCGGATGTGGTGGTGCAGCAGGTCTTCACCGAGGATCTGACGCAGCATATTGCGACGATTCAACAGCAGGTGCTGAGCCCGGGCCGACTTCGGCCCATGGTGGAAAGGCTAGGGTTGGCCAAGGGCGGCCAGAATGTTGACGATATCATCAGCAACATCCAGGCCAACATGACGATCGAGCCGGTGGTTACGGATCTCTCGCAGGTTGGAGCCAAGAAAAAGCCAAGCCAGAGCAGCCCGGTTCCCGGCTTCTACGTGGACTACACCGGGTCGAATGCGCGTGAGGCGCAGCAGATCTGTTCCGAGTTGACGTCGATGCTGCTGGGAGAGGATCTCAAGTCGCGGGAGGATGCGACGCAGGGCACAACGCTTTTCCTGACCAAGCAGGTGGAAGATGCCAAGCAGAGTCTCGACGATCTGGACAAGAGGCTGGCGGCCTTCAAGAACCAGCACATGGGGCAGCTTCCGGGTGATGAAGATAACAATCTGAAAATTCTGATGGGGTTGAATTCGCAGCTCGACGCCAACACACAGACGCTGAACCGAGCGACCCAGGACAAGTCCTATACCGAATCGCTGCTGGCGCAACAGCTGGCGGCGTGGAAAACGTCGCAATCAACGAGCAATCCGCAAACCCTGCAGCAACAGCTCTCGCAACTGCAGGCCCAGCTCATCGATTTGCAGGCACGCTATACCGGCGACCACCCGGACGTGATCAAGACCGAGGCGGACATTGCGCAGGTAAAGAAGAAACTGGCGGAGATCAATGGTCCAACTGCGGCGGGGAGTGAGGTGGCGAACGACAAGGAGTCCGGATCGGAGCCGCCGGAGATTCGTCAACTGCGCTTGCAGGTTCACCAGTATAAGGACCTGATTGACCAGGCGACGGGCGATCAGAAGAAACTTCAGCAGGCGATCGCGGTATACCAGGGCAAGGTAGCATCGAGTCCCGCCATTGAAGAAGAGTACAAGGAGTTGGCACGCGACTACGACAACGCGCAGAAGGTCTACCAGGACGACCTGGCCAAGCAGAGTACATCCAAGATGGCGACCCAGGCGGAGCAGCAGCAGCAAGGGGAACAGATGGCGCTTCTGAATCCCGCCACCTTGCCGGATTCGCCGAGCTTCCCGAACCGATGGTTTTTCGCAGGGGGCGGACTGGGCGCCGGTCTGGCGCTGGGATGCGGTCTGGCGCTGTGGCTGGAGCTGCGCGACAAGTGCATCCGCACGGAGGCGGACGCCGAGGCCGCGTTGGAGCTTCCTATGCTGGTTGCGGTCCCGTGGGTGGTGGAAACGGCGCCCGCTAACGGCAACGGCAAAGGCCGTTTCTGGAAGCGGAAAAAACAGCCGGAGGAGAAAAAGGCGACGGCTGCGGTTTAGCGACAGGTCTTAGGCGAAAGCGTTTCAGGCGAGAAGGTTTCAGGCGAAAACCATGTACAAAGAGTTCTACGGCCTGCGGGCGAATCCGTTCAACGTGAACCCCGACCCGCGTTATCTGTTTCTGACGCGGCACACGGAGGAGGCGCTGGCCTGCCTGACCTACGGCATCCAGAGCCGCAAAGGGTTTGTGCTGCTGACCGGGGAAGTGGGAACGGGCAAGACCACGCTCATCAACAAGCTGCTGGAGTGGTTACGGCTGCAGCAGGTGGCGACGGCGTTCATCTTCAACTCGCGCCTGAACACGCCGCAGTTTCTGGATTACATGATGGCCGACTTCGGCATTCCATGCGAATCGAAGGCCAAGAGCCAGATTCTGCTGCGTTTGTACAACTGGCTGCTGGATCGCTACCGAGCGGGGGAGACGGCGGTGCTCATCGTGGATGAGGCACAGAACCTGAGCGATGAGGTGCTGGAAGAGATCCGCATGCTGACCAACCTGGAGACATTTACGGAGAAACTGCTGCAGATTGTGCTGGTGGGCCAGCCCGAACTGGAGCAGAAACTGAAACAGCCGCAACTGCGGCAGTTGCGGCAAAGGCTGACGCTGCGCGCCAAGACGCATGCGCTCACGCTGGAGGAGACCAAGGCTTATGTCCAGGAACGGCTGCGCATCGCCGGTTCGAACGGGCAGCAGATCTTCGACCCTGAGTCCCTGGTCGCGATCCACCGCTATGCCAACGGAATTCCGCGGGTCATCAACCTGTTGTGCGAGCACTGCCTGGTGAGCGCGTTCGTGGACCAGCAGAAAGTGATTGGAGCGGTGGTAGTGGATAGCGTGGCCCAGGACTTTGAATTGAGCGACGGCACAGCGGCCGAGGCCGTGACAGCGGCACAGCCAGCGGCGGGCCCGGAGAAACTCGATTTGGTGAAAGACTTGCGGTCGCTGGCCACTTTAGCCGACCGGTCGCGCGAAGATGATGAGGACCTCCCCAAGGGAAGGAAAGCATGAGCAGAATTCACGAAGCGTTGAAGAAGGCGGAACAGGAGCGGGCGGCATTGCGAGGAGGTTCAGCCCAGCCCGGTTTCGCGACGCCGGCGGCAGCTGAGCCGTCCACGCCGATGGCGGAAGTGTCCGAGGGTGGGGTTCCACTCACCTCAGCGATGCCGTCGTTCGCCAGCCCTTTCAGCCTTGATGCCTTGCAGTCGCGCTGTCCGCAACTGGAGTGGAAGCCGGATGGAAAGACGATGCTGTTTTTCAACGGTGACGATGACAAGCGCGGTACCGAGGAATTCCGGACCCTGCGTTCCCGGCTTTACCACGCGCGCGAGAAGATGACGCTGAAGAAGATCCTGGTGACCAGCGCGCTGCCCAAGGAGGGGAAGTCCTTCACGGCTGCGAATCTGGCGCAGGTGATGGTGCGGCAGCATGGGCGGCGCGTGTTGCTGATCGATGCCGATCTGCGAGGTCCACGGCTGCACCTGATGCTGGGCACGACTGCGTCTCCCGGGCTTTCTGACTATCTGCAGGGGGGAAGTGACGAATTTTCGATCATGCAGCGCGGGCCAATGGAAAACCTGTTCTTTGTTCCCAGCGGTGAGCGGATCTCCGATCCATCCGAACTGGTGGGCAATGGGCGGCTGAAGTTCCTGCTGCAACGGGTGGAGGGACTGTTTGACTGGATCATCATCGATTCGCCGCCCGCGGTGCCGGTTTCCGATGCGGGCGTGCTGGCGAAGGCATGTGACGGAGTGCTGATGGTGGTGCGCTCCAATGCGACGCCGGTCGATATGGCGCGCCGGGCGCGGGAAGAATTTCCCGACGAAGCCCTGGTGGGGGTCGTGCTGAACGGGACGGATCGTGAATCCAGCCCTTACACGCGGTATTACTACGAGGCGTACGTGAAGAATGCGAGCGAGTCCAAGTCCTAAGGGAATCAGGGAAACGTGATCCGGCTGTTCAAAGTCCATTATCCGCTGCGCACACTGGTTCTTCTGGTGGGTGAGGCCATTATCGTTTGGCTCTCGTTCGTACTCGGGATCCGGGTGACTTCCTGGCTCTCGGAGATCGGATTTCTCGAACCCCGGCCACTTCAGAACCGCGAAGCGCTGCTCAGCCTCAAGATTCTCGCGGTTACGGGAGTTGTATTGCTGTTTTCGCACTGGCTTGGCCGGTACGATTCTTCCAGCCTGGGAACGAAGGGGGACCAGATCGCTCGGCTTTTACTAGCGCTGGGAATGGTGTCATTGGCACTGGCGGGAGCGAGTCTTGTCTATCCGATCTGGTTTGATCGTGCACCCAGCCTGCTGCCAGGAAACTGGTCCGCTCTTTTGGGACTCATCATTCTGACCTTCGGACTGTTGGGCTGGCGCCAGGTATACCACTGGATGATCAAACAACACTTCCTGCAAGAGCGGGTTTACGTTTTGGGCACGGGCGAGCGTGCGGAGCGGGTGGTGCGAGGTTTGCGCGAGCCCGCACTGGGAATTGAAGTGGTGGGATGGACCGGGGATGTGGAAGGTGAGTTGACCCGCGACACCGTAGCCTCGCACCTGCTGGGTTTCGCACGGGGGAGGGGCGTGCATCGCGTGATCGTTGCCATGCCGGACCGTCGCGGCACCTTGCCGGTGGAAGAATTGCTGGACCTGCGTTTGGGCGGCGTGAAGGTGGAAGAAGCGACCTCGTGGCTGGAGAGAATTGAGGGCAGGATTGAAGTTGAGCAGTTGTACCCCAGTTGGCTGATCTTTGCGGAGGGCTTCCGCTTCAGTACTTTTTTCCGAATGGTGCGCAGGGCGCGAAACTTCTCGGTGGCGCTGGTCGGGTCACTGCTCTCACTGCCGCTGGTACCCTTCATCGCGCTAATGATCAAGCTGGACTCGTCGGGTCCCGTGTTCTACCACCAGAAACGCGTGGGATTCCGCGGCCGTCACTTTTACTGCCACAAGTTCCGCACCATGCGACAGGATGCGGAGGCGGATACCGGCGCCACCTGGGCCCTGGACGATGATCCGCGGATCACGGGCTTTGGCAAGTTTCTTCGCCTCTCTCGATTGGATGAAATTCCGCAGTTGTGGTGCGTGCTCATGGGCGACATGGCTTTCGTCGGCCCACGCCCGGAGCGCCCGGAATTTGTCGAGTGGTTGAGTCAGAAGATTCCATACTACGGCGCACGCCATATGGTGCGGCCCGGAATCACCGGCTGGGCGCAGGTGAAGCACAAGTACGGAAACACGCCGGAAGACGCCCGGGAAAAGCTCCAGTACGACCTGTTCTATATCAAGAACGCCTCGCTCGGCCTGGATCTGTGGATCATGTTCGAGACCATCAGGATTGTGCTGCAGGGTGTGGCGCAATGTCTCTGGCAATATCTGTTGATGATGTTCGAGACCATCAAGATTGTGCTGCGAAGACGGGGAACGCAATGAGGTGGGTTTTCTGGGGCGGGGCTTTTCTGATCGCCTACACCTACGTGGGCTATGCGGGGTGGTTGTGGCTCCGAGGGCGGCTCTGGCCTTGGCCCGTGCTGCGCGCGCCGCAGGAACCCTATGTTTCCATCGTGATGGTAGTGCACAATGAAGAGCGATGGCTCGAGAGCAAAGTGCGCAACCTGCTGGAGCTCGATTATCCGCCGGACCGTTGTCAGATTGTCGTGGTCTCGGATGGATCGACGGATCGCACCGACGCCATTCTGCACGAGCATGCAGACGATCCGCGAGTCCAAGTGCTCATGAACCAGTTGTCGCGAGGGAAAGCCTCCGGATTGAATGATGCGATCTCTGTAGCTGCGGGTGAGGTGGTTGTTTTTACCGATGCCCGGCAGAGGATTGAGTTTGGCGCGGTACGCCTGCTGATGGAGAATTTCGCAGACCCGGAAGTAGGTTGCGTGAGCGGGGCGCTGATGCTGGGCGATCCGGAGTCGGGCGAGGCTGCTAAAGGGATGGGCCTGTATTGGAAGATCGAAAAAAAGATTCGGGAACTGGAATCGGAGTCGGGCTCGGTGGTGGGTGCGACCGGTGCGCTCTATGCTGTGCGGCGGGAGCTTCTGGCTCCCCTGCCGGAAGGAACAATTCTGGATGACGTCTACTTACCGATGCAGGTGGTGCGGCAGGGAAAGCGTGTGGTGTACGATCCACGGGCGCGGGCTTGGGATAGTCCGGACCTGGGTGCGGATCGCGAGTTCTCGCGGAAAGTTCGGACGCTGAGCGGCAACTATCAACTGGTGCAGTTAGCGCCGTGGTTGCTGAGCGGTGAGGATCCCCTGCGTTTCGAATTCTTCAGCCACAAATTGTTGAGACTGGCTGTGCCATTTGCGCTGGCGGCGGTCCTGGTTGCGTCCATGGTTCTGGCAGGCTCGGTCTATCGGAGTGTGCTTGCAGTGCAGGCAGTGTTCTACGGGTTGAGTTTGCTGGCTGGGTTGCGGCTGAATCGCGGACCATTGGCACGTATGGCGGACGTGGCGCTGACGTTTGTGGTGCTGAACAGCGCCGCTGCCGTGGCTTTCGTGAACTTCGTAACCGGACGTAAGGCGGTCTGGATTCGCTAAGCCGGGAAAACAGAGCGGGGAGGCAGCGATGCAGGCCTTGCGATTTGAGATCAAAGAGCCCGGGAGTCTGGTGACAGCGAAGCCTGCGCCGGGTTCGTCGTCCTGGCTGCGCGATCCGGAGTCGAGAGGGGTTTGTTGAGGATCCTCTGGGCCAAAGCGAACAAGATTCTGCCGGCACACAGCGGCGGTGACATTCGTTCCTACAATATTGCGCGGCAGCTCGCGGCGCAGCATGACCTCACTTTTTTCTCTTACTACGATGGGCCGCCTGACGGGGCGTACGAGAAGGCGTTAGGGGAACATTTTCCGGGAGCGGTCTGTGTCTGTACTGGGGAGCGGCATGATACTCCGCTCCGGCGAGGACTGGATTATGTCTCGCGTTTCCCGCGCCGGGCTCCCTATGCGATCAGCCGCTTTTCTTCCCGCGCGGTCGAGGCGCAGCTGAAACAATGGTACGCGGAGCAAGCCTTCGATGTTGCGGTTTGTGACTTTCTCGATGCGGTGGTGAACTTTCCAAAAGAACTTAACCTGCCGACGGTGCTGTTTCAGCACAATGTGGAAAGCGAAATCTGGAGACGGCATGCGACGAATGGATCAAGAGGGCTCAAGAAGCTGGTCTATAGCCTTGAGTTTTCCAAGATGCAACGCTATGAGCAAGAGATGGTGAGGAGATTTCATCACGTCGTGGCAGTTTCGGAGCACGACAAGAGACTGATGAGCGCCTGGGTGGAGGCTGATCGACTCAGCGTGGTGCGGACGGGCGTAGATACGGAACGGTTCAAGCCCGGCCCGAACCCTGGGCAGGAAAAGCCTCTCGTGCTGTTTGTGGGCGCGATGGACTGGGAACCGAATGTGGATGCAGTGGAATACTTCCGCCGGGAAATCTGGCCGGGGATACTAACCAGAGTCCCGAGCGCGCGGTTTCGGATTGTGGGGCGGAATCCGGGGGCCAGGGTGCGGCGGCTGGCGTGCGGTTCCGTGGAAGTAACCGGCCGGGTCGCATCCGTGGTCGACCATTTGCGCGAAGCCGGGGTGGTGGTCGTGCCATTGCGGATCGGAGGCGGGACGCGCCTCAAGATCTACGAGGCTATGGCAGTGGGCAAGGCCGTGGTTTCGACCACGATTGGAGCCGAAGGGCTGGATGTTCATGACGGGCAAGATATTCTGCTTGCCGACAGGCCAGACAACTTTGCGGATGCAGTGGCTACTCTGCTGCAGGATACGGGAGTTCGTGACCGGATGGGACGCGCCGCTGCCGAAGTGGCGGCGCACTATGGCTGGCCGCTCATCGGAGCAAGATTCGGGCAAATCTTGCAGGCAGTGATTGGGGATGGGACAGCAGCATCCGCGTGAGAGTGAGGGAATACGCGGAAGCAGTCGAGGAGACGAATTCTGATGGCAGTTCTTGAGAAGGATGTCCCGACCATCCGTTGGTCGCAGAGGTTCGCGGTGAAGCGCGAGCCGCTGGCGGGGGCATTCTTCTGGCTGAGCGCATTTTACGTGGTTTATTGTGCCCGGCCGGAGGACTGGATTCCCGGGCTCAAGTACGTCCCGCTGGCGAAGATCTCGGGCATTTTTGCGTTGCTGGGACTTTTGATGAGTGCGGGGAAGGCCAAGCGAGGGTTCCGCGACTTGCCCCGGGAGGCGGGCTACTTTTTCGGAATCATCTGTATGCTGTTCGTTGCGGCGGCGCTCTCTCCGGTGTGGCACGGGGGGCCGTTTTTCAAGACGCTGGATTTCTCCAAGGCTCTGATCGCGTGGGTGCTGACTTTCCTGGTGATCACAAACTTCGCGAGACTGCGGCGAATCATTTTCATCCAGGCGGCATCAGTCGCGGTGATTGCCGTCGTGTCGGTGCTGAAAGGTCGGGATCATCCACGGCTAGACGGTGTGATTGGGGGAATCTATTCCAATCCCAATGACCTGGCATTTGCGATCGTTCTTTCCCTCCCATTCTGTTTCGCGTTTTTGTTGAATACTCGCAGCATTCCGCGCAAAGTTGCGTGGATAGCCCCGATGCTCGCCATGTGTACTGCGTTGTTCATGACCGCTTCGCGTGCCGGATTCATCGATCTGCTGGTCACTGGTACGGTGTGCTTGTGGCTTTTCGGCATCAAGGGCAGACGAATTCACCTGGTGCTGGCGGTCGCGGTGGTGGCGCTGGTGGTGGGGCTGGCCGCGGGTGGACGGCTGAAAGATCGGTTCGTTGCCATGTCCGGCGGCCACCTCGACAACGGGGCTAACCTGAGCGCCTATGTCTCTTTCGAACAGCGCCGCTTCTTGATGATCAAAAGTCTCGAAGGAATCGCGCACTACCCCTTCGGGATTGGATTGGACAACTTCACCGTCTATTCTGGTATCTGGCGGGAAGTGCACGTCTCTTATCTACAAATCGCGGTGGAGGGCGGGATAGGAGCTCTGGTGTTCTACTTGCTCTTCTTTGGCCGCGGCTTCAGCAATCTCAAGCGGCTCCGCCAAATGCGCGGCTCCGACCCTGAGATCAATCTGTTTGCGGGAGCCTTGTACGCAACTCTGGTCGGATTCGTCGTGGGGGCATTCTTTGCGCCCGAGGCGTACCAGTATTTTCCTTATTTTGCCGTAGCCTATACTTCGGTGCTGTTGAAGATCGCCAAGGAGACAGAACAGTCAGAAGTCTCGCCGACGGATTCGAGTCAAGTCCAACGACGGTTAAGAGCGCAGACCAGGGCGGGAGAGTTAGCGTCGGTTCGGGGCGTCCCGGTCGAATAATCAGATGCCGCTGCGGCCGGTCTCCATGATGACGGGGTGCGAAGCGATTGTGAAAGGATAGTGCATGTGCGGCATAGCGGGAATGGTTCAAACTCATCCTGAAGGGGCGGTGGATCACGCCACGATTCACCGGATGTGCGAGGCCATGGTGCATCGGGGTCCCGACGACGAGGGAATATTTGTGAAGGCTGGCGCCGGACTGGGCATGCGGCGGCTCAGCATCATCGACCTGGCGGGTGGGCGCCAGCCGATCTTCAACGAAGACAAGACAATTTGGATTGTATTCAACGGCGAAATCTATAACTTCCCCGAGCTGCGCGACGAACTCGAAAAGCGCGGCCACCGCTTTTATACCCGCAGCGATACGGAAGTGATTGTCCATTTGTATGAGGATCTTGGAGCTGAGTGTGTAAACAAACTCCGAGGCATGTTTGCGTTTGCCTTATACGACGAGCGCCGCGGCAAGCTGGTAATGGCGCGGGATCGCCTCGGCAAGAAGCCGTTACATTATGCCGTGGCGGACGGCCGGTTGCTGTTCGGCTCGGAGATCAAGTCCATCCTTGCGGTGGCTCCTGAGCTCGCCAGCGTGAACCACGAAGCGCTCCTGCAATACATGTATTTCGGGTATATTCCCGATCCCATTACTGCTTTTCTGCCCATTCAAAAACTGCCGCCTGGACATCTACTCGAGTTCGAAGCAGGCCAGCTTCGGGTGCGGCAGTATTGGGGCTTGCCGGAATACGGAACCCGCCAGCCCCAGAGCGAGGAAGAATGCTTGGAGGAGCTGGAATGGCGGCTGGCTGAAGCGGTGCGGATCCGGTTGATTTCCGATGTTCCTCTGGGCGCCTTGCTGAGTGGAGGAACCGATTCCTCCACGGTTGTAGCCTTGATGGCGCGGGCCAGTTCCAAACCGGTGAAGACTTTCTCGATTGGCTTCAGCCGCGACGATTTCAATGAGGCACGCTATGCGCGAACCGTTGCCAAACGCTTCGGCACCGAGCACCACGAACTGGTGCTGGAACCGAACGTTCTGGAAACCGTCGAGACGTTGACCCGTTCACTTGAGGAACCGTTTGGGGATTCCTCGATGTTGCCGACCTATTATGTGTCCTGTATGGCCCGGAAACACGTGACGGTGGCCTTGTCGGGGGATGGCGGGGACGAGATATTCGCGGGATACGACCGCTATGGGATTCATCTTCGCCGGCAAGTTTTCGAGCGGATCCCCCAGTGGGCGTGGCGTATGTACCGTGGTCTGGTTTATCCCAGGCTGCCGCAGAACATGCGCGGGAGAAAATTCTCGTACAACATTTCCTTGCCCTGGCGGGAGCGTTATGTGGACAGCATTTCGTTCGTCCCGTCGTTTGAAAGGGATGTACCACTTTTATCCCATGAGTTCCGGGAAGTTCTGCGGACGGGCGGTGATCCAGAGAACGTGATGTACAGGTATTTCGATCAGGCGCCGGCGAAAGATCCGCTCAGCCAGATGTTGTATGTCGATACGAAAACCTACATGGCTGCCGACATCCTGACCAAGGTTGATCGAATGAGTATGGCGGCCTCGCTCGAGGTACGCGTTCCCCTTCTCGATCACTTGTTTGTAGAGTGGGCCACGGGACTGCCTGCGGAGTGGAAACTGCGCGGGGGGCAACAGAAATACATTCTGCGCAAGCTGGCGGAGCGGGTCGGGGTACCACGCGAAGCGCTAAACCGGCCGAAGCAGGGCTTCGCCCTGCCGCTGGCGCACTGGATTCGGAATGAATTGAAAGACCTGATCATGACGGTTTTGCTGGAACCTCGAACTCTGCAGCGCGGTTACTTCAATCCAGACGGCGTAAGGCGATTGCTCGACGAGCACTTTCAGGAGCGTCGCGACCATTCTGATGGAATTTGGCGCTTGCTGATCTTCGAGCTGTGGCACCGCAACTTTCTGGAGCGAATCGGGACGACGGATTCCGCCGAGCCGTACCGCGTGACCGCTGGGAACATCGGATGAGTTCGTCGACCGACCACCCACCCAAGTCAGCCCCACATCAAGCGGCAGCTCTGCAAGTTCACTCTTCCGGTTCCCTTGGCGCCATCTTTCTCATGATCAACAGCCTGGAGACTGGCGGCACGGAGCGTCAGTTCGTAGAAATTGCGCGGTCGTTGAGAAGCGATGACTTTCGAGTACAGCTGGGCTGTTTGCAAAAGAAGGGACCCTTGCTGGAGGGTCTGGGCGAACTGCATCTGTGCGAACTCGGCGGGAGCGTTTATGGCCTGCAGTCGATGCGAAGCCGCTGGCAGCTGATGCGCTATTTGCGGGAAGCGAACGTCACAGTGGCTCATGCCTTCGACTTCTACACGAATTTGATGTTGATCCCGGCTGCGAAGCTGGCACGAATGCCGGTTGTGATCGGCAGCTTCCGTCAACTCGGGGACCTCCTGACTCCCGCCCAGTTCCGTGCTCAGTTGATGACGTTTCGCTGGTGTGACCGGGTGGTGTGCAACTCCCGCGCGGCGGCAGATCGCTTGCGGCAAGCCGGCCTGCCGGAACGCAAGTTGGCGGTCGTGGGCAATGGCTTGCCGCCGGAGGCTTTTGCGGAGACCCTCCCGGCGGTGCCTCGCCGGGAGGGAATTCTTCGAGTCGGAATGATCGCTCGCATGAATGCGGCTTATAAGAACCACTGCACGTTTCTCCGAGCGGCGGCGCGCCTTTGCGAGAGATTTTCCAATGTGGAATTCGTGCTCGCGGGTGACGGCCCCCTGCGCCCGGAACTTGAGCGCGACGCTGCCGCACTTGGCCTGAACGGTCACATTCTCTTTCTGGGGGATCGTCGCGACATACCTGCGGTCCTGGCCAGCATCGACATATCGGTTGTTCCGTCGGCTTCGGAAAGTTTGTCGAACGTCATGTTGGAATCCATGGCTGCCGGCGTTGCCGTGGTGGCATCTTCTGTTGGAGGGAATAGTGAACTCGGCGGAAACGGACGCGCGCTGCTGGTTCCTCCGAATGACGAGGAAGCTCTCGCCGCCGGGTTGGAGCGAGTGCTGGCAGACTCGGAGTTTCGATCGGCAATGGCTCGAAGATCGCGCGAGTTCGCGCAGGAGAACTTCAGTATCGAACGAGTGCGCAGGGAATATACCGACCTCTATGCGGAGGCGCTTGCCAGCCGGGGGAAGAGCGCTGGACTGAAGCGCAAGGCTGGTTCGGAGTCCAATACGGGCTCCCGCATTCGGGTTGCTTTTGTGGGTCCCAGTTTGCGATATGTCGGTGGCCAGGCAGTGCAGGCTGACCTGTTAATGCGGAATTGGAAAGACGATCCGCGGGTGGAGGCTAGTTTCGTTCCGGTTGATCCCAGTCCGCCTCACGGGCTCGGATGGATAGAGCGCTTGCCAGTGTTGCGCACGATTCTTCGCGAACCGCGATACGTTCTGGCACTTTGGCAAAGCTTGAAAGGTGCGGATGTGGTTCACATATTTTCGGCTTCATACTCATCTTTCTTGCTGGCGCCACTTCCAGCGTGGTTGGTCGCGCGTTTACGCGGAAAGAGGACGCTAATCAACTACCGGAGCGGAGAATGCCGGGACCATCTGCAACGGTCCTACCTTGCGCAGAAAGTACTTAGAGGAACCGATCGACTGGTGGTTCCTACAGGGTATCTGGTTGATGTCCTTGGAGAGTTCGGGCTGGCGGCCCGGGCGATCCCAAACATCGTGGATGTGTCGCAATTCTCGTTTCGCCTACGGCGGCCGCTGCGTCCGCACCTGGTGTGCACGCGAGGTTTTCATCCCTACTACTGCGTTGACGTAGTGGTGCGGGCGTTTGCCGAAGTACAAAAGATGTTCCCGGATGCGAAGCTCGACCTGGTCGGCGGCGGACCACTGGAGGGGGACATTCGCCAGCTGGTGAGGGAGATGAATCTCACCGGAGTCGACTTCAAAGGTGTTGCCGCTCGTAGTGAGATTGGGCGCTTTTACGATCACGCCGACATCTTCATCAATGCTTCCCGCCTCGACAACATGCCGGTCTCAATCTTGGAGGCATTTGCTTCAGGAACTCCGGTGGTCAGCACGGAGCCGGAAGGGATGCGATATCTGCTGGAGCACGGACGTACTGGACTGCTTTCGTCGCCGGGAGACGCGGCCGCGCTGGCGGAGAATGTAGTCCGGGTTCTGCGGGATCCCGAGTTGGCGGACCTCCTGGTTTCGAATGCCCGGCAAGAGTTGCAGCGCTACTCCTGGCCTGTGGTGCGGGAACAGTGGTTGGAGGTCTATCGAGCCCTGGCTCTCGCGAAAGAAGGCAGGCCGGTTGTTTTCTGAATTGGAAATTCCGTTGACTATTAGTTCGCCGCCGCAGAAACCGGCTTGTGTTCCTGCTTTTCCAGACAGACTCTGTGCCACAACTCCAGATTCAGCAGGCGCCAGATGCGGTCGGAATGATCGCGATGCCCTGACCGATGCTCTTCGAACAAGCGCTCCACGGCGGAACGTTGGAACATCTGCCGCTCCATGCTCCGCGGTTCCAGAAGCAGCTTGCGGATTACGTCCAATTGCGGGCCGGCGAGCCAGCGACTCCAGGGCGTGGGGAAGCCCAATTTCGGGCGGTGAAGGATGGAGTGGGGCAACAGATCCTCGACGGCTTTTTTAAAAATCCGTTTGCCGGTGAATCCGCCGAGCTGCAGGTTCTGCGGGATGTTCACGGCAAACTCCACGAGGGGATGGTCAAGGAAGGGAACACGGCTCTCGATTGATGCTGCCATGCTCATGTTGTCCTGCTTCATGAGAAGTTCAACCAGATAGGTCTTGGTGTCGGTGTAAAGAAGACGCTGCAGCATTTCACCCGAGGAATGTTCCCAGTATTCGAGCACATTCTGATAAGCCGCGCCCGAGGCGCATTCTTCGATGACATTGCTTGTGAGTAATCCGGCTTGATCGCTCTCGCTAAAGGCGGAGAAGAAGTTATCGAAGTAGAAAGAAGCCCACGAGCCGCCGTTGCGGGCGAGGAAGGTGTGGGAGAGCTTGCGCCGGAGGGTGGCATTAATCCACGTTGAATTTGCGATCGAGCCGCGAATCGCGTCGCGCGCGGTGCTGGGGATCATGCGTCGATAGATGCGATCCCAGGCTGAATTCTTGAGAGTGAAAGCGTATCGGGTGTAGCCGGCAAGCGTTTCGTCGGCTCCTTCGCCGGTCAGCACGACTTTTACACGCTCATGTGCCAGTTGCGCCACGAAATAGAGAGGAACACTGGAGGGCCAGACGATGGGCTCATCTTCGTGCCAGATCAGATGCGGCAGGCTCTCGAAGAAATCCTGCCGACTGACTAGAACTTCGCGGTGAAACGAATTCAAATGCTTCGCGACAGCGCGGGCGTAGGAAAGTTCGCTGTATGCGTCTTCGGCGTAGCCGACAGAGAAAGTCTCGACGGGAGCGCGGCGGATCTTGGTCATCAGCGCGGCGACCGCGCTGGAATCGACGCCCCCGCTGAGAAAGACGCCTAGCGGCACATCACTCATCAAGTGACTGCTCACCGCTTGCTCCAGCATCTCGCGATACGTCTGAATGTAATAACTCTCCGGATGGGGTTGCTCACTTTGGGTTAGGGGCAGATCCCAGTAACGCTGAATTCTGACTTGTCCGCTCGGATCAACCTCCATCCAGTGACCCGGCATCAACTTACGAATTCCGTTATAGAAGGTTTGCCCTGAGGAGAGATATCCGAACGCCAGATATTCGGGAAGGACAGCGCGATCAAGTTGCGGGCTGGTTCCGGGGCAGGCGAGAATTACTTTGATCTCTGAGCCAAAAACCATTTGCTGGGAGGTTAGTTGGTAGTAAAGGGGCTTGATGCCAAGGCGGTCGCGCGCGATGAAGAGGCGTTGCCGGCGGACGTCCCAGATAGCGAAAGCGAACATGCCGCGCAGATGGTGCACGCAATCCTGCCCGTATTCCTCGTACAGGTGAACGATGGTTTCAGTGTCGCTGTGGGTGCGGTATTGGTGACCTTTTGCCTCCAAATCCTTGCGCAGGGCGGCGTGGTTGTAGATCTCACCGTTGAAAACGATCCAGACAGTGCCGTCTTCGTTGCTGAGGGGCTGGTGCCCGGTCGCCAGATCCACGATGCTGAGGCGCCGCACGCCGAGGCCGACGGAACCAGCGGTGTAAATTCCCTCGTCGTCCGGACCGCGGTGGAACATGGCAGCACACATCTGCCGGAGAGTTTCAGGCTCAACCCTCGCACCCCTGAATTGCATGATCCCCGTGATGCCACACATTGTTAGTGCTTCCTCTATCTAGTCAGGTTTCGGACTGCCCTACGAACTCAAATCATGATTTCTGCACCGAGTACACCCGCAGAAAAAGACTGTGTGGCAGCCTCATCAGAGCAGAGCAATTGATGCTGGCCCTCGCGGTTGGTCCACTGCAGCCATTGTAGAGTGGTGTCGTGCGAGATGAAGGATTTGCTTTGGAATTGCGCGAAGCTTCCCTCGCAGAACAGGATCCGGTCGACTCGCCGATGCTTTACACGAAAAAAGAGGAACCTCGCGTCACTCCTCCACGGACCAAAGCTCCACACCGCTTTCTCTCCCTGACGAAAGATCATGAAGTGCGTAGCAGGGCCGTGCTCATACCTGTAAGCTGCTTCAGGTGCTCCAACGTTACTGGGCTGCCAGCTGTCCCGGAAAAACTTCCCGGATTCTTCCTTCTCGCCAACGGCGGGGATCAGCAGCACCGCATGTTCTGCTGGAAGTGCCGCTCGAGCGCTGCAGCGCACCACGGGCGCACTCAGTTTTGCACCGTACGCCGGCGAGACGAATTCCGAGAGCAGGTCGGATTTCCATCGCGAATCATCGACCGGAAGGAGGGTCAGATGATTCGATCCATCGGGATTGGCTGATTGGTCTTGTGGAGCAACAACAAAATGATTCCCACGACTGGAGGCCTTAAGATCCGGCGCGAGGTGCCAGGAAGTCTCGAGAAGATGTGAACCGCTTCCCTCAGCGACATCGCGGACCAGCCAGAAGCTGCCGTGCAAGTGAAAGACAAAGCGCCGGTGCCGTACGGGTTCACGGAGCCGTTCATACCCCGAATGCGATCCTGCAAACAGGGTGAAGGTTGGGCCGGTGATCCAGAGGTCTGCTTGAGTCTCAGGGATCGAACTCCACGCGAATGGTCCATTGGGCTCTGCCTGATCGAAGCCGTCAACCGCTAGCGTATTGTGAGCGCGGGTTCCGCGAAATATATCCCGCTCACTGCCGGGGCCGATATAGCAGAAGGTTCCCGCGTCGACTAGCCAGGAGCGGCCGCAGAAAGCCAGGTTGACGCTCAAAGCGTCTGCGTGGCCATGCCCGCTTCGTCCCGTGCCGTGAGGCCCAGCATCAATGACCATCCGTTGAGCGAAGGGCTCGAAGCTTGCCGAAATGTAGAGGCCGCCATCTTGGAAAGACTGAGACTTCGACCTGGGACGTGAGTTGTTTTGTTTAGCGATGGATGCTACCGCCTGTTCGCCGAACAACCAGATCGCTTCCTCGGTCGGCATCGCACTTGCTGGAAGGCTTTTGTTGCGAAAAAGTGCGTCTCCGATTGCCAGCGGGTCGGTCATGTGTTCAGCGCGGTTGCGTCTGGGGTTGAAGACTCTTCCGCCATCGTCATCGCCAAAGCCGTCCGGCGGCCCGGTTTGCGCTAGAGCCTGGATAACAGCGAGCATCTTCCCGACGACGAGATCGAATCCGGATGAGATCTCCATTCCGTTTCGCGATGCGAGGATGCGGGCGTGCAGGAAGAAATCGAGGGCGTAGACGTGGTAATACAGCGATTGCTCGAAATATGTGCCGTCGGGTCGGACCTGCCGGAGGATTTCTTCCTGAAGGATTCCCCATCCTTTCCGCTTCCATTTTTCGGCACACGATATTTGAGGAGAAAGAATCCCGATAAAGAAAAGAGCAACCGCCTCCCCCAGCAGATGCGTGTTGGGAGAGAAATAAGTGGAGAGATATCGCTCAATATGGCGGCCATTCAATGCGAGACCGCGCAGCAGATCTTTATGGAAACTGGCAGGGACAGCGGAACACTCGGCCAGCAGGTGCTGCAGCCATGTCCAAGACAGACTGCGGAATGCGACTTCGAGGCTGCTGGCCCAGTTTGTTCCGAGGGGATAAGGATTAGCACGTTGCCACGAATACCATTGCGCGAGGATTTCTCTTACATAGCTTTCATCACCCGTAAGCAGCCAGGCTTTGGCCAGGGTGACGAGGTGTTGATGGCGGCTCAACTCCCATGTGACCTTGTGATCGCCGACCTCGGCAAAATTGAGGAAGTCGATCTTGAACCACGGTATCAGCGGCGAACGCAAACCATGTACGGCGTCGAGGTGCCAATCGATTTCAGCGCCGTAGTCGAGGTCTCGATAACCCAGGAGTTGAAAACGGTGACGGCATATCCCGTTTGCTTCCGCCACGATATCCTCCGCCTCATGGGGCAGGTGTTCTCGAAGAAGGCCGATGCGACTTGAGAGTTCCTCCGGCGAAAAGAAAAAACTGCCTGGAGATACGGAGGCCTGACGTAGTCCGTTCCGGCCCGGCTGCAGCCCCATCCGGCAAAGAGTGACGTCGAGCCGCTTGGAAACTTCCTGGCGCACGCGAGTCTCCAGTTCGTCCCAACTCATGTTAGACAAACGCGACCAGAGTCTTCGTCCGGCGAAAGGCACAACCAGAGTTTATCCTCAAGTTCCCGGTATACTCCAATCTGAGTAGAAGAAGATGTGTGAAAAGGGAACAACTTGCGTCACCTTCGACGCAGGTTGAAGAACTGGCATACTAGAAACTCGCGTTCATAAGATGAGTTGAGGAGTTGGAGAGTGGGTCTGTCGATCAGTGTGTTTGGCATGGGCTACGTGGGCTCCGTCACGGCGGCATGCTTAGCTCATGTCGGGCACCGGGTAACCGGCGTGGACGTTAGCTCCGCAAAAGTGGAGATGCTGGCTGCCGGGCGCAGTCCTATCTTAGAAGCGCGGATGAGCGAACTGGTCGAGGAGGGCCATCGAGCGGGGATGCTGCATGCCACTACCGATGCGCAGGAAGCGGTTCACGGTTCGGATGTTTCCTTTGTTTGTGTCGGCACCCCGAGCTTGCGCAGCGGGAAGCTCGATCTGAGCTACGTGGAGCGAGTGGTGCGTGAAATTGGCGCAGCCCTTAAGCAGAAGAATTCCTATCACGTGATTGTGCTGCGCAGCACGGTCTTGCCGGGTACGACGGATTCGTTGGTCATTCCAACGGTAGAGAAGGCGAGCGGGCGCCGCGCCGGCAGCGATTTCGCTGTGTGCTACAACCCCGAATTCATGCGCGAAGGCAGCGCGGTGGCTGATTTTCTTCAGCCTCCTTACACGGTGCTTGGCGCGCAGGATCCAAAGCACTTGGAAGTGGCGCGGCAACTGTACCAAACGATTCCTGGACCGATCTTCGTAACCAGTATCCCCGTGGCGGAGATGGTGAAATGCGTGTGCAATGCATTCCATGCGATGAAGGTCAGCTTTGCCAACGAGGTCGGAACGCTGTGCAAGAGCCTGGGAGTGGATACGGAAGCGGTCACAGAGATTTACACCTCAGATACAAAACTGAACATTTCCCCCGCTTACCTCGCACCGGGTTTCGCTTTTGGCGGATCGTGCCTGCCGAAGGACTTGCGCGCACTGGGGCATCGCGCGAAAGAACTGGACCTGCACCTGCCTCTTCTGGAATCGGTTTTACCCAGCAATGCGCTGCATATCGATCGGGCGGTTGACGCCGTGTTGCGGACCAACAAGAAGAAGATTTCTTTTCTGGGGCTAAGCTTCAAGCCCGGAACCGACGACTTGAGAGAGAGCCCCCAAGTTCACATGATCAAACGGTTGCTGGGAGAAGGCAGGCAGATGCGAGTATGGGATCGAGATGTATCGCTGGGACGGCTGGCCGGATCGAACCGCCAGTATATTGAAGAAGTCATTCCCCATATTGGTTCTTTGCTGTCTGCTGACCTGGAAGAAGTGGTGCGAAGCGGCGAGGTGGTCGTGATCGCCACCAGGGTGGACAAAGACCAACTTGCCCGCTGTCTCAATCGCGACCAGATTGTGATCGATCTGGTCAATCTGGCCTCATCTTCCCGCCCAGGAACGGCGGCGTCTTATCAGGGGATTTGCTGGTAGGCATGATTTCCCCGCTGGCTTCTGAGGGCAGTTTGCCTGCGCCGGTCGATATCAATATCAATACAGATTCGCGACTGATCACCATTTGGAATGTTTGGGAATGAAAGCGAAGATCATCGATCCGGGAGCGGTCGACTGGGCACGCTTGGATGGCTTTGCGGACCGTACCGTTTTCCAGACTCGGGAGTGGCTCCATTTTGTGCGCGAAACGCAACGCGCCAAGATCGTCCTCTGTGAACTGGCCGAGGGCGGAGAAGCCGCTGGCTACTTCACCGGACTGGTGTTCTCTCGCTTCGGCGTCTGGATTCTTGGGAGTTCGTTCCCAGGGTGGACGACGCCCTACATGGGCTTCAATCTTGTGCCTGGAGCTTCGCGGAAGGCTGCTTTGGCGGCCGTCGAGCGGACAGCGTGGGACACTCTGAAGTGCCTGCACATGGAAGTCTCCGATCCGTTCTTCACCGTCGACGACGGTAAGGAGATTGGATTTGACTGTGAGTTCTACGCCTCGTATCGCAGCGACCTTACCCTCACTGAAGACAAACTGTTCAACAATATGAACAGCGCCTGCCGCCGGTGTGTGCGAAAGGCGGAGAAGAGCGGTGTCATTCTCGAAGAGGCCCACGACCTCGATTTCGCGGATGAGTACTATGAACAGTTGAAGGATGTATTTGCGAAGCAAGGTCTGGTTCCCACCTATACCATCGAGCGGGTGCGGGCGCTGATTAGAAATCTCGAACCCACCGGCCGCCTTCTGTTGGTGCGCGCGCGCGACCCCGAAGGGAAATGCATTGCCACGGGGATATTTCCTGGGTTCAACCGGATTGCTGAATTCTGGGGTAATGCAAGTTTGCGTTCCAGCCAGAGCCTGCGCCCGAACGAGGCAATTCACTGGTACGCCATGCGGTACTGGAAACGCCGTGGGGCCGAAATCTACGATTGGGGCGGAGAAGGGGCTTATAAAGAAAAATACGGCTGTGTGCCGCATCACGTGCCATGGTTTACCAAGTCGCGCTTTGGCTTTCTCTCGACGCTGCGCGGGCAAGCCAAAGCAATGTTCGAGAGAAGACAACGGTTTCAGGGATGGTTGCAGGGCCGGCGAAGGTTGCAGTCGAGCGATGAAGCCGGTTCAGAGGAAGCTTAGGATCTTCGGTGGCGCGGTCTCATCTCTCATTCGTTCTCTCATCCGTTCTGCGGAGCGCCCGCTTATTTGTCGATCAGGACGGCGGAGTAATCCACCATAAGCCGTGACAACGGTGTGTTGATCTTTACCCACTGCTTGAAGTCGTAGAACCTGCGATAGACCAACCGCGTCCTTCTGACTGCCAGTGAATGGGTTGCCCGCTCGTTGTTGCTGGAAAGCGCATAGCCCAGCTCGTGCATATAGTCTCCCACCAAATTCTCGAATAAGACCAATTGATGGGAGGGGAATTTGCTTCTCCAGCGCCCTACCGGCGTGAATTGCCCGCGTTCCAGATCTTCTTTGAACGAAGTAAGAGGATTCTTGACCGAACCGATACTGGTCTGCCGAATGCGCCCGTAATCCAGATCATGCTGGAGAAAAACGGCAAGCCGCTGAAGAGTTGCGGCCGGCTGGTCGACCAGGTCTTCGTAACGCACTTCCACGTAATCTGGTCCCAGCAGGGAACCTAGTTTTCGGCCCTTGCGGACAATCCACTCCCAGTAAAGCCCGGCGGCCAGTAGTCCTTTGTCGCGATCCCAGGGAAGCGGCCGGCTCCAGCCGCGCTTGTCCAGGGATAACGCGACATCGCGGGCGTCCCGAATGATGTGAATGATGCGGGCATCGGGGAAGTCTTTCTTGATTCTCAACAGGTGCGGAATGTTAGTCGGGGTTGAATCAATCCAGCGGTCCACGCCTTGTATACGCGCAATCTGCTCCATCACGATTCTCAGAAAATCGCTGCCACTCCGGCATCCGGACAGCACTGCTTCCTTGATTTTCTCAGCCTGCAGTCCAGAAGCATCGAAAGCCTTGCTCCGGAGCCATTCATTCATCATTCGTGCTCTATTCTTAGGGACGCTGAGATCCCCATAAATAGGCTCCAGAACATCGAACACATTCATTTGAGTGTGGAACTCGGCAAACCCTCCGGCGGAGAGCAGCAAGTGATATAGATAGCTGGTACCGGAGCGCGGACAACCCACGATGAACACGGGAGGCTTCATAGTCATCGCAGCTCGACAATAAAGACATCGGTGCGGTATTTGTCGCTGTTCGGCATCTTCCCAAGCTGGTCTTCCCAGTCGGAAGTGAACATGAAGAAGCGTCCGTCCTGCGAGACATTCCCTCGCGGGGTTGACCAGAAGCCGTTTCTGGCCGTGCTGTAGGTGTGGGCGAACCGCCAGACCCTGGAAGCCTTTCCATCGGTCTCCGCACAGTCGATCTCATTCTCCCATGGTCCGGACACAAGTGGCGCGGTACCGGGTGTATCTGGATTGGTTGGTTGGTAGGTTGAGAAGCAGATCGGAGCGGAATCATTCGCGTCCACATTGTTCCACGAGTAATGAGAGTCGAACCACAATCCTTTATCAGGCTCCAATCCGCTGATGATGGGTGTGAAGTTTTCCAGATGGTCCGGCGGTCTCAACCAGATGTTCATGGGATGAATCACGCCGGAACCTCCGGCGATGTGAGAGTAACCCAGCGCATGGTGTCCGCTACAACCTTGCGGACAGACGCTGACATTCATACTGTCGATCTCCCATATCACCCAGCGATGGCCGGGGGCAGGACTTCCGCCGCCGCGTACCATATAAACGAACTTTCCAGACTTTGCCATTCGGGCGTTATGAAGCAAAAAGCGATCGGAAGCGGAGATCGTGCCTTTGGGTCCCCACTGGCCGCCGATTTCACCGGTCTCAGTGTTATACCAACGGCAACCCTGTGCCCGGTCGTAAATGTAGATCATGTAGTTTTTGTCTTGCTGCGGCCCCAAAACGGTCATGAACCGGCCGTCGTCGGCGCTGACAGTAACCGCGTATCCCGAATCGCGAGCTCCGAGTTTGACGCACTTGGAGGGGGCATGGATCTCCGTGACTCGGCCGCTCGAAGTGTCGTACTGCCGGAAGACGGGATCCATGCGACTCATGCCATAGAGAATGTTAGTCTGCCGGAAGCTGAACTGCGGTTCCGCCCAGGCTAGATTTGGGGTAGGAGCTGGCCGTGCCGTCATGGTCACAGGGTCAAAATCATAGAGCTGGAACCAGCCTCCGAGAGTAGTCACGTAAAACATCGTGGAGTTCTTGTTCCACGAATTCTGTTCGGCGGAAGAGGGCGTCAGGAGCGGGCGGCCGGGCTGTCTGGAATCCGATCTGCCGTCGGTGACGCGCAGAATGCGCGATCCGAAAGTGGGATCGTTGATGATTGATCCTGCTGGTCCGATCGCCGGCGGTTTTTCCGGGTAGGGTGCGACCCGCCGGTCGCTGCGTGCACAGTATTCCGGCGGTCCACAGGCCTGAGGTGTTTCCTGGCGGGCGGATGCAGGACCCTGCGCTCTACAGGCGGCAGCGCTTAAAGCCAGCGCGGTGAAACAGCGAAGGAAGATCCTCATTGCCAACGTTGATGACCACCGTTTTCCCATTGAGCTGCCACCGCGAACTCATTCTAATTTGTTGCCAGAGGAGTGCCAACACGCGGATCGAGCGTGGGCGCGGGGTATCGAACAGATGCATGCCACTTTTCCCCCAGTTGGAAACTCTCCATCTAGCGAGGAGGACTCGCGCGATGTAGCAGGGTGGCGCGCACACGATCGTATAGCGAGTTACCCAGGAGCTGCCGGGCGGCCTCGCGAAAGGCGCTCTGAGCCCGCATGCGGGACAGTGATGTGCCGGCGCAGATGGCGGCGAACGCGTTCAACGGAATGTCTCGTAACATCGCTACCCGGCCCAAGGCAAAAACGTCTGTATCCCTGGAATTCGCCTGAATGCGGCTGGTGGCGACCGTCCGGTAGCCGGCAGTACGCGCCACGGCGACTACCCGCTGATCGCAGCGACCTCCCGGACAAGAGAAGTGGTCCACCGGCCGGGCGATGATCTGCTCCAGTTGCGACTTGGCGTCGGAGATTTCGTGGCGCAGGCCACCCTCGTCGAGATCGGTGAGGTAGGTGTGAGTCATGGAATGACAGCCGATTTCAAAACCCTGTCCGCTGAGTTCCTTGAGTTGTGCGGGCGAGAGATAGCCGGGCTTTCCCAACCTATCGCAAGTGATGAAGAAGGTGGCGTCGAAACCGGCTTGCCGCAGGATGGGGGCCGCGGCCAGGAGGTCGGTTTCGCAGCCATCGTCGAAAGTCAGGGCCACGTTGCGTCCCTCTGGAAAATCCAGAGCCTGACCGATGCTTATTCCATGCCATCCATCCTTCTTCAAGTAATCCATCTGCGCGCGAAAATCGGGTTCCGGCAGGACGTAACGGGCATACCCCGGTTCGGACTGGCAGGGATGCCGTCCGGGAATCTCCAACTCGTGATACATGAGAAAGACAATGGAATGCTTGGGCATCGAACCATCGTTTATCGAAGTTCAAGAGCTGGCAGTCTTTCCAGACTCTTTCAATGCCGGTTCTACTGAGCCGGCCTTTCCCGCGGGGACCGGAAGCAGGCTGAATATAACCCCGATCCCGTGTGGTTCCAGTTCAATTTCCTGTTCGCAGGTCTTGCGCTCAAGGTCGTAGAGCGCAACATGAGAGGGTTTTGGCCGACTGGAGGAGCCTTTGACCCACGCTACATTCTCGACGAACCTGGTGGGACGGACTCGCGAGAAGGCTACCCACAACCAGCGTTCGTCAAGCGGAAGCACTCCACGGCACCACCCCAGAACCAGTCCGGATTGTCCGGTCATCTGGTTCAGGTCAATCGTCTCTTCGACCTGCAGGGTTTTGCGGTTCGCGATGACGACATGGCCATTGACGGTGGTGAAATAGATTCGGTCACCGAAAATGTACCCATCATGAGGTCTTTGCACTGCGATATCGATACGGGGACCGGGAGTGGTGAGGCAGATCGCATCGCGCTGCTGGTAGCGCGTTACCCAGACTTCCTGCCCGAGTTCAAACACGTGATTCGGGTGCGAGCGGTGGGGCTTGGTGGTTGCGACCTTGCGATAGTCCGTCTGCCGCGAGAATCTTACCCAGGGATCCTCGCCTGACACACCCCATTCCCTCACTAGGCTCCCTGTCATCGTAATCTCTACCACCATATCGAGACCGGTCACTACTACCAGAAGCGTCCCCCGCTGAGTGGGGCAGACGTGATGAAGATCGTTGAAGCAGGGCAGGGAAATGTAGTGCTGCAACCGAAAGCTGGGAAGCTCGTAGACCAATACCTCGGTGGAAGTGCAGGTGTAAAGTAGATTCCCCTGCAGAGTGGCTGACTTGAACAGAATGGCCGGCAACTCATCCGGGCAAACTTCAGGCGGAGAAACGTACTCCACACACGCACGAGATTGATGCGTTGCCGGATCGAGTTCGATGAGGAGGGCTTGCTCACACGATTGCCATTCCTCCAGCTTGCGGAAAACCGTGCTGCGCGGCCGGCCTCCGGACACGTAGAAGCTATTCATCGGCAAAGATCCAATCGACAGAATTCTTTCCTTCGGTTCGCGGACTGGCCTGTTTATAGCCATTAGAGTCCGGGTGTGATGCACAGCTGCGACGAGGGACCTCTTCAGCCACGCTGGCCGGACTTCAGAATCGCAGGTGCGATATGCTCGCTCACCGCGGCCAGAAGTTCGTCTCGCAAGTATGGCCCGGAGGCCAGCAGACCGGAAAGCAACGGATTCCTGTTATTGCAACGCAAGGGTGTGTTCTCCAGAGTGCTGACAAACCCTCCTGCACTCAGCACCAATGCTGCTCCGGCGGCAACATCCCATTCGTTCTTGGGAGTCAGAGTAAAGGTTACATCGGCCAGTCCGGTCGAGACCAGCGCAAGCTTGTAGGCTACCGAGCCCATGGGGCGAATCTTGAACAGAGCATTCTCGAACGGCTTCCATTCATCGCGCTTGACCTCGCTGCGGCTGGCGAGAACTACGGCGCCGTCAAGATGCTTGCGCTGGCTGGGCTGGGACGGCTTGCCGTTGTAGCTAACGCCGGAGCCGAGCGATCCCAGGAAGGTTTCATCGGTTGCTGGATTATAGATTCCGCCCGCGACTGGTTTTCCATTCTCAACGAAACCGATGGAAACGCAGAATTCGGGAATGCCTTTCACAAATTCGCGAGTGCCGTCGAGCGGATCGACCACCCAGACGCGCGAGTGCTGCAGGCGGATGGGGTCGTCCACGCTCTCTTCCGAAAGCCAGCCTTCGCCTTCGCGCAGAAGCTCCTTGCGTAGAACGGCGTCGAGCGCGCGGTCCGCCTCGGTCACGGGATCGTGTCCGGCTTTGTATTCCGCGTCGATTGCGCCTGGAGTGAAGCGGGCAAAGACCGATCGAGAAGCTTCGAGAGCATTTTGAATACGTTCTACGATTTGAGCGTAAGAGTTGGAGTGCATATTCTCCCGACCTTTTTTGTAACGAGCTTCTGGTGATGATCAAGTCGTGACGATCCCTCTTGTGATGATCAAGCCATCAGCATGCGAGCGCCCGTGGCGAGCAGCACCGCGCAGAGAATGCGCCGCAGCCAGGGAACCGGGACCCGGGTACTCACGTAAGAACCCAGCAGTCCCCCTGGGACCGAGCCGATCAAGAGTGCCCCAACCAGATGGATATCGACATTGTGCAGGCGAAAATGGAGAAGACTGGTTACGCCGGTCAGAATCAGAGCGTGCACGATGTCGGTGCCCACCATGACTTTTGGCTGGAAGCTGTAGAACAACAAAAGCATCATCATGACAATGCTGCCGGAGCCGACCGAAGTAATGCCCACCAGGAATCCCGCGACCAGGCCGATGACCGACATCCACACGAACGACTTCGTCGTCGGAGGCTGCACTGCGGCCCGGTCTTCGATTTTCTTCTGGAAGAACAGGAAGGTTGGAATGCAAATCAGCAGGACCCCGACTGCGACTGTGATGAAGTGATTGACACCGGTGCCGTAGACATTTCGCAGGTGAACCAGGAAACCTACGCCCAGATAAGAGCCCGGAGCGCTGCCGACGGCGAGCGCCAGAACCACTTTGCGCCGAACCGTGCCTTTGCGCAGGTGAACTATGCTGGCGCCGATCTTGGTGAGAAAGTTGAAAAGCGCGTCCGAGCCCACGGCGCTCATGGGAGGCACGCCCAAACCAAAAATGAGGATGGGAAGCAGCAAGACGCCGCCTCCCACCCCCGTCATTCCGATGAGGGTGCCGACTCCAAAACCAATCAGGCTCTTGATCAGCAGATCCATGATCGTACCGGCTTCAGCCTCCTACTATCTTCTACCGGCGTCATCGTTCCGGCGCCGTCCCAGCGTGTTAAACCGACTGCGCAGCCGTGCCAATGAAGCCTTCCCTTTCCAGGTGCAGGATAATTTCCTGCGCGGCCTCTTCGGGTGACAAGTCACCGGTGTTGATGGTGACTTCAGCATCGGCGGGAGCTTCATAAGGATCCGAGATGCCCGTGAATTCCTTGAGAATTCCCGCGCGTGCCTTGGCGTACAAGCCCTTGCGATCGCGCTGTTCGCAGACTTCGACTGAAGTGGCGATGTGCACCAGGACGAACCCTCCGAAGGGCTCAATCAACTGCCGAACATGTTTGCGGGTGGCGTCATAAGGCGCGATGGGCGCGCAAATGGCGATACCGCCGTTCTTGGTGATTTCCGAGGCAACGTAGCCGATGCGCCGGATGTTAATGTCGCGGTGCTCCTTGGAAAAGCCGAGCTCGGAAGACAAATGCTTGCGCACCAGGTCGCCATCCAGCAAGGTGACAGGACGTCCACCGGTCTCCAGGAACTTGGTGAGCAAAACGTTGGCGATGGTCGACTTACCGGAACCAGAAAGTCCGGTGAAGAAGATGGTCACGCCTTGTTTGGGCCGGGGCGGGAAACTGCGGCGCAATTCAGCGACGACTTCAGGGTAGGTGAACCAGGAGGGAATCTCGCGGCCTTCGCTCAGACGCTGGCGAAGCTCAGTGCCGGAGATGTTCAATACACGATCCCCGTTCTTGACTTCGTCGTCAGGGACGTATTTGTCCTGCGCCTCGAGGTACACCATCATGTTGAAAGGCACCATGGTGACGCCGATGTCGGCTTCATGCTTCTTGAACGCCTCTTGCGCCTCATACGGGCCGTAGAAGGGCTTGCCGTCGGTATCTTTGCCGGGACCGGCATGGTCGCGGCCCACGATGAAGTGAGTGCAGCCATGATTCTTGCGGATGAGGGCGTGCCAGATGGCCTCGCGTGGTCCACCCATGCGCATGGCGAGCGGCAGCAAGGAAAGTCTGGCGGTGGACTGCGGGAACTTGGAGAGCAGGAGCTGATAACAACGCACCCGGGTGAAGTAATCCACATCGCCGGGTTTGGTCATACCCACCACGGGATTAATCAGCAGGTTGGCCTCGACTAGCTTCGAGGCGCGAAACGCGAGCTCGACGTGGGCGCGGTGCATGGGATTGCGGGTCTGGAAGGCGACCACACGGCGCCAGCCCATGCGCGCAGAGTCGGCACGCACCTCAGCCGGAGTCAAACGCAGATTGCGAAAATCGTAGTGGGAGGGGATTTGAATCCCTTCGAGCTTTCCCCCGACGTACCAGGGATTCGCCTTGTTGATGACGTAATCGGCGCCAGGATGGGCGGCGCTGGTGCTGGCGAAAACCGCCTGGGCTTCCGCCTTGCGGTCGGGCTGCCAGACTTCTTCCACATTCAACACAGCCAGCATCACGCCCTCGGGATCGCGGAGCGCGACTTTGCTGGTGCCCGGGGTCAGCTTCCGGGCAAATTCCTCGGTAACGTCCAGGGTGATGGGCATGGGCCAGAGGGTTCCGCTGGCCAACCGCATGTTGTGGCAGACGCCTTCGTAGTCAGCGCGCGTCATGAAGCCCCGCAGCGGAGAAAATCCTCCGGTGAGCAGCAACTCAAGATCACAAAGCTGCCGGCCGGTCAGGTCCCACGAGGGCCACTGTTTGGATTGTGTTCTTAATTCGGCGATTCTCTCGGCGGGAGCGATGAGTTGAACAAGTTCTCCGCCATGCGGCGGAATGAGATGGCTGGTCGCGGCTGTCAAGTCCTAAGCCTCCTGGGTTCGTAACCTTTTCTTGTCTACTACGTTTATTGTCTTTGCCTGGATTCTTTCCCAGACTGCATCAGGGCCGGGCTAAACCGGTTTGGAGATTCTTAAGGGAGAGGAAAACCCCGAAGCGTTATCTGACAGAGTAACACTTCCGGGCAGCGGTAAGAAAGCCGGATCTGCTCCCTGCGAATAACCAGACAGTGGAGCAATTAAAAGGCCTTCAACACCGGAGGCTGCTCCTCGTAAACATATGAAAAACATGTATTTACACGACCGTGAAGCGGTTCGAAATTCCTCCGACTTCCGGATGTGAAATAGATTGCGACAATAACGGCGGCAGTTTTGTCCTAAGTCAGCCTGGTCACAACTCAGACTTGCCCGTCTGCCCGAAATAACGGGACATTCTGGTCTTGAGTTGGATACCAAGGGGTTCCTGCGTCAGGACAAACCAGAGGGCACCAACCCCATAGACAGCGATGCCCACGAGCAAATTCAGAATGAGTTGCGGATAGCGATGAGCATAGAAAGACCGCTGCATCAAGACGAGGACAAAAATCATGGGGATGCAAAGGACCACTGGGTAAAAGTAGGCTTCCACAAGGAATTTGCGGACAGGGATGCCAAGCTGGCGGCACATGTGGCGGGGCAGAAAGAACAGCGAGGTGCAAAGCAGCGGGATTGCGGTTCCGATGGCATCGCCAACGATGCCCAGGGGGCGAACCAGAACGATGCTGAGAATCACGTTGGCAATGCCTTCCATGAGCACGACATAGGCCAGAGATTTATGCAGGCTCATTCCGAATAAGATCCGGTTCGAGGTCGACTGAGCCTGGTAGAACGTGGACGGTATCAAGACAATCAGAAGAACTATATAGCTCGATACATAACGCGGCCCTACCCAAGCTTCGATCACGGATTTACCCATGACGACCAGAGCGACGGTCATGGGGAACATGACCAGAGCGCAAGCGCGGTTTCCGGAAACGAAGATCCTGCGGAGTTGGGCATAGTCTCCGGTCGCATGGAAGTGGCTGGACATGGGAGTGAAGATCTGCGCCAGGCTGCTTACCACTTCGTTGGCATAATCGACCAGACGAGCGCCAATGGAAAAATGCGTGATCGCCGCCGCCGAAAGGAAGGTTCCAATGATGACCGCGTCCGTCTTAAACCGCATGCGGGCGGCCACAATGATCATAAAAGTGACAGAGCCGTAGTTAGCGACCTGGCGAAGCGACTGCCGATCGACGTACTTCCATCCGTAGGGAATGGCCAGCAACCGATGCGCGATCACAGCGCGCACCCCCGAGGCGATCAAGGGCAGCGACACGGTGATCAGAGTTACCGTGAGAAGTCCAAAACCATGCCGGAGAACATGGATGATCAGAACGGCCCGCACCAACGTCGCGACGATGTTGGTCCAGTTCATCAGGTAGAACTTTTGCAGTCCTTCCAGGATGCCTCCGGAGATTCCCAAGGGAAAACCCAGAGCCAGGGAGTAGCCCACCATCAGGAACAGAATCCTGGCATCCTTGAGAAAACTGGGTGAAATGTGAAAGAACCGGTCCACATAGAAGCCCCCCAATATGGTCGGAATCACCAGGATCAGACCGAGACAGCTATAGGCGAAAAGGCTGGTATTCACAAGCCGCGCGAGTTGGTCCTTGTCGCCGGTAGCCTGGAACTTGGAAATGTAGCGAACCAGAGAGGAACGGATTCCGAAGTCGAAGATCCCGTAGTAGCCAGTGAGCGAGAAGATCAGAACCCACAAGCCAAAGGCCTCGTCACCCAGATGGTGCAAGATGAAAGGCGAAAGAAAAAAGCCGACGGCAATGTTCACGGCCAAGCCGGCCCAGCTCGACGCAACGTTCTTGAAGGCTCGAATCTTTAGGTTCATGCACCAACCTGAATCCGGAGCTCGAAGCGCGGATCGTGATTCGCCCCCAACCCCAAACGCCGCTGAGAAGCCATGCTCAATCGATCCATTTTTCAGGTTGGCGCGAAGCGCCGACGCTGTCTAGATTAACAGCCCGAGCCGTACGGTAAAGAAACAGAGCAGAGAAAGCAGAACAGTGCCATCGCCAGCCCGCGAAAAATCTCATTGACCGTTACTCAGTGCGCGAGGGTTTACGGCCTCTCACGCCTATAGGATGCTCACCGGCGGCCAGATTCCCGAGCCCACAACTCTCAAACCAGCGGAATACTTCTTCATACGTGTGCTTGGACTGATATTTCGGAGAGTACCAATCCAAAGTATCCAGAAGCCTGGCTTCCGGGTCAGGTTGGTGGTTGATCGGGAAGACAAGACGGACGAGGCCCGCGGCGGGCTTCCCGACGATCGGAACTACGCGAAGACCGCGATCCAGCCAGTAAAAGAAAGGCACAGCAACACGGAAGAAGCGATGCAAAGTGCGCGGCGACATCCGGTGGGTAATCTTCCTGTACTGATCGCTGAACCGGTACCACTTGTTGTGACTGCTGTAGAGCCAAACCGCGATGGTCCCGCCAGGTTTCAAATACTGAGGCAGCGCCTTAAACGCTTTTTCGCAATCCGGAGTGTGATGGAGCACGCCCATGCTGTAAATGCAGTCGAAAGTTTCGGGCAGGAAAGGGAGCGCAAACACGTCTGCCTGAAGGGCTACAAAATCCCGGCCAGACAGGTTCTCTGTAGCAACTTCGACAGCGGTGCTTAAGTCGATTCCCACCACGCGAGCGCCCCAGCGGGTGGCCACTTCCGCGAACCGGCCCATACCGCAGCCTACGTCCAGCACGAGTTTTCCCTTCAAGTCTTCGGGCTGCAGTCCAGTTTTCTTTATGAAATCCGGCTCCGAGAAATTACGACTCAAGTCATCCAACTGGGTCTTGTCAAATTGCCGCCACTGGTAGCCGAAGCTGTCCGCATAGTTGTTCTGGTCGACAAAACGGACTACGCCGCGTACCTCGGGGTAGCGCCGGCCGCAGGATGGACAGGAATAGCCGTTCTCCTGTTTGACGTTCTCCATTCTGACCAGCGAACCTCGACAGACGGGGCAACAGAGCAGTGTGAGGAGGTCCACGGAGGCCCGTGACTGCATCATTTCGTTGCTTCCGGACAACGATGCGCTCCGGGGCAGGGTGCTGCCTGCGATCTTGACGCCACGTGGGTAGGTTATCCCAAAAGCTCAGTCCGCGCGATGCAGGCGGGCGGGAAACCTCAAGAATTTGTTGCCGGACGGGACCAGTCTCGCAATCGCCAATCGCGGCCGTAGACGCATACAGCTGCAACATAGCCGGGGCCGGCCGGAATTTCGCGCAGGGACCAGAGCGCGGCTGCAGAATCGTCTGGGCGAGTCGAAAGCAATGCGTCGCGATCCTCGGCCGCGATGGAAACGTCGAACTGATGCAAAGGAAGCGATAAGCCTTCTCCGGTGGCTTTGATGTAGGCCTCCTTGCGGGTCCAGCAGCGGAAGAAGGCCTCAAATCGCTTGTCTTTCGGCAAGACGTTGAGTTGCTCCTGCTCGTGTGCGGAAAAAAATCTGCGAGCGATAGGCTCGACGTCGAAATCGCGGCGAACTTGTTCCAAGTCGACGCCGATCTCGCGCCGGCGGGTAAAGGCCAACAGCGCGATTTCGCCAGAGTGGGAAACGTTGAAGGTGACTCCGCTGGCCGCGTAGGCTGGTCCCAGAGAAGGTTTTTCCTTTTTCGAATAGGAGAAACTCAAGGCGCTCGGGTCCGTTGCCAGGTAGCCTGCCAGGACTATCCTCAACCAGGCTCGCGATGCTGCAAAGCGCTGACGGTCGTCGGGAAAGTGAAAGCGTGAGGCGCGGGTCGATTCCTCGGAAGAAAGTACTTTCTGCCAACGCGATTCGTCGGCACGGATAGCCTCCAGATCGACGCGCCAGAGTTGCACTTCGTCTTCGGGTAGTGCGAGAGGCGCCTCGATCTGGAAGCCTGAGTCGGTAATATTCATGGTCTGGCTCATGCGTCTCCCTGAGTCTGGCCCTGCGAATGACTCGGATTACCACTGCCCACTCCTATAAAGCCTACTAGAAACCAGGACGAGAAAAGCGATTCATCCTTTTCCGGGTCACCACGATGTGCAAGCACGTACTCGTTCCGACGACTCTTTGGGCAGCCCCCGTAACGAAAACATGCTCTAATATTGGGAGAGCCACAGGGGAGCAGCAGGCCCGCCGGGAGATTTCGCATGACGCAGTACAAGGTTATCTGTTTGTTCGTGGCCATTGCCGGCGGGCTCTGTCTGGCTACTGCGCAGAGCTCCCAGGTGGGCTCATCCTCCGCCAAGCGGGGTGCAGATCCTCTTCAGACCGCGACCAAGCCACTGACTCCGAAATCGGCAATGCCGCCGCAGCGCAAGTCGCCGGTTGTGGCGCCGAAGGCGTCGGCAGGGACGGCAAAGACGGATCTAGAACTCACTCACCTGGAGCGGCAGAACATCAAAGCGCCCAGCGCGAAGACCAGCAGTGCGGCGAAGGGCGTCTCGGTACCGAAGTCCGCTAGCCCATCTGCCGGCAGTTCGGGAATTGACTTTAAGTATCAGAAACCGGCAGGTGGTAAGCAGGCTGCGACTCCTGAAGCTCATTCTGCGAACTCGGCCACACCACGGGTTAAGAAGAATTAGGCGGTCGTATTTTGGGATCGCCTAGTCCGCAGGAGGCGCCTTGGCCGGGGTTGTGCCTGCTGCCAGTGCGGTGGTGCCGGTTGGCGGTGTGGCCTCTTGGCGCGCAACTGCGGGTTCGGTGATGCAATACTTTACCAGGCACCAGAGTGCGCGCACGCCATCCTTCCATTGGATTTTCTTGCCCTCTTCATAAGTGCGGCCCCAGTAGCTGATGCCGACTTCGTAGATGCGCAGCTTCCGCTTGGCGATCTTCACCGTTATTTCAGGCTCGAACCCGAAACGCTTTTCTTCCAGGGGAATGGATTGGATGACTTCGCGACGGAAAGCTTTGTAACACGTCTCCATGTCACTGAGGTTGATGTTGGTGAGAGCGTTGGAAAGGAGAGTAAGAATCCAGTTGCCCACCGAATGCCAGAAGTAAAGCACGCGATGAGGGCGGGCAGAAAGAAAGCGCGAGCCGTAAACTACATCGGCTTTCCCTTGGATGAGCGGCTCCAGCAGCACCGTATACTCTGCCGGATCGTACTCGAGATCGGCGTCCTGGATGATGACGAAGTCTCCCGTGGCTTCCTGAATGCCGCGTTGCAGGGCCGCACCTTTGCCCATGTTCCTGGGCTGAAGCAGAATGCGAATCTGGGGACGCTCCGCCTGCAATTGGGCAAGAATCTCCCGCGAGCCGTCGCTGCTACCGTCATCCACACAAATCAATTCGATCTGCAGTGGAACGGCAAGCACTCGATCCACCACTTGCTGCAGGGTGGAGCGCTCGTTGTACACCGGCATGACGACGGAGAGTCTCATTGGTTTTGAACCGGGTCCTGAACCGTAGAGCAAAAGTGTAGTGCAAATTCACGATGAAGTCTGCTTTCGTCTAACTCGACCATCTATGCAGGACCATCGCGCTGTAGATGCTCGCGGAGGATGGCCACAATCCTGGAAGCGGCGCTGCCATCCCAAAGTGGAGGACGCTGGTACGGACGCGCGGGTTTCTGAAGAACAAATCGAGCGGCCGCAAGAATGCGATCCGAATCCACTCCCACTATGTGGTTCGAGCCGTGCTCAACGGTGGCCGGCCTTTCCGTATTCTCACGCAGGGTGAGGCACGGTACGCCGAGGACCGTGGTTTCCTCCTGGACGCCTCCGGAGTCGGTGAGGACAATGCGGGCCCGGTCGCTGAGCGAAAGGAAATCGAGATATCCGAGGGGATCGAGAGGCACGATTCCGACGCGGTCCCCCGCTCCTTTGGCCAGATATCGCAGCAAACCAAAACTCTCGATATTCTTCCGAGTGCGAGGATGGATGGGGAAGAAGACGGGAAACTCGGCGGCCAGAGCGCTCACTGCGCTGAGAATGCCCTGCAACGTTTTAGGATCGTCCACGTTGGCTGGCCGGTGTAGCGTGAGGACTCCGTAGGGGCGGCAGCCAGATCCGTTCTGACGCATGCCAAGCTGGTCAAGAAGCGGAGATCTGGCGGCCAGGTCGCGATGACGGAGCAGGCAATCGATCATGACGTTGCCGACAAGGAAGATTTTCTCAGTCGGCACGCCTTCGCGTTTTAGATTCTCGACCCCGCTCTGTTCCGTTACAAAAAGCAGGCTGGAGACCGCGTCCGTGAGTTTCCGGTTGATCTCTTCCGGCATCGTCATGTCGAAGCTGCGCAAGCCGGCTTCGATGTGAGCTACGCGGATTCCCAGTTTGACTGCCGTCAGCGCGGCGGCGATCGTCGAATTTACGTCGCCCACAACCAGAACCATGTGCGGCCTGTAGTCGAGCAGGACTGGTTCGATGCGCTTCATGATCTCGGCGGTCTGCACCGCATGGCTGCCGGAGCCGGCCTCAAGATTCACGTCGGGCTTGGGCAGACCCAGATCCGCGAAAAAGTTGCCGGAAAGGAGTTCGTCGTAGTGCTGCCCGGAGTGCACCAGGCAGTGTTCGATGGCGGGAAATCTCCTGAGTTCATCGTTCCTCGGCCGATCGTTCCCTGGCCGATCTTTTCTTGGATCATCCTTTTTCAGCGCATCAATGATGGGCGCAATTTTCATGAAGTTGGGGCGCGCCCCAACCACGCTCAGAAGCCTGATCATCGGGAGCCTCCCGCCACGATTTGCCCCGCATTGGGGGATCCTTGCGGAAGCTTGGGGCCGCTCTCATTCCCGGGAGGTCCTTGACGCGGTGACGAGGAGGGTTTCATCGGACAGGCAACAGTGTAGAGCAATCGTGGGTGTTCAGTCCCGAGCACTCTAAGGCTTTAGACCGTGTGGAAATTGGCTTCTGACATGCACTTCGCCCGAGAGACGCCTGTTTTCATCAGGTAGGTCATGTAAATTGTTCAGGACTCTCCCGTAGTCATGGCAATTTCCACCTAGGGCGTTCACCTGAGCACCCGAGGGGTTAACAGACTGATCGCGGCAGCCAGAGAGCACTCTTTCGGCGTGCGGGGGGCTGGCGTGGCGCGGGGGATGGACTCGAGGTGGGGTAGCCAAAGAGCGGTTAGGCCCTCTTTATTCCCCCTCTCGTCGGGTCAATTTAGGCTGACTTTACGCACCTTTTGCATCCATAGTGTAATTCCCTATGGCTTAGGGCGGATGGCTTGCTACCCGTTTCGGGAGGCCCATTCCGCTTCTGGAACCCTAGCGGCAATCCCAGCAGGTGCCTGTGGAAATGGCTGTTCATCGGTCACAGCCAACCTCGTCTCAAAATGGCATTGTGGATGCTACAAAATATCGAAACATTCCAGCCGCACACGGGTTTTAGGTGGGGGGCTAATCCAGACCAAGGGGGTGGTGATGGCGGAGCAGTCCGTTCGGCTAGGACCCCGCGAGCAGCAAATCGTCGAACTGCTCTTGCAAGGCTGTGACAATGCCGAGATTGCCAGTCAGCTCAAAATGGCGCGCAGAACCGTGAAGGCTCATTTCAACCGGCTGTTTCTCCGTTTCGGAATTACCGGCGGAATCAAGCGAGTGAAACTCGCAACCCTGCTCTATCGGAGGCAATTATGTTTGCAAACGAACGGTATGGAACCCGTACCCCAAGCGAACGTGAAAACCGCGTCATCGAGCTTGTCGCCCAGGGTTTGAAGAATCGCGACGTGGCCGATGCCATCGGCACGACGGAACATGTAGTGAAGAATTATCTTCGCGTAATCTACGACAAGCTCGGACTCTGGAACCGGGTGGAGCTTGCCCTGTGGTATGAATCGCGCCGGCACGAGGCGCAACTTCCTTCGTGAGCGCTAGGAAACGCGCGTTCGCCTCCAGTTGAACCGGATAGCGTTCGTGGGGCCGCGGGATGATTGCCTGCGGCCAGCTGTCACTCGCAACCGGAAATCTGCAAGTTACTGAGCCTCTCAGCGGCAGCCTTCCCGCCCCTTCGTGCGGCCGCCTCCAGCAGATAACGCGCCTGGTCGCAGCTCTTGGGAACGCCGTCTCCCCGCAGATACAAATCAGAAAGAGCCATGGTTGCCGCTAGGTTCCGCTTTCTCACGGCCTTCCACAACCACTGGGCGGCTTCTCCACTATCGCGAGGCACGCCCTGTTTGCCATTCAGGAACTTCTCCGCGATGGCCAACTCTTCCGCGCCGCCTGGTTCACCCGCACTGGCGGGGGAACTTCCAGCCACGGGGACGATCCGGGGCGCAGGCGGAACGCTTGCCGGCAACCCACTCCCCATCGTGCCCGCCTGCTGCGCGGAAGCTGCTGGCGCGGGAGGCTGCGCAGACGCTACGGCCCTCGCGGGCGCTGATGGGCGAGTTGCGCCGCTTGAAAGGGCTTCCGATCCCCGCCACGCCATGTACACGAACCCTGCGAGAAGGATCGCCAGCACAGCACCGGCGTAGAGCCGGTAACGATGACGAACAGGGCCGGATTCCACACGGCCGGATTCCGCGCTGAAAGAAGGAAGATCTCTTGCCGGCAGCGGCCAGGCCGGTTCTGCTGCGTCGTAGTCTGGGACTTTGTGATGTCCGCCGGCGGTGGTGGAGTTAACAGCGGGTTCAATCGCGTCCTCCACAGAGTTTCCACCGAGAGAACGTTCAAGCCAACTCGGCGCAGAAAGTGCGCCTGCCTCCGTAACTTGGGGCACGTGAGTCTCCGGCGAGACTTGCAGTGGCGCGCCGCACATCCCGCAAAATTTCTGCCTTGGTGCATTGTTATATGCGCACACCTTGCAAGTGCGGAGAGGCTCTGCTTTGGCCGGAGACGGTTCTGGCGGTCCCGGCTCCGTTTTTGTTCGCCCTCTTTCGTTGTGTTCGTCGGGGATGACTTGAACCGGAGCAGGTTCCGGAGGAGAAATGTTCTCCAGTTCCCGAAGCAGCTCAGAAATAGCTTGTCCGCGCTTCTCCGGCGGATTGGTGAAATACACTTCCGCCCATCGTCCCATGTGCGCCGCCAGAAGCGGATTCAGCAGGGGATTCAACTCAGGATCCGGTAAGGTATTTGCATCGGACTCGTCCGTGGGGTGCGGCACTGGCATTCTCCGGAGAAGCGGATAGCTATGATTGCACTACCGCGAAAGAAGGTTGTCAAATCCCGTTAGGTCGGGACCTGGCCTGAACCACTCAGTCTTTGGAATCAGTCGCAGGCTTTGCGAGAGGCTGGTTCGAACTGGTCCGACTGGGCGTCGCGCTGGCTGGTGAGCTTGCCTTGCGGTGTCTTGCCATACAGATCGGAACCGGGGCAGTAGTATTGAGCTGTGTGCAAGTCGACCCAGACCTGGGTATCGGGATTGCCTTTGTATTCGGGGGTCTCGGGAGCCTCGGCCAGCCCGAGGCCGATCAGGAGTTTGTCGAAGGCGGAAAGATCTGCGTCTGGAGCCGGCAGTTTGCCCCGATTCGCGCTCCCGGAAACCGCGGTTCGACCCCCGGTTGCACCCACCGAGTGGTTGGACCAGATCCCCCAGCGAATCACGACCGCTACCATAATGACCGCGACCGCAAGATAGAAATCGCCGCGACGGGACCGCCAGAAGCGCGCTAATGCGCTTGGCGTTCGCGTCTCGGACAATGATTCCAGGAAATCCCGGGCTCGCGCCGCGGAACTCCAGACAACGTCCTCCTGCTGCGGCTTGATGAGCGTGGTGGAGGGGGTTTCGACACTATCTTCCTCTTCCTCGTCGAGCTGCAACTCGAGCGACAGAGACGCCACCTTTGCATCCTCGTTCGCGTGCTCGGTGAATGACGGTGCGGTCAGAGGGGCACTCTGTTGCCACTCGGGAAGAGTGAATGGCTCAATCGGCTTGTCCTCGCTTCTGTCTTCCTCAACTTCCGCCTCGTTCAGATTGAGGTGGGCCGGAACCGGGCGCACCGTTTCCCTGGGAGGCGACGTTCCGTTGCGAGGCGCGGCGGCGAAGCTCTCCTGATTCGTCTGCTGCAGTTGCCACGCCGATGCCAGCTTGCTCTGCATGCTGGACGGTCCGCCGTCGCTGGCACGCGGAGCGCCACACTCGCCGCAAAACTGCTCCTCGGCCACCAGCTTAGTTCCGCACTTCCAGCAGGCGGATTTCGCCACCGCGGCTGCGCCCGCGGCGGGTTGATCTTCAGCCCAAGCTGCCAGATTCGGTTGCAGCCTTTCGATTGCCGCCAGCATCGTAGACCGTTCCGCAGCCATCGACTTCTTTAACGCCAACCCGGCATCCCGACCCATCGCTTCCGTCACCAGGCCTGCCATCAGTTGGCAAGTATGAATGTCCTGTTCCGCGAAGCCGTGAATCCTGTCGAAATAGAGTTCCAGAGCGCCTACGATGTCGTCCTCGCGGTAGATCGGTACCGCGACCAGCGACAAGATTCCTCGCTGGCGGCACGGTTCGGGATCGAACAGAAATTCCGTATTCACGTCCCCGGTGCGAATTACCTGGCCAGTCCGCACACTGGTGCAGCAGATTGCCGCATCCAGAGCGAGTTCGCTTCCCACGGGCAAAGCCGGGGCGCCGGAGGCGGCCCGGTAGCGCAGCGTCTGTCCCTCGAGAATTCCAATGGCCGCGCCGCTCGCGCCGGTGATTCGTGCCACTCTCTCGGCGACGACTGCCATCGCCTTATCCAATTCGAGATGGCGCATCTGAATCTGGTGCTGCGCTTCGACAATCTCGGCCAGGGTGAACGTATAGTCGCTGTTCGAGCGTGGAGTTTCTTCCGATTCGGGTTTGCTTCTCGGTGGCGGAGCTTGATCTGCCGACTCTTGCTCCCGGAGTCGTTCGCTCTGAGCCTCCAGGCTTTCTTCCAGTTCCCGCATCTTGCGGTTGTGCTTCTGGATGACATACGCAGCTTCCAGCAGCTTTTCAAAACTCTGCTCGTCGAGAACTGGTTTGTTTTTTTGGTCGGTCACGATGTTTCTTGCCCGCCCCTGTGGCCAGCCGGTGTAGGCGGAAGTGGCGCGCCCGGAGACCACCCCTATTTTAGTGCAATTCGTCCACCAAAGAACCTTTGTTATCAAGTCGGCCGCCGCAGCCCTGGGCGCAGGAGGTCGAACCATCCGCTGCTGGCAAGCTCGTGATGAAGGCACAACCATACAGAATTCAAGGGGTTACAAGGGACCAATGGGCAAAGATCTCGCTCGCACTCTGAAATCTGTGAGGAGAAGCTCGAAGGTTACTCTCGTAAGGTGCAAGGGCATGCACACCTGGTCGTGGCAAACGCCTTCCGTTCGAGATTTCATGATGCGTGCTTGCGAGTTGCCACTGAAACAAGAGTACCCGACTGGGTGACGATCCGCGACAGTACAATCGCCGTAAGCCGCGGGGTTTTGATCGCGCCGAAGTGGACCCAGGCAAGGTGGACCCAGGCGAGGAGATAAAGTCTAAGCAGGGAAAAAAAATTGAGGAAGGAAAGTCACTCGGACTTGTAGGACTTGGGCGGGAGCAGGAGTTGAATGCCGAAATAACCGATGAAAGACGATTGATTGCCGCGAGCAGGTTCGAGGCTGCGTCCGGCCATGAGCAGAAAGATCACCGGGCTATGGATTCTGTAACGAGCTCCAAAGTCGATCGTGGGCTGGTTCTCGGAAGGATGGAATGTGCCTTGAGAATAGAGTTCCACGTCCATCTCCAGTTTTGGGGTGAAATCGTGGCCGACGACGAGGCCGGTGAGCCAGCCGTTCGGTCCTTTGTGGACAAACTGATAACCGATCTCGTAATCCACATCGACGGGGCCAAATTTCCTGGAGAATTCGAAGGGCAGAAGGAAGGCTTCGCTCGCAGGGGTGATCCCACGGCGAACCGCATCGTTGGGGTTGTTGAGGAAGAGCTGAGGGAAAACCGAGATGGAGAGGCCAGACTCCCCGGCATCGTAGAAGCGCCACTTGACACCAGGATTGGATTGACCGAGGCCATACTTGCTCCCGGAAGAGGGATATTGGACGCGCAACCAGGCATTCTCATAAGTGAGCTGAATGCGATTGCCAACGCCGAAATTGATATCGACATCGGGAGTGTGGGAGACAGACTGACCGCTGTAGTAAAAGGGCATGTAGCCGAGATTGATTTCCCAATTGAGATGGCCGGGAGTGCCCGGATCATTGGTGTAATAGGGTGGGCCGCCTTGGGCGAATGATACAGAGGAGCCAGCTGCGACGAAGAAGATGAGAACGAGAATCAGGCAACGCAGCATGGCTACGGCGTCACGGGCGGAGCGCAGAGAAGGAACGAACGGAGCAAGGGGAACTTCAGTTCGCTCAAACTTCGATTCCGAAACTATAGAGTCGTTGGGACGGTCCGATCGGGAGACCTTGGTCTTCCTATCGCGAGAATGAGTCCGTTCAGTTTTCACACACCGCCCCGCGAGCCTGTCCATTGAGTTAAGGATCTGCTCAATAGTCTAACGGACAAGGAGTTTCACCAACTGCCGGAGCATTGGCGGCTCGCGCCGGATACAAGACCGCGAGAGCAAAGGACGAGCCTGTGCAAAACGTGCCAGCTCAGCGACGGCGGCACCGAAATGAACGCCATCGCCGTCCCCAGATACCCATTTTGGAACAGGAGGACCTTCGGGCCGTGGGTATGAATCCCGGCAGTTCTCACAGTCTTCCCCCAGAGCCGGTCCATCGCGTGGAAGACCTGTTCAAGAATCTGAAGGGAAAAGAGTTATCTGGACCACCCGGCCGTTGCGATAGCCCTCCTGAGTCTGCCGTTCCTGCTCTCGGGAGACTCGGCGGGGCGATGTTTCGGTTGCGTTGCAGCCACTCGCTTCCTCTGTCCTCGGCCCGATTTGGGATGAACTAGCCCGGCGCGGGGCTTCCGCAACTCTTCCGCAAGCCCTGGTTCTTGTCCCTAAGTGCAGGCACACGCTGGTCTTAGGGCCCTTGAGGGATGCGGGAGAAAGTTTGGCGAAGGATGTGCTTCAACCACAATGCGGGCTCGCCATTGCGAGGCGGGAAGAGAAAATGTGCACCAGAGGAGAACCATCGTGATGGACCTGGACAGAGTGAAAGTTACGCCGCGGGATCAGCAAGTACTGGACTTGCTCGTGCAGGGTTGCAGCAACAAGGAAATTGCCGTCCAGTTGAGCATCAGCCCGCGCACTGTGAAGCAACACCTGCGCACGCTCTTTCTCCGTGCCGGAATTCGGGAGGGGCGCAAGCGAGTGCGACTGGCTACGGCTGCATTCGAGAAGGCGGAGGCGAAGTATGATGCCGTGTGAGCGTTTGACCTCCAAGGAAACTCAAGTGGCCACCCTGGTCTGGGAGGGTCTTACCAATCGTGAGATCGGCAGGCTCATGAGCACCACGGAGCAGGTCATCAAGAATCACCTGCGCAGTACCTTTGACAAACTGGGAGTCTGGAGCCGGCTCGAGTTGGCCATGTACGTCGCCAGCCACGGCGGCAGGAATTGGCTGGAGGATGGTGAACAGTCGGTGTCGGCGGAAGCCCGCGCCGCCGCGAGCTAGGGTTGAACTAGGGTTAAAGATGAGTTGGGCCTTCCCGGGAGGGCTCTTCACGCAGGGTTTCCTGACTGGGCTTGTGCCCTGCCCAACGCGGCTTTCGCGACCTCTCGCGGGACCGCTACGAAGCTGGGTTCAGCCGCTGCAAGTTCCCTGTGTGCTGTCGGGCGACAGGATAACTGCAAAAGGTTTGCACTCCGACATTCTGATCCCGTCCCGAAGTTCGGGTAAGACGTTGAAAAAACAATGACTTGTTTTTCTCTGCAGTCGGCCTGCAAATTGCATTAGTAGTCCCGACCGAATCGAGCGGGCTCGCCAGCAGTCTCGAGCCGGCTCCGCAATCCCTAGGCGGGGCGATGGACTACAAAGAGACCTTCTGGATGGCTTGCGACTCTACGGAGCAGCTACGGGCGGAATATGGCCCGTTTCACACCCGTTCCGAGGCGGAGGCCGAAGCCCGCAAGCTGGGATTCAGTTACCTGCTCCGTTACGAACACATGCTCGATGAAAACGAGGAGATCCAGGAGGTCCGCTGCATCTTCATCGAGTTGCCCGGCGCGGTTCTGGCGGAGGCTATTTCCATCAGCCTGCACACCCGCTGCGCCACCTGCGGCGAATCTGCCACCCACGATAAAGCTTGGCAGGCGGAAGTGTGGGCGGACATCCACGAGTTTGAACACTCCCGCCATCGCGTGCGCCTTTTCGAACACTGCCGCGGCAAAGGTCTGAAGGAAATTGGTGACTGGCGCGGATAGATTCCCCAGGCTGGCAGCCTTTCTACGCAGCCGCCGACAGTGCGCTGGCTGCCGCCCGATCGACGAACCAGATCAGCTTGCCATCGCTCGGCTGCACTAATCTGGAGGGATATTTCTCCGCCGGGGCGTTGCCTTCAAGAACCTCGTGCAGAACCGCTGCTTTGTCAGCTCCACTTACCAGGAATGCAACGCAACGGGCTGCGTTTAACACCGGCAGGGTCAGCGTAATCCGGCTGGTTTTCAGCTTTTCCACCCAGTTGGCCACCACGAGCCGCGATTTCTCCTGCAACGCCGCGGTTTCCGGGAACAAGGATGCGGCATGTCCGTCTGGCCCCATACCCAGAAGGATCAGATCAAAGCGCGGAAATTCGCCGGGAGCCACGGCGAAAAACTTCCGCAGCGTCTGCTCGTAGGCTTCCGCCGCAACAGAAGCGTCCGGGTTCTCCGCGGGGATGCGGAAGATGTTGCCCGGCGGAATAGGAACCTTCGACAGCAGGGTTTCCTTGACCATGCGGTAGTTGCTATCGGGATCGTCCGGGGGAACGTGGCGTTCATCGCCCCAGAAAAAAAACATTTGATCCCAAGGCAAAGTGGTGCTGGCGTTGGCCGCGATCAGTGTGTACAGGTTCTTGGGAGTCGATCCGCCCGACAGCGCAATGGTGAAGCGACCGCGCTGCGAGACGGCGTCGGTAGCGGCGCGTATAACCTCCTCCGCAGCCGCCTGAAAAAGATCCTGCGGAGTGGTCAGTCTGCGCAGGTCGAGGGGCGCACTCACAACCCTCCCATCCGGCCGTGATTGGATTTTGCGGCCGCACATCGGGCCGCGCCCAGCAGACCAGCTTTATCGTTGGTGATGACCTGCACGGGGATGTTCTCGAGAAGCGAGCGCAATCTGCCTTTCTCGAGAAAGGCACGCATAAACAGCGGCCCCGTGAGCTTGGGGAGAATCTTCGGGGAGATTCCGCCACCGAGAAAGATTCCGCCGGTCGCCATCGTCTTGAGAGCCAGATTGCCGGCCTCCGCGCCGTAAACCGAGATCCACAAATCGAGCGCTTGTTCTGCCAGTCGATTGCTGCCGCCTAAGGCAGCGTTGGAGATCGCCGCGGCTTTGTCTCCTTGGGCAAGTTGCTCGGCGAACCCGGCAGGTTCGTCTCCGCACCCTTTGCCGCGAAGAAACTCATACACGTTCACCAGACCGGGTCCCGAGAGAATGCGTTCGTAACTGACGTGTCCGAAGCGGCTCGCCAGGAAGCGCAACAGTTCGATCTGCAAATCCCCTTGGGGTGCGAAATCCGCGTGTCCGCCTTCACAAGCGAAAACCTGATGCTGGCTGCCGTTCCAGAACAATCCCGCTTCGCCCAGGCCGGTTCCCGGCGCGATGACCGCCTGATTGCCCACCGACGGCCCTACCACCCGGTTGAGAGCAATGAGATCTTGCGGCCTGAGGGCTCCAATGCCCCACGCGTTCGCTTCCAGGTCGTTGATCAACAGAGTGGCGGGCAGTTGAATCTGTTTTGCCAGGCGGGACTGTTCGATGACCCAGGGCAGGTTCGAGGTTTCCACGCGCCCATTGTGCACCGGGCCCGCAATTCCGAAGCAGGCAACCTCAGGCCGGGTGGCAGCGTCCTGCAGGAATTTCGAGACAATCTCGCCCAATTCGCTGTATTCGCGGCTGGAGAAGACGCGCTCGGAGATCAGTTGGAGATGGCCGTTCTGGGGCTGAAAATAGGCCAGTCGAGCGTTGGTTCCCCCAATATCACCGGCCAGGATCATTTCTCGAAATTCCTCCAGCGCCGGCCATCGCGCTCCAATAGTTCGTCGGCCTCTTTCGGTCCCCAGGTGCCCGAAGCATAATTCGGGAAGTTCCGCGGGGGTAGCGCCTTCCACAAATCGAGCACCGGGTTGACTATGTTCCAGCCCGCCTCCACCATGTCCGCTCGCTGAAACAGTGTCTGGTCGCCGATCATGCAATCGTGCAGCAACCGTTCATAGCCGGTGCTGGGCTGCTTTCCGAAGTATTCCTGATACTCGAAGTTCATGTCCACTGTTCCCAGGCGCATCACCGGGCCGGGAACCTTGGCCGCGAATTGCAGAGAAATGCCTTCTTCCGGCTGAATGTGCAGCACCAACTGGTTCGGCATCAGGTGTTCCACGGAAGTATCCCGGAACAGCACAAACGGAGCCCGGCGGAACTGGATCACGATGTGGGTGTTGCGTGCCGGCATGCGCTTTCCAGTACGGAGATAGAAGGGAACGTCGGCCCAGCGCCAGTTGTCAATAAGCAACTTCATGGCCACGAAGGTCTCAGTCCGCGAATCCGGCGCAACGTCACTTTCGGAACGGTAAGCGGTAACGTGCTCACCACCTTCGGTGCCGTCCCCGTACTGCCCGCGTACCGAACGAGTCAGAACTTCCTCATCGCTGATGGGCTGGATGGCGTGCAAAATCTTAGCCTGTTCGTCGCGCACGGCATTGGCGTCAAACGAAATGGGAGGCTCCATCGCAGTCAAACTGATGAGTTGCATGATGTGGTTCGGCACCATGTCGCGCAGCGAGCCCGCGTGTTCGAAATAGCTGCCGCGGCCTTCCACACCTACGGTTTCGGCCACGGATATTTGTACGTGATCGATATAGCGGCGGTTCCAGATGGGCTCGAAGATTCCGTTGGCAAAACGAAACGCCATGATGTTCTGCACGGTCTCTTTGCCCAGATAGTGGTCAATGCGATAGATCTGTTTCTCTTCAACGAGCTTCAGCAATTGTTGGTTCAGCGCTTTGGCCGACTCCAAATCGTGGCCGAAGGGCTTTTCGACAATCACCCGGCGCCAGTGGTCGTTGTTTTGCTCCACCAGTCCAGTGGCGGCGAGCTTTTCAACGATGGGCCCGAAGAAACTCGGAGCCGTCGCCATGTAATAGAAGACGTTTTGATGGGTGGAGTGGTCGCGGTCGATCTGGACCAGGCGATCTTTGATCTGGGGGTAAATCTTGTCATCATTGAAATCGCCGGCAAAATAATAGAAACGCCGTGAAAAACTCTCCCAAAGGGCGTCTTTGATGCAATCCCCGCAATATTGTTTGATGTCGTCGAAAACCCTTTTGCGGAAGTCTTCGTCTGTCATCTGCGCCCGGGCCACGCCCAGCACCGCGAACTCCTTCGAGAGCAAGTCCGCCCGGGCCAGGTTGTAGAGTGCCGGAATCAACAGCCGCGCCGTCAGATCGCCGGCGGCGCCGAAAATCACCATCACACAAGGGTCCCCTTGTTTGCCGATGCGCGGTGTGGCTGCCGTGGGCTGTTCCGCCAATTGAGCCATGATCAGGTCCTCAGAATTCTCCGCCAAACAACTTCTGCTTACGCGCTCTTCTTGGTTGAACTGGGCTTGATTGTGCCGGCCTCAATGTGTCCGCCAAACTTCTGCCGCATGGCGGAAAGCATCTTCTCCCCAAAAGTGTGTTGCTGCCGCGAGCGGAAGCGCACATACAACGCCGCGGTCAGCACATCCGCGGGAACCGCTTCCTCCAGTGCCGCTTGAATCGTCCAGCGCCCTTCGCCAGAATCCTGCACATAGCCCTCGTACTCGGAGAGCGTTGGATTCTCCGTCAAAGCCATTGCCGTAAGATCGAGCAGCCATGAACTGATTACGCTGCCCCGCCGCCATACCTCGGCGATATCCGGCAAGTTCAGATCGTAACGGATATCTTCCGGCAAGTCTTTACTGGTAGCGTTCTTGAAGATGTCGAAGCCCTCGGCATAAGCCTGCATAATCCCGTACTCGATGCCGTTGTGTACCATCTTCACGAAGTGGCCGGACCCGGAGGGACCGCAGTGGATATAGCCTTCCTCGGCTGAGCCTTCTTGCGCCGACCCGTCAAGTTTTTCCCGGCCGGGAGTTCGTGGAATATCTCCCTTTCCCGGAGCCAACGTCTTGAAAATGGGATCGAGTCGCTGCACCGCTTCTTTGGGTCCGCCAATCATCATGCAGTAACCACGATCAATGCCCCAGACACCACCGCTGGTTCCCACGTCCACGTAATGAATGCCTTTGTTCTTGAACTCACTCGCCCGGCGCACGTCGTCCTTGAAATAGGAATTGCCCCCGTCGATGATGGTGTCGCCGGCCTGCATGTGCTGCGCCAGCTTCTGCACTGTCTGCTCGGTAGCGCCGCCCGACGGCACCATGACCCATGCCGCACGCGGCGGGTTCAGTTTGCTGACCAGATCTTCCAGCGACGACGAACCGCCGGCTCCTTCGCCGGCAAGCTGTTTGACCGCGTCGGCACTCAAGTCCGACACCACGAGTTGATGTCCGCCGCGCATCAGCCGGCGCGTCATGTTCGCGCCCATGCGGCCCAGACCCACCATTCCCAATTGCATGCGCTGCTCCTTAAACCGTACCGCCCGCCGGGTACTGACAAAACTATCCCAGTGCTTTTTGCACCGCTGCTGCCAGCGTGGCCAAACCCGCGTCCACGTCATGGAGATGCACGCGGAGCGCGCGCCGTCCACGCTCGGCCAGCACCTGGAAGTCGCCGCGCGCCTGCGCTGCCTTCACCACGCCGAACGTGTATTTCTGTTGCGGCACGGGCAGATCCAAAGCATCGTCGCAAGTCACCTGCAGAAACACTCCGGAATTCGGCCCGCCTTTGTACGCCTGTCCCGTGGAATGCAGAAAACGAGGTCCAAAGCCCAGGCACGTGGCCACATGTTTCTTGTCCCGCACGGCGTGCCGTATGGCCTGCAGGCTTTTCTCGTGCGCGGCATTCATCTGGATGAATCCCAGCAAGGCAAAGTAATCGCCGGTGCGGACCCGGCCCAGATGGGCCTTCAAGTATCCGGCGAGAGACTTGTCTCCACCCGCGGCCCGCGCCAGGTCCGCCGCATTCTTCTCGTCCGTGAAGAGTTTGATCCCACCCTCTTCCACGACAGGTTTCTCCGCTGGCAGGGAACCGGTCTTCTCGTATTCCGAAGTCAAGTTCCGGGTCGCAATCTTGCTGGCTTCAACATCGGGCTGGTTGAAGGCGTTGATCCCGATGATGGAGCCGGCCACCGCGGTCGCAATTTCCCAGCGGAAAAACTCCGCTCCCAGCTCATAGATGTCGGCCATCGAAATGCGCAGCACAGCCTGGCCGGCCTTTTCTAGTGCCGCCACTTTCGCATCCTGCCCTACATCCGTCGCATGTTCGGTGTGGATGTAGACGAATACGCGATCGTTGCTGTAAACCTCCGGCGCGGCGAGTTCTTCACCGCTCACCGGGATGATGCCTTTTCCAACTTTCCCCGTGGACTCGGCCAACAGCTGTTCAAGCCATGCGCCGAGGTCGGAAATATCCGGAGAGGTGAAGATCGTAACTTTGTCGCGGCCGCTCCGTGCCGCCGTGCCCAGAATGATTCCAAGCATCGCACCGGGATTCTCTTCGATCGCGGCGGCAGGCCCGCACGCCCGCACCATTTCCTGCGCGCGGTCGAGGAATTTCTTCGTATCCACTCCAATCGCGGCCGCGGGCACCATGCCGAAGTGTGAAAGCGCCGAGTAGCGGCCGCCGATCGAAGGGCGGCCAAAGAAGATGTGCCGGAAACGGTCTGCTTCCGCGACCTGCTGCATCTTTGATCCGGGATCGGTGATGGCAATGAAGTGGCTGCCGGCCTTATCAGCCCCTACGGTCTGCTTGGTGCGTTCAAAGAAATATTGTTTGAAGATGTTGGGTTCGAGCGTGCTGCCCGACTTGCTGGAAACAATAAACAGCGTTCGCGCAATATCGATCTTATTTTCAAATGCCTTCACTTGTGCGGGGTCGGTGGAGTCAAGGACGTGCAGATCAGGGTATCCGGCAATCTTGCCGAACGTCATGCGCAGCACTTCCGGACACAGGCTTGACCCTCCCATGCCCAGCAGAAGAATGTCTTTGAATCCAGCGCTCCACACCTCTTTCGCAAGATTCCGCAACTCGACCGGGTGCGCGATCTGCTCTTGCGTGATGTCCAACCACCCGAGCCAACTCGCCTCGTCATCGCCCGTCCACAGCGAGGCATCGTGTTGCCAGAGGCGCGGCATCTTGCTGCCCGCCTTCCAATCGCTGACGGCCGTCTTTACTGACGCGGCCAGGGTCTCCGGCAACGAAGATTTCAAGCGGCTCAAGCGGTTTTTCCTTTCGGCTGAGTGTTCTTCTCCACCGCAGCCAGCAGCTTGTGGAACGCATCCGCAAACAACTGCACTCCGTCCTCGGTTAGCTTGGTGGTCACTTCTTTGATTGAGATGCCGGTTCTTGCCAGATTGTCCATCACGTTCTGCGCGCCCGCCACGTCTTCGGTCAGGCTGTTTCTCAACTTTCCGTGATCGCGGAAGGCATCGATCGTGGCCGGGGGCATGGTATTCACCGTGTCCGGCCCAATCAACTCCTCCACGTACATGACGTCGCGATACGCGGGATTCTTCGTGCTCGTGCTCGCCCACAACACGCGCTGTGTCTGCGCCCCCTGGGCCGCCAGAGCCTGCCATCGGGGGCCGCTGAAAAGGCGCTGATAGCGCAGATAGGTCAGCTTGCCATTCGCAATCGCAACTTTGCCCAGCAAACTTTTCAGGAGTTCTTGTTGTTTGGCGTCGGTGGCTGTTTTCAGCTTCTCGTTGATCATCGAATCCACCAGCGAGTCGATGCGGCTGATGAAGAAGCTGGCCACTCCTCCGATCTTCTTCAAATTGCCCCCGCGCTTTGCCAGATCCTCAAGCCCGGCAATGTGGGCTTCGGCAACTTTCTCGTACACTTCCTGCGCAAACAACAAGGTCACATTGACGTTGATGCCTTCGCCAATCGCCTGGCGAATCGCGGGAAGTCCCTCGGTCGTGCCCGGAATCTTGATCATCACGTTCTCGCGATTCACGGCCTTCCACAATCGCCGCGCTTCGTCGATCGTTTCCTGCGTCTTCAGCGCGAGCAGCGGAGAAACCTCCAGGCTGACATACCCGTCCCGGAACTTCGACCCCTCGTATACCGGACGCAGCACATCGGCGGCGCCTTGAATGTCGCGAATCGCGATCTGCTCATAGCGGGCAGTCGTGTCGAGGTCAGGGCGCGAAGCCAGCGACTTCAACATATCGTCGTAAAGCGAGCTTTCGCCGATCGCCTTCTCGAAGATCGCCGGATTGGAGGTCATCCCGCGCAGGCCATCCTCTTCAATCATTTTCTTCAGGCTTCCGCTCGTGATCAGATCGCGGCGGATGTAATCGAGCCACATCGACTGCCCATAGCCAAGCAACGCCTGCAGAGTATTCGTAGCTTTCGAAGTTTCCAGAACTCCAGTTGGCTGCATGATGATTTCTCCTGATTATGTGGGGCAGCCGCCCTCGGCTGCCTGCCCTGAGTTACCGAAGGGTCCGTCAAGCAAAGCTCAACGATCGTTTCGTCCCGCACGGCAAACTCTGACACTGCCCTAAGCCGCTACTACTTCTCCGCCATCGCCTTACGCGCTTCCTCAACGACCGCATCTGCGGTGAACCCAAAAAACTTCAGCAAGTCCTTCAACGGCGCCGAGGCGCCAAAGCGATGCATGCCAATCTTTCGCCCCTTCAGTCCCACGTACCGCTCCCACCCAAAGGTGGCAGCCATTTCTACCGAAACCCGCGCCGTCACCGAAGCGGGCAGCACGCTTTCTTTGTAAGCCGCGTCCTGCTGCTCAAAAATATCCCACGAAGGCATGCTCACCACTCGCGCCTGAATGCCTTCCGAGGTGAGCTTTTCATAGGCCTCAACACACAGCGAAACCTCGCTGCCTGTGCCCATTAAAATCAGCTCCGGCTTCCCGGAAGCCGCGTCGGCAAGAACATACGCTCCTCTTGCCGTGCCCGTCGCCGGAGCGTACTTCGTTCGGTCAAAAGTCGGAACCGCTTGCCGTGTCAAGACCAGTGCGACCGGCTGGTGGTGCAACTTCGCAATGATCTTCCAGGCTTCGACTACTTCGTTCGCATCCCCCGGCCGCAGCACAACCAGATTCGGCATCGCACGCAGCGATGCCAGTTGCTCGATCGGTTGGTGCGTTGGCCCATCTTCTCCCAGCCCAATCGAGTCGTGCGTGAAAACGAAAATGGAAGGAATTTCCATGAGCGCGGAAAGCCGCATGCTGGCGCGCATGTAGTCGCTGAAATTAAAGAAAGTCGCACCGAAGGCCCGGATCCCAGAAACAACAAGCCCGTTTACGCTTGCGCCCATCACGTGCTCGCGCACCCCAAAATGCAGATTGCGCCCCGCGTAGCTGCCAGGCTGAAAGTCGCCTGCGCCTTCAAACTTCAACGTGGTCTTGTTCGAAGTAGCCAGGTCAGCCGAACCGCCCATCAGCCATGGAATATTCTGCGCTAGTACATTCAGCACCTTTCCTGAACTCTCGCGCGTAGCCACTCCCTTCGGGTCCGCCGGAAACGTGGGCAGTTTTTTTTCCCACCCGTCGGGCAGTTCGCGGCGTTGCATGCGATGCAACCGGTCCGCCAGGTCCGGATACTCTTTCGAGTACTCAGCGAACATTTTCGCCCACTGTGCGCGCGCATCGTGCCCGCGCTTTCCAATCCCATCCCGGAAGTGTTCCCGCACACCCTCTGGCACTAAAAACTTGGCATCCTCGGGCCAGCCATAGAACTTCTTCGTCAGCCGCACTTCCTCTTCGCCCAGCGGTTCTCCGTGCGCCGCATTGCTGTCCTGCTTGTGCGGCGACCCATAGCCGATATGGCTGTCCACAATAATCAACGTCGGACGATCCGTCGTTTTCTGGAACGTCTCAAAAGCCCGCGCCAGCATCTCCAGATCGTTCGCATCAGCGACCCGCGTTACATTCCAGCCGTAGCCAACGAAGCGAGTGGCTACGTCTTCGCTGAATGACCAATCGGCGGGACCATCCAGCGTGATGCCGTTGTGGTCATACATCCAGCACAGATTCGAAAGCTTCAGATGGCCCGCCAGCGACGCCGCTTCGCCGCCAATGCCTTCCATCAGGTCGCCGTCCGAACACATGGCGTAGGTATTGAAGTCGAAAATCTCGAAGCCGGGCCGGTTGAAATTCGCTGCCAGCCACTTACTTGCAATGGCCATTCCAACACTGTTTCCCACACCCTGCCCCAGCGGCCCCGTCGTGGTTTCTACACCCGTCGCGAGGTGCGATTCAGGATGCCCCGGAGTCCGGCTTCCCAGTTGTCGGAAGCGCTTGATCTCCTCCAGGGGAATCGCCAGGGTCTTCAGAACTTCCCCATCCTCCCGGACTTCGCGGACGCCCGCAAGATAAAGCATGGCGTAGAGCAGCATGGAAGCGTGGCCGTTCGACAGCACGAAGCGGTCGCGGTTCAGCCACTTCGGATCTTCCGGGTCGTATCGCAGAAATTCCTGCCACAAGCAGTAAGTCACCGGCGCCAGGCCCATCGGTGCGCCGGGATGTCCGCTGTTGGCCTGTTGAACCGCGTCGATCGCCAAAGTGCGGATCGTGTTGATGCACAGCGTGTCCAGTTGCTTGCCGGTCACTACCGCTTGTTCACTGGCTACCATGCGATACGCGCTCCTCCCAGGGGACAACTCTGCCACTACTTGGGTTGCTCCACTGGCCTTCCTAATTAGAGTTCCTAGGACAGAAAAGGGTTTCAGATACGCATCGAGTGTACCAATTTCTTGCGGGCCAATGTCGCGGGATGTGTGAAAAGTTGAAGGAACTTGCAGAAAACGGAGGGAACTGAAGAAACCGCGATTTTATCTACTTCAGCAGTTGCAGGTAGCTGCTCTCGCTCTTCGATGCTTTCGTAGTCTCCTGGACATACTTGAGAAATTGGCGGAGGTGTTCCTTTTCGGCGGAGTCCAGTCCGTCGAACCGAACCCGTACTCCCCCGGCCGGCGCGCTGCGAGTGACTACTCCGGTCAGTGCCAGGCCTTTTACCCAAATCTTGCCGCTCGCGACCCAAAGCCCGATTTCCACCTTGGCGCCGCCGCTGATGTGGCCAGCGGTCTCTACCTGGCATCCGCCCAGGCTAGTGTTGGAGAGATTGCCCCAGATAGGAGCATCGCCATCGTTGACGCGCAGCTCCACCGCCACAAAACACTTGATCCTGGGATGCCGTCTCCGGTCTTGCCCCCAGTTCGGGCTGAAGATATCGGGCTCGAACGGAGGAGTAGCCGAGGCGGGCGTGGGCATGGGCTGCGCCGGAGGTTCCGTTGCTGCCTTGCTTGAGGCTGCCGCGGTGGCGCTGCGGGAAGCTCCCTGCTTGATCTCGCGCATGGCCGCCAGCAAAGCTTCTTCTCTGCGCTCCGGTGGCGCATCACGATAGGTCTGCAGCAGTTTTCCCAGGTTCCGTGCCAGGTCCGGATCGGCCAGCAGACCCGTCCAGTCCGTTCCTGCCGCCGTGTTGGGTTTTGGGTTACTCATTGAAATAGTGCGTTGGCTCGTGCTCGCGAACCAGCCCCCGGTTTAAGCTTGAACCACAGGTCACCAGTTCACAAGATGACCGAAGTCACTCAAGATGCCGTCCCAGAACCCTCCGCAGCCATGCAGCGTAGGTTTTGAACCGGAAGGCTTTCAGTCCATCGGCTTAAGGCCTTTGGCATAGTTTCTCAGCGATTCCTGCTGCTCGCCCGTGAGCGACAAGAATTCAAAGCCGTACTGGTATCCGCGGCGGTAGCGGACTACTGCTCGCACTTCCCAGCCCAGGACCGATCCTGGAAGCAAAAAGTTCAAGCCCACCACCTCGCCGCCATTTAGTTCCGCTGCCAGAAGTATGCCGATTCCGGCTTCGGAGAGATCCCTGCAGTGTCCCTCAAGCTTCTGGTAGTGGGTATCCAGAAGATAGCTCACGGTGACTCGGAAATCGGCAGGGTACCTCGGGTACCGTCTCCGGCGGCGGTCGACCTGCTTCGGGGCGGGTTTTGGTTTCGAGGCGGGCATCAGAGTCTGTGGATGTTCCGTTTGCGCTTGCCGTTAGCGGGGATCGAACGTGAGTTGAACAACCTCAGCGGTATCTTCAGGCGCAGTTTCAAACTTCCACTTGAGGACCGCGTCAATGGCTGCTTGGATCAGCACCGGATTCCCTCCCAGCGCCTTGGCAGACTTAACGCTCCCATTTGCCCGAATCATAATCTCCAGCTTGACCACTCCACTCACGTGCATGCGCTTCGCGAGTTCCGGGTACACCGGAGCAAGTCGAATGATTACCTTTCTTTCCGCGTCGCGCTGCACCTGACCCGTGCTGGTCCGGGTAAGCGGACCGGCACACAGTGCCAACGCAACGATCAAACTGCCGACTCGACGCATAGGGGACGGACCTGACCTCCCTAACTGTATCGGCGGGCGCTGCCGAGTGGAAAGTGTCGAAAGTAATGCGATTCCATCGAATCAGGACTGGGTGTTGGAATTTAAGCCGCCCCTCTGGCCCGCTCCTTGCGTCTTTTAATCTTGGCGAAGTGCCAACCGCCCAGGTTCCAGGTGCGTCCAACTTCAACCCGGCAGGCTTACTGCGTTTTTGCATCGCGGCGTGTCCCACCCGAATCAATAGGGAGACAATATGCTATGAATGAGAAGAGTCGTCCCGCGGATTCTGTTTACAATAGGACTTTCTCACAACCGGAAATGCCCCGATCCTCACCTCATCCAAATCGCAGACGTCTTGCATTCACGCTGCTACTGCTCTCCGCCTCCACCGGGCTTGCGGCTCAGAGTTCCGCGCCTGCACCTTCGATCTCCCTGCCCGGATCGCAGAGTCCCTTTACCGGTAGCGAGCCTGAGGGCAAAGCGACTCCGGAAGTCTTGCAGCTGAGTTTCCAGGAGGCCATCGACCGCGGGCTGCGTAACAATCTCGGCCTTCTCCTCTCCAGCGATCAGACCACCCTGGCGCGTGGCGAAAGATGGAAAGAACTCAGTAACCTCCTGCCTAACCTCTCGGCCCGAGTGCAGGAGAACGCACAAACCCAGAGTCTGGCTGCGCTCGGCTTCCAAAAGCTTTTCCCGCTATTTGGTCTGAAGGGCAGCATCCCACCCGTAACTCCAACCTTCAATTACTTCGACGCGCGCGCTTCTTTTAGCCAGTCGCTTTTCAACATCAGGGACCTCCAGCAGGAACGCGCTGCCTCCGAGGTCCTGAAATCGGCGCAATACAACTACAAAGATGCGCGCGAACTGGTCGTCCTCGCCATCGGGAATGCCTACTTGCTGGCCATTGCCACCGCAGCTCGCATCGAGACCACGGATGCCCAGGTGAATAACGCCCAGGCGCTCTACAACAAAGCCGTTGACCAGCAAAAGGCCGGACTGAGTCCGGCCATTGACACTCTCCGCTCTCAAGTCGAGTTGCAAACCCGCCAGCAGCAACTCATCGCGGCGCGCAACGATTTTGCCAAGCAGAAGCTGTCCTTGGCTCGAGTCATCGGGCTGCCGCCGGGTCAGGAGTTTCTTTTGACCGAGAAAGCTCCCTACGAGGCGTTGACCCCTTTACCCCTGGACGAGTACTTGCAGCACGCCTATGCCTCGCGATCGGACTACCAGGCCGCGCAGGCGCAAGTGCGGGCCGCGGAGCTCTCGCACCGCGCCGCTGCCGCCGGCCGCTATCCCTACGTGGATGTTAACGCGAACTACGGCGACATCGGAGTTACTCCGGCCCATTCCAACGGAACCTGGCAGGTGAATGGAGGACTCAATATTCCCATCTTTGCCGGGGGAAGAGTTCACAGTGACGTTCTCGAAGCCGATGCGCAGTTGAAGCAGGCGCGTTCCCAATTGGGCGATCTGCGCGGCCGCATCGACTATCAGGTTCGCGCCTCATTGCTGGACCTGAACTCTGCCGCCGAGCAGGTCGAGGTCGCTCGCAGTTCCGTCGAACTGGCGGAAGATGCTCTCACCCAATCCAGAGATCGTTTCACCGCCGGTGTCACCGACAATCTGGAGGTAGTTCAGGCGCAAGAGTCCGTTGCCAGCGCTCATGAAAGTTACATTCAGAGCCTCTATGCGCACAATCTGGCCAAGGTGGAACTGGCGTATGCCATCGGTGACGCGGAACAGGGAGTCAAACGATATTTGAAAGGCGAACACTAACTCAAACCTATGGAACCGACGACGCAAAGCCCGCCCGCCGCTCCGCCGGGCCGGCCCGAGAACGATCAGCCTGCAAGCCGCACCCAGCCATTACCGTCCACCGAACGAGACTTCCGCACTCGTCCTTCGCGCACCGCCAGTCCACGCTTCCGCATCGCCGTGATCCTCGCCGCGGCCGTGCTGCTGGTGGTGGGGATTTTCGTCTACCGCTATGTCGCCAGTTATGAATCCACCGACGATGCCCAGGTAGACGGCCACATCAATTCCATCAGCACCCGCATTTCCGGCCACGTCGTGAAATTGAATGTCTTGGACAACCAGTATGTGCAGGCCGGAACCGTGTTAGTGGAAATCGATCCCGCCGACTACCAGGTTGCCTACGACCGAGCCAAAGCCGATTTCGACGATGCCCAGGCCGCCGCCGCCGGAGCCGGCGTCAATGTCCCCATCAGCTCCGTCAACACCAGCAGTCAGGTTTCAGCCACGGAGGCCGATGTGGCCAGCGCCCGCGCCGGAATCGCCACCGCCATGCAACAGTTCGAGGCCGCCAAAGCCCAGCGCGATCAAGCCGAGGCCAATAACGTCAAGGCGCAGAACGATCTGCTCCGCTACAAACAGCTGGTCGATAAGCAAGAGATCTCGCAGCAGCAATACGATCAGGCCGTGGCTGCCGCCAAAGCCAGTGCCGCGGCTGTCGAAGCCGCTCGCGCCACTGCCGATGCTTCCCAGTCGCAGGTCACCCAGGCCCAGGACAAGCTGCTGCAATCGGAAGCTAACTGGCGCAACGCCCAGACCGCTCCCAGGCAAATGCAGGTGATCCGCTCCAAGGCCGCGTCGGCCCAGGCGGAAGCGCAGCTCAAAAAGGCCGACCTCGATCAGGCGCAACTGAATCTGCAATACACCAAAGTCGTGGCTCCGGTTGCAGGAGTCGTCAGCGATCGCACCGTCGAAGTCGGACAGAACGTCTCCCCGGGACAGGAACTGATGAAAATCATTCCTCTTAACGATGTCTGGATCACCGCCAACTTCAAGGAGAACCAGCTTCGTGAGATGAAGATAGGCCAGCCAGTCAGCGTCGAGGTCGATGCCAACGGACGAAGCTACAAAGGCAAGGTCGACAGCATCGCCGGTGCCAGCGGCGCCCGCTTCAGTCTCCTCCCTCCTGAGAATGCTACCGGCAACTACGTGAAGGTCGTGCAGCGCATTCCGGTGAAGATCGTGCTCGATCCTGGAGAGAACAAGGATCAGTCCCTGCGGCCCGGCATGTCGGTCGTTCCCAAGGTCTGGATCCGCCAATGAGCGCTGGCGCCACCGCGTTCGACAATGCCGATGCCTGGCGTCCGGCAATCAATCCCTGGATCATCGCCATCACGGTTACGCTCGCAACCTTCATGGAGGTTCTTGACACTTCCATCGCCAACGTTGCGCTGCCGCATATCGCCGGCAGCCTCTCTGCCGGACAGGATGAAAGCACCTGGGTTCTGACTTCCTATCTCGTTTCCAACGCCATCGTGCTTCCCCTGAGCGGCTGGCTCTCTTCCATCATGGGCCGCAAGAATTTCTACATGAGCTGCGTGGCCCTGTTCACCGTCAGCTCTTTCCTGTGCGGATTGGCGCCCAACCTGGCCACGCTCATCGTTTGCCGCGTGCTGCAAGGCATTGGCGGAGGCGGCCTGCAGCCCAGCGAGCAGGCCATCCTCGCCGATACTTTTCCTCCCGCCAAGCGCGGCATGGCCTTCGCCGTTTACGGCATCGCCGTAGTCACCGCGCCCGCCATCGGCCCTACCCTTGGCGGTTGGATCACCGACAATTTCACCTGGCGCTGGATTTTTTTCATCAACATTCCGGTTGGCATCCTTTCGATCCTGCTTACGTCGCGGCTCATTCAAGACCCGCCGTTTCTCAAGCGCCGCAAGCTCAGCGAAACTACCATCGACTATGTCGGCCTCAGCTTCGTCGCCCTTGGCTTGGGGGCCCTGCAGATTGTCCTCGACAAGGGACAGCGCGACGACTGGTTTGAATCTCACTTCATCGTGATTCTTTCCCTGATCGCCGCCGCCTCCTTGATCTTCGTAGTGATCTGGGAGTGGAGGCACAAGGATCCCATCATCGATCTGCACCTGTTTCGCGATCGCACCTTCGCCGTGTCCAATTTATTGATGTTCATGCTGGGCTTTGCTCTGTTGGGCAGCACTCTGCTGCTGCCTCTTTTCATGCAGACCCTGCTCGGATACACCGCCGAGCGAGCTGGTCTGGCGCTGATGCCCGGCGGTTTCACCATTATTGTTTTGCTGCCTCTGGTGGGATTCCTGCTCTCGCGCTACAGCCCGCGCTGGCTATTAGTCTTTGGCCTGGTTGTGCTTTCCGCGTCACTGTTCCATATGACCGGTTTTGACCTTGAGATGGACTTCCGAAGCGCAGCCATCGCTCGTATGCTTCAGGCCGCGGGTATGGCGTTTCTGTTCGTTCCCATCAATACGGCCGCCTACGCATTTCTGCCCCGGGACAAGAACAACGCCGCCTCGGGCTTGATGAACCTGGCCCGCAATATTGGCGGCAGCGTCGGAATTTCCCTGGTCACCACCATGCTCGATCGCCGCACCCAGGTTCACCTGAACGATTTGTCCCGCAATCTCAGCGCGGCTAACCCGGCATTCCGTTCCATGATGCGGGGCGCTACGCAAGCCATGCGGGCCCACGGCGCCAGCGCGGCCTTTGCCACCCAACAGGCCTATGCCCTGATCGAAGGCACGGTGCAGCGCCAAGCCACCATGCTCGCCTATCTCGATGACTTTCGGCTTCTCGGCGTAGCCATCCTGGCGATGGTTCCCCTGGTCTTTCTGATGAAAAAAGGCCGGCCCGGCGGCGGAATCGCGGTACACTAATTCGCGGTAAACTAGAGGGGTTGCCATGTTTCGCCTGATCAGCATCGAGCGCGAGTACGGCTGCGGCGGCGGTGCCATCGCCGCTGAACTGGCTAACCGGCTGGGCTGGAAGTTGTGGGACCAGTTGCTCACCGAGGAGATCGCCCGCCTCGCCAATGTCGATTGTTCCGCCGTTATGCGGTGCGACGAGCGCATGGATAGCAGCTTCTACCGTCTCGCAAAAACCTTCTGGCGAGGTAGCTACGAGCGGAATTCTAGCCTTGGAAATCAGGCGTTTGATACCGATTGTATGGTCGAGTTGATGGAGCAGATTGCTCCAAAAATTGCCCGGGAAGGCAATGCCGTAGTAGTCGGCCGCGGCGCGCCTTACTTCCTGCGCGAGCAGCCGGACGCCTTTCACGTCTTTCTCTATGCGCCGCGTGCTGAAAAGGTACGCCGTCTGCTGCAGGAAGGATCCACCGAATCAGAAGCGGAGGATCTCGTCGATACCGTCGACCGTGAGCGCGTTGCCTTCGTCAAACACTACTTTGACGCCGACTGGCCCACCCGCTCCCTCTACCACGTCATGGTCAACACGGCCGTGGGGAACGAAGCGGTTATCGAGACCATTCTCCACACCATGCATCTGGTCGAAGGCCGCCCGAAAGCCACAGACTACGAACGCCCCAAGGTTCCCAGTTCCGTCTAGAAGCTATCTCAGTAAATCGGCCGGGAAGGGCGCGGCAACAGGTTCGGAAGGGCACGACTTCAGTCGTTGCCGTCAGTCGCTCAAAATGGGGAATTCCAGGAGACTTGCAATGAAAGCAGTTTCTGTTGCTCTCCGCGTTTGATCACTGACCACTGACCACCACTTTCCGCCCCGGACAGCAATCCTCCGCACAAACATCCGTCCGCGGCCCCAGCAATCCCACCGCCCGCCGCTCCAACTCCGGATTCATCCGCTCCATAATCAGTTCGCGAATCATGCCGATAAACTTCGGATGCACGCCCACCGTCGTCGCCCGCGTCATCGGCAAGTGCAGCGAATCGCAGAGCTGCCGCGCTTCCACATCCAGGTCGTACAACACTTCCATGTGATCGGAGATGAAGCCGATCGGCGCCAGCACCACCGCCGTCGCCAGATTCTCCGCCTTTACCCGCCGCAGGTAATCGAGAATGTCCGGCTCCAGCCACGCTTGCCCCGGAGCGCCGCTGCGGCTCTGGTAGACCAGCGCGTCGTTCTTCCGCCCAAGCTCTTGGGATACCAGACGCCGCACTTCCTCCAGTTGCTTCACATAATCACACGTGTCAGCCATGGAAACCGGAACGCTGTGCGCGGTGTACACGATCTGCATGTCTCGCTGCACCGCCGCTGGCAATGCCTCCAGCGCATCCTGCACCCGCTCTACCGTCGCCTCGATGAATGCAGGATGGTTAAAGAATGCTCGAAGCTTCTCCACCTCCGGTGCACCTGGCCCAACTGCGCCTTGCGCACGCGCAATGTCCTCGCGATACTGCCGGCAGCTGGAGTACGAACTGTAGGCCGAAGTCACAAAGCCTAAAGCCCGCTGGATGCCATCCTGCTTCATTCTTCGCACAGTCTCGGCCAGCAGCGGATGCCAGTTTCGGTTCCCCCAATAGATCGGGAGCTTCGGACCGTTACGTCCCAACTCCGCTTCCAGCGCGGCGATTAGCTCGCGAGTTTGCTGGTTGATCGGGCTCTTGCCTTCGAAGTGGTAATAGTGATCGGCGACAGCCATCATGCGCTCGCGCGGAACGTTGCGTCCGCGCAGCACGTTTTCCAGGAAGGGCACCACTTCTGCTTTCGATTCTGGCCCGCCGAATGAAACCACCAGAATGGCATCGTAGTTCATGTCAAGAGGAGGGTACCGGCTCGATTGCCGGAACCTGATTGTAGAGTGTACTGCGGCCAGCCCTCTGCGCGGGAACCTAGAACGTGAATCGCGTGGAAAACTGCAACACGCGAGGCAGGCCGTTTGGGCTGATTTCCTGCAGGGCTCCAAAATTACCCGGGCCCGAGTTGGGCAACAGGTAGCAGGTCTGGTTCACGGACGCGCCGTCACCGCAGTTCGTCCCCACGGGGTTGTATTGCAGTTGGTTGATCCCGTCGCCGTTCTGCACGTAGTAATTGGCGTGGTTGAACAAATTAAACGCTTGCGCCTGGAATTCCAGTTCCTTGCCTTCCCGGATCGAAAAACTGCGGCCCAGCCCAACATCGATCCTCTCCAGCCACGGCCCGTAGAAAGAATTCAGGCCGATTCCGGGGGTAGGCCCGGCGCCGTTGATGCCCCCAGCGGTGTTCGCGGTGTCTTGGTTAAAGGCGGTGTCGTTCAGGTTTCCATTGGCGCCGTCACAATTGCTGAGTGACAGTGTCGAACTGGTGCACGCTGGACTCAACAATGCAGCGTACGGCCGGCCGGAAGAGAACTCCATCACACTGCTCAACCTCCAGCCCGAGAGCACCGCGCGGCCCGTGCCCGAACTGGTCAGTCTTTCCAGTCCGGGCCGGTAGACGCCGGCAAAGCTGATGCGATGCCGCTGGTCAAGCAGAGAAGGCGCGTGCGTATTGCTGAAGTCGAACTGATTGCTGAAGTCCATCCCATCCAGCATGATGCTCTTGGCAAAAGTATAGGAAAAATTCAAGGAAAGGCCTTGCGACACGCGGTGCTGCAACTGCACGAAGAGGGAATTGTAATAGTTCTGCGCCGGGCTGATCAGTTCGTTGATCTGGCCCAGGTTGGGGTTGACCAGGCCTTCGGCCAGCAGGCCATTATCCATGGTCGGCAGGGTGACGGTTGGTCCGCTGCAGGGCGCGGTCGTTGCGCCGGGAGGACACGTGATGTACGTCGTGGTCCCCTGCAAAGGCATCAGATTCGCATCGTAAGCGCTGCCCGAAAGAATGTGCACCCCATGATTCCACATGGTGCCGATACTTAAAGTTGTGTTCTCCGAAATCTCGCGTTCAATCTGCAAACTCGCCTGCAATATATAGGGCACGCGAAATTGCGGAGCAACCAGGGAAATGTCCGGAGAAGCCGCAAATAGAGGAGAATTGCCCGGAAGGATATTCGGGAACGATGGCAGTTGCTGGTTCGGCGGACCTGAGATGTAGCTTTCACTCACCGAAGTCTGCTGCGACGGCAGCCCGTTCGAGGCCAACGCGTTCCGGTAGTTCAGCCCGTTCATGTTGGTGTAGAAATCCCCGAATCCCCCCCGCACTACAGTCTTCGATGCCGGCTGCCACGCAAATCCGAGGCGCGGCGCTAGCCGAAGATACTGGTTCGGGTACTGTCCCGTGAGCGGAAACGCCGGGTTCTCCGCCGGTTGCGGGTAAACCTGGAAGTCCTCACGCAAACCCATTTCAATGGTCAACTTCGGCAAAGCGCGGTAAGTGTCCTGCACGTAGAATCCGTAGTAAGGCACCGCAAAAGAAAAGGTCGGGTTTCCCGCGGTCTGACTGAAGTTGTTGTATTGGCCGAGCGCAAAATCCTCAAGATTCGAAAATTCATAACTGCCCAGAAACGATCCGAACTCGACCGCCTCGTTCGGGTCCGCACCCCCGTCATTATTATCCGAATCCCAGGCGCGGTTGAAATCGAAACCGAATTGCAGCGTGTGCTTGCCAATCACGTAATCGACCCGGTCGGAGAGCGAATACTGCCTTTCAAAGACTGTTCCGATGGAGAAAGGAGCATTGCCCAGAACGAAAGCGGCCGGGCTATCCAGAATCACCGTGGGCGTGTTTCCAGCCGCCGCGGTCGGTGTCGAGATCTGGTTGTCTTGCGAAGTGCTGGCATGAAACTCGTTCAGCAGGCTTGAGGACAATGTGTGCGTCCATCCCAGGCTGGCCTGGAAGGTATGCACGTAGGCGTTCGCCAGCGTCTGCGTCCCATAATTTCCCACGGTCGGGTCAATGATGACGCCTCCGGGTGAGCTGAAGCGGTTCAAATTCAAGCTGAGGAAGAGGCTGTCCCGGGAACTGGCCTGATAGTCCAGTCGAGGGGTAAACACGAAATCGTTGCGCTTTCTCGGTTGGAGGCCCAGATTGGAGTTCAGCGCGTTCACCGTGTTTGCCACTTGCTGCAGGTACACCGGATTGGTCGGGTCTGGCGCGGTGTCAGTGCCCGGTACCGGCAAGGGACCGTTCGGAGCAGGCAGCGTCGTCCCAGCCGGAATTCCAAAATTAGCACTCAAGAAAGCAGGCAAGGTCGCCGGCGTAGTGCCCAACGCCGAGTTAATGACGGGAATCGGATTGTTCCGCAGTTGTTGCTCATAATCCACGAAGTACCAGAGACGGTCCCGCTGGATGGGCCCGCCCACCCCGCCGCCGAATTGCTGCAAAGCATCTTCCGGCTTCGGAAAGCCCGCCGCCTTATCGAGGGCGTCATTCGCTCCCGTCGCGGAGTTCCGGTTGTAATAGAAGGCGCTGCCATGCAGCGCGTTGCCCCCCGACCGGGTCACCGCATTCACAAAACCCGCTCCACCTCCATAGACCGCCGTGTACGGGCTGACCGCGACTTGAAACTCCTGGATTACGTTCTCGCCATACAGATACGGAATGCGATTACGGCCCACAATGTCGGCGAAGTAGTTGCTGGTCGCATTGGATCCATCCACCGTGAACGCATTGGAGCCATTTCCATTCGCGTATCCCGAATCTTCCCCGCCCTGTTGCCCGGCAATGCTCACCAGGCCAGTGTCGCCGTCGTAGCTGGTATTCGGAGTGAGCACCATAAAGTCGGTGTACTTTCGTCCGTTGAGCGGCAATTCCTCAATAAGAGACCGGTCAATCACCGTGCTGGCGGAAGATTCCTCTGGCCGCAGGAGCGGAGTGATCCCGGTTACTCTCACTGTGTCCGTGCTGGCCCCCACCTGCAGCTGGATGTCTTGTGACGTAGTACTACCTACCCGTACTCGCACCAGCGCCTGCACATCGCGAAAGCCCTTTAGACTTGCCACGATGGAATAGGTGCCCGGCATTACCACGGGAAATCGGTAGAGTCCCGCGTGGTTCGTCTCGGCAGACTGTTTTACTCCGGTCGCAAGGTTCTGCACCACAACCGACGCTCCCGGCACTACCGCTCCACTCTTGTCTGTAACGCGTCCGTCGAGCGCGCCCGTCAATACCACATTCTGCGCGCTCAGCCACGCGCAGCTCGCCAATATGACCAACACGCTGCAGACCACCAGTCGTCCGGATACGAAGACCGTTCTTCCGCATGCTCGAATGACAGATTCCATGCTCATCTCTGCTCCAAACTTAAGACATCCTAAAATTTAAGACATGGGATGACCGAAAATAGCAGCCCGCACCCGCTACTACCAGCCGGGTCGTACATCCTCCCATTTGATTTTGGATGAACTTGCCTGGCGGAATACCATCGAACGAAAGGACCTGGAATCAATACCTTGGCGGAGGATTGCAGCAGGAGCTACGTGCTGGTGCCATCAAGGTTCTGACCTGTGCGGCACCGCCTAGCGTACGAACCATTCCGTGAGTTGGTGGGTTAGCGACAAGGCTTCACTATAGTTCGCGGCAACCCACCACGCGGTTGCGAGAGTCAAGGGAAGCAGGTACCAACCATAGGATCGAACGCCGCGGGCTTTGGTTTCGTTCCAGGCCAGCAAACGTTCCACCCGTAGACGCACGGACATTGAAACATCCGCCAGTCCGGTGGTGAATGCGGGAGCGGCTCGCACCGGAGCCAACTCGGACAGCTTGACCAGGGCTGAAGCCAACTCGACCGCCTCGTGGCGGCTCGATATCGCGGCATCGTCGGCCGCCAATTCCGCCGCTTCCTGCCAGGCGCGCTCCAGGCCGGCCATTCCAGGGAAAGGACAGCAATAAATCATCAGTTTCTTCAGGTTGTCGAGCGACCGCATATGCCCAACCTCATGCCGCACCGAAACCCGCAACTCCTCCTTGCTCAGCAGTGCAACTGTCGTCTCCGATACCAGTACTTTCGGTCTGCGGACGCCAAACAGGAGGAGTAACGGTATGCCCGGTCTTGCCTGATAAGTCGGTACCGGTGCGCCCGCATCCAGAGTCTTGGCGCCCTCCATCCACTCAGCCACCACGCGTGCAGTCCTCGCCCGCGCCGTCATTACCCGGAACCAGCCAGCGGCCAAAAGACACAGCGCGCAAACACTGAATACGAGCGTACCCAGATCCTCATCCACCACGCCAGACTCCAACAGCAGGAAGGCAGGAATGGCAAGAGCCACAGTCACAACGGCGGACACAACCAGGGGGAACATCCGCAATCCGAAAAGAAAATGTGCGAAACCTCTCGTAGGCATTCCACGCAGCAGATACGCGCATCGCCAGACACACACCACCGCCATCGACAGCAGGCAGTAAAGCACTCCAAAGAAGCCCAGCGAAGTTAGCAGCCCGCGGATGTCAAACATTAAAGCGGCTCCCCGTTCTTTAGTTCACGCCGTTTAAGTTCCACCAAGGCTCTCAACTGATCCAGCAACCGCGCGTCGTGGGCGCTGATTGCTTCCACAAAGTACGAGAGAGATAGCGACGAAGCCTGATTGGACTCGATCCACTGCCGGATCCCGGCGACCGCTACCAGACGGGGCAGTTCCTCCCGCGTGCAGCGTGGAGAGTAACGGAACGCCTTGCCCTCCGCACCCCGTAGCAGGATGCCTTTCTTGAACAGGCGGTCCAGGGTGGTCATGATCGTCGTGTACGCCTGCCGCATCTTGCCGTCTGCCAGCAGCTCACGAACGGTTACGCTTCCACGCGCCCACACTTCCTCCAGCATTTCTTGCTCAAGTGGGCCCAGTTGTGTCCGGCTTGACGTGAGGAATGGAAGACTCTTGTCCATGACCCTGCTCTCCTTCGCAATTTAGGGGGAGGGAAAACTCTGGTGCGCCCGGAGAGATTCGAACTCCCGACCTATTGCTCCGGAGGCAATCGCTCTATCCATCTGAGCTACGGGCGCCCAACCGCTTTAGTTTACATGGGAGGGTTGAGAAGCATCAATGTGGCGCACTCCAGAGAAAGCACCCTGGAAAAGGCCCGCCGGGAAAAGCCGTTGCAACACCCCGCTGGGAGCAGCCAGCATGAATGTCCAACGGCCGAGCTATCTGCACACAAGTATTTGAACACGGAGCGGCAGAACGCCGTCCGCAGTGGCGAAAACCGCCGCCCGCGCTGATCCAAACTCTAACTCTTAGTAACGGCCCCGTCCGCCGCCGCCACCGCCCCGGCCGCCACGGTCTCCGCCGCGATCTCCGCCTCGGCCTCCGCGGTCGCGTCCACCACCACCGGCGTGCTCGGTCTTAGGACGCGCTTCGTTCACGTTGAGCGTTCGTCCGCCCACCTGCGAGCCGTTTAGAGCGGTGATGGCCTTGTCTCCATCCTCGTTACTCGCCATCTCCACAAAGCCGAACCCGCGCGAACGTCCGGTGTCACGGTCCGTCATGATGCTGACACGGTCCACTTGCCCGTGAGGCTCAAACATCTGCCGCAGCTCTTCTTCTGATGTGTTAAAGCTCAGATTTCCTACGAAAATATTCTTCACGCATCTGCCTCTGCATTGCGCTGTCGAAGTGCAAGCTCGATGCGGCGGACTGGCAGGTCGGGAACACCTTCCTGAAAATCGAGACCGGAGCCGGCGAACAGTCGAATGCGGCCAGAAGTATAGCAGGTTTATCAAACGCGGCTTGTCAAATTGGCATGTTGGCAGTGGGCACTTTGAATTTCCTTCGGCGGCGGCAGTAGCCATACCAAAAAGCGGAATTATGCCTTTGGCAACCCTTAACCGTGCACCAAAGTGCTCGATTCGAGACAATCTACAGCTTTCCCCAGAAGGCGAACGTCACAGAGCCGACCAGAAACAGGAACGAGACTGCATGATTCCATCTGATGCTCTCTCCCAGGTACGACCAGGCGAATGCGACGAAGACACAAAGCGTAATTACTTCTTGGATGATTTTCAGTTGGAATGCTGTGAATTCACCATAGCCGAGCCGATTCGCGGGGACTTGAAAACAGTATTCAGCAAACGCTATCAGCCAGCTTACGACGATTGCGGTAAGTAGCGGAACCTTGCGGTACTTCAAGTGACCGTACCATGCAATCGTCATGAAAATGTTGGAACAAACCAAGAGCAGGATCGTTTTCATGCCCTCGAATCGTATCACTTGAGGAAAAACCGACCGGGTTTACGATCGGATGGGCCAAGTCGGATCGAAAGCCGAGCCGCTCTAGCACTCATCCACCTTCCAATACCCCTCGCGGTGATATCCCATCTGCAACAGCCGGTTCTTGGGATCGTGCCGCTTCCCGCACTTTGGACAGACCAGATACCGGCGCCAGGCCGTCCCCTGACGGTCATAGTTCTCCGCGACAGCGAACGCCGTCCCGCAACTGCACGGGACCAGAAACATTCGGAGCGGCGTGGTGCCTTTGGACATTTCGGATTAGAGGCTGGACTTCATCCCTCTTCTACCGTCGCCATCGCCTTCTTCTTGCGCTGGTTCGATTGCAGGACTTTCTTCCGCAGGCGCAGTGATTTTGGAGTGATTTCCACGAATTCGTCATCCGCAATGAATTCGATCGCCTGCTCCAGATTCAACGACCGGAATGGCACCAATCGAATCGCTTCATCGGCCGTCGAAGCCCGCATGTTGGTGAGTTTTTTTTCCCGGACCGCGTTGACGTCAAGATCGTCGTCTTTCGCGTTCTCTCCAATAATCATTCCCTCATACAGTTCAACGCCGGGCCCTACGAAAAGTTCACCACGTTCCTGCAGGCCCCACAGGGCGTAGGCCGTCGATGGGCCAGACCGGTCGGCAATCAACGCGCCTGTAAGCCGGTGTGGGATTTCCCCCTGCCACTCGGTGTACCCATCGAACAGCGAATTCATCACGATCGTCCCGCGCGTATCGGTGAGCAACTGGCTGCGCAGCCCAATCAGCCCCCGGCTGGGCACGCGGAACTCAATCCGCACCCGCCCGTAGCCGTGGTTGTGCATGTTGGTGACTTCGGCCTTGCGCGATCCTAATTGCTCCATCACCACGCCCACGAACGCTTCCGGCACATCCACCGTGAGATGCTCCACCGGTTCCATCAGCTTGCCGTCAATGCGCTTGGTAACGATCTCGGGCTTGCCCACCATCAGCTCATAACCTTCGCGCCGCATCATTTCGATGGTGATCGAAAGCTGCAGTTCGCCGCGGCCCAGCACTTTGAATGAATCGGTCGTGCCCATTTCCTCCACTCGCAGGGAAACATTGGTGAGCAGCTCCTTCGCCAACCGCTCCCGCAGATTTCGCGACGTGACGTAAGTCCCTTCACGCCCCGCGAACGGCGAAGTGTTCACCGTGAAAGTCATCGCGATGGTCGGCTCGTCGATCACGATCGGCGGCAGCGGCGCCGGATTCAGCGCGTCCGTAATGGTCTCGCCAATCGTGATTCCCTCCACGCCGGCCACCGCGATAATGTCGCCCAACACGGTTTCCGTGATGTCAGTCCGCTTCAGCCCGGCGAAGGAAAACAGCTTCGTGATCTTGGTTTTGTGCATCGACCCGTCGAGCTTGGCGATCACCACATCCTCGCCGGTGTGCATCGTTCCGTTAAACACGCGCGCGATGGCCAGACGTCCCAGAAAATCGCTATAGTCGAGGTTCGCCACCAGAATCTGCAGAGGCCCCGCCGGGTCGCCCTTCGGCAGCGGAGTCGTTTTCAGGATCGCGTCAAACAGCGGTCGCAGATCCTCGCCCCCACCCTCGATGTCGGTCGACGCCGTTCCCTCCTTCGCGTTCGTGTACAGAACAGCAAAGTCGAGCTGGTCTTCCTGCGCGTCGAGATCGATGAACAGGTCGTAGATTTCGTTCAGAACTTCTTGCGGACGCGCATCCGGCCGGTCAATCTTATTAATAACCACAATCGGCGGCAGCTTCGCTTCGAGAGCTTTGCTCAACACGTAACGCGTCTGCGGCAGCGGACCTTCGCTGGCATCCACCAGCAGCATCACCCCGTCCACCATCTTCAGCGCGCGTTCCACTTCGCCGCCAAAGTCGCTGTGCCCCGGCGTGTCCACAATGTTGATCTTCACCTCGTGATAGAAGATGGCCGTGTTCTTGGCCAGGATGGTGATCCCGCGCTCGCGCTCCAGTTCGTTCGAATCCATCACGCGCTCGACGTGATGCTCGTTGGAGCGAAAAGTGCCGCTCTGTTGCAGCATGGCGTCGACCAGCGTGGTCTTGCCGTGGTCCACGTGCGCGATGATGGCGATGTTGCGAATGCTCAAACTCAAAGTATGGGTTGTCCTTTATGAATGGATCGAATTGACGGGCGCAGCCACTCGTCGGCTGCAATGCCCCACCTATAACTTTACTATGTGCGGGGCTTTCTCAGGAGATTACATCGCACTTCGGTAAGCCATGGGTAAACAAGAATCGGGCTGGGAACTATTAAACCGGGACGTATCGTGATCCCTACGGGCAGGGAATCGTCGTCGACGCCGTAACCATCTTGGCGAACGGCCATGAGCCGGTGGTCGGAGCGTTTGGATCCGAGGGAGCAAAAGCATCGACCGGCACAAAAGGTCCCGAACCGAGGCAGTCGAACACGAAGGGCTGCGTCGTCAGCGCATATTGCAGGTTCCCAGGGGGCGGCGGCGCAAAGAGCCCAAGTCCCCAGTCGACTGGCAGCGGGCTGACCGTGGTCGGCGCGGCGGAGAAAGTGCCAGTCGCGGTGAATTGAATCTGCTCACTGCTCACAACCGAACTGATGGTGATGGATTGAAGTTGGCGATTGCTGCCGCTTCCGCAGGCCAGAGTCAAGGAAGCTGCGCACAGGAGGACGATGAAGGCCCAGAACCGGTTCATGGCGATCTCCTTTGCAGATCCTAACCCAGGCAAGCAAAAAGAGTTGCTCGATTCTTCCGGACCGCTCCAGTCTTTCACGCCCCAGCAGAACACAGGTTAACCAGCGCCCGCGTGCTCCTTCGGCATCGGTTTTCCCGCCAGTCGCGCTTCTACTTCCTTTACCGCGCGCTGCGCCGCAAGGATCCCTTGGTTCGTGGTCGATTCCGGGCCCTGGGAGTCCGTGTTAGCAAAAAAGACGCGATCCATGGGCTGCCGCACCAGCGGCTGCACCTGCGTATAAAGCCCAGGCGTCGACATATACAAAGGATGCCCCCGGCGGTAAATATGTACCTCAACCGGATCTACGTTTAACTCAGGCATCAGCTTCTGAAAGTCTGCCAGCACCTTGGCGGCAATCTTGCGCGCCCCAATCTCGTTCAGCAGATAGCCGCGATCGTCGTCCTTCATCGGCGTGTAGCAGCTGAGAATGTTGAACTTCTGCTGGTAGCCCGCTTGCTTGTGAATCACCCAGTCGGCAACAACGAAATCGGTAAAGCTGTTGCCTGGGCACCAGGTATCGTAACCATGATTGAAAACCGGCTTGTCGAAAATCAGGTTCACCACGGGATACGGAATGTAGCGAATCTGATGCATGGCCTCGCTCTGCTTGTCAGGCAGGCCGTCGACAATGCGCCGCGTGATGAACTTGGGCGTCGCCATGATCACGGCCTTCGCCGCAACCGTCTTCAATTCCCCGCCCAGCATGTAAGTGATCTGCACCTCTTCCTTTTCGGAAACTACGGCCACCGTGGTCGCGCCCGCCTGCATGCGGTCGTTGTGTTTCGCTTGCAGGATCTCAGCCAGCTTCTTCGTGATCGCGCCCAACCCCCCGGGCCAGGTATAGCGATCATCCCCGCGGCTCTCCGCGGCTATCTCTTGCAGGTTTTCGATAGCCAAGCCCGCGGCAGTCTCTTCGCTCGTCGCTCCCCAATTGGCCGGCCCGAAGCTATCCCACCATTGTTTCAGTTCTGCCGGATAGCCCTTCAGGAAATCGGAAAACGGCTTGTTGTAAAGCTCGTTGCCGCGCTTCGCTACATCAATCGCGCTCATTTCCTTCTTGAACTTCTTGAAGCTCTCGCGAACCGGCGCAGGATAGGGCAGCCTAGTAAGGCCGTCACCCCACGTATCAGGGACCAACTCACCGCGAATAATGCTCGCGTCCGGGCTGTTGACCGGCGACAGCTCCAGCCCAAGCTCCTTCGAGAACGCGTAGGCGTATTCGTGCTTCGCCAAAAACGCCGATCCTGTGGCGTAGACGCTGCCCTCGTGCTCCATCGCATATGCATTGCCGCCCCAGTGCGGTTCTTTTTCGAGCAAAAGAAAATCGCGGTGCTGCAAGCGATAAGCTGCCGTCAGCCCGCTCACCCCGCCGCCGACAATCACCACGTCATGCCGCGCCGAAGCTGCGGGTCGCGTGAACACTTTTCCGTCTCGAACTTGATGGCAAATCCGGTTGTCTTCGCCATCTACCTCCGCACCATGACTCTTCTGCGGGTCGCCGGACTGAGCCGCCATCAGCGAAACATCAATCGGGCATCCCGCCGTCACTGCCCCGGCAACCACAAACTTGATGAAGTCCCTGCGATTCGCGCTCACTTTGTTCCCTCGGCGGCCCTTTCGCCACGCACCCGCAGCCGGTACCAGAGCACAATCGCCACCAGCGAAAACACAAAGATGATGGTCGATACCGCGTTGATTTCCGGTGTGATGCCGCGCCGCAGCCGTCCCCAGATTTCCAGCGGCAACGTGTTTTCGCGCCCGATCAGGAAGAAGCTCACCGCGATCTCGTCCATCGAGAGCGTAAAGATCAGCAGCGCCGCGCCAATAATCGGCAGCTTCAAGTTCGGCACCGTGATGCGCCAGAAGGTCTGCCAGTAATTCGCTCCAAGATCGAGAGACGCCTCTTCCTGCGCCCGGTCGAGTTTCTGCAGGCCCGCGAATACTTCGGTCGTTGCCACCGAGATCAGCGCCGTCCCGTGCCCGAGCACAATCGTCACCAGGCTAAGCTTCGTACCCATCACGTTGAACAGCATGAGCAGCGAAAGCCCGGTAATAATGCCCGGCAGGATTAAAGGCAACAGCACCAATCGCCGGAACAGCGCCTTCCCCGGAAACTGCGCCCGCTCCAGCGCCAGCGCCGCCGGCACTCCGAAGGTCAGCGAGATGACCATCGCCGCCAACGCCACCTGCAGGCTGTTGAGCACTGAATCCCAGATCGGCCCGTCCGCGAAAAGCGTGCGATACCAATCCAGGGTCAAGTGATGCGGCGGAAACCCGCCCACACCCTCGCCGTTGAACGAATAAAGGATAAGGACAGCGATCGGCAGATAGAGGAACGCGAATACTGCAACTGCATGGCCAAGCAGCCAGCGTGAGCCGGAGTCGAGTCTCGTCTCGCTCACGAGAAACTCCATTTCTTTTCCAGCCGCTCCGAGAAAAACAGCAGGCTCACCACCAGCAGCAGCATGCAGAACGAAATCGCCGCGCCCAGCGGCCAGTTGTAAGCCGCGCCAAACAGGCTGACCACAATGTTCGAAATCATGATGCCGCTCGGCCCGCCCAGCAGCAGCGGCGCAAGAAAATCACCCAGGCTCAGCACAAAGGCAAACGTTGCCCCCGCCACTACTCCGGGAATCGAGAGCGGAAAAATCACCTTCCAGAACGTCTGCCCAGGAGTCGCGCCCAGATCATGCGAAGCTTCCACGAGATTGCGCGGGATATGCTCCAGCGCGGCATAAATCGGCAAAAAGGCAAACGGCGTGTAGATGTGCGTCAGGGTTAGCACCACGGCAAACGGGCTGTACAACAGGAACTCCAGCGGATGCTTCGTCAGGTGCACGTACTGCAACAGAGTATTGAGCACGCCGTCCGAGCCCAGGATCGTCTTCCACGCATAAGCCCGCACCAGATAGCTGACCCATAGCGGGATGATCACCAATTGATACAGCAGGTCCTTCTTACTCCCTGCATAAAACGAAAGAAAATACGCCAGCGGATACCCCAGCAGCAGCGAGAAAATCGTGACCCGCGCCGCAATCCACATCGAACGCAACAGCGTCTGCCAGTAAACCTCAACCCGCAGCAACTGGCCGTAGTTCGCCAGATTCCACGAGTGCTCGATCGTCTGCGACGCGGACACCGACCAGAAGCTGTAGCAGAACATCAGCAAATACGGCATCAGCAGAAACACCGTCACCCACACCAGTGGAGGCAGAGTCACCGCCGCTTTGTAAGCTCGGGAAAACATCAGACTCTTTCGGGAGACTCGCGCACCAGCACCGCATCAGCGGAAGAAAACTCCAGTTCAACCTCGTTCAGCGCTCCGCCGCTGCCGGGAGTGCGCACCACCAGCACTAACCCGTCGTCGCATTCCACACGGATCAACTCCGTAGCTCCGTGAAAAGCCCGGTGGCGAACCTTTCCGCGAATGCGCACGCTGCCAGCCATTGCCGTATTCCCCGCAGCTAGTCGGATATTCTCTGGCCGCAGCGAGAACAAAGCCGGCCCGTCGGGAAGCACCGCCGCCCATGTCAAAACTCCGCAGCGCACCATTCCCGCTCGTACTTCACCCTTCAGCAGATTCGTGTGGCCAATAAACTGCGCCGCATAAGCGGTTGCCGGCCGGCCATAAATCTCCCGAGGTGTCGCCACCTGCTCCAGTTCCCCCGACCGCAGCAATGCGATCCGGTCAGACATCACCATCGCTTCTTCTTGATCGTGGGTCACAAAGATGAACGAGATGCCGACCTCGCGCTGCAGCGATTTCAGTTCCACCTGCATCTGCCGCCGCAAGTTCGCATCCAGCGCAGAGAGCGGCTCATCCAGCAACAGCAGTCGCGGACGGTTCACCAGCGCCCGTGCCAGCGCGATCCGCTGCTGCTGCCCACCGCTGATTTTCGAAGGCTTCGACTTCGCGTGCGCCGACATCTTCACCTTCGCCAGCGCTT